>Ga0307372_10009076_pt1 | contig 13806 bp, 13 predicted proteins | sample OX1MG_FD_202533 | JGI IMG/M metagenome (GOLD analysis project Ga0307372, IMG submission 202533) | Soil microbial communities from Risofladan, Vaasa, Finland - OX-1 | ecosystem: Environmental > Terrestrial > Soil > Coastal area > Acid sulfate soil | place: Finland: Risofladan, Vaasa | collected...
ATGATCCTTGCCGTCCTCCTCGGCGCGGGTAACCTTGTGATCGGATTGCGCCGCCGGAAAGCGTAGCCGTGCGGTGGGGACGGGCTCTGGCCGTGGCGGCTGCGTTCGCTGGAGCCACAGCGCTGGTGATGCCCTTGACCGCCTCGGCGCACGCACTGCCACAGCGTGCCATTCCGCCGGAGGGCGCCGAAGTGCAGGCGGCGCCTGCCTCTGTGACGATCATCTTCGGGGAGACGCCCGACCCGCGGCTCTCGACCATCAGCGTGGTGAACGGGTCGGGGTTGAATGTCGACGACGGTCCAACCACCGCCGTCCCCGGCAATCCGCTCGAGCTCGAGGTGCCACTCCAGCACATTGGCACGGGCGTGTACACGGTGACCTGGAAGACGGTGTCCGAGGTTGACGGGCACCTTGCGACCGGTGCCTACGCGTTCGGTGTCGGTGTGTCCGCGACCAGCGCCAACGCCCATGCCGCCGGATCCGTCGTGTCACCGGCCCCGTCGATCCTCGCCGTGGTGAGTCGCTGGTTGTTCTTCGTCGGTTCGATGGGCATCGTCGGTGTGGCATCGACGTGTCTGGTCGCGCTGCGTGAGATTCCGCGGTTCGCGGCCCGCGGGGTGCTCGCCATGTGGGTTGCCGCCTCGCTGGGCGTCGCCGGAGTCGTCGAGTCCGAACGCGAAGCAGCCGCAATCGGGTGGTCGGCGCTGTTCTCGACGTCGTTGGGGACGGTCGTCGTGGAGAGGCTCGCGGCGCTCATGCTGATCGCCGCAGGAATCGCCGCGGCGTTCCTGCATCGCGCGACCGCGAGACGTATCGGTATCGGCCTCGCGGGCCTGGGTGCCGCGGCGTCCATGTGGGTCGACGTCGCTGCCAGCCATGCCGGTGCTCAGGCCCCGGTTGTGGCGAATCTCCTTGCGCAGTGGGCGCACATCGTCGCGACCGGGGTCTGGATCGGTGGGCTGCTCGCGCTGATCCTTGCCGTGCGTGGGCAGCCGTCTGAAATGAAGGGGCGGGCGGTGCGGCGATTCTCGACCGCCGCCGGAGTCGCCATCGTCGTCGTGGCCGTGACCGGCACCTTCCGGGCCGTGATCGAGATCGGGTCCGTCGGCAATCTCTTCAGCACGGCGTTCGGCGTGCTCGTGCTCGTGAAGGTCGCGCTGTTCGTGGTGCTCGCAGGACTCGGAGCGATCAACCGTTTCGGCAATGTGCCGCGAGCGTCGCGAGCCCTGCGCGGTTTGCGCCGGATCGCATCGACGGAGATCGTTGTCGGCACGGCCGTCACGCTGATCGCCGCAACACTGGTGAATGTCGCGCCACCGGTCGCGTCGGCTGCGCCGGTGACCACGGCGCAGGCGACGCAGCTCGTGGTGAGCGGCAGCGATTTCGCCACGACCGTCCGGGTGCGGCTCTCGGTCGCACCGGGCTCGCCTGGGTTCAATCAATTCACACTTCGGGTCACGGACTACGACACGGGGGCGACGGTGCAGGCTCGTTCGGTGCAGCTCGAGTTCTCGCAACCGCTCCGTCCACAGCTCGGGCAGTCAACGCTGACGCTCACCCACCAGGCCGACGGCAGCTTCGCGGCTCGTGGAGCCAACCTTGCGGTGGCAGGGATCTGGGAGGTTGCGGCCATCGTCGACAACGGCGGGCGTTCGACGGAGGTCCACATGCAGCTGACAACGATCAGTGCTGCGCCCACCGTCACCGCGACGCGGTTCAACGGACTGCCGACCCTGTACTCGGTCCAGCTGCAGAACGGCTGGCTCGCTCAGGTCTACATCGATCCCGACAAGCCGGGTGCCGACGAGTTTCACGTCACGTTCTTCACCAACTCGAACGAGACGAGTGAGATTCAGATCGCGACCACCACGATCGGTATGACGCCTCCGGGAGGCATGCCGACCATCCTGGTCAGCCGGAGGCTCGACCCCATCGGCCACTTCGTCGCGGATGCCGTGGTTCCCGCGGGTGCCACGCGCTACGACATCATCGCGACCACGCAGACGGGCGCGGCCATCGCCACCTACGTGACGATCACGCCCGGTTGACGACCCTGTCAGCGGATGGCTGAGCTGATCAGGTCGGCGACGGCCGCCGGTTGCTCGAGATAGGGGAGGTGGGCCATGCCCTCCAGCACGAGGTAGCGCGAGTGCGGGAGCCAGTCGGCGAGCTCCTTCGATCGAGCGATGATGAAGGGCAGGTCGAGGTTGCCACACGCGACGGTCACCGGCACGGTGATCTCCTCCAGCCTCGACCACGCGGTGATGCCACTCCTTCCAGATTCCTCCGGGATCTCGTTCTTCAACGCGATCGCGTTCATGGAAAGCGCGAGCTCTCGCGCCGGACCGGACACGCGCCCCTCGGGCGCACTCGGGCCGTCGAGCCAGAGCCACATCTCGACGCGGTTGATCTCGTCGATCTCTCCTGAGGTTTGCGCCGCCTCCCAGAGACGCACGAGTCGGTCCGTGTCGGGGTCGAACACGCTCGGTTCGGGGGCGCCGCTCACCGCCGGGGCGAGGAGCACGAGGCCCGCCACGCGTTGCGGCAATGCGAGGGCGGCGTCGATGGCGACCTCGCCGCCCATCGAACTCCCAACCAGCCACACTGGCCCGGTCGCGACCCGCTCGAGCACGGCCTCGAGATCATCGAGATGCGAGAAGCCGTATGTGACTCCCGATGTCTCACCGTAGCCGCGCAGGTCGTACGCGACGGCACCGGTCGCCGGCTGCAGCGCGTCCGCGACGGCGTGCCACGACCGGCGATCAGTCACGCCGGAGTGGAGCAGCACGACGGGTTGTCCGTCGCCCGGCCATCGCTCGGCCGCCAGGCTGGCGGTGCCGCGCTGCACGGTGAACTTTTCCGATGCCACCCGCCCATTCTGACCGGAGTACGGTGGTGGCGACGTGCTCAGCGTGGGGATCGACGTGGCCAGTCAGGATGCGCGGACGGCGATCGTCTCGATCCGCTGGAGCGAGGGGCGTGCCCTGATCGAGCCGCTGGGGCCACCAGGCGCAACCGATACCGATATCCGCCGGCACGTCGAGACCGCGGATCGCGTCGGCGTGGACATTCCCCTCGGCTGGCCGAGCGCTTTTGTGGAATCTCTCGGCCGTCACCACAAGGGAGAAGCGTGGCCTGAAGTGGACGACACAGGCGGCATGAACGCGCTGCGCCTTCGCGAGACGGATCGCTGGCTCGCCGAACGCGCCCGGCGTCCCGGCGAGCCGCGCGCCCGCTGCCATCCCATGAGCGTGTCCTCGAATCTCATTGCGATACCGGCGATGCGCATGGCGCGTGTGCTCGGCCCCGTGGACCGGAGCGGCGCCGGCAAGGTGGTCGAGGTGTATCCGGCCGCGGCCCTGTTCGTGTGGGGACTCCCGTACCGCCGCTACAAGGGTGCGCGGCCGGATCGTCGCAACGAGCGCAACGACCTCGTAGTCCGGCTTCGCGACCAGGCGCCGTGGCTTGCAGCAACGCGAGATGCGGATTGGGACAGGATCAAGGAGAACGACCATGAACTGGACGCGCTCGTCGCGGCGCTGGTGGTGCGTGCCAAGGAGTGCGGTCTGTGTGACGAGGACTACGACGCGACGTCGAGCAGCGCTCGCGCCGAGGGGTGGATCGCCCTGCCGCTGCCGGGTTCGCTTGCCGACCTCGCGCCGTCGGAGATGCCCTGAACGGTCACGAGGTTGTTGAGAAGCGAGCGCGGTTGGCCGACGTTGCCGGCCGCGTCCACACCGCGATGGCATGATTCCCGGTGATGGCCGCAGACGACGATGACGAATCCAACCAGTCACTCAGACCAGTTCCCGGACAGCTGTCATATCTGCAGATCCCGGCAATCAACGTGCGGCGATCAGCGGAGTTCTACGCACGAGTCTTCGGCTGGCATATCGAGCATCCGCATCCCGGTTTCGACGCTCCAGGCCTCATCGGTCAGTGGGTGACGGACAGGCCACCGACGCGTGATGCGGGGATGCTCCCCTGGTTGAACGTCGACAGCATGGATGCGGCCATGAAGCTCGTGCGTGCTCATGGCGGCGAGGTGCTCGAGCATCCGACCCCGGACGGGCCGGAACGGCTGCTGTCGACCGTGCGCGACCCTGCCGGAAACGTCCTGGGCCTCGTGCAGCTCGTCTCGCGCTGACCGCGGGCTGCGGTTCAGCCTGCGAGCAGTACGCTCGGATGGGCGAAGTGGCGATGCCCACACTCGACGCACTTCAATTCAGCACGGACTGGGCGGGGGCGCTGCGTCTGCCGGTACTCCGCGCGGGGGAGAGGGACCGTCAGCGGGATGAGCCTTGGCGCGCCGCAGCGAGCACATCGGATTGGACGCTCCTGGGTCGACCGTTTCATGCGCGGTATTCTGCTATGACCTCGCTCTGCCGTGTCATCCCTCGCCCCTAGCGTTGAGCTCGGAGCGTGGATTCCCGCAACGCGGACCAGGGCCGCGCGCGTTCCTGCGAATCGATGGCCCATTGCAGGGTCTCGAGTACGTGGCCGAGATGCTCCGCCATCGCGGCGTCGCATACATCCGGGTCGTGCGCGATGATCGCGGCGACGATCGCCTCGTGCTCCCGGAGCGATTGCTCGGGACGGCCGGGCCGCAGGATGGTGCCGTACTGGAACCGGATGCTCTGCGACTTGAGCGTGACCAGCATCTTGATGGCCACCTGGTTGTCGGAGATGCTCCAGATCCGCCGATGGAGCTGCGCGTTGAGCTGCATGTAGCCGAGCGTGTCGGCCTCGCGCAGGCGCTCGTGCATCGTCGCCACGATGACCTGGAGGTCGGCGACATCGCCGCTCGTCGCCCGACTGGCGGCGCTGCGGGCGAGGAGCCGCTCCAATGCGTTGCGCACCTGCTCGATCTCGAACGCCTCTCGCGCTGAGATCAACCGGACCCGGGCGCCCCGGTGGGGCTCCCGGACGATGAGCCCTTCCTGATCCAGAACCGCCAGTGCCGCCCGGATGGCGGTGCGTCCCGCGCCGAACCGAACCGACAGGTCCGCCTCGACGAGGCGCTCGTTCGGCTGGAACTCGCCGCTGACGATCGCCTCGCGGAGCCTGTCGCACGGATCGCTGATGGTCCGTACGCGCGGTGTCTCCGAATCGGAGGTGGGGGCTAGATTGTTCACAACATTGTCGCTAGTATTGCCGACAATCTTCGCCAGCCGCGCCGAGGGCGCTAGGAGGCATCTGATGCTCGCAAGCCATCATCGGGTCGGCAGAGGGGTTGGGGTCCTCTTCGCGATGCTCGCGCTGGCACTTGCCGCGTGCGGGAGCTCGTCGACCCCGAGCGGGTCAACGAGCAAGTCGCCACTGCTCATCGGAGTCATCGCGCCCTTCACCGGGCCGGACGCGGCGCTCGGTCCGGCATATTTCGCCGCGTGCCTGCCCGCGGCGCGAGCGATCAACAATGCCGGCGGTGTGATGGGGCACATGGTGAGCTGCCAGGAGTTTGACACCCGCGGGGAACCCGCCGACGCGGTCCCCGCTGCCCAGCAGATGGTGGCGAGCCACTCGAATCTCATGGCCGTGGTCGGCTGCACCTCCGACGAGGCAGCGAGCGTCGCCCCCATCCTCAACCAGGCGCACATCCCGATGTTCTGCATGACCGGGCAGTCGGAGTTCAACAGGACCTCATTCACCTACTTCCATCGCCTGGTTCCCCCCGATGAGTTCGACGCGTTCGCCATGGTAGGGAGCGCGCTGTACCACTTCAACTACAAGAAGGTCGCGCTCGTGTTCGGCAACGACATCGGGTCCCAGGCGTTCGTCGGGCCCGCGATGGCGGCCCTGCAGGGTCTGGGCGCGACGGTGACGATCAACCAGGCGATCGCGCTCGGCCAGCCGTCGTATCGAACCGAGGTCACCGCGATGCTGGCCACCCATCCCGACGTGATCTTCACCGAGGCGCTTGGCCCGACTGACGCGACGTACATGGCCGAGGTCAAGCAGTTGAACAACGGCACGATGCTGCCCTTCATGGGGACGTCGGCGACCATCGACCCGGTGTGGTTCGCGGCCGTCACGGGCGCCATCGGCGTTCAGACGGTTGTTGACAAGTTCACAGCCGTGGACCTTGGCGTCAGCTTCAGTGGCCCGGGGTACGACGAGTTCAAGACGAACCTCGACGCCGTCGCGTCGCAGTTCCCGGACGCACCCAAGTACTCGCAGCGCGGAGCCACGCTCCACCTCTACGACGGCATCATGCAGGCGGCGCTCGCCATGGACGAGACCAAGAGCCTCGACACGACGGTCTACAACCCGGTCATCCGGGACGTGGGCAACGGTGTCGCCGGCGCCGTCACCGTGAACACCTATGCCGCGGGTGTCGCCGCGATCAACGGCGGCCAGAAGGTTCGCTGGGTCGGGGCCGGTGGGCTGACCAACTACAACCAGTACAACAACTCCCAGCAGGGGTACATCCTCGTCAGGTATGACGCCTCGGGCAATGAGATCACCATCGGCACCCTCTCTCAGACGCAGACGGCAACCATCATCGCGGCGGGTGGTGGCTGAGTCACAGATCGGTCGGAGGCGGCGGCGATGAGTCTCATCGTCGCCGCGTTCGGCTTCGGCCTTGTCTCCATGTCGATCATCGCCATCTCGGCGGTCGGCTTCACGATGCAATTCGGCATCACGAACATGATCAACCTGGCCTACGGACAGGTGATGATCGCCTCCGCGTTCGCCGCCTACGCGGTGAACAACGCGGGCGTGAGCATCTGGCTGGCACTGCCGGTCGGTGCCGTCTTCGGCGCGGTCTTCTCCTTCCTGCTCAACCGGCTGATCTACGCGCCCTTCCAGCGCAAGGGAACGAACCTGATCGGCATGGTGATCATCTCGCTGGCGGTGTCGCTGGTCATCGCCAACGTGCTCCTCCCGATCGTCGGGTACTACAGCGTCTCCTACCACCAGAACCCCGGTCCGACGTACCACCTGGGATCGATCGCGCTGACCGGTGTGCAGCTCGCGATCATCGCCGTAGCGGTGATCGTGATGCTCGCCATCTACGCGCTGCTCCGGTTCTCACGGCTGGGCAAGGCGATGCGGGCGACCGCCGCCAACCCGACGCTCGCCCGCAACTGCGGGATCCCAACAGCCCGAGTGGTGGACCAGGCGTGGCTCATCACAGGCGCTCTCTGCGGTGTCGCCGGCACGGTGGCCGGCATGAACTCCGACTCGTTCTCGGTGGCAAGCGGCTCTGAATTCCTGATTCCGATCATCGCGGCATCGATCCTCGGCGGGGCGGGCAGTCCTTATGGGGCAATGATCGGCGCGGTGCTCATCGGCGAGATGACGGAGATCAGCGCGGCGATCATCTCTCCCGAGTACAAGCAGGTCGTCGCCTTCGCCGTCCTGGTTTTGGTCATGGTGCTCCGGCCTCAGGGGCTGCTCGCGAAGAGAGGCGCACTCGCGGCTGCCGGGTGACCTACTACCTCACGACGGTCCTCGTCTACGCGGCCGTCGACATCCTTGCCTGCCTTGCGATCAGCCTGCAGTTCGGGGTGTCCGGTATCGTGAACTTCAGCTTCATCATCTTCCAGGCGGCCGGGGCATACACCGCGGCGGTGCTGTCGTTGCCGTCCGACTCAGCGAACGGCGGCTTTCAGACGTATATCCTCGGTCTGAACCTGAGCTTTCCAATCCCCTGGATCGGCGCCACCGTGGTCGGCGCGCTCCTCGCGCCGCCGATCGGTCTTGTCGTGCTGCGGCGGCTGCGCAGTGACTACCAGGCCATCGCGATGCTCGTGCTCTCCGTGATCGCCAGCCTCGTGGTCACGAACACGCCGGCGTTCCTCGACGGCGCAGCCGGTCTCTCGCTCGTTCCTCAGCCGCTTTCCGACAAGTTCAACCCTTACTCCGACGGCTACCTGTGGGCATATACGATCGGTGCCCTCGTCCTGGCGGTGATCGTCTTCTTCATCGCCCAGCGGGTGATCAACTCGCCGTACGGGCGCTCACTTCGAGCCATGCGTGAAAACGAGGTTGCGGCAAACGCCCTTGGCAAGAACGCGGTGGCGCTGAAGATGACGGTCTTCATCGTCGGTGGTGCGATAGCGGGCTTGAGTGGGGCGATCCTGGTCGGCTTCATCACCACCTGGGCGCCGTCGACCTGGCTCTATCCGGAGACTCTGATCCTGTTTGCCGCCGTGATCGTGGGTGGACGCGGCAACAACTACGGCGCCGTGCTCGGGGCGCTGCTCGTTCCCGTCGGATTCGAGGAAGCCACTCGCTACCTGCCACCGTTCGGCCCGCCCGGGCTCATCCCCGCCCTCGAGTGGGTGTGTATCGGTGGATTGATCCTCGGGTTCCTCTGGTTCCGGCCCCGCGGAGTCCTCCCCGAGCGGCGCAGGGTGTTTCCCGCACGGCCGAAGGCTCTCGCGGCGGGGGAGCAACATGCCGGTCGAGACTGACGTGGTCGATGCGGGCCCGGCGACACCCCAGCAGATGCCGGCCGAGCGACCGCTGCTGGTTGCCAGCCACGTCAGCCGGCACTTCGAGGGCGTTCGCGCCGTCGAGGACGTGTCGATCGACGTGCTCCCCGGACGTATCACCGGTCTCATCGGTCCGAACGGCGCCGGAAAGTCCACGTTCCTCGCGGTGCTCGCAGGCACCCTGCCCGCAAGCTCCGGCACGATCACGTTCGACGGGCACGACGTCACCGCGCTCCCGGCGTTCCGCCGCGCACGTCGCGGCATGGTGCGCACCTTTCAGCTCCCGTCCGAATTTGCCCAGCTCACCGTCCTCGAGAACCTGCTCGCCGCAGCGCCGCACAATCGCGGTGATTCGTTGGTGGGCGCGCTCCTTGGCAGGCGCTACTGGCGAGCAGATGAAGACCGCCTGGTGGAGCAGGCGCGCGTCCTGCTCGAGCGCTTCCGGATGAGCGCCAAGGAATCGGACTACGCGAGCTCCCTCAGTGGCGGCCAGAAACGCCTCGTGGAGATCATGCGGGCGCTGATGCTGCGGCCCCGGCTCCTGCTCCTCGACGAACCGATGTCAGGCGTGCACCCTTCGATCGTCGGCGAGATCGCCGACTACTGCGAGGCGCTCCGCGACGAAGGGCTGACCATCCTGATCGTCGAGCACGAGCTGCACATGATCGAGCGCATGTGTGATCCGGTCATCGTGATGGCCCAGGGGAGTGTCATCGGCCAGGGAACCATGGCGGCACTCCGGCAGCAACGCGAAATTGTTGACGCGTACCTTGTCGGATAGCGGCGCTCCAGCGTCCGGGACGCGGCCGGAACCGCTCCTGCGAGCGGAGGGGATCACCGCCGGGTACGGTGGCGTGCCCGTCATCCAGAACGTCACGTTGCGTGTCGGCCCCGGCGAGATCGTCGCCATCATCGGACCCAACGGCGCGGGGAAGAGCACGCTGCTCAAGGCACTCGTCGGGATCCTCCGCGTGACCAGCGGACGGATCATGCTGGGCGACCAGGAGGTCACCAACCGCCGCCCCGAGGAGCTGGCGCGACGTGGGGTCGGGTACGTGCCCCAGGTGCAGGACATCTTCGAGCCGTTGACGGTGCTCGAAAACCTCGAGATGGGCGGCTATCTCCTGCCCGCGTCAACCATCCGCGCGCGCGTTCCGGAGGTCGTCGAGGTCTTCCCCGCCCTGGCGCCGATGCTGAAACGCCGCGCGGACAAGCTGAGTGGCGGTGAACGCAAGATGCTCGCGATCGCACGCGTCCTGATGCTCGATCCCAAGGTGCTGATTCTCGACGAGCCGACGGCCAACCTCGCTCCCCAGCTGGCCGACAAACTCCTTCGCGAGCAGGTGAGCGGCCTCGGTGCGCTGGGCAAGGCGGTGGTGCTCGTCGAGCAGCGCGCACGAGCCGCGCTCGAGATCGCGGCCTACACGTCAGTGCTTGTCTCCGGATCCATCCGCATGGAAGGCCGACCCGGCGAACTCCTCGATCGCCAGGATTTCGAGGAACTTTTTTTGGGAGCGGCGACGAGTCTCAGCTCAGCGTCCAGCTCGGAGGCGAACAAGGAATGAAACTGCTCATGTTTCGCGATGGTGGGGCGCCACGCCTGGGTGTGGGACGCGACGGCGCACCCGACGAGATCATCGATGTCGGTGTCGCGGCCGACGGATCCGGTCAGGACAAGCTGCCCACGACGATTCTCGATGTGATCGACGCCGGCGACGAGGGCCTCGAGCGGCTGCGCGTGCTCGCGTCGTCGGCACCTGCGAGCGCGGTGCGTCACCTCGAGGATCTGACCCTGCTCCCGCCGTTCGATCCGCCGCGGGGGAACGTCCTGGCGATCGGGCGCAACTACCAGAAGCATGCCGAGGAAGGCGCGCGCGCGCTCAACACGGAGGTGGGGCCGCCGACGATCTTCACGAAGGCGATCACCACCATCACCGCTCCCTACGCCGATATCCGCATCGACCCTTCGGTGAGCACCAAGATCGACTGGGAGGTCGAGCTTGGCGTGGTCATCGGACGCCCCGGCGCGAACATCAGACGAGAGGACGCGCTCAGCCACGTCTTCGGCTACACGGTGCTCAACGACGTGACCGCCCGCGACATCCAGAACGGCTGGGGTGGCCAGTGGTTCAAGGGAAAGAGCCTCGATGGGTCGTGTCCGATGGGCCCGTGGGTGCTGACCCGCGATGAGGTCGCCGACGTGCAGTCGTTGCATCTGCAGTTGCGCATCAATGGCGAGGTCAAACAGGATGCCAACAGTCGCGACATGATCTACCCCGTGGACGCGATCATCGAATGGCTGTCCGTCGGCATGACGCTGCTGCCCGGAATGCTGATCGCGACCGGCACACCCGAGGGAGTCGGGTTTGCGCGCACACCACCCGAATACCTGCGGCCCGGCGACGTCATGGAGTCCGAAATCGAAGGTATCGGGAAGCTCCGCAATGCCGTGGTGGCGTCGCCGGCCTGATGTCGTACGAGCGGTCGGTGGGTCGGGTGCCGTCCGCTGCCGTCGCCACCCTTGCGTCCCACGGCGTCGCCGCGGCGCACGAGGGGTACGCCAGGGCCGGGCTGCTGGACCCGGCGCTTCGGCCGATCCAGCAGGGCATGCGTCTCGCCGGTCGGGCGGTGACGGTGCTGTGTCCGCCGGCTGACAACCTGATGATCCACATGGCCATCGAGCACTGTCACCCGGGTGACGTGCTGGTCGTCGCGACGGTGCCTCTCGGTACCGCCGGTGTCCTGGGCGAGCTGCTGGCGACGTCGCTTCGCGCCCACGGCGTGATCGCTGCCGTCATCGACTCGGGAGTGCGCGATGTCGCGGCGTTGCGGGCCATGGGCTTCCCGGTGTGGTCACGCTGGATCTCGGCGCAGGGAACCACCAAGCAGGGGCCCGGAGCGGTGAATGACGTAATCGTGTGCGCGGGCCAGGTGATCGAGCCGGGCGACATCATCGTCGCAGACGACGACGGCGTCGTCCGCATCCCGGCAGCGTCTGCCGTCGACGTGGCGCACCGCGTCGCGGACTTGGTGGCGCACGAAGCCGCGATCCGCGAAAGGCTCGCCGCCGGAGCGTTGAGCGCCGACATCCTCGGTCTGCGCGAAGCCGCCGCGCGCGTGGGGATCCCGTCCGGCGACCGGTGATCCATCTCGACGCAGCGCAGTTGCTTCTCGTCGCCGGCGCGGCCTTCCTCGCGGGTGCGGTGAACGCCGTCGCCGGAGGAGGGACACTCCTGTCGTTTCCGGCCCTGCTGCTGATCGGGTTTCCCGCACTGACCGCGAACGTCACCAGTACGCTCGGCATACTTCCGGGATACGCGGGGGGCAGCGTCGCGTACCGCGCGGAGCTCAGCGCTCAGCGCGATCGCGTTCGCTGGCTCGGACCGATCAGCATCGCCGGGGCCGTCGTCGGCGCCATCCTGCTGACTCGCACCTCGAATCACGTGTTCGCGTCGGTCGTTCCATGGCTGATCCTGCTTGCCTGCGCCCTGCTCCTGCTCCAGCCGGTGGTCACCTCGCGAGTCCGCACGCGCCGCCCGGCACGCGAACAGCATCGCTCGCCCATCCTCGCGGCGGCGCAGTTCCTGGGTGGTATCTATGGCGCCTTTTTCGGAGCGGGACTGGGGGTGATGATGCTTGCGGTGCTTGGGCTTTTCATCCGCGACGACCTGCAGCGCATCAACGCGCTCAAGGGCATGATGTCACTGATCATCAACGTGGTCGCCGCAGTCTACTTCGCCTTTTTCGGACCCGTGTCCTGGATCGCGGTTCTGGTCATGATGCCGATGAGCGCAGCCGGCGGATTCGTCGGCGTGACTCTGGCGCGCCGGCTCCATCCAGTGGTGCTCCGCACGCTGGTCGTCGCCTTCGGCGTCGCGTTTGCGATCCACCAATTGCTGTAGGCAATCGGTGGATCGCAGGGTCAGCGCAGCTCTGTTTGGCTATTTGATGAGGCAGACGTCGCCGGTCTCGGGAGCCATCACGAGGCTGGTAACCCTCGTGCCCTCAAGAGTTGTGCAGGGTGTGCTGAAGGAGGCCGTGCCCGGCGTCGCGCCTGGATTGACAATCGCCCAGCCGTTGCTGAACTGGCGTTCGTAGACCCCGCCAACCTTGGCAAAAGGACCGCTCGGGGTGCCGGGATTGATCTGATCCCATGCGTCGACGACCGTGAACGCGGCGGGGAGTGTGCTGCCGATGAACGAAAAATACGAGGTTCCCGTCGTCCCCAGCAGGAAGGAGGCGAGAGAGTACTTGTGCCACTGGTCGACCTGGGCCTTGGTTGCGGTGATCCAGACCTTGACCGTCACCGCGACCGAGTCACCTTTGCTCCCTGCGCTGGCCAGCATCCCCACCTCCTGAAGCCAGACGGACGTGACCTCGAAGGTGCTGACGGGATGCTGAGCCTGCCGGAGCCACACCTCCGCCAGTGCCGCCGTGACGCCCGTGAAGAGCTGGGAGCTGGGCACGCTTGCAAAGTAGTCGGGTCCGTTCTTGAGACCGTTCGCCATGACAACTTTGGGGGCCACCGCAGTCCGCACGGCGGAGGCGATCAGCGTCGTGGCGGCAATGCGCTGAAGGGTTGTCCAGAGTCGACCGGTGGTCGGGTTGATCGGCGCGCCGCTCAAGAACGCGCCGTTGAGCAGGGCATAGCCCAGAGTGTCGATGAAGCAGCCGTCATAGGCCGTCGTCGGCGTGGCCCGAAGCTCCGTCTGACAGGTGTGCACGACGGCGCTGGTCCAGTTCGGGTTGCTGATGTCCATCATGTAGTTGCCGAACTTGGTGGACGTGATCTTGTTCCCGTGCGCGTCGTGCGCGTAGTAGCTGCTCGGGTACAGGGTGCCCTGATTGTGCTGTAGGAACGTACCGTTCAAGTAGATGAGGATGACGACCTTAGGGTTGGCCGAATGCATCGCGGTGATGGAGCTCGCGAACTGGCCCCGGTGTGCAGCGATGATGTCGAAGTGCTGGGCGATGGAGACGGCCTGAGCCTGCGTGTACCGAGTCGTCGGTGTCATGTAGGTGGGAGCGAACCGATGCAGCACGGTTGGTGTGGCACCGATCGATTGAGGCACGGCGACGTTCGCTCGGGCGGCTGAGAAGTGCGTCACCGGACGATCCGCTATCAGGAGGGCAATCGTCAGGGCCAGCAACCCGGAGCCCACCCGCACCACCAGACGGGGCTGAACCTTCAGGCACAGCGCGCGGCGACGCTTGTAAACCGCGAGTCGTGAATGGCGCGGACGACACCGGAAGATCATCGACCACGTGTGCAGCCTGCGACGCTTCAAGCGATCGCCTTCTCTCATCTTTACCCCGCCTGTCTTGACTGCCTGGCAGCGATCCGCCCGCACACATATGCCGGCCG
>Ga0307372_10009077_pt1 | contig 13805 bp, 12 predicted proteins | sample OX1MG_FD_202533 | JGI IMG/M metagenome (GOLD analysis project Ga0307372, IMG submission 202533) | Soil microbial communities from Risofladan, Vaasa, Finland - OX-1 | ecosystem: Environmental > Terrestrial > Soil > Coastal area > Acid sulfate soil | place: Finland: Risofladan, Vaasa | collected...
GCTCGGCGTCCCGTACCGCGTCGATCTGATCAACGCCGGCGGCCAGCACGCCGCCAGTGTCCAGGGCCTTGTCGCACGCCTCCCAGAACTCGCGGGCCTGAGCCTGGCGGCCGATCTCGGCCACCGAGACCGTGGACCGGGAAAACCCCGCCAGCGCCGCGAGGCCCATTTGGGTCAGCCCGGCCTCGCGCCGCAGGGCCCCAAGCTGACGGCCCAGCTCCCGCTGCATCACGGCGATGCTTTCCGAGTCACTCATGCGGCCTGCCCCAGGGCATCCAGCCAGGCTCAGCCGGCACCATGCCGGGCCGCCTTATCCGGCCGCCCGGCATGGTGCCGGCCGTGGTGGCGGCGGGGGCCGGTGCCGTGGTCCCGCGGGCATGCGGCTGCCGTCGTGCCGGGGCGCTGCCGTCGAGCAGGAGCCCGGCGAAGACCAGGCCGGCCTCGATCTCGGTGATGCTGCGGGCGCCCAGGCCCGCGATCTCGCCGAGCCTCCCCTGGCGGTACAGGCGGACCACGTCGCCGACCGTGGCCGGCGGCCCGCACGGCGCCACCGGCACGCCACGGCCGTCAGCGCGGGCGAGCCGGTTCAGCACCTGGCCCGATATCACGGTACGCAGGCAATCGACCGGGCAGCCCGGCATGATCGCGTCACGGTCCCCGGCGGCTGCGGCCAGGCCGTGAGAGACGAGGCTGATCCCGATTTCCCGCACGCTCAGCTGGCCCAGGCCGCCGATCTCGCCGAGCCGGCCCTGGCGGTACAGGCGGACCACGTCGCCGACGGTGGCCGGCGGCCCGCATGATGCCATCGGCTCACCGTGGCGGCCCTCCGCGCGGGCGAGCCGGTGGAGAACCCGTGATGACAGCAGCGGCGCCAGGCAGTCCACCGGGCAATCGGCCGTGACCGGATGCCCGGGGCGGCACGTTGCGCTGTGCACCGGGTGGTCACCATGCATCCGCCAGGTGACCGCGCCGGGGCGCGACGGCTTGCGCGGGCACCCGGCGGCCGCGCAGCCGCGCTGGATGCTGCTGCGAGCCGGGTGCCGTGCCGTCTGCCGCGCCGGGGGCCGGCGACGTGGCGAGGGCTGCGCCGGCCAGGGCGGTACCTGGCCGGCGCAGCCCTGCTTCACGGGCACGCCCGGCCGGTACGGGGACAACCGTCCGGGCGTGCCCTGCTTGCGGTGTGCCGGTGGTGCCGGGCTGGTACGTCAGGCGGTCGGGCTCGATGACGGATCTGTCGGGGAGCAGCGCCCCGGTGTCATCGAAGACCACCACCCCGTTGCAGAGCAGGCTCCAGCCTTGCTCAGGGTGACTGGCGATGACGCGGGCAGCCTGACGGCCCGGTGCGTGCGGCGGTGGGCACGGCGGTGCGTGCGGGCAGATCTCCGGGCGGCCACCGGGAGCAGGTGCCGCCGGGACTGGCCGGCTGCTGCCGTTCCCGGGCGGGCCGCTGACAGGGCCGCTGCCCCGTGCGGTATGTGTCCTGGCTCCTGGTGTGCTGCTCACCGTGCACCCGCCGGGGTGGCCTCCAGCGACAGCACGACATAGACGGTCTTGCCGGGACCGGCCGGGTCGTTGATCACGCCTCGCTCGCCGCCGTGCAACTCGATCAGCCCGTCGAGCAGTTCCAGGCCCCGGCCGCATTCGTCGTCACCGCCGACGTGCTTGCGGACCGGGCGGCCAGCGCCGTCGTCGTGAACCTCAACCCGCAGATCGCCGCTGGCGAAGGACAGCTGTATCCAGATCGGCCCCGCGCCGTGGCATACCGCGTTCGTGACCAGTTCACTGACGACTAGTTCGCCAAGATCGGCGTGCTCGCGAAGGTCCCATGCTTCCAGCAGGGCGCGGACCTGATGGCGGGCGTGCCGGGCGTGCACCGGCTCCCGGCCGGGCAGGTACGTGACGGCAGGCTCGCGGGCGGCAGTCAACTGCATCCACAGCTCCTGACCCGGCCGCACGCCGCCTGCTTGCTGCCGCGCGACGTCGGCGCGAACCAGCCCGGCGCCGCCGCGGGCCGCCCGGCCCATCACCCACGCCGGGCCAGGCCGCTGGGCGGGTGATGGTGGCATGCTCATGGCTCATGGCTTGCGCCCGGCTCCGCCGTAGGCCGCGATCCGCCCCGCGTGCTCGGCATCGCGGGGATTGTCGGGCCGCCACCGGAGGACATGGACCAAGCGGGGCCCCGGCCATAGGCCGCTGCCTGATGCCCGGCCTGGGGCAGGCGTGATCCTCTGTGCCTACCTCACCCCAGCACACAATGGGCCGCGTGGCCAGCGTCATCATGGCCGCCGCCACCGCCACACGTCCGCAAGCGGAAGTGGCGCGCGGTTTGCCTCCCGACTGAGAGAGTTGACGGGCTCGGGCACAAGTCCTCCTAGGCGCCTCGCTGACTGGGGCGCGCTTGGTGAGATTGCCGCATGTGATCGCCGGAAGCTAGACGAGAGTTCCGTTCGCTCTAGTGCGAAACGGCTGCGTGGAACGGAGCGCGGGTCGCACCCCTTGTTGCCAGCAGCCCCACCTAGCGTCCGGCAGTCGGAGCTACTCGACGGCGCGGCGCCCTGGCGCAAGGATGACTCTGTGAGGCTTCTCGTTCTTGGTGGGACGCGTTTTGTGGGTCGGCTCATCGCCGAAGCCGCGATTGATCGCGGTCACGTGGTGACGACGTTCAATCGAGGACGTACCGGCGGCGATGCCGTTGACGCTGAGGCAGTGCGCGGTGACCGGGAGAACGCAGTGGACCTGGCCCGCTTGGTAAGTGGCCGTGAATGGGATGCCGTAGTTGACACCAGCGGCTATGTGCCCGCCGTCGTGGGGAACGCGGCCCGGGCACTGTCCAGCAAGGCAGCAGCGTACGCGTTCATGTCGACAGTGTCGGTGTATCCTGACTGGCCGCAAGACCCGGTCAGCGAGGACTCCCGTGTCTACGACTGCGCTCCCGACGCCACCGGAACCGCGGAAGACGAGGCGAACTGGTCAGCTGCGCAGTACGGCTCCTACAAGGCAGGCTGCGAACGCGCGGTTACGGGAGCGTTCGGCGGCCACGTGCTGGTGCTCCGGCCGGGTGTCATCCTCGGCCCGCACGAGAATGTCGGTCGGCTGACATGGTGGCTCGCCAGGATCGCTGCGGGCGGTCACGTATTGGCCCCCGGAGACAGTCACCGTCAGATCCAGCCAGTAGACATCCGGGACCTGGCGGGCTTCACGCTGGCTTGCCTGGAGGCGGGTATCACCGGAACGCTCAACGTGACCGCACCGCTCGGACACGGAACATTCGGAGCCATGCTCGGCGCTTGCATCGACGCCACCGGCTCGGGTGCGCAGCTTGAGTGGGTAGACGATGCTTTCCTCGCCTCCAATGGCGTGCGGCAATGGACGGAGATTCCGCTGTGGCGCACGGATCCCGGCACCTGGAGGGTGGACGCCAGTCGCGCGATCACCAAGGGGCTGCCGTGTCGGCCAATTGCTGCCACCGTTGCTGATACCTGGAAGTGGCTGTCGTCAGGACAGGGGCCGAGCGCCTACGGCCGCCAGACGCACCACGGGCTTGACCCCGACAAGGAAAGGCGTCTCCTGGACCTGTGGGCAGAACGCGCCCAGGCCGCCGGTGACAAATGAGCCTGCCGTCACCCTCACCATTCATCTCCGCCGAGGCCAAGAGCGAGGTCGGCAGCAGAAACGGACCTCAGGATGGCGGCGCCGGCAGGACCTGAACCGCGGTGCTGGCGGTGAACTGCTCGATCTCTTCAGTGAGGGCATACGCTTCCTTGGTGCGGAAACTTGGCCCGGCGAGTACTTCCCGCAGTGCGCTGAGCCGCCGGACAACACCCTCGACCCTCTTGTCGGATTGCAGCTTGAGGACATCACTGACTGCTTCCCGTGCACCTGCGAGATCGCCCTGCAAGAGGTGTGCGGCTGCCAGGTCGGTACGGCCCCCGGCCTCGGCGGCATACCATCGTTCCTCGGCAGATGCCTGCGCGTACAAGTCAACGGCCTGCCCGCATTCGGTCAGGGCTTCTTCTGACCGGCCCAACCTGAGGTATGCGCTGCCGTTGCAGAATGCTTGCCGTGCCAGGCTGAAACCGAATTCACCTCCCACGCTGTCGTGCAACAGAGTGATCGCGGCACGGGTATCCCTGGCCCGCTTGGACGCCATGATCGCCTCAACGGCGCGTTGTTCGTCGCCTTGCAGCGCGGCGGCGCGAGCCGCGATAGACCATAGCCGGACCCGGCACGTGCCATCGGGCGCGACCGAGAGCCCTCGCTCGGCCAGCAGCCGTGCCTGCCCAGACCTTCCCGCCCACATCTCGACGCATGCCAGCATGCCATCAGCCCACGCCGACAGTTCCCGGCTCTCGATGATCTCCCCATATGCGCGGGCGGCACGCGCCTGTTGTGCTGCCGCATGTGGGTAACCAAGGTCGAAGCTCGCGCTGGCGAGCAGGCCACAGGCCTGTCCCGCCACGAGGTACAGGTCACGTTGCTGTGCTGGGTTGCGGGTTCGGTCGAGTAGCCAGTAGACGCGGTTCCGGACCCGGATCAGTTCGCCGAGTAGCGGAAGCGGGGGCGCGTGGACATATGCCCGTGCGATGCGGAGGACATCTTCGCCGATTTGCTCGAGCGCGTTTGGCCCGACGCTCGCCGACTCGAACGCGGCAGCGTGCTCGCTGGACTCGTGTGCGGCATTCATCACCAGGTCCCATTCAACCCCCTGGATGCTGGACCTGGCTGGGTGGGCTGATCGCTGCCACTCCGTTGGCAACTCCATGAAGGGATGAACCAGGGGATCCTTTGCAGGAAGAGGGTGGCTTCTTGCTGCAAGCAAGTCCGGCTCGATGGCGCCGGGGGTGAGATCCCCTCCGCGATAGTCCTGAGCGAAACCTAGCTGGACCGGTCCGGTCCCGAAGATCCGGCACAGGAGATCCTGGTTGTGCCTGTTCGGGCGCTTCCCGGCCTCCCAGTCCTGCCATGCACGCTTGCTGATGCCAGGATGGCCAAGACCGTCGCTGACGCAACGGTCTTGAAGTGCCTTGATCGCTCCCCCCACCGTCCACCCGTAGGCGAGGCGGTATGCACGCAGCGGCCTCTGGCCGCAGCACGACTGGATCTCTGCGGCGATTGCCTGGAGCAGTTCAACTGGGGGTTCTGGCGGATCGCCGGCTTCTGCCAACCGGAGCACCCGGATACGCTGAGAACAGCGATCATCGTGGACAGGAGGCTTCTCCCGGTCAGGCAGTCCTGTCATCAAGGGCGCCACCCTCCATTCCGGCACTGCTTACAGCCTGGCCTCACTGGCCGCTGCTCTCAACCACTTGGCGGGGGACATGCGGGTGCTTACCGGTATGGAATCCATCGCTCGTCTCGTCCGTTTTTGAGTCCGTCTATGCGCCGTGCGAACTCCCAGGCGATCAGCGGCGAACTTGATAGGACCGGTGCCACGCCTGCCAGCATGACGAGTTCGCGTGCCCTGCGTAGCACGGAGAAGCCGTGCCACAGCGTGACATCGAAGCCGTAGACCTCCAGGAAGCGCCGCACTGGGCCAGGCGGGTGCCCGAAGCGCAGGGCATTTACGATCGTGGGCACGAGATCCCACTCGCGCGGACCCACGCTGACCTGGTCCAGGTCACACAGCACCGGGGTGCCACAGCGCATAAGCAAATTGCCCCGCCAAGCGTCTCCATGGATGACTCCGGCAGGCAGCGCCGGGGTCATCAGCACCAGTTCGGCCTCCAGTTCGTCGCACCAGCACTCCAGGAAGACCCGGTCCGCTTCCGCAAGGCCGTTTCCCCTCGCTAGCAACTGGCGGGCATCCGCAACGGGATCCCAGCGCGGCAGCGGAATCGGGGGGGTCAGCGGGTGGAGTTGACGCAGGAGCAGAGCAAGTGCTCCAAGCGAGGGCTGGGCGCTGCCAGGTGGGAGATAGTCCCAGAACGTCGCCAGGTAATCGCCCAGCACAACCGGTTGCTCCTGCTCGCCGTGAAGGCGGACGGCAGGAAAGCCAATCTGGCCCAGCCACCGAGCCACCTGCACGGTACGGCACACCTCGGCAAACTGCGACCGGGGTGCGCTGATGCGAACGACGACGCGCGTGGTCCGCAGCCGGAAGACGGCGTTCGCCGTCAGCCGGAGAAGCTCGGCGCCGTTGGCGTCTAGGCCGACTTCGCCACACGCAGCGTGCAGCACCTTGGTGAGCCGATCCAGTGCGAACACCTGTGGAGACATCGCGGGGCTCATCACATGGGCCGCCGCACCAGGCTACCGGTGCCGCCAGGAAGAACGCCCTGAGTCACTTGGAACTCATCGATCCGCTCGATGAACTCCAGCGCTTGGGGTGCACGCTGGTAACGAGGACTGCGAAGGAGCCCGCCAACACCGTGCAGGCGCTGGGACAGGCCATCGATGCGCTGGCCGGGGGGTAACTCGAAGATTCCGGCAGCCGACTGACATGCGGCCTCAAGCTCACCTCCTAGGAGATATCCGTTGACCAGATCCACCCGGGCCAGCGCTTCGTTGCCGTACGCCCTTTCCGCCGGCGGCCCGTTCTCGTAGAGGCGGATCGCGGTCCCAGCGCTGGTGATCGCCTGCTGGGGTCGGCCGAGGCGAATGTAGGTGCTGCCCGCGAGGTAGGACTGCTTGGCCGGTGTGAACCCGAATTCACCCGCGATCACATCGTGGATCTCGTCGACGCCGTGCACGGAGTACTGGGCGCGTTCCGCTGCTTGCAAGGCGGCTAGGGCTTCGCCCTGCGCGCCGGCCGTTGCGCAGGCCAGCGCTTCAATGGCGTGAAGCCGCGTGCGAGCGGTAGGTGATGAGGCGAAACGCTGGCCATCGCGGGCGAAGGCAATAGCGGTGCCGTAGTCCTGCGACCAGTACGCAATCATCGCCTGCAGGCCCCGTATCCATGCACTCAATCCGTCGTAACAGGCCGCTACGGCATACGTCCATGCCGAGCGTGCCTGTATCGCGGCCGCATGCGGTGACCCGAGGTCAAGGTTGGCATTGGCAAGCAGCCCGCAGGCCTGCCCCGCGATCAGCAATACCTCGGCCTGCTGTGCCGGGCGCAGTCGGCGCGCCAGCAGTTCGCAGGTTTCCCGCCGCACCTGTACCAGTTCGGTGAACAGGGGCACGGGGGCGTCATGAAGATAGGCGCGCGCGAGACGTGTGATATCGGCCCCAAATGACTCCAGCAGGGTTGGTCCGGCGTAGCTGACCTCTGCGGCGGCAGCGTGAGCGACAGACTCTTGCGCCACCCGGTTCACTACCCCACCGGTCTCCGGGGGAGGATCTTCGCCACCGACGAGGTCGGGTGCCGGGCCTGCAGCGCACGTTCCATAGGCTTGGCGAAAACCAAGGCTTACCGGATCAGCGCGGAACAAGCGGCACAGGAGGTCCTGGTAGTCCGCGTTCGGATGGTCGCCCGCCTCCCACTCCAGCCAGGAGCGGACCGTCAAGCCACGTGCCCCCAGTTCAAGCTCCCGGCACATCGTGTGAAGAGCGATCACGGCACGCTCCACGGTCCAACCGCATGCGAGTCGTCTGGCCTTCAGCGCGCGGTGCCCGCAGCAGCGGACAATTTCTGCGGCGATTGCTTCCAGAAGGAAGAGCGGCGGATCGGCGGGGTCGCCAGCTTCTGCGAGCATGCTTGCCCGCAGCCTCCTCGCGCAACTGACATCGTGCGTGCTCACGGACCCCTCTGCTGCTGGTCACGACTGTCACATCGGTGACAGCCTGCATTCACTCATACGGTAGCCAGCCCTTCCGGGGGTTCCGATGAGGTCCTGGGTGCGAGTTTCCCGCGCACCCGCGCGAAACCCTCGCGTACCTCAACGTGAGCCTCTCGCTACCATCCCGCCCGTGGACGCGGCCACGCTCAACCTGATGCATCAGTGCGGTGGCGGTCGGGAGCGTGGCACCAATGGCGAGCAGGATCATTGCTCGGATAGGCGCGAAACTTCAATGAACACCATTACGACATCTGCTCACCGGTTAGCCGAGACCGTTCGCCAGGCCGTTGGCACTGACCTGCCTCGGGCTGACGACATGCTGTTCATGGAGCCGCACCGGCTGGGCCACAGCCTGGAAACCACCCTCGCCGGAATGATTGGCCGGGTACGGGTAGCCGGGACACTGGACCGCCGCCTGGTGTTCATCGAACGCCAGGACGGCCAGTGGGTAGCCGGGGACTTGTCCGGGCAGCCGCACCGGACCCGGTCCTGGCCTGCCTGGACAGCCGGCCAGATCAAGATCGAGACCTCTGCCTCGTGGCTGTCTCTGGCTGCGCTTTCCCAGGCCGCTGTATACCGGCTGACCCGGCCGGCCGTGCTGCTGGCGGCGCTCTACCACCCGGAGCATTTCCCGTTGCCGCGGTTCCCGCTGGGGATCAGCGACGTGGCCCGCGCGGCCCGTTCGACCCTGCTAGGGAGCGTGCGGCTGGCCGACATGCAGCTCGGCCTGACCCTGAAAGACCTGATCCGTCGGGTAGGCAACGATGATTTTGACGTTCTGGGGGTGTCAGCGACCTTCGGCCAGCATGATCTGATGATCGCGCTGCTGGATGCCTCGTTCCGCCTGGCCCGGCCGCCGCTGGTTATCGCGGGTGGCAGCCTGACCGCCCGTAATGAGGCGCTGCTGTTGGAGCGGTACCCGGATCTGCTGGTCGCCCGCGGTGGCGGTGAAGCCACCGTCGAGGCGTTGCTGGCTCACTGGCATGGCGACATCGACCTGGACCAGGTGCCCGGTCTGGGGTTCAACGGGGCGGCACGTGGCGGCGGGCTCGCGATCTCGCGCCGTCGCACGGCTAAGCCGGTGACCCGTGACGCCACGGCGGATATCTTCCCTGAACTGGACCTGCTGCCTGCGACGTTCGACCATCACGGCGTGGCCCAGTTGGAGACAAGCCGGGGCTGCACCAACTTCTGCAGCTTCTGCCCGCGCGGCCACAAGGGGCTGTGGGCCGGAGCCGCTCCGCAGCGGCTGCCGTGGATGCTGGCCGAGATGCGCCGCATCTTCGACCGTTACCCGGACGTCTCCCGCACCGTGTACCTGGTGGATGAGGAGTTCATCGGCCGCGGCCACGACGCGGCAGGCCGGGCGCTGGAGGTCGCCCGGGTCGTGCATGAGGCGGGCTTCTGCTGGGAGTCAAGCTGCCGGGTCGACCAGGTGGTCCGCCTCGACGAAGGACCGGCGTGGCACGCCGGGCGGGTGCAGATGTGGCGCGAGCTGATGCGGAAGGGCTTGCGGCGGATGCTGTTCGGTGTCGAGTCGGGCGTGGACTCGATTCTGGAGCGGTTCAACAAGGAGACCACCAGCGAGCAGAACGCGGTGGCGATCCGTACCCTGTCGGCGCTCGGCGTGCCGACAAGGTTCACCTACATCACCTTTGATCACCTGATGACGCTCGAAGAGCTGAAGGCCGCCCACGCCTTCCAGGGCCGCACCGACCTGCTGCTGCGCCCGATGCCGCACCTGACCGCTGAGGAGATCGTGCCTGCTGTGCGCGATGAGGAGTTCGCCGCCCGGGCCGCCACCGGGCAGCCGTTGCTCACGGCGATTTCCTACATGCTGGTGTCGATGGAGTGCCTGATCGGCGCGGCTTACACCCGCAAGGTGCAGGCGGCCGGGCTGGCCGGGGCCATCCGCCCGTCGATGGGCCGGGTAGATGCAAAATTCGCGGACTGGCGGATCGGCGTGGCGTCGCACTGGGCGCAGTTGTGGGTGGACCGGAACTTCGCGCTGGACTACACCCTCAAGTCGCTGGAGAAGGTGCTGGACGGGCCGCCTCGCCACGCCGTCCGCCAGGCCAGGGTGGTGCTCAAGGACGCTGCCTACGCGCTGCTCGGCGAGATGATCGCCGCGATCGAGGCTCAGCCCCTGGGCGGCGCTGCCCGCGGCCAGGAGCGGCTGTCGGCGCAGATCGGCGCCCTGCTAGACGCGCAGATCCAGGTGCTGCGTGCCCGCATGGGCGACACCGCGGGGCAGGTGGCCGCGAGCCTCCCGGCCCGGCATCTGCGGATGCTGCACGACGAGTACCAGCGGTGGGATGCCGCGCCGGGGTGGCGGCTGATCAACACGGCCGATCCCTGTGGCACCTGACGCGCCGCATGCCCGGTCAGGCGCTGGTCTTCTCCGGGATCGGGACCCAGTTGAACTCCGGGCAGAACCGCCGATAGGTGACCAGCTTCCAGGCCGCGTAGTCGTCCAGCCGTCCCTGGGCGCGCAGCAGGTACTTGACCCAGGTGTGGCAGACTCGCTCGTCGGCGGTCATGGTCTGGTCGATCTGATCGAGCATGCGGCAGGCGACAGTGAAGTCGTCCTCGGTCAGGACGCTGAGGTCGATCTGCGCGCCGTCCACGGTGAACGCGAACACCAGCCTGGTGGTGGAGAACCGGGTGTACCGCTCACCCAGGAACTGGGTACAGTCGGCGAGGGCGGTCATCAGGTGGTCGCGGTCCTCGACTGGGTAGCCGATGCCCAGGTCCAGGTCGGAGGTTTCCAGGTTCAGCCGGGTGCCGAACGAGCCGACATCGCGTGGCACCCGCCCGGTCCACTCCTCGATCATGCCGGATGCCCGGGCGCGTACCTGGTGCAGGCGGTCATCGTGTTCGCGCATCGTCTGGTAGAACGCGAGCGCCTGGTCGTATTCGGTATCGGGGAAATCGTCGCGATCGGCCCAGCCTTTGGCCAGCAGCGCGGCCAGGTCCAGGTCAGCGCCCGGTGGGTTGGTCATGGCCGGACACCATACTCGCGCCGGGGCCGCCATGTTCGCGAAGGCGGCAAGGGCAGCAAAGGGATAGCGCTATGAGTCAGATCGCGGATTTGCCGGCCCAGCGGACGCTGGCGTGCGGGCTGCGTGTGCACCCGGTCGGCATCGGATGCTGGGCCATCGGCGGCCCGGACACTAACCTGGGCCTGCCGATGGGCTGGTCCACTGCCGACCAGGCCGCCTCGCTAGCCGGCCTGGAAGCCGCCTGGCAGCTCGGCGCGAACCTGTTCGATACCGCCGACGTCTACGGGCACGGCCGTTCCGAACGGCTCCTTGGGCATCTGGTGGCCCGGGTCCGCCGCGACAGCCTGGTGATCTCCTCCAAAGTCGGATACTTCGCCGGGACGGCCGCCCACCCCTACCTGCCGGGCGCGATGCGCCGCCAGCTGGAAACCACCCTGGAAAACCTCCGCACCGATTACCTGGACATCTACTTCCTGCACAATTCCAGCTTCGGAGAAGACGACCGGTACCTAGACGGCGCAATCGCGCAGATGCGCGCCTTCCAGCAGCAGGGCCTGATCAAGGCGGTGGGCATGCGCGGCCCGCACCGTTTCGCCACCGACCGGCTGGCCGTGCCCCGGCGGCAGCGAGAAGACAAATACGCCCGGTTCCGCAGCCTGTTCGCCCGCGTTCGCCCGGACTACCTGGCCGTCCGGTTCAACGCGCTCACCCCGCCCGCGCCTGCCGGCCACGGCGACATCTTTGCCTTCGCCGCCGAGCACGGCGCGAGCGTGCTGATCAACAAGCCGCTCGCCCAGGGCCTGCTCACCGGCAAGTACAACCCCGCCCAGCCGCCCCGCTTCGGCCCAGGCGACCACCGGCTCCGCAAAGCCTGGTTCACTCCGCAGGCGCTCCGCATGATTCATGACGGCCTCGCGCCGATCCGCGACCGGTTCGGCGCCACCCTGGCACAGCTGGCACCAGTCATGCTCGCCTACTGCCTGCACCGCGCCAGCAACGCTGCCGTCCTGGCCGGATTCACCACACCCGAGCAGGTCAGGCAGAACCTCAGCCCGCCCGCACATCCGCTGACCCACGACGACCTGGCCTTCATCCGCGCCACTGCGGGTGCTATCCAGCAGCGGCTGGACGAGGCCGGGGAAGTGTTCCTCGACGAGATCCCGGCCGCCCAGCCATGACCGCCAGCCGCCAGCTCCCGCTCATCACGCCCACTGAGCCTCCGCGCCAGGCCGCGGCCGGCGCGGTGGGGCTGATGCTCTTCAACGCCCAGCACGCCGCACCTGGCCGCGCCCGCCGCCAGGCCGCCTGGATCGCCGCGCAGGAGAACGCTGATCTGGTCATCGTCACCGAGGTCAGCGCCGGTCCCGGCGGTCTGGCGCTGATCGAGGCCCTGGGCGAACACGGATACTCTCCGGTGCTGGCCTGCGAACCGGCAGCACCTGACTACCGCGCTGTCCTGGCCTCGCGCGGCCCGGATCTCGCCTCCGTCCCGAGCGGGATCGGCGTGCTTGCTCACCGCGGCCCGGCCGCAGTCGTGACGGTCGGCGGCCATGCTGTCGGACTGCTGGGTCTGTATGTGCCCTCCCGTGGCCCGCAGCAGCGGCGCAACGAGAACAAGCGCGCCTTCCAGAACGCCGTAACCAGGGCACTGCCCGGCTTCCTGAGCCATTTCGGCGGGCCGGTCATCATCGCGGGAGACCTGAACGTCATCGAACCGGGCCACCGGCCGCACCTGCCGGTCTTCGGCGCCTGGGAATACGCCTTCTATCAGTCGTTCCTGGACGCCGGGATGACCGACGCCTACCGGGCCAGGCACCCGGACGCCCTCGATCACAGCTGGTTCGGCCGCAGCGGCAACGGCTACCGCATCGACCACATCTTCGTCACCCGCCAGCACGCAGCACAAGTCCGCAGCTGCGGCTACCTCCAGGCGCCCAGGCAGCAGAGCCTCACCGACCACGCTGCCATGACTCTCACGCTCGCGCTGGCACCAGTCTCAGCCGATGCGCCCCGGTAAGCGGGCATCAGCGGCATCACCGGTAGACCGGCCGCGTTCCCCGTCTGCCGGTCATCGGTTACTCGGCCCGGTACCCTCACCGGGGCGGGCCAGTTCACGACCGAGGCACCGATAGCGGGGCTGCTCATCAGCATCGCCCCCACTGCCCTTAACTTCTTAGGCTTACGTCTGTTTTGGGGAGATTTGACGGGATGATGGTGATGGTGTAATCGGCTGGCTCGCTGGTCCATGTCCGTCGTTGCACGGCGGTGCGACCGGAGGTCCGCTGGCGTCCCGTGCGGCCGGGCGGGAGCGCGGCGACGTCGGCGTCCAGGGCGGCTGCCGGGTCGTTTGCGCTGGTGGGGCGCTTTCCGCAGTGGGGGCAGCAGGTGTCGGCGGTGACTGCGGCGCGGGCGAGGGACAGCACGGCGGTGAAGACGATCTGGCCGGGGACGAGGCCGGCGGCGGCGGCGCGGGCGGCGAGCCCGGCGATGATGTTATGCGCGAGCAGGAGTGCCCGGGCTTCCTGCCGGGCGAGTTCGGGCGAGCGGCCGCGCAGGGTCTTGCCGGCACCGCGGACGGTCCGCTTGAGGTGAAGGAACGCGATTTCGATAATCCACCTCTTGCCGTACAGGACGGCGAGCTCGGCGGCGGGACAGAGGTCCGGGTCCAGGAGGGTGGTCAGCAGCCGGACCTGCGTGGTCCTGGTCCGGCCGCTGCGGGTGCGGGTGAGCACGGTGAAGCAGGCCAGCCGTGCGACGGTGCCGGGAAGATACGGGAGGGTCTTGTCGCCGGCCGCCTTGCGGCGGCGGGTGCGCATGCCGCTGCTCTCCCGGAGGAGGACCAGCTCAGAGCCGTCCTTCAGGATTTCGAGGGTCTTGAACGGGACGCATTTCGCGCCGTTCCTGACCCGCCAGGGAAGGTGCGCGCCGGCGGCGGAGAAGCGGATCCAGCGGTCCATGGAGAAGAAGCCGCGGTCGGCGAGGTTCAGCTGCCCGGGCCCGAAGTATTCTTCCAGGCCGTCGGCCAGGGCGTTCTCCCCGTCGAGGTAGCGGCCGACGACGGCGGCCCGCCGCCGGCGGGTGCCGG
>Ga0307372_10009080_pt1 | contig 13804 bp, 13 predicted proteins | sample OX1MG_FD_202533 | JGI IMG/M metagenome (GOLD analysis project Ga0307372, IMG submission 202533) | Soil microbial communities from Risofladan, Vaasa, Finland - OX-1 | ecosystem: Environmental > Terrestrial > Soil > Coastal area > Acid sulfate soil | place: Finland: Risofladan, Vaasa | collected...
CCACGCCCTGCCAGGACAACGCGGTCGCCATCTGGGCCAGCCCTGCTCCGTGCAGATTGCGGAAGGCTTCGCCAGAACCTCGAAAGCTGACTGAATAACGGGCCGGAAACGAAATCAGGAGCTGCCCCGCCAGAACCGCAAATTGAACCAGGTAGCCCGCCAGATATCCAAAGATGATGCTGTAGTAGTGATAGCGCCGGAACCCGAACAGGATGCTGAGAACCACCGTCGTGTTACGGAAGAAATTCGCCGACGAAGGAACGGCAAAGCGATGCCGGCTGAACAGGAAGGAGCGAATGATCTCTGCCACGCCCGCCGGAACGATGAGGATGAAGAGCCAGCGGGCCAGGTGGGTCGCAAGCTGCGCCTGGTCCGCCGTGAACCCCGGAGCAATCCCTCGAATCAGCCAGGGAGCCGCCAGCGCCCCGAGCACCGCCAGCGCGCCGAGGCCGAGAAAGACGATGTTCGCTACGTAACTAAAGCCGCGCCAGGCCTCGTCTTCGGTATGTTGCGCCTCCAGCGATGAGAAAAAAGGCACCAGCGAGAACTGCCCGGTGGCGGAAATCAGATTCGTGATGATGTAAGGAACCGTGAAGGCCACGTAAAAGGTGTCCGAAGCCTTCGACAATCCCAAATTGGCCGCGATGCTGATTTCGACCAGGATGCCGGTCAGGCTGCCGAGGGAGGAAAAAACTCCCACGACCATCGAACTGCGGAACAGTTGGCGTTTGGCAGACATAAAGCAAAAGACCGTTCATCCGGACGTTTCAGAAATGGGCGACGGCGGAACGCGAAATTGCCCCGATTATCGGGAGGCCGAAGAATAGGAATGAATGGATTCCAGCCTTTGAATATCTTGAGTGGCTAGAACCACTCCGCTTCTACTCCCGGATACGACGAGGCTGCAGAGTCTGAGTGACCGCCAGCTTCTTCGCGCTTTAGCGGCGCTCTATGAACACCGAATGGATTGAACCCTATAGCCCGGCGGTCTTAGGCCGCCGCTATAACTTCCTTGATCACACAGACTCTGCAACCGTGCCCAATCGCCCCAGGTCCCCATCACTGAGCCGGCCGGCGCTGCGCGCGCGCCGCCTCAATCCGTTCCACGACAAAAGGAGTTGAGACCACAAACAGAAAGACCATTAGAACGGGAGAAGTGCCAAAATTGAATTCAAAAAAGCCCTCCGCCACAAAAGCCAGCCAGGCCGCGATGGTGGCGTCAACCATCCACCGTCCGGGACCGGCTCGGCGGCGGACTTTCCAGACCTGCCACAGAAGCGCGGCCATCAGCCAGATCCAGGCCGCCAGGCACGGCAGCCCCCGCTCCGCTGCGAACTGGATAAAGTTGTCGTGCAGGTGCGAGTGGTAACCCGCTATGGGCGCGACCCCCTTGGGAAGATAAAGATCATACACCAGCGGAATGTTGTTGGGCCCAACGCCCACCCAGGGATGCGCCTTAATCATGTTCAACCCGACCTGCCACATTTCAAAGCGGATAGCAAGAGCCGGGTCCCGGCTGGGATGAAGAGCCAGCCACAGGCGCTCATGCACCACCCGCGGCGCGAAAAAGTAGATCACGATCGCAAGAACAGGAAGCGCCAGAACCCATCTGGGCTTCCAGCGCCATAGCAGGTAGAGAACGGCAAAAAAGCATCCCAGCCAGACGCCGCGCGTCAAATTGAGAACGATCGAGAGGGCGACAATTGCCATCACCGCCCACCAGACGCGCCGGACCCGCAAAGCAAACAGCAGGAAGGCCGCAAGGAAGATGAACACCAGCATCTGCTGGCCGCCGAAATTCATCCAGTCGCCCATCAGCCCGGTGATGCGCGTGGTAATCATGTAGGCATAAATGTGGTGGGGGTGCTCCAGGCGAACCATGCGGTATTGCCGGACGAACTGCCCCGCCGCAATCAGGCCGACCATCGCCGCTTCAACAAACAGTCCCCGCCAAAGCCAGCCCAGGTGCCGGCTGCTTGCGATCAGATTCACCGCCAGCAGGATGATCAGAAACAGGACCAGCTTCCGGACCGCGAACAAGCCGGTTGCAGGGTTGGTTGCCCAGATGACCGAGATGACCGTAAAAAGGCAGAAAAGGAGCAAAGGCAGCTTGATGCGCGGGAAGGTGATGGGTGGACGGTCCTTCAGAAGGTGCACGGCGAACAGAAGTCCCGCAAGAGCCAGAAACCCCTGCGTGATCGCAATGGAAAAGAGATAGGTCAGAACCGACAGGCTAAAGAAGATGGCCGCCCAGCGGGCAAAGTTCGACTGGGGAAGTTCCGCGCGCACAGCCCTGCGAAGATTGTTAAAGTTTTCCACTCAAGAGTTGAGACTGTATTCAACTCGGGCGATAATTTCAAGTGGGAAGGTGTTTGAAGCGGCCCGGCACGGCCTCTCTGGCTGAAAACGGCCTGTGGGGACGCAGCCTGCGAGGCATCTACCGACCGGTTAGAAGGCGGAAACTAAGTGCTTGTTTTGCCAGCGTTTCTTGACAGGAACGACCCGCAAGCTATAATTGTAACTTTGAACCCGTGAGGACGAAGTGTTTATCACCCTCCAGGAGCTGGAGCTTCGCCGAAAAACATTATCGAAGACCTACCTCCCCGGAGCGCTGGATTATCTAGAGGCTAAGTTCCACCAGGTGGGGCCTTTGACGGTGGATGGCGCGGCGGAGCTGGCAGGAAAGGAAATTCGAGTCAGCGGGCACATCTCAGGGTGCCTGGAAGCTGCCTGCGACCGGTGTCTGGAACAAGTGAAGATACCGGTTGAAGCTGACTTCGATTTGCCCTACCGGCCGATGGAAGAAATCGCCAAGGAAGAAGAAATTGAGATTGCGGAAGACGACTTGAAGGTTGGTTTCTATGCGGGTGAAGGCGTCAACCTGGCCGACGTGGTAAGGGAACAGGTGATTCTGTCCGTTCCCCTGAAGTTGGTTTGCCGGCCTGGCTGTTTGGGCCTTTGCCCGGTGTGCGGAGCGAACCGCAATATCGAGCCTTGCAGTTGTTCCTCGCAGCACGAAGATTCACCCTTTGCTTTCTTGAAGAAAGCGTAGGTCAGGGAGCGAGCGGAATTCGACTTGAGGGGGTTGGTGTGTGGGCCGCCAGCCGCCTGGGATCGGGGCTCACGAAGGGAAGAAATTCAGCCTTGCGCGATAAGAAAAACGGCAAGGCAACTTGAGGAAATCGCAAGATGGCAAACCCAAAACGACGACATTCAACAGCGCGGCGCAACCGGCGGCGCGCCCATGACCACCTGAAACAAGGGGCTCTTTCCAAGTGTCCCAACTGTCATGAATCGAAAATGCCCCACCACGCCTGTCCCCGGTGCGGCTATTATAACGGGCGGGAAGCAATTCTGGTGAAAGAAACAGCCTGACGAGCAGGAGCCCGGGCATTGCCGGGCCTGACTCGCAAAGATCATTCCCTGGTGGCTCTCTTAAACCATGCGCGCGATTGCCGTTGATGCGATGGGATCGGACACAGCTCCTCTGCCTGAGATTGAGGGTGCGATTCAGGCTGCGCGGGCGCAACACGCCGAAGTGATTCTGGTGGGCCCTCAGGATGTGCTCAATCGCGAACTGGCCCGGCGAGGCGCGCAAGGCCTCAAGATCGAAATCATGCATGCCTCCGAAGTGGTGACGATGGAGGATGAGGCCGCCAAAGCGTTTCGCCGCAAGCGCGACTCTTCCATTCGCGTGGCGGCCCAGCTGGTTCGCGACGGAAAAGCCGACGGACTGATCAGCGCTGGAAACACGGGTGCGGTGATGACCGCGGCGAAAATCCTGCTGGGCACGCTGGAAGGCGTGGACCGGCCGGCGTTGGCCCAGGTTTTTCCCTCTTCGAAAAAAGGCAAGGCCACCGTCCTGCTGGACGTCGGCGCCAATGTGGATTGCAAGCCCCTGCACCTGGAACAGTTTGCGGTGATGGGCGAAATCTATTACCGGGTGATCTTTGGGGCTGAGAAGCCGCGGGTCGGCCTGCTCTCGAACGGGTCGGAACCGCACAAGGGCAATGAAGTAACGAGGGAAGCGCTGGCGCGTCTAAACGAATTGAATTTGAATTTCGCCGGCAACGTCGAGGGCCGCGACCTTTTCAACGGCCGCGTGGAAGTGATCGTTGCGGATGGATTTATCGGAAACGTTGCATTGAAAATCAGCGAAGGGCTTGTGGATACGGTTTCCAGCCTGCTGAAGGAAGCGCTGTCGAGCACGTTTTTCTCAAAAATGGGCTACCTGCTTTCGCGCAGTGCTTTTGGGCGCATGAAAAGGCGGCTGGATTATTCCGAGTACGGAGGAGCGCCACTGCTGGGCGTTAAGGGAGTTTGCATTATCTGCCACGGCGGGTCCAACGCCAACGCCATCAAGAACGCGATTCGTGTGGCGGCGGAATTTTCCGAAGGCCGGGTCAACGAAAAAATCGAGCGGGAGCTGGCGCTCGCTTCACTCAGCAAGAATTAGAAGGGCGTTTCAGGAGCCACAATGGTTGCAACGGGAATTTTGGGCACGGGTTCAATGCTGCCTGAAAAAGTGATTACCAATTTCGATCTGGAAAAATTGGTCGAGACCTCCGACCAATGGATCACGGAGCGGACCGGCATCAAGGAGAGGCGCCAGGCCGCTCCGAACGAAACGACTTCCTCCCTCTCGGTTCAGGCCGCGCGAAAAGCGCTGGAAATGGCCGGAATCTCCCCCGAGCAACTGGACCTTATTATCTGCTCAACGATCTCTCCCGATATGCCGCTGCCGGCCACGGCTTCCCTCATCCAGCGTGAATTGGGCGCGGGAACCTGCTGTGCTTTTGACCTGGCTGCGGCGTGCTCAGGATTTCTTTTTGGGCTGACGGTGGTGGACCAGTTCGTCAAGACGGGAAAGTCAAAATATGCGCTGGTGATCGGCGCCGAACTGCTTTCGCGATATCTTGATTACCAGGACCGCGCCACATGCGTGATCTTCGGGGACGGGGTGGCCGCGGCCGTCCTGGGCCGGGTCAACTCATCGTCAGGAATTCTGGCGACGGAAGTCCATACGAACGGGACCTATGCGGACCACCTCTATATCCCCGCCGGAGGAACGGCGCGGCCGGCCAGTTGCGAGACGGTGCAGGCGCGCGATCACTTCATCAAAATGCGCGGGAACGAGCTGTTCAAGGTCGCCGTGCGCAGCCTGGAAGAGGTTTCGCTCCATGTGATCGAGCAGGCAGGCGTGCAACCGGACCAGATCGATTTGTTTATTCCCCACCAGGCCAATCTGCGCATCACGGAGGCCGTGCGGGAGCGGCTGGGATTGCCGGCCGAAAAAGTCTATTCCAACATCAGCCGTGTCGGCAACACTTCGTCAGCTTCGATTCCCATCTGCCTCGATGAATGTGTCCGCAGTGGCCGCATCAAGAAAGGCGATCTGGTTTTGATGTCCGCGTTTGGCGCAGGAGTCACCTGGGGATCGGTTTTAATACGCTGGTAGGTCAAGAGGGGTGCTCCTGGAAGGGGCGGCGCGCAGACCTTCTGCTCAACCCCATCTCAACCATCTGGGAGATCGGCTGTTGCCTGAAATAGCGTTTCTTTTCCCCGGGCAGGGTTCGCAAGCGCCTGGGATGGGCCGTGAACTGGCGGAGCATTTCGCCTCTGCCCGCCAGGTTTTCGAGGAGGCGGATACCGCTCTGGGATTTCCCATCTCAAAGCTGTGCTTTGAGGGTCCGGCGGAGGAATTGCAACTGACCGCCAATACCCAGCCGGCCATTCTTGCGGTTTCAGTTGCGGCTGCGCGAGTGCTGATGGAAAAGGGCCTGCGGCCTGATTACGTTGCCGGCCACAGCCTGGGTGAGTACTCGGCTCTGGTCGCTGTGGGATCGCTGGGATTGGCCGACGCTCTGCGCCTGGTCCGCAAGCGCGGCGAATATATGCAGGAAGCCGTTCCGGTGGGCCAGGGAGCCATGGCGGCGCTGCTGGGCCTTGACGCCGGAGCGGTCGATGAGATTTGCCGGGAGGCAGCCGGGGACGAAGTGGTTTCACCGGCAAACTTGAATTCTCCAACGCAGATTGCTATCGCCGGACATCGGACAGCGGTCGAAAGAGCCGTCGAGCTTGCGAAGGGCCGCGGCGCCAGGCGCGCCGTGCTGCTCAACGTCAGCGCGCCTTTCCATTGCAGCCTGATGCAGCCCGCTCAAGACCGGCTGGCTGCCGACCTGGATGAGGTGGCGATTCACGACCCGCAGGTTCCGCTGGTAAACAACGCGGATGCGGCCATGGTTCGCTCGGCCGAAGCGGTTCGCGACGGCCTGAAGCGCCAGGTCACGTCTCCGGTTCGATGGACGGATTCCATGCTGGTTCTCCGCAAGCAGGGCGTTGAGATGTTTATCGAGGCCGGGCCGGGAAAGGTGCTTTCAGGGTTGATGCGGCAGATCGACCGTGGAGCCAGCGTCTGGCGGGCTGGCGACCTGGCTTCGCTCGACGAAGCGGTCGGCGCTATGCAGCCCCAGTAACCCCGGATGGCCGGGCGGAAATGATTTTTCAATTCTCCCGGTTTATTATTTTGTTTTGGCCTAATCCATGAATTTAAGCGGACGCGTTGCGGTGGTAACGGGAGCTTCTCAGGGAATCGGGCGGGCGTGTGCGCTGGTTCTTGCTGAAGCGGGCGCGGATGTGGCGCTGGCCAGCCGGAACGTGGAAAAACTGGGAGCGGTGGCAAAAGAGATCGAAGCGGCGGGACGGAAAGCCATGGTTCTGAGCGTTGATGTCTCAAAAGCTGAATCCGTCAAGGCCGGGATCAGTAAAGTTTTGGAAACGTGGAAAAAGATTGATATTCTGGTGAATAATGCCGGGGTGGTGCGGGATAATCTGATTTTGCGGATGAAGGCCGAAGATTGGGATGCGGTCTTGCGAACAAACCTCGACGGCGCTTACCATTGTATCAAGGAGGTGCTTCCCGGCATGGTGCGGCAGCGTTACGGCCGCATCATCAATATCACCTCAGTCGTCGCACAGGCGGGAAATCCGGGCCAGGCCAATTACATCGCGTCGAAGGCAGGCTTGATCGGGCTGACCAAGGCCGTGGCCGCCGAAGTCGCGCGAAGAAACATCACGGTGAACGCGGTTTCGCCGGGCTTTATCGCAACCGCGATGACGGAGAAACTGCCGGGCGAGGTGCGCGAAAAGCTGTTGAACATCATCCCCGCCGGCAGGATGGGAACCGGCCTCGATGTTGCCTACGGAGTGCGCTTCCTTGCATCCCAGGAGGCGGGTTATATTACGGGCCATGTCCTCAACATCAATGGCGGCATGTACATGGCCTGATCGCAAATCAGGGCCTGGTTCAGCAGGAAATGAAGTTGCCGAAGCAGTATCAAGGCAGGCAGTTTCCGGCGCCAGGCGCTGCGCCGCCGCTGTAGAAGAGCGGACGGCTGCGGGCAAGCGGGAGCTTGACGCCCCCCGCGGCACAAAGTTAGAATAGCCAACCCCATGAAGGGTCAGGAGGATAGATCAATGGCTTCGCCTGAAGAAAAGGTTAAGCAGATTATTGTTGAGCAACTTGGAGTCGATGAAGCAGAAGTTACCCCCACGGCGCATTTTGTCGATGACCTTGGGGCCGATTCGCTGGACATCGTGGAGTTGGTGATGGCATTTGAGGAGGCGTTCGAGATCGAAATTCCCGACGAAGACGCCGAAAAGATCCAAACCGTCAAAGATGCCGTCGACTACATCCAGGCCCACGTCAAGCCCGCGAAGAACTGACGGCCCAGGCCACAGGAGGACAAAACTTGGCGCGAAGAGTCGTGGTGACAGGGGTAGGCCTGGTTAGCGCGCTGGGGGTGGGAACGGAAGAATCGTGGCAGAATCTGCTCGCTGGAAAAAGCGGAGCAGCGCCGATCACGCACTTCGACACCACAGGATTCCCCGTCACTTTCGCCGCAGAAGTCAAAGGATACGACCCGCTTCTTTTCATCGAAAAGAAAGATGTGAAGAAGATGGGACTGTTCATTCAGTTCGCCATGGCGGCGGCGCAGTTTGCCATGGAGCAGTCCGGACTGAAAATCACCCCGGAATTTGCGGAGCGGACCGGAGTCTATATTGGTTCCGGGATCGGAGGGTTCGACGTCATCGAGCGCGAGCACACGGCGTTGATGAAGGGCGGCCCTCGAAAAATATCTCCCTTCTTCATTCCGGCCGCGATTGTCAACCTCGCTTCGGGGTTCGTCTCCATCCGATGGGGCGCCAAGGGACCCAACTCCGCCACCTGCACCGCCTGTTCATCCAGTGCGCATGCGGTCGGCGATTCCTACCGCTTAATCCAGCGCGGTGACGCAGACGTGATGATAAGCGGCGGCGCCGAAGCGGCCATCACCCCGATGGGTGTGGGCGGGTTTGCCTCCATGCGCGCGCTCTCCACCCGCAACGATCAACCCGAAAAAGCGAGCCGCCCTTTTGATCGTGACCGTGACGGGTTCGTCATCGGGGAAGGATCGGGCATCCTGATCCTGGAGGAACTGGGCTTTGCCAGGAAGCGCGGAGCCAGGATACTGGGCGAGGTCGCCGGCTACGGGATGTCCGGTGACGCTTTTCACATCACCCAGCCTGCCGAAAACGCCGACGGAGCCATCCGCGTGATGCAGAATGCGCTTGCAGACGGCAAGGTGCTGCCCGAGCAGGTGGATTATATCAACGCGCATGGGACCTCCACGCCCTACAACGACAGGCTGGAAACAAAGGCCATCAAGGAGGTCTTTGGGGAGCGCGCCCGGGAAATGGCGATCAGTTCGACCAAGTCCATGACCGGCCACCTGTTAGGGGGAGCCGGAGGGCTTGAGGCAGGCATCGCCACGCTCGTCCTGCGAGACCAGATCGTTCCTCCAACCATCAATTACGAAAACCCGGACCCCGACTGCGATCTGGACTACGTTCCGAACCAGGCTCGCCGGGTGAACGTCAATTACATACTCTCGAACTCGTTCGGGTTCGGCGGTACCAACGCGGCTTTGCTCTTCAGGCGCTATTCGGAATAGCCGGGGCCAACTCGCGCTGCGTTGAGGGTTTCTCCCGAGGGGAGCGGTCCCAGTGAAAATTGTCGTCTGCCTCAAGCAGGTCCCGTCCCGCGACGCCGTCCTGAAGGTCAATGCAGCTTCCACCTGGGTCCTCGAAACCGACATCAGTTACGAAGTGAACGAGCCTGACATCTATGCGCTCGAAGAAGGCTTGCGGCTGAAAGAAAAGCTGGGCGGCGAAGTCGTTGTTTGCACGCTCGGCCCCGCCCGCGCCACCCAGGCCATCAAGGAAGCGCTGGCCAAGGGCGCCGATCGCGCTCTGCACCTTGAAGATGCGGCTTTTGCAAACCTTGACGCCCACGGGACCGCCACGGCACTGGCTGCCGCCCTCCGCAGAGAAAATCCCGACCTGGTCCTGACCGGCCTTCAGTCCGACGACTTCGGGTTCGCGCAAACCGGCGTGATCCTCGCAGAAATGATGGGCCAGCCGCATTCAACCATCATTATGGAAATTCAGGCGGCAGGCGATCACCTGAAGGTGAAACGCGAACTGGAGGGCGGATGGTTCCAGTGGATTGAAATGCCGCTGCCTGCCGTGCTGACCATTCAATCCGGGATTAACAAACCTCGTTACGCCACTTTGAAAGGGATCATGGCGGCGAAAAACAAGCCGCTCCAGAAGCTGACCGCGCAGGATTTGGGGCTCGATGCCGGCGCGCTCAAACCGCGCCAGACCATTTCTCGTGTCTATGTCCCCGAGAAAACGGTGCAGACCGAATTTATCCAGGGCAGCCCCAAGGAGATCGCCGCACGGCTGGTTGACAAGTTGAAAAACGAGGCGAGAGTTCTATGGAATTAGCATGTTAAGTTCACGGGGAAGCCGTGCCCTGACGGTGATGAATGGAATTTGACATAGTAATGCTGGCAGGACGCGAGGTCATGCAGCAACATCTCAATCCGGAAAGGACCCAAGACCGTGGCTGACGAAATCCTTGTTTACGCGGAACATCAGGAAGGCAAGCTGGCGCGGCCCGCATGGGAGGCGGTGGCGGGGGCGCAGCAACTGGCCAGGGACTTCGGCGTGAGCTGTGTGGCTGTCATCCTGGGCGATAACACGAGCTCGCTGGCCGCAGAACTGGCCGGCGCCGGCCTTCAGGAAGTGCTGGCCATCGAGTCGCCGCAACTCGCCCAGTACACCGCGGACGGCTATAGCCTGGCGCTCCGCCAGGTGATCGAAGCACGGCAGCCCCGCTTTGTGGTTTTCAGCCACACCTACCAGGTGCGCGACTTCGCCCCCAAACTTGCCGCTTCGCTCGATCGCGCTCTGATCGGAGACTCGCTCGGCTATCGCCGCGAGGGTGAGCGGACGTTTTTTGTCCGGCAGGTTTTTCAGGGCAGGTTTTCGGCTGACGTGGAGTTTTCCGGCGAGCCGCCCTACTTTGTATCCTTCCAGGCAGGGGCCTTTCGGGAAGATTCCGTTCAGCGGGAATCAACGCCGGCGAAGATCACGCTCATGGAGGCCGCCATTCCTCCGGAAGCCATCCGCACCCGGCCCCAGGAAAAGTTTCGGGAAGCCAGGCAGGCGGTCGATCTGAGCCAGGCTGAAATCATCGTCGCCGTGGGGCGCGGCATCAAGAAGCCCGAAAACCTTGAACTGGCCCGGAAGCTGGCCGAAGCGCTGGGGGCGGAGTTGGGCGCATCGCGGCCCATCTGCGACAGTGGCTGGCTTCCCATGGACCGACAGATTGGCAGCTCCGGACAGACGGTGGCTCCCAAACTCTACGTTGCTTTGGGAATTTCCGGCGCGATTCAGCACCAGGTGGGAATGAAAGGTTCTCGAACCGTGGTTGCCATCAACAAGGACCGCGAAGCGCCGATCTTTGAGATTTCAACCTATGGCGTGGCCGGCGACCTCTTTGAAATCGTTCCGCCGCTGATCGAGGAAATCAGGAAAGCCAAATCGGGATAGTATCGTCGAAAGGTCTGGACAAGGGTGCGGACCGCAACGCCGGCATCCCGCCGACAAATGCCGCCGAGCGGGCGGCGTTCCAATGTCCGGCTGATGGCTGGACACGACGCTAACGCGCAGGAACCCACTCAAAGCCCGCCCATCCGGTCTCCACCACCTTGCAAGCGCCACAATTGAATTTTTTGAGCGTCTGCCCGCGACCGGTAATCCGGTCCTTGCTGATGGATTCGATTTCTATCTTGAGGTTCAGATGGCAGGTGTTGGCAATCTTCTCGTTCTTTCCTTCTCCGGCGGCGCAGGGCATGTAGATCTCCGAGGCGCCGGTCCACTTTGATCCCTCTCGCTCGCACGCGGTGTGGATGTAGGCGCCATGTTGCGCGGCGGAAGGAGGAAGGTTAACCCATTGCGCGTAGAAGTGACTTTTATCGGTCCTGACGAAATATTCCTTCCCCGTAGTCAGGGATCGCCAAACGTCGGGGAGTTTCTCCGCCTGCCCCGCCGCGGAAGATGTTTGTGGCGGGCCCTTCCGGCCGCCTGCGCTCGTACAGGCCCAGCTAGCAATGGCAAGCCCGCAGGCAAGCATCGCAACTTGAATTTTCCACCCTCGGCTCAATGTCGTCTCCTGAATGATTCTATCGGCGGATTGGATGGCCACTCTAAATTTGTTTGCGGAAGACGTCCGGCGCGATGTCACAAATTGAGACAACTTCCATCGCCAAAGTTCGGTTAGGGAGCCCGCCAAGCCTGCTTTCCTACACCATCTCGGTCCTGATTCATAGCTGTAGTGGCGGGTTTATCCCGCCATCCGGATTCGAATGTGGCGAGGTAAACTCGCCGCTACTGGCCTCGAATTGGACCGCAACCTGTTGCCCGCCGTTCTTCGCGTTTGCTCCATCCCTATGTTACGATGGGAAATTGGTTCTCGCACAGGGCAACGGGTAGTTTTCTGTCCTTCTGCGGGTCAGACAGCAGGGATTCCATCCTATGGCACAGCCGGAAAACAAGCGGCCGCGGGTGCTGAGCGGCATGCGCCCCACGGGGAAGTTGCATCTGGGCAACCTGGTGGGAGCGCTCCAGAACTGGATCAAGCTGCAGGACCGCTACGACAGCTACCATTTCGTTGCGGACTGGCACATGCTGACCACCGAATATGCCAACACGTCGGAGTTGCAATCGAACATCCAGGAAATGGTGACCGACTGGCTGGCCGTGGGACTCGATCCGGAAAAGGCGACCTTCTTTGTGCAGTCGCGGCTGCCGGAACACGCGGAGCTATATTTGATTTTCGGCATGGTCACGCCGCTGGGCTGGCTGGAGCGCGTGCCTACCTATAAAGAGCAACTCGAAAACCTGCAGGGACGCGACCTCCACACTTATGGTTTTCTCGGCTATCCGGTCTTGCAAGCCGCTGATATCCTGATGTACAAAGCCGGTTATGTTCCGGTGGGCGAAGACCAGGTGCCGCATGTGGAATTGACGCGGGAAATTGCGCGGCGGTTCAATCAGTTTTATGGAGAGATTTTCACGGAACCTCAATCGCTGCTGACGCCCAGCCCGCGGCTGCGCGGCACCGACGGGCGCAAGATGTCCAAAAGCTATAACAACGCGATCTTTCTTTCCGACCCGCCGGATGTGGTCGACAAGACGGTTCGCGGCATGATGACCGATCCCGCCCGCAAGCGGCGGTATGATCCCGGCGACCCCGAAAAATGCCCCGTTTTCGATCACCATAAGATTTTTTCGCCGCCAGAAGTAATCGACCGCGTCAACCGCGAGTGCCGGACGGCGGAACTGGGTTGCGTGGACTGCAAAAAGATGATGGCTCATCACCTGAATGAATTTCTCGCGCCCATCCAGGAGCGTCGCAAAGTTTACGAACGCGACCCGCAAAAGGTCTGGGACGTGCTGGCCGGCGGCACCGAAAAGGCCCGCTGCGTTGCGCAGGCGACGATGGCCGAGGTGAGAGCCGCAACGAAATTGGCGTGAATGATGGATGACAATCGTCCACCCAATCCGGAATTGCCGGAAGAGCTTGTGAAGGATGCGGTTGCGGAGCCTGCCAGGCGGACCACGCGCGCCGATACCCCTGCGCCCGCGGTCAAGCTGGAAGCCTACGAAGGTCCGCTCGACCTGCTGCTCGACCTCATCCGCAAGCAGCAGATCAACATCTATGACATTCCCATCGCCACGATTACCCGCCAGTACCTCGACTATCTTCGGCTGATGGAAGAATTGAACATCGATGTTGCGGGCGAATTTATTCTGATGGCGGCGACGCTGATTTACATCAAGTCGCGGATGCTGCTGCCGCCCGACCCGGAAGCTCCCGCCGAAGAGCAGGAAGGGGATCCGCGCGCCGAACTGGTGCAGCGCCTGCTCGAACACGAACAGTTCAGGAATGCCGCGGAGATGCTAAAGTCAAAGCGCACGGTGGAAGAGGCCACCTGGTCGCATCCCGGGATTGACGAATTCACGGAGGCGGAGGACGAGCCGGGGCTTGCCGTCTCGGTGTTCGACCTGATCTCCGTCTTCCGGGACATCCTTGAGCGGGCCAAAAAACGCCCGCAGATCCAGGTCCGGCGCGAGCAGGTCACCGTTCAGGAGATGCTTGAGCACGTCAAGCAGGTGATGAGTGAACGCTCAGGGCCGGTTTCCATTGAAGAGCTTGTCGCAGGTTACGTCTGGCGGCAGGCGCTGATTGCGCTGCTCCTGGCGCTGCTGGAACTGGTCCGCCTGCGGGCCATCCGGCTTCGGCAGGAAGACCTGTTTGCCCCGATTAGCGCGGTCAAGAGCAAGCAGTTTGAAGAGATTGTTAATGCGGTAAACGCCACAGATCTGGAAGAAAGTCTGGGCGAAATCTAGA
>Ga0307372_10009081_pt1 | contig 13804 bp, 12 predicted proteins | sample OX1MG_FD_202533 | JGI IMG/M metagenome (GOLD analysis project Ga0307372, IMG submission 202533) | Soil microbial communities from Risofladan, Vaasa, Finland - OX-1 | ecosystem: Environmental > Terrestrial > Soil > Coastal area > Acid sulfate soil | place: Finland: Risofladan, Vaasa | collected...
TTCGAGCTATGGGCCGCAGTTCGAAACGCAGATCAACCAGCCCGGCCCGGGAAACAACAACTTCAATTCATTCGATATCAACCGCGCCTACATCAACTTCTTCTACACGCCCACGAGCGGCAAATACACCCTCCGCCTGACCCCGAACATCTATCGCGACCTGGGCACAATTTCGGCTGTGCCCTTCGGGAGTAACGCCCAAATTGGCTCGACGTCGAACGGGAGCTTGACGCTCCGAATGAAGTACGCCTATGTTCAGTTCAACCATCCGTTCGCTTCATCTTCTGCGTTTAGCAAGGACATGATCACCCTGGGTCAGACGACCAATCCGTTGATCGACTGGCAGGAGGCTTTCTACGGATACCGCTTCACCAGCCTCGTCCCCTGGAACTACCTGAGCCTGAGCTCGACCCACATGGGCGCAAAGATCGGCGGCCCTATCATGGTTAACGGCAAGCGGATCATCGATTACGAAGCCGGGGTTTTCGATAGCGGCAGCTTCCACAATCAGGAGGTGGCGGCCGAAAAACAGGTGATGGCCCGCCTGAGCGTCTATCCGATGGGAGGCACGGGCCGGTTTGGGGGATTTGGTCTCACCGCCTTCGTCGATTACGGCTACGCGAACAAGGCTCCCGACCAGCAGAACACGTCCCAGAACCTCTACCGCACGGCCTTCTTTGCCCACTACTGGGCGCCGCATTTCGCGATTCTCGGCGAGTACGACTACGGCAAAAACGCTTTCAGCGCCGGGAACTTCTTCTCCGGCAGCGCACCGATTCCCTCGGACCCCACCTACGGGTTTCTGGCGTCGGAGGCGTCGGGGATTCTCACGTCCAGCGCGCAGCAGCGCGGCTTCGATTTCTACGGGCATGTCGACATTCCGCATTCGCCGTTTGCGCTCTTTGGGCTATACCAATACTTCCAGCCAAACACCAACGTGAGCAACGACCCGCTGGACTTCGACCGCATCGTCGGTGGAATCGGCTACAAGTTCGATTCCCACCTGATGTTCGCCGTTGACAGCCAGAACGTGCTGTTCACACACAGCCAGGGCACCTACAACAACGTTGCCAACGCCGTGCCACCGAACATCAACGCTTTATTCATCAACATGCAGGTGAACTACTAGGGTCCGCAGCCAGGCAGGCATGGATGATAACGATCGGGACGGGACGGGGCGGGGCGGGGGCCAGTGGCTCCCGCCCCGTTTCCCTTCCGCGTTCCCGGTTGATTGCCGGGCCCTTGGGGAGAGCGGGCGGGAGTGGGTGCCCGGCCCGCCCGTGCATTAACATGGCTGTAACAATTCTCCCGCAAAATGGAAGATTGACGCCCATGGCTTCCGCATCCCACGCAACCGTTCGGGAAAACCTGGCCATGGGGCTGATTTTGTCCCTGCCGCCGTCCCCGGGGGCTGGAGCTGCCGCCGTGCCCCTGCCATCGGGCCGGGCGCCGGAAGCGGAGCGCTAAGCGATGGCCGCGCCAAGCGTGAAGCCCGCCGTCCCCAATCGAGCCCAGTCCACGGGCCATCCGGAAATTCCCGCCCGAATCGAGATGCAGCACCTCAATTTCTACTACGGCTCCCACCAGGCGCTTTTTGACATCAACTTGCGGCTGCCTACCAACCACATCACGGCCTTGATCGGCCCATCGGGATGCGGCAAGTCCACCTGCCTGCGCACTCTGAATCGGATGTACGAAACGCAGCCGCGCACGCGCGTCGAAGGAAACGTGCTGTTGGACGGCCGGAGCATCTTCGAAATGGATCTGGTGAGCCTGCGGCGGCGGGTGGGGATGGTTTTCCAGCGGCCGAATCCGTTTCCCAAGTCCGTCTTCGATAACGTCGCCTACGGCTTGCGAATCAACGGCTACAAGGGAAAGCTTTCCGAAGCCGTCGAGCAAAGCTTGCGGCGGGCGGCGGTTTGGGACGAAGTGAAGGACCATCTGCACAAATCGGCCTACGCGTTTTCCGGCGGGCAGCAGCAGCGCCTGTGCATCGCCCGCGCCCTGGCGGTGAACCCGGAGGTTCTTCTGCTCGACGAGCCGGCCTCGGCCCTGGACCCGATTTCCACGGCGAAGATCGAGGAGCTGCTCTTCGAGCTGAAAGAGACCTGTACGGTCGTGATCGTGACGCATAACATGCAGCAAGCCGCGCGCGTGAGCGAGTTTTGCGCCTTCCTGCTCGACGGGCACCTGGTCGAGTACAATCTGACGTCCATTTTATTCACCACGCCGTCCGATCCGCGCACGGAGGCGTACATCACCGGCCGGTTCGGCTAGGAGATCATGGTGGAACGACGACATTTCGAACAAGGGCTCGAAGAGCTCAAGCAGCGCTTGCTCTGGATGGCGGGACTGGTGGAAAAGTCAGTCCACAAGGCGGTGCAGGCCCTCTTTGAACAAAAGGAAGAATTGGCCCAAGAGGTTCTGGAAGAAGAGAACGCCATCAACGAGATGCAGATCGAGATCGACGAGCGCGTGATCAGCCTGCTGGCCCTCCAGCAGCCGATGGCCGTGGATCTCCGCTTCATCCTCTCGGTTTCCCGCATCAATAACGATCTCGAGCGCATCGGCGATCAGGCCGTCAATATCGCCCAATCGGCCCTCCGCATCCTGCGACATCCCCAGGTGAAGCCCTACGTCGACCTGCCGCGCATGAGCGCGCTGGTCGAAAGCATGGTCCACGACAGCCTCAACGCCGTCGTGCAGCGGGACGCGGAACTGGCCCGCTCGGTTCTGGTCCGCGATGACGAGGTCGATCACCTCCGCGACCAGATCTTTCGCGAGCTGCTCACCTACATGCTGGAAAATTCCGCGGTCATCTTTTCCGCCTTCGAGCTGATTCTGGTCGCCAAAAATCTGGAACGCATCGGCGACCACGCGACCAATATCGCCGAGGACGTCATCTACATGGTGGCCGGTAAAGACGTTCGCCATATGGCTGCCGACCGCCGTTGACCGGAAGCAAGACCGGCGGTTCGCCCTGCGGGAAACCGCGCGGAGGGTATTCGGCCGGGAGGGCGCGCGTCCGGGCCAAACCAAGCCTGGCGGTGTTTGGCCGACATTACACGGTTCTGTAACACGACCGTCACAATCCACTGCTAGCCTTCTCCCTTGAGGACAGCAAATCACGTCTCACATTTGCCTGCGAGACTTCAGCCGAACTAAGGAGGGCACCTTGTCTCATTTTCATAAATCCGTTTCGGTCCCGACGCGCCGTTCGTTCCTGCTCGGCGGCGCTCTTGCCCTGGCCTTTGCCGCCAGTATGGTCGTTGGCACCGGAACCGGCCTGGCTCAGGGGACGATCAATATCCTCGAAACCGGGTCGAGCCTGCTCTACCCGCTCTTCAATATCTGGGTTCCTGCCTACACGAAGATCAATCCGGGCGTGAGGATCACGCCGCAGTCGACCGGCAGCGGCACCGGCATTGCTCAGTCGGTCGCCGGCATCGCGCAAATTGGCGCCTCCGACGCCTACCTGAGCGATGCGATGATGAGAATGCACCCGGAAATGCTGAACATTCCCCTCTGCATCTCGATGCAGATGGTGAACTACAATCTGCCCGGCCTGAACAACCGGCATTTGAAACTGAGCGGTCCCGTGCTGGCGGCCATCTACCAGGGCAAGATCCGCAACTGGGATGACGCCCGGATCAAGGCCCTGAACCCCGGGGTCGGCCTGCCCAATCACACGATCATTCCGATCCACCGTTCCGATGGCAGCGGCGACACGTTTATCTTCTCCCAATACCTCTCGTTCAGCACTCCGGATTGGGCCAGCAGCGTCAGCTACGGCACTACGGTGAGTTGGCCGGCCGTGTCGGGCGGGCTCGGCGCCGAAGGCAACCCCGGGATGGTGACCGCGCTGCAGGATAATTCGTATTCGGTGGCCTACATCGGGACCAGTTTTGAGAACGCAATCGAAAAAGCCCGTCTCGGCGTCGCGATGCTGAAGAACCGCGATGGAAACTTCATTCTGCCGAGCGCGGCAACGGCCAAGGCCGCGGCGGCGCAAATGGTGCCGAAGACCCCGAAAGACGAGCGCATCAGCCTGATCTTTGCCCCGGGCCACGAGTCCTATCCCATCATCAACTACGAATACGCCCTGGTGAAAAAAAATCAGCCCTCGTCCCAAATGGCGGCGGCATTGCGCAAGCTGTTCACCTGGGCCATCAGCCCGGCCGGCGGCAATGCGCCGCATTTCATGGAAGCGGTTCATTTCGTGCCCCTTCCGGCTCCCGTGGCGAAGCTCAGCGCGGCCCAGATCGCGCAGATCCAGTAAGTCCGGCCGATCTCGACTCCGGCGTCCCTCGCTTGCCGGCAGATTCACTGGCGGCAAGCGAGTTCCATTTCCGCCGCCCCGGGTGAGGGGTTTTGTTCGCCCTAGCATTACCGGTATGATTCTTTAGCCGTCTCACCCGGCCCTGGAACGGAGAGATGAACTTCCGCAGGCTCACAGCCTTTCTGGCCATCACAGCGGCGGGGATCCTCGTCGTGATCGTCGCTTTTCTGGGGATCTACGCCTGGCCGGCTCTGCGCCTCAACGGTTCCGCTTTCCTTTTCCAGAACAGCTGGAACCTCGGCAACCTCTACGCCGATCCCATTACGCTGCACGGCCAGCAGATCATGCCGGGCGCCCATTACGGCATTCTGTTCCTGATCGTCGGCACGCTTCTCAGCACGGCCATCGCCCTGGTGATCGCCGTTCCCGTCGGGGTTGGCTCGGCGATGTTCCTGGCCGAAGCCGTGCCGCATGTGCTGCGTTCCTGGGTTTCCTTTTTTGTCGAGCTTCTGGCGGCGATTCCAAGCGTCGTCTATGGCCTGTGGGGCTATGCGGTGGTGATTCCATTCCTGGGCCACCACGTCTATCCGTTCCTGGCCAAATGGTTCGGCTTCGTTCCGTTTTTCGGGGGACCGACGGGCAGCGGCTATGGGTTGCTGACCTGCGGCTTCGTTCTTTTCCTGATGATCGTTCCCTTGATTACGGCCACGCTGCGCGATGCCCTTGTCAGCCAGCCGGTTTTTCTCCGGGAGGGCGCCGTCGCGCTGGGCGCGAGCCGTTTTGAGACCTTGTGGACCGTCCTGATTCCGGCGACGCGCCGCGTGCTGATCGGTTCGAGCATCCTCGCCACGGGCCGCGCGCTCGGCGAGACCATGGCCGTGCTCATGGTCAGCGGCAATGCCCTGAACTACCTGCCCGCCAACATCTATACGCCGATTTCTACAATGGCGTCCTTCATCGTCTCGCAGCTGGATAGCGCGCTCGAGGACCCGACCGGGATGGCGGTGCGTTCGCTCGCCGAGGTGGCGCTGGTGCTCTGCCTGATTTCGGTCATCGTGAACGGCCTCGCCCGCGTGCTGCTCTATTACGAAGTCCGCCAGAGCCAGAGGGTAGTCTGATGGGAATGACGGCGGCGGAAATCAACGCCTCGACCCTCCCGCCCCCCGGCGGCCGCCTCCTGCGCCGGCGTCTGGCGGACTATGCGGGATGGGGTTTGTGCACGCTCGCCTTCCTGTTTCTGGGCAGCGCCACGGTCTGGATCCTGGCTGTCGTATTCATGCGCGGATTTCGCGCGCTCACCCCGCAGGTCCTGACCCATGTCACGGTGGGGTATGGCGGGGGGTTGCTTAACGCGATCGAGGGGACGCTGGTGCTGGCCGTCGGCGGCATCCTGCTGGCCATTCCGCCGGGGCTCGCCTCCGGCATCTATCTTTCCGAATTCGGCCAGGGCCGTCTGGCTCCGGTCATCCGATTCCTGGTGGACGTGCTGGTGGGCGTTCCTTCGATCGTGGTCGGGTATTTCAGCTACGTCACCATGGTGGTTGGTTTGGGGTGGAAATTCTCGGTCGCGGCCGGCAGCATCGCCCTGGCCATCATCGCGCTTCCCTACATCTGCCGCACCAGTGAAATGGCGCTTCGCCAGGTGCCGCGGGCCGTGCGCGAGGGCGCCTACGCGCTGGGCGCCGGCGACGGCAGGGTGGCGATGGGAATCTGCGTGCCCATGGCGCTGCCGGGCATCCTCACGGGCGTTCTGCTCGCGCTGGCGATTGCCGTGGGAGAGACGGCGCCGCTGATCTATACCGCCGGCTGGTCCAACTATCTCTGGACCGGCCACCTGACCAACGAGCCGATCGGCTACCTCACCTACGCGATCTGGGCTTTCATCACCGAACCCTTTACCACCGCCCACGAGCTGGCTTATGCGGCCGCGCTCTTCGTCACGCTCTTCGTGCTGCTGATCAGCATTCTCGCCCGCATGGCGCTCGATGAAAATGTGGGCTGGTTGCGTCGCGGCCGGCGCTAAGGCAAGGCTTCTCCCTCATTTCCATTGCAAGCCGCGATGGTTCCGCTCTCAGGCCCGGCGGCCTTCAGCCAAATCACGGCGAATCTGTTTCCTTCAGGTACCGCGTGATGTTTCGCAGGACGGCGAGGAACATGTCCCGGGTCAGCCGGCCGGTGAACGTGTTCTGCTGGCTGGGGTGGTAGGAGAGAAACAGGCGCGGCAAATCGCCCGGCAATCTGTAGCCGGCCCCGTGCCGGAATGGATAGGCCGCGAAGCTCTCGATCCGCCCCTGTTCCTTGAGCATGGCCAGGTAACCGCGCAGGGCGATACCGCCCAGGGCCAGCACCGCTCGCGGCCGGATCAGTTCGAACTCCGCGGCGAGGTAGGGCCGGCAATTCAAAATCTCCGAAGGCAAGGGCTTGTTTGCCGGGGGAGCGCAGCGACAGATGGCTGTGATGAACAGGTTGCGGAGACGGAGCCCGTCGTCGCGGTGGGTCGACGAAGGCTGATTGGCAAAACCGGCCCGGTAGAGGCATTCATACAGAAAATCCCCGGAGCGATCCCCGGTGAACATGCGGCCGGTGCGATTGCTTCCATGTGCGGCGGGCGCCAAGCCGATAATGAGCAGCTTCGCGGCCGGATCCCCGAATCCGGGGCTGGGACGGCCCCAGTATGTGGCATCGCGGAATGCCCGCCGGCGGGTCCGTGCCACCTGTTCCCGGTACCGCACCAGGCGTGGGCATTGGCGGCATTTGACCACGCGCTCCTCGATCCGTTCGAGCGTTTCGGGGCTTTGTTTGCCTGCCATGGGTTTGCCTGCCACGGGCCGAAGAATACCTCAAAATCGCCATTCAATCCGCCGAAATCGCCGCACAGCGACGGCTCATTGCGCCGATCGGAAACCCCATCGTAAAATAGGGTGGAAGGGATAGGGGAAGAGTAGGCAATCCGTTCCGGCGGCGGCCGGCGACGCAGACCGCAAAACGAATAATTCCGTGTCAAATTTGATTCAGATCGGGTCAGCCGACCTTGCGGCACAGGCGCCTGAGGCGATTAGCGTCCCCGAGCTGGAAAAGGGCGTCGGCTGCGATTTCGACAGCTACCTGCTTTCGCCCGACGATTCCCTGGACGAACGGATCGCCTTGGCCAAAGAGCAACTCGGTTCGCGCCTGGTGATTCTGGGCCACCATTACCAGCGGGACGAAGTCGTGAAATTCGCCGATTTCCGCGGGGATTCCCTCCAGCTCTCCCTGCAGGCCGCCCAATCCCAGGCGGACTACATCGTTTTTTGCGGTGTTCAGTTCATGGCGGAAAGCGCCGACATTCTCCGCCAGCCGCACCAGGTGGTGATCCTGCCCGACCTGAAGGCCGGCTGCTCGATGGCGGACATGGCCGATATCGGACAGGTCGAGGCCTGCTGGGATGAGCTTCGCTCGGCCGGCGTGGGCGGGGTGGTGCCGGTCACCTACATGAACTCCTCGGCCGAGATCAAGGCCTTTACCGGCCGGCACGGCGGATCGGTTTGCACCAGCTCGAACGCGGCGATGGTGATGCGGTGGGCGATGGAGCGTGGCCTTCGCATCCTGTTCCTGCCCGACGAGCACCTGGGCCGCAACACGGCCTGCCAGCTGGATATCAGGCAGGACCGCATGGTCGTCTGGGATCCCCATCAGGAACTGGGCGGGAATTCCGAACAGGCCCTCGCGGGCGCGCAAGTGATCCTGTGGAAGGGCTATTGCTCGGTTCACCAGAGATTCCAGCCCGTTCATGTCGACCGCGTGCGCCAGGACCATCCCGGCATCCAGGTCATCGTGCACCCGGAATGCCGCCAGGAAGTGATTCAGAAAGCGGATCTGGTGGGATCGACCGAAAAAATCGTGGCAGCCGTCAGCGCCTCCGCGCCTGGCGCCGCCTGGGCCATCGGCACGGAAATCCACCTGGTCAATCGTCTGGCGCATGAATTCCCGCAGAAGCAGATCCTCTCTCTCGATCCGCACGTTTGCGTTTGCACGACGATGTTCCGGATCAGCCCGCAACACCTGCTCTGGACGCTGGAAAATCTGGTCGAGGGCCGGGTGGTCAACCGCGTCCAGGTGGACAATGAAATTCGGCGCTGGGCGCATGTGGCCTTAGAGCGTATGCTCGAGTTGCGATAACGCACATGGAAGAAAGACAGCCGGAAAACCAGAACCCGAAACTTTTCACGCTAGCCGAGGCCGAGCGCGCCCGCCAGCGGATCGAGCCCCTTCTCACCGAGGCCATCGAGCATCGCGGCCGCGCCCTGGATTTCGAGCGGAGCCTGACGGCGCTGGCCCAGCGCATTCAATTTTCCGGGGGACTCGCCTTGCGCCGGGATAAGGCGCAGACGCTGCGAAAGGGTTTCGACGGCGCTTCGGAGTTGATGCGCACGACGGTCGAGCAGATCGAGGCCTCGGGCTGCCAGGTGAAGGATATCGATCTCGGCCTGATCGATTTTCCGGGCCAGTTGAACGGTGAAGACGTATTCTGGTGCTGGCGCTTGGGCGAGGACCGTATCCGTTTCTGGCATCGCCAAAGCGAAGGCTTTGCCGGCCGCAAACCGATTTCCCCCTCCGATGCCGGCGCCACTCCGCCCGTCCAGTAGCGCGCCGCGGGCGGCCGCCGCTTGTCTGTCTCGCCGCCGATCGCCGAAAGGAAGTATCGTTGACCGAATCGAACGGGAACCGTCTGGTAAATTCGCGCAGCCCCTACCTCCGTTCCGCCGCCCACCAGCCGGTTGACTGGCACGAGTGGGGCGAGGAGGCCTTTACCCGGGCCCGCGTCGAGGACAAGCCGGTCCTTCTGGATATCGGCGCGGTCTGGTGCCATTGGTGCCATGTCATCGACCGGGAAAGCTACGACAATCCCGAAATCGCCGCGCTGATCAACCGCCTTTTCGTTCCCGTCAAGGTCGACCGCGATGAGCGGCCCGATATCGACGCGCGTTATCAGCCGGCCATTGCCGCCTTGTCCGGCCAGGGGGGCTGGCCGCTCACGGCCTTCCTGACGCCCGACGGCCGCCCGTTCTTCGGCGGCACCTATTTCCCGCCCGAAGACGTTATGGACCGGCCCGGTTTCAAGAGTTTGCTAGCCGCCGTCTCGCGGGCCTGGCAGGATCGCCGTTCGGAAGTCGAATCGACCGCCGGCGCGCTGACCGAAGCGGTTGCGAAAGCGGAAGCGGCGGGCGAGGGCCGCGGGAGCATCGACCTCTCGCTGGTCGACGCCATCACCGCCCAGTGCGCGGAACTGTTCGATTCCGTCCATGGCGGCTTTGGCCAGTCGCCGAAATTTCCCCACGCCACGGCGATCGATCTGCTGCTCGAACGCTACCAGTACACCGGACGGCCCGAGTTGCTGACCATCGCCCAAACCACCCTCGAGAAGATGGCCCTCGGCGGGGTCTACGATCAGATCGGCGGCGGCTTCCATCGGTACTCGGTCGACCGCATCTGGCACGTGCCGCACTTTGAGAAAATGTCTTACGACAATTCCGAGCTGCTGCGCAATTATGTTCACGCGTTTCAAATGACCGGCGACCCCCTGTTTCGCCGCACGGCCGAAGGCATCCTCGTCTGGACCGGCAGCGTCCTTTCCGATCCCGATCGGGGAGGCTTCTTCGCCAGCCAGGATGCCGATATTTCGCTCGAGGACGACGGCGACTATTTCACCTGGACGCAGGCGGAAATCCGTCGCGCCCTTTCGCCCGAGGAAGCGCGCGTTGCCGAGACCTACTACGGCGTCTCGGAAACCGGCGACATGCATCACAATCCGGCCAAAAACGTTCTCGCGGTGGCCCTGGGTCCGGCCGACGGCGCCCGCCTCCTGAACCTCTCCGAGTCCGAGTTCCTCGAAACGCTCGAGCGCGCCCGCGTGAAGCTGTACGGGGTTCGCATGGCGCGGCCGACGCCGAAAATCGATGAGACGGTCTACGTCGGCTGGAACGCCATGATGGTTTCCGCGTGGCTCGATGCGGCCGGCGCCATGAATCGTCCAGATTGCCGCCAGTTCGCCTTGAAGACGCTCGACCGGCTCTGGGCGGAAGGCTGGGATGAGGAAACCGGCTTTGCCCACTTTCTCGGCGAGCCGCCGAGCCCGGGGCTGCTGGACGACCACGTCTATCCCGCCCTGGCGCTGCTCGACGGTTTCGAGGCCACGCTCGACCGCCGCTATTTCGACGCCGCCCTGCGCGTCGCCGGCCGCCTGCTGGCCCGTTTCTACGACCGCCAGAACGGCGGTTTTTTCGACCGTTCGGGCGATGCGCCGCCCCTGGGGGCCTTCGATATCCGCCGCAAACCTTTTCAGGACTCGCCGACCCCCGGCGCGAATTCGGCGGCCGCGATTCTGTTCGACCGCCTCTTCGACTACACGGGCGAGCCCGCCTACCGGGAGGCGGCCGGCCGCACCCTCGAGGCGTTTGGCGGCGTCATTGGAAATTACGGAATGTTCGCGGCCAGCTACGGCCTCGCCCTGATCGTTCACGAGCGAAGGCCCATCGATGTGGTCATCACCGGCGCCGAAGGCGATTTGGCCGCCTACGAACTGGAACGCGCCGCCGCCCGCGTCTTTCGGCTGGCGAAAGCCGTCCTGCGCGTCACGCCCAGCGCGCTGGCGGCGGGCGTTTTGCCGCCGGGCCTGGCCGAAACCGTGGGCCATTTGCCCGCCGGCACGCCGCAGGCGCTGGTCTGCGTTCGGAACGCGTGTCAGCCGCCGGTTTCGAGGCCCGACGAACTGGCCGCGCTGATCGCGCGCGCCGGCGCCGACATTGCCGCGCCAAACTGATCGCCTGCCGCGCCCGATAAAGTTCGTTTTCGTCGCCTACATGGGTCCGTGGTGTGGCAGGCCGGGAACCGGCCGCTCCGTATCGGACATAAATTGCTTTGAAGAAGATACGCCCGCCGACGTATCATCGCTCCCGTGGCGGAAGATAACGCAAAGGCCGTCGGGACCGCTGCCCCCTCGCCGGTGCCGTTTAAGTTTTGGTTCTGGAGCCAAGTCTTCGACCTGCTGCGGGCAAACGGCAGATTCGCGCTCGGCTGGCTTTTCGCCGCCTTCTGCGTTTACCAGTCGTCCGTAGCGATCCGGGCATTTGCTGGCCAGGCGACGTTCGCGAGTGTTACCCTCAAGATGTTGGCTAGCGCGACCGTAAGGGCGACCTTAGCCCTGTCGGTGTCAGGGTTTTCGATTGGGCTGTATGTCAGGGAGAGAAAGCAGCACCAGGAGACCAGGAAGAGGCTGGCGAAGAGGATTACCGACCTAGAGCTACGCCTTGACCCAAAGCGCACTTCCAGCAACCTCACACCGGAGGGGCTGACCAGGAAGGAGGACGCATAAGATGACAGCTGCGAACCTCGAGGTAGTGTTCGGATCGTCTGCCTCCTTTCTGCTCCTCGCCTGGGTACTCTTGTGCCTATGGCCAGCGCAGAGAGTGGACATGTTTCGGCAGCAGCTGTTCGCGCTTAGGGATGAGGCCTTTGACCTCGCCGCGGACGGAAAAATAGCGTTCGACCACGAAGCCTATGTTCTGTTGCGACAGCTCATCAATGGATTCATTCGGTACGCGCACAACATCACGCCGTTCCGCTTCACGCTCGCCTTCCTCAGCTGGAAACTCGTTGCCAGGCACCCCACCCGGGACTGGGCGCAGGCTTGGAATGAGGCGGTCGAGAAGGTTCCAGACGAAGCGGCGAGGTTGAAGATGAAAGAATTTTACTCCAGGCTTGCGGTCCTGGTGGGCGGCCAACTCGTCCTTACCCCTGAGGCGCTGGCACTCCTCGCTCCTCTGATTCTCATCGCCCTAATCCATGTGCAGTGGCTCAACCTGAAAAATGCCTACGAGGCGGTCTGGTTCATAGAAGAAGAGGCCGTTGCGGCAGGTAGGTCGTCCAGCTAGGCCCGCGCCGTACCTCCGGCTGGGGGCGACGGATCGGCACCTGGAAGGCTAGCAATGCGGTCAAGCCGACCGTTGGGCACTCCCGTCCCGTACGCCGGGCAGTTCGGGAGTAGAATAGGAAACAGTCGCGGTCGGCATTCGGCAAAAAACCTGCACTGGGGGAGCGTCATGGCATTGAGAGATACGTGGATTGATCAGCGGCTGGCGGAGTCGGCCAAGAGTGGCGACGAAAACGTAACGCAGATGCATCTTGCCCGCTGCGGGCTCGTCACGGGCGAAATGGAATATGTCGCCCAGCGGGAAAAGCTGCCGGTCGAGGCCGTGCGCGACGAGGTCGCTCGCGGCCGCGCCATCATACCCGCCAACATCCGCCATCGCAGCCTCGAGCCGATGGGCATCGGCGTCGCCTTCAATTGCAAGATCAACTCCAACATCGGCAATTCCGCGACCACCTCCAATATCGACCAGGAACTGGAAAAACTTCACGTTTCGGTTCATTACGGCGCCGACACGGCCATGGACCTTTCGACCGGCGGCGATATTCCCGCCATTCGCCAGGCCATCATCGATCATTCCCCCATCCCGATCGGCACGGTGCCGATCTACGAAGCCGTCACCCGCGTGCGCCGGATGGAGGACGTGACCGCGGACCTGATGCTCGAAGTGATCGAGGAGCAGGCCGCGCAAGGCGTGGACTACATGACGATCCATGCCGGCGTCCTGCGCGAGTTCCTGCCCCTGGTCCGCAACCGCATCACGGGAATCGTGAGCCGCGGGGGGGCGTTGCTCGCCCAGTGGATGAGCTATCACCACCAGGAGAATTTCCTGTACGAGCGCTTCACCGATATCTGCAAGATCTTCCGCAAGTATGACGTCAGTTTTTCCCTCGGCGACGGCTTGCGCCCCGGCTCGCTGGCCGACGCGTCCGACCAGGCGCAGTTCGCCGAACTGCGCGTTCTGGGCGAGCTGGCCCAGAAGGCCTGGGAATACGACGTGCAGGTGATGATCGAGGGCCCCGGCCACGTCCCGATGGACCAGATCGAGCTGCAGGTGAAAAAAGAGATGGAGATGTGCCACGAGGCGCCCTTCTACACGCTCGGTCCGCTCGTCACCGACGTCGCGCCGGGCTACGACCACATCACCAGCGCCATCGGCGCCGCGATGATCGGCTGGTACGGGGCGGCCATGCTTTGCTACGTCACCCCGAAGGAGCATCTGGGCCTGCCCAACGCCGACGACGTTCGCCAGGGTATCATCGCCTACAAGATCGCCGCCCACGCGGCCGACGTCGCCCGGCACCGTCCCGGCGCCCGCGACCGCGACGACGCCTTGAGCTATGCCCGTTTTCTGTTCGATTGGGAAAAGCAGTTCGATCTCTCGCTCGATCCCGCCACGGCGCGCTCGATGCACGACGAAACCCTCGCCGATCCCTATTACAAGGAAGCGAAGTTCTGCTCGATGTGCGGACCGAAATTCTGCTCGATGAACGCCACCCAGGTCGCCGAGGCCTACGCCGGCCAGACGCAGGAAGAGCGCCAGGAACGATTCGTGCAGCTCCTGTCGAAGGTCGGCAAGTAAGGCGCTCCTTTTCGGCACGACAATTCGCGGCCCCGGA
>Ga0307372_10009084_pt1 | contig 13800 bp, 13 predicted proteins | sample OX1MG_FD_202533 | JGI IMG/M metagenome (GOLD analysis project Ga0307372, IMG submission 202533) | Soil microbial communities from Risofladan, Vaasa, Finland - OX-1 | ecosystem: Environmental > Terrestrial > Soil > Coastal area > Acid sulfate soil | place: Finland: Risofladan, Vaasa | collected...
CGGGGCGTTCAGGGCGTCGAACGGCCAAGCCGTCAGCGCTTCAAGCGGTAGGGGCCCGCCCGTGCACCAGACCCGACCAGTGGGGGGAGGGCATTGGTGAGGGCGGCGTCGGGCAGACCCCTACGGCTTGACCCGCTTCCAGATCGCCGCCGGGCCGACACGGCCCGGCGACGGGGCGTCAGGTCGGTGGTTCGCCGGCGCCATCGGTCTCCAAGCTAGAGAACCCAGGTGAACGCCACGCCATCGTCATGTCACGTCCAGATGAATGATGGGTAGTCTTCGGGCGCGGAGAGGACGACCGATGACCGGGTGGGCGCAATGACCATGGACGATGCAGTTGTGGATGTCCCCGCCACCGAGGAGTGGCGGCGGCTCGTCGGCCACTTCGAGTCGATCCGCCACCGACACCTGCGCCAGATCTTCGCCGACGACCCCGAACGCGGCGCCCGCATGGCGGTGACCGCCGGCGACCTGTACCTCGACTACTCGAAGCACCGGGCCACCGCCGAGACCATGGCGGCGCTGATGGCCGTGGCCCGGCGGGCAGGGGTCGAGGAGCGCCGCGACGCCATGTTCGCCGGCCGGCACGTCAACAACACCGAGGACCGGGCCGCGCTCCATGTGGCCCTGCGCCTGCCGAGGGCCACCCGCCTCGAGGTCGACGGCCGGGACGTGGTGGCCGACGTCCACGGGGTGCTCGACCGGATGGGAGAGGTGGCCGAGGCCATCCGCTCGGGCCGGTGGACCGGCTCGACCGGTCGCCGGATCAACGCGGTGGTCAACATCGGCATCGGTGGCTCCGACCTCGGCCCGGCCATGGCCTACGAGGCGCTGCGCGACTATGCCACCCCCGACATCGACTGCCGGTTCGTGTCCAATGTCGATCCTGTCGACCTCTACGCCAAGACCCACGATCTCGACCCCGCCGCCACGCTCTTCGTGGTCAGCTCCAAGACGTTCACCACGCTGGAGACGCTGACCAATGCCGCCGCCGCCCGCAGGTGGCTGCTCGGCGGGCTGGGGGCGGGGGACGAGGCGGTGGCCCGCCACTTCGTGGCCGTGTCGACCAACGAGGGCGCGGTGAGGGAGTTCGGCATCGATCCGGCCAACATGTTCGGCTTCTGGGACTGGGTGGGCGGCCGGTACTCCTACGACTCCGCCATCGGCTTCTCGCTGATGGTGGCCATCGGCCCCCGGGCCTTCGCCGACATGCTGGAGGGTCTCCACACCATCGACCGGCACTTCGCCACCGCGCCGCTCGAGAACAACATGCCCGTCATCCAGGGCATGCTCAACGTCTGGTACGGCAACCTGTTCGGAGCCGAGACCCATGCCGTGCTCCCCTACAGCCAGCGCCTGGCCCGGTTCCCCGCCTACCTGCAACAGATGACCATGGAGTCCAACGGGAAGTCCGTCCGCCGGGACGGGTCCCCGGTGTGGGGCCAGACCGGGGAGGTCTTCTGGGGCGAGCCGGGGACCAACGGCCAGCACGCCTTCTATCAGCTCATCCACCAGGGGACCCGGCTCATCCCCGCCGACTTCATCGGCTTCGGCCGGTCGACCCACGAGGCCGGTGGGCAACAGGACCTGCTGATGTCCAATTGCTTCGCCCAGGCCAAGGCCTTGGCCTTCGGCCGGACCGCGGCGGAGGTGGCGGCGGAGGGCACCCCGCCCGACCTCGTGCCCCACAAGGTGATGGCGGGCAACCATCCGAGCTCGACCATCGTCGCCCCCGAGCTGACGCCCTCGGTGCTGGGCCAGCTGGTGGCGCTCTACGAGCACACCGTCTTCACCGAGGGGACGGTGTGGGGTATCGATTCCTTCGACCAGTGGGGGGTCGAGCTCGGGAAGGTGATGGCCCGGCAGCTGGCCCCCGCCCTCGCCGACGACGGGGAGCCGGACCTCAGCGCGCAGGACGGCTCGACCGCCGCCCTGGTCCGCCGCTACCGCGCCCTGCGACGCTCCGGGTGAGTGGCCCCAACGCCGCGGTCAGGCCGAGGCCAGCGCCTTCCACAGCGACCGGTAATTGGGGTAGGTGAGCTCGTCGGTGATGTAGCCGGCTCGCACCAGCTCGGCGTGGAACGCGGGCAGGTTGCGGAACGGGACTCCCATGTCCACGTGGTGGGCCAGGTGCCAGCCGGTGTTGTAGGGCACGAACCAGAACCGGGCCGGCAGCGTCTGGCGCACGTTGTGGGTGGTCACCCGCCGGTCGGCGCTGGCCTCGAGCCCCCCGTGCTCGGCGATGGCCCGGAGCCGGTTGATCACCCGCCACTGGGTCATCCACGGCAGCCACCACAGCAACGGGTAGATCCACCAGCGGCCGGTTGCCGCCCACAGCACCGTCCACAGGGCGGCCTGCACCCCGAGGATCGACAGGGACACCGGTCGGAACGACGGGTTCTTCAGGGCCTTGAACAACGGGGTGAAGTTCTTCCACCCCGAGATGCCCACCGCGTCGCGCAGGAGGCGTCGGGCGAAGGTGCGCCGGTCACACCGGTATCCGCCGTAGAAGGCCATGTCCGGCTCGCGGGGCCCGAACTCCTCCTTGTGGTGGGCGAAGTGGCCCCGCCGGTAGATGGAGATGGGGGTGAACACCGGGTAGGCGATCAGCCAGGTGCCCACCCAGTCGTTGGCCCGCTTGTCGGTGAAGAGGAGCTTGTGGGCAGCCTCGTGCATGAGGATGGCGAACCGGGCGTTCACGGGGCCCATGAGGAGGAAGGCGCCCGCGTAGGCGAGGGGATTGCCGATCCACACCGCCCCGCCGACGAGGGCGGCCACCCACAGCCAGACCCCGGCCACGCTGATGGCGTTGCGCAGGTTGGCGATGCGGCGGAGCTCGGAGCGGAGCTCGGGCCGGGCCATCCCGTTGTCCATCAGCCGATCGGTCGGGAGGACCTCGGGCCGGGCCGTCCGATCGGCCACCATGGTCATCGCCATGTGTGACATATTACAGATATTGAACAAGCGATGCAAGAGCGTAATACACCGTTGACCGCCCGGTCGGTACTGGCCAGTGCACTCCTGGGTGAGGACCCACCGGAGCTGCCCGTCGCCCATCTGGTCCATCTGGCCGGCCTGTTCGGGATCAACGAGAACCGCGCCCGGGTAGCCCTGAGCCGGATGGCCGCAGCCGGCGAGGTGTCCACCGACGGGGCCGGCCGCTACCGGCTGGCCGGCCACCTTCTCGACCGCCAGGCCCGCCAGGTGAGCAGTCGCCGAGGGGAGACCCGACCGTGGCGCGGCAGGTGGCGGGTGGCGGTGGTCACCGCCTCGGGCCGGGCCGCCGACGACCGTTCGGCCCGCCGGAAACGGCTGGTCCGGGCCCGGTTGGCGGAGCGGCGCGAGGGGGTGTGGCTGCGACCCGACAACATCGACCTCGAACCGGACCCGGCCGAGGACGCCGACGTCGAGCTGTTCACCGGGCAGCCCGACGGCGACGGCGGGGCCCTGGCCGCCCGGCTGTGGGACCTCGAGGGCTGGGCGCTGCGGGCCGCGCACCTGGTCCGGGAGCTCGAGGTGCACCCCCCGGTCGATCCGGTGGATCTGGCCCCCGGGTTCGTCCTGTCGGCGTCCGTGCTCCGGCACCTGCAGGGCGACCCGCTGCTCCCGGATCCGCTCCTGCCGGCCCGATGGCCCGGCCCGGCGCTGCGATCGTCCTATGACCGATGGGACCGGCAGTACCGCCGGGTGCTGGCCACCTGGGGCCGTTCCGGCTGAGCCCGGCGGGCAGTGTCCTCCTCCCTCCCCGGTGGGGAGCCTTAGGATCGACTGATCCGGCCCGGACCTGCCCGCACGGTCCCGTCCCCGTTTCGACCGCGACCCCTGGAGGACCGATGACCCGACACAGCGAGGCCCTGCCATTCGGCGGCAGGGTGGCGGTGATCACCGGGGCGGCAAGGGGGCAGGGGCGCAGCCACGCCGTGGAGCTGGCCCGGTTGGGAGCGGACATCGCGGTGTGCGACCTCGGCCGCGACCTCGCCAGCGTCGGCTATCCCCTGGGCACTGCCGACGACCTGGCCGAGACCGCCCGCCTGGTCGAGGAGCAGGGGCGCAGGTGTGTCTCCGCCCTGGCCGATGTGCGGGACCTCGAGGCGGTGCTCGCCTTCGTCGACGGTGCCCAGCGGGAGCTGGGCTCGGTGGACGTGCTGGTGGCCAACGCCGGCGTCTCGACCGTGGGATCGATCTGCACCATGGGCGCCACCGAGTGGAGCGAGACCATCGACACCAACCTGACCGGGGTGTTCAACGCCATTCGGGCGGCCGCCCCGCACATGCGCCGCCAGCGCCGGGGGCGGATCATCGGGATCTCGTCGATGATGGGCCGCTCGTCAAACGCGGGCATCCCCGCCTACGTGGCTTCGAAGTGGGGGGTGATCGGGCTGTGCAAGTCGGTGGCCCTGGAGCTCGCCGCCTTCGGGGTCACGGTGAACGCGGTGGCGCCGGGCAATGTGTCCACCCCCATGATCCACAACGACGTCCTCTACCGCCTGATGCGCCCCGACCTCGAGAACCCGGGCCGCGAGGACGTGGTCGAGGGGATGGCCTCACTCCACGCCCAGCCGGTGCCGTGGATCGAGCCCGAGGAGATCACCGCCGCCGTGGTCTTCTTGGCCTCGGAGGCCGCCCGGCACATCACCGGCTCGGTGATCGACGTGGACGCGGGGGCCTCGGCCAGGTTCACCGGCTGAACCCGCCCCGGTGCCCGGTCATCGCCAGGCGGTCACTGGCGGGCCATGGCGGAGCGCTCCTCGCCCTCGGCCTCGACGGCGCCACCGCCGGGCCCGGGGCCGAGGAGGGCCACATCGAGCCGCTGCAGCCGGCCTTCGAAGGGGAAATGGCCGGTGTAGCGCTCACTGACCGGTGACCCGTGGTCGTAGCCGATGCTCGGGCCGACGCTCGAGTACATGGTCATGGCGAACGGGACGGCCAGAGTGCCGCTGGGCTCGCCGCCGACGACCAGGGTGGCCTCCGCACCCTTCCCGGTCCGGCGGAACCGGACCCCGACCACCGAGGGGCCCACCGGCACCGCCGCGTCCGACTCCACGACGTGGTGGTCCCCGAAGCAGTTGTAGTCGAAGACCAGCCGGTCTTCCTGGACGAACAGGCTGACCCCCGAGTTCTCGGTTCCGGACGCGTAGAGGACGCCGTCCGCCCCGGCGGGCCGGTCGATGGTGGCGTCCATGTCCCAGCCGCGTCCGCCGAGGGCCGGGGCGACCTGCGCCGGTAGCGGGGACACGGGAGGGAAGTACGAGTAACGGCGGTTGGAGGGATGGGGCGACCGGTCGCGGTAGCGGTTGGAGAACAGCTCGATGGTCCGATCGTCAAGGGGGAGCACCCCGTACTCCTCGGCCTCGCGCCACCACTGCCCGACCAGCTCGGCCACCTTGTCGGGCATGGTGGCGGCCAGGTTGCGGCACTCCGAACGGTCCTCGGTCAGGTGGTAGAGCTCCCAGTCGTCCTCGTCGAAGTCGGTCCCCGGCTGGTGCCGGGTCACCGCCTTCCACCCGTCGGCGTAGATGGCCCGGTGGCCCATCATCTCGAAGTACTGGACGTCCTTGCGGCCCGGCGCGGTCGGGGTGTCGAAGGTGTAGCGCATGGACACGCCGGACACGGGGATCTGCTCGTATCCCCGGTAGGTGGAGGGCGGCTCGACCCCGAGGGTCTCGTAGATGGTGGGGACGATGTCGTTCACGTGGTGGAACTGGTCGCGCAGGCTGCCGCCGTCGGCGATGCGCGCCGGCCAGTGGACGATGAGCGGCACGTGCACCCCGCCCTCGTGGGTGTTCTGCTTGTACCACTTGAACGGGGTGTTGCCGGCCTGGGCCCAGCCCCACGGATAGTTGGAGTGGCTGTGGGGGCCGCCGATGTCGTCGATGCGCCCGACCGCCTCGTCGGGCGTCTCGACCAGGAAGTTGAAGTACTTCATCTCGTGCATCACACCGAAGGGCCCGCCCTCCTGGCTGGCCCCGTTGTCGGACAGCAGCACCAAGAGGGTGTTGTCGAGCCGGCCCAGGTCGTCGAGGGCGGCCACCAGGCGGCCGATCTGGGCGTCGGTGTGCTCGAGGAAGGCGGCGAAGGCCTCCTGCAGGCGGGCGGCCAGCCGGCGGTGGTTCTCGGGCAGGGTGTCCCAGGCCTCGACCCCGGGGTTGCGGGGCGCCAGCTCGGTGCCGGCGGGGAGCAGCCCCATCTCCAACTGGCGGGCGAACCACTTGTCGCGGGCCACGTCCCAACCGTCGTCGAAGCGTCCCCGGTACTTCGCCAGGTACGCGGCGGGGGCCTGGTGGGGCGCGTGCTGGGCGCCGAAGGCCAGGTAGGTGAAGAAGGGACGGTCGGGGCGGATCGACGTGGTGTCGTGGATGAAGCCGATGGCGCGGTCCACCAGGTCCTCGCTCAGGTGGTAGCCCGCCTCGGGGGTGGCCGGGGGCTCGACGCAGTGGTTGTCGTAGACCAGTTCGGGATAGAACTGGTCGGTCTCCCCCTCGAGGAACCCGTAGTAGCGGTCGAAGCCGCGCTGGCACGGCCACTGGTCGTAGGGGCCGGCCGCCGACGCGTTCTCCATGCCGCAGAGGTGCCACTTCCCGAGCGCGAAGGTTGCATAGCCCTCGTCCCTGAGTACCTCGGCCACGGTGGCGGCGTGGTTGGTGATGTGCCCGCGCATGTGCGCGTACCCGGAGTCGAAGTTGGACAGGGACCGCATGCCCACCGTGTGGTGGTTCCGGCCGGTGAGCAGTGCGGCCCGGGTGGGCGAGCACAGGGGGGTCACGTGGAAGTTGGTGTAGCGGAGTCCTCCGGCGGCCAGACGGTCGATGTGGGGGGTGGCCAGGTCGGATCCGAAGCAGCCGAAGTGGGAGAAGCCGGTGTCGTCGAGGAGGATGAGCACCACGTCGGGGGCATCCTCGCCCGGATGGGGGGGCGTGGGCCACCAGGGCGTCGACTCGCGCTGGAGCCGCTTGATCTCACCCTCGAAACGGTCGTGGCTCACGATCTCGGTCCCCCTTCTTTTCGTGGTGTTGGTGGTTCGGCGGTCGTCCGAGGTACCGCGGGCGCCGGCAAACTTATGGCATGCAACATGACAATATGGGGTCCCGACCGTGGTGTCCACCCCCCTGCCCGCCCGGTGGCCTGACGCGGCACAATCTCATCAGTGAGCCCGAGGACTCCGGCCGAGCGAGCCCCGACCCGGGCGCGGCTCGACGCCCAACTGCTCGGCGGACCCCGGGCCACCGGCACGGAACAGGTCCTCGAACGACTGCTCGCCGTGCAGGCCCAGGGCGGCGCGGGCCCGGTTGACCGTCCGGTCCCGGTCGGGCGCGCAGCGCCGACGACGTCGACCAGGCGCTGACCGCCTCCGGACCGCTCTGGTGACCTGGCTCAACCGGGGAGCACTTCACGTGGTGGCCGCCGAGGACTACTGGTGGCTGCACCCGATCACGACACCCCAGCTGCGGACGGGCAACGAACGGCGGCTCCATCAGGAGGGCCTCGATCCCTCCGACGCCCACCGGGGGATCGAAATCGTGGCCGAGGCGGTGAGACCGGGGGGCCGCGAAGTCGGGAGGAGCTGAGAGGACACAGCAAGAACCGGTCGCCCTCCGTGAAGGGCCCGCACTTCGGCCTCTGATGACGACGCATCTTGTCGATTCCAACGGTCACGTCGACGGCAAGCCACTACCGGTCATAGACCTCGCGGCGATGTCCAAGAGCCAAGACCACGATCAAGAGCACATCGTCGGCAATGGTGTAGATGATGCGGTAGTCGCCGACGCGCACCCGATAGCCAGGACGACCTCGCAGAGGTCTGGATGCTGGCGGCCTCGGGTCGTCGGCAAGTAGACCGATTGCGCCTTGGATGCGGGGACGAACTGCCGGGTCGAGTGTCCGCAGTGCCCGGGCAGCAGCGGGACGCAGCTCAATGCGGTAGGTCGTCACGTCCAGCCGAGGTCGGCTTTCACCTCATCCCAGGGGATATTGGGACCTTCCTCAGCCATCGCTGCGTCGAAAGCCTGGGCGTCTTCTGAGTCCTCGAGCGCCTCGATCAACACCTCGTACCGTTCGGGGCTGACCAGCACCGCTGCAGGCCGGCCGTAGCGCTCGAGGAACACCGCTTCGGTGTGGGCCGTCTCCACCGCCTCGGAGAGTCGTTCCCGAGCTTCGCTGACCGCCATCTTTGCCATGCCAATCACTGTACAAGATCTCTATCGACTTGTACATTTGCCGGTCACGATCGTGCAGGCGGTTCGCACAAGAGCGCGGTGAGCTCTTCCGGAGAGATCCCGGCTTGTCACAGCGGATTGTGGCCCCGGGGCCCGGCTCGGTGCCGTGCTCACTTCTCCACCTCCCCGTCTCGCTCCTGGCGGATGGCCGGGCGCCAGGGTCCGCCTGGACCTCCTGGAGGAAGTCAGCCGGTCGGGGCCTGGCCACCCTGGAACGTGACGCCAGGTCGGTGGCCGGCTACCTGGGCATGTCCGGGGGGTCGGGACCCGCGCTCATGGTCGGCCCCACCGGGTCGGGCCTGACGGCGAGCGCACGCCGGTCACGCCGGTCACGCCGGTCACGCCAGGATCTCCGTCCAGCCTGTCCCCACCGGTGACATGAACACGGTGGTGAGCCGCATCGACTGGTGGAGCCAGACCCCGTCGACCCGGAGGTACTCGTCGTCCTCGTGCCCGCACATCCAGTAGGAGGAGCCGTCGGGTCGACGGCAGGGACTGAGGAGGTCCCATCTGCCGGTGGCCCGGTCGCCGTCCACCCGGATCCGCGGCCCGACGAGCAGGTGCCGGGCGAAGTCGAGCGTGGGCCGGCAGAGACGGTCGGCGATGGCGCGGCGCCCTGTGACACACCCGAGACCGGGCCCACCGTCCCAGGTCCCATCGGCGGTGAACAGGGCGGCGACCCGTGTGGCGATGCGCTCCAGCTCGGCGTCGTCGACCACACCCTCCGCGGAGAATCGCCGATCGACGAGCTCCCCGTAGTCAGCCTTCAGTGCCTGGATCTCGAGCACGGACTCGCTGGCGTCGACCCGCCGGCGGAGCAGGGCAACCTCACCCGCCAGCTGCTCGATGGTGGGCATGGCTGACTCCTTCCGCCGCACGGTCGTCGGGATCGGGGCCACCGGTGCCCCTCCGGTGCCTCAGGCCGCCTTCTCCAGGATGTGGACGCCGCAGGCCGAGCCCAGGCCGATGACATGGGTCATCCCCACCTTGGCCCCGGGGATCTGGCGGTCGCCGGCCTCCCCGCGCAGATGGGTCGCCACCTCCCACACGTTGGCGATGCCGGTGGCGGCGATGGGGTGGCCCTTGGACTCGAGGCCTCCGGAGACGTTCACCGGCATCGACCCGTCGCGCCAGGTTGCCCCCGAATTGAAGAAGTCGACGGCGCCGCCGGTCTCACACAGCATCAGGTTGTCGTAGTGGACCAGCTCGGCGGTGGCGAAGCAGTCGTGGAGCTCGACCAGGTCGAGGTCGGTCGGCCCCACCCCGGCCTGCTCGTACGCCTGGGTGGCGGCGTTCCGGGTCAGGGTGTTCACGTCGGGCAGGATCTGGCACGACTCCTCCCAGGGGTCGGTGGTCAGGATGGACGCCGAGATCTTCACCGCCCGACGCCGCTGTTCAGGCGACAGGGTCTTCAGCCTGGCGCCGCTCACCACCACCGCCGCCGCGGCACCGTCGCAGTTGGCCGAGCACATCGGCCGGGTGTTGGGGTAGGCGATCATGATGTCGCCCATGATCTCTTCCAGGCTCATCTTCTTCGAGTAGGCGGCCAGGGGATTGAGGGTCGAGTGGGAGTGGTTCTTCTCGCTGATCTTGGCGAACAACTCGAAACTGGTGCCGCCGTAGCGGTGGCCGTACTCCATGCCGATCTGGGCGAAGACCCCCGGCATGATCTCCGTGCCGATACGACCGTCGACCGGGGCCACGGCCCCGTAGCGACCGGACGGGCTCCAGGTCCCCGAGTCCTCTTTCCGGTTGCCCCCGGACAGGAGTCCGGCCCCCGAGAGCTTCTCCACCCCGAAGGCCAGCCCCATGTCGGTCTCGCCCGCCTTGACCGCCATGCACGCCACCCGCAACGCGGTGGCTCCGGTGGCACAGGCGTTGGCCACGTTGTAGACGGGAATCCCGGTCTGACCCAGCTGCTTCTGCAACTGTTGGCCGATGCCGGCGTTGGCGGCCATCAGGTTGCCGGCACCGATCACCCCCATGTCCCGCATCTCGACGCCGCCGTCGGCCAGGGCGCCGAGAACGGCCTCGGAAGCGAGGTCGACCAGATCCATGTCGGGATGCTTCCCGAACTTCGTCATGTGGATGCCCAGGACCCACAGGTCATCAGACGCCATCTTCTTCAACCTCCCATGGGTTCGAAGCCGAATCCGACGGCTTCGGTGCCGTTGTCGTCAGTACCGATGACCTGGGTGGCCAACCGCACCGGCATGCCCAGGGTGACATGGTCCGGATCGGGCTCGACGTTGATCAGGTTGGCCCGCACGCTGGTGCCCTCGCAGTCGACCAGGGCGGCGACGTAGGGGACGGGCACCCCCGGGGCGGCGAAGGCCACGATGGTGAACGCCCTGACCTCGCCCTTGTTGGAGATGGCGACCTTGGTGAACTCGGTGCGGCCGCAGCTGGCGCAAGCATTGCGCCGGTCGAAGAAGCGGGCGCCGCAGGCGGTGCACTCGCTCGCTGTGAGGTGCGGGTCCTCCCCCAACTCCAGATAGTTGACCAACGGGATCTGCTCGGCCATCTTCCTTCCCATCCTTCTCCGGATCGAATGCCGCCACCGTAGCGGGTGGGTCGATTTTCCTGCTAGTCCGAAGCAGGACGGGTGGCAGGTGAACGACCGGGCCGTTGGCCGGAGCGCACACAACGGCTACCGTCTGGCCGACAGAGGAGGTCCGATGATCGAGCAGGTGGTCGACAAGTGGCATGCCTACCTGCGAGGTCGGCTCCCGGACGGACTCGACGGGCTCCTCGACGACGACGTGGTCTTCTACTCGCCGATCGTGTTCACGCCCCAGGAGGGCAAGGCCGTCACCAAGCTCTACCTCGAGGCGGCGGCCAAGACGCTCCCCGGGAACCAAGCTGCATCGGGCGGCACGGAGGACCCTGCCCGACGCCGGTTCCGCTACACGAAGTCGGTGATGACCGGCGACACCGCGGTGCTCGAGTTCGAGACCACGCTCGAGGGAACGCACGTGAACGGCGTCGACATCATCCGCTGCAACGACCAGGGGCGGATCGTGGAGTTCCGGGTGATGATCCGGCCACTGCAGGCTGTCAATCTGGTGCACCGGCAGATGGCGGCCGCCCTCGAGCGGCTGGCACCGCCCGGCTGACCGTCTGGTGGGCGCCAGCCGCCCCGGGAAGGTCAGTACCCCCCGGTGCAGCCGTTCTGGTCCGGCGCCGCATTCGGATTGCCCCAGTAGCGCGCGGCGAAGGCCACGGCCACCCGGATCTGCTGTTCGGGGGTGGCGTCAGCGGCATCGGCCGGGTACCCGAAGGTGTTGAACAGGGTCCAGTTGGCATGGCTGAATCCGAGGCCACCGCTGAAGATGCTCCCCGGCACATTCCACTGGCCGCCTTCCTCGCAGATGTTGACCCTGCTCCACGCGGCGCGCTGGTAGTCGGTGACGCCGTCGGCTGAAGCACCGGTGGCGGCTGACGGCGGACTGTAGACCGTGCTTCCCCCGAGCGAGCCGTAGAAGCCGGCACTCCCGAACGTGAAGATGCCGCCGTCGGAGGCCACCGTCAGGTAGCCGCCGCTGGCGGATGACATGCCGATGACCGGCTTGTTGAGGTGCTGGCCCCCGGTGGAGCCGTAGAAGGGGATGTCGCCAAAGGTGTAGATCCCGCCGCTGGCCGTCGCCAGCCGGTAGCCGAATCCGCTTGCGGTGATTCCGACCGCCAGCTCTCCGGCGGGCGCACCCCCCTCATAGCGGGCGTCACCGAAGGCGAAGACGGCTCCGTTGAGCGCGGCCTCCCAGTATCCCCGGCCGTCCGGCGTCGAGGCGATGCCGACGATCGCGCTGGTCGGGGACATGCCGGTCGCTGACCCGAAGAACCGGGCGTCCCCGAAGGCGAAGACCCCGCCGTCGGATGCGACGAGCCAATAGCCGTCACCGTCAGGAGTGGAATCGATGCCGACGATGGGCTGGTTGAGGTGGATCGCACCCATCGACCCGAAGAACCGGGCGTCCCCGAAGGCGAAGACCCCGCCGTCGCTGGCCACCTCCCAGTAACCCCGCCCGTCGGACGTGGGTGTGAGGCCGACGATCGGCGCGTTGAGATCGAGCGATCCGGTGGAGCCGTAGAAGCCGGCCGCACCGAAGGCGAAGACCCCTCCGTCAGAGGCACCTTCCCAATAGCCGCGTCCGTCGGGGGTGGAGGCGACGTCGACGATCGGGGCATTGAGCACCATGCCCGCCCCGCTGGGCGGGGCGGCTGCGGCACGGCCGACCCCGCCGATGAGGGAGGACAGGAGGGTTGCGGCCACGGCCACGGCAGCGCCGGCAGTGGCGCGACGGCGGGTGTTCCCGGCTGGCCGGGGGGTGCGGTCCCGGGGGACAGGCAGTCTTCGAGCAGGGGTGTGACAAAGAGAGGTGGATGAATGCATCGTGGGTTGACTTTCCTTGGTCGGTCAGATCGGCTCGTATGGCGGGCCGATCTGGCTCACTTCTGGTTAGGTGGACCCCACGTCTGAGCATTCAACGCCCCAGCCGAGCACCGGGAAGGGTGGTTCGGCCTGGCTTCGACAGCCGGGTGTGCTAGCGGGTGATTACGTCCGGAATGGATTGGTGGTTACGTCGTTGTCTCCTTGGCTGCCGGTCCGCGCTGGTCATGTGTGGTGACCGGCGGGGGAGTCCCCACATCTGGTGAGGACGGACCGGCAGGTTCCCTGGTTTCAGACGGCAGCACTGTACCGGCGGCCCCGGGGGAAGTGAATTCGGCGCGCCGTTCCGCCACCGTCCCGGCCGGCCCCCGCGGCCGGCGGTGCGGGCGGCGGGAGATGACAACCTCCAGTTCAAGCCCCCGGTTCGGATGAGTTGACCGCAGGTGGGACCCCTCGGAATCCGTGTGGCGGTGCGACCACTCTCCGTGTCGGGGGGCCGGACCGGAGCGGGAGTCCACCGCGGGGAGCACCTGTCGGCCTCTCGACCGCCGCCAAGGTGGTGTGAGTTGTTCGCACGCAACGGCGACGTTGAGATCTTCTACGAGACCTACGGTGCGAGGGACGATCCGCCGCTGTGGCTGGTGAACGGCCTCGGGAGCCAGAGCATCAACTACCGCTCCGAGTTGTGCGAGCGCTTCGCCCCGTCTGGCCTCTTCGTCATCCCCTATGGCAACCGGGACGTCGGGAGGGACGGTCGTCCAGACCACGGTCATCGAGCACCGCGAGCGCATCCTCACGATGCCCTCGCGCTGACCTCCTGTGCCAGGTCCTTCCTGGTGGAGGGCATGGGCCACGACTACCCACCCCAGTACCGCCTGGTGGTGCTGGTGAGCAGCCATTGCGCCCCGGTCTCCGCCTGAGCCGGGCACCGGCCCACCCATGACCAGGGCCGTGCGCCTCCGGTGCCCGCGGGCCGCGGGCGGCGGCCGGTCCCGATGGCGGTCGGCACCTACCTGTGCCAGCATGCTCTGCAAGTTTCCGGACGACGGGCGGGGGACCGGGTTTCGGAAAGGCGGGCTTGGATGTGAGCGACGTTTCGCGGGGCGAGGGTTGGTGGCTGGCCTCCGATCTCAAGTGGTACCCGCCAGAGTCGGCTGGGGACGTCGCCCCGCCGGCCGTCCCCACCACCCCCGAGTC
>Ga0307372_10009087_pt1 | contig 13796 bp, 16 predicted proteins | sample OX1MG_FD_202533 | JGI IMG/M metagenome (GOLD analysis project Ga0307372, IMG submission 202533) | Soil microbial communities from Risofladan, Vaasa, Finland - OX-1 | ecosystem: Environmental > Terrestrial > Soil > Coastal area > Acid sulfate soil | place: Finland: Risofladan, Vaasa | collected...
CACGGTGATGTTCGACACGCCCTGGGCGCTGGCCGAGGTCATGTAGTCGATGCCGGGCGCGGCGGCGATCGCCTGCTCGAGCCGCGCGGTGACGAAGCCCTGCACGGTGCTCGGATCGGCGCCGGGGTAAGCGGTGCTGACCGTCACCAGGGTGCTGCTGACCTGCGGATACTCCTGCACGGTCATCGCCGTCCAGGCGCGCAGCCCGAGCAGCAGCACCACCAGGTTGAGCGCGCTGGCGAGAACCGGCCGGCGGATGAAGATGTCGGTGAAGCGCACGATGCGGCCCGTTCAGTGCGCGGCGGCGCCCGGCACGCTCACCGGCATGCCGTCGTGCAGCTTGAGCTGCCCCGCGGTGACCACGCGCGCGCCGGGCTCGAGGCCGCGCGTGACCTCGGTGAGGCCGCCGCGGGTCTCGCCGGTCTGCACCGGCGTCGCCACCGCCACCTGCATGCTCTGCCCGCCGGCGCGGCGCGAGCCGATCACGTACACGTAATCGCCGAAGGTGTTGTAGCTGATCGCGACGGAGGGCACGGTGAGGACCTTGCGCGCTTCGCCCACCAGCAGGCGCGCTTCGCCGAACATCCCCGGGCGCAGCAGGTGCCGCGGATTGGGCAGGCTCGCCTGGACGGTGAAGCTGCGCGAGCCGGGGTCGATCTCCGAGCCGAGCGCGCTCACCTGGCCGGTGAAGGTCTGCCCGGGAAAGGCGTTGACCCCGAGCTGCACCGTCTGCCCGACGTGCAGCAGGCCGATCTCGCCCTGCGGCACCGCGAACTGCAGGCGCAGCGGGTCCCAGACGTTGAGCGCGGCGATCTCGGTGCCGGGGGTCAGGTACTGGCCCAGGCTCACCGCGCGCACGCCCAGCCAGCCCGAGAACGGGGCGCTCACGCTCAGCTTGGCGAGGGTTGCCTGCACGTCGGCGACCGCCGCCTGCGCGCTCCGGTAGGCGGCCTGCGTGCTCTGGAGGTCGGCCTCGCTCGCCGCGTGCGTGGCGTACAGCCGCTCGGCGCGCTCGTAGCTCGCCTTGGCGAGCGCCTGGGCGGCGAGGTCGCTCGCCAGCTGGGCGCGCTGGTTGGAGTCGTCGAGCTGCACCAGTCGATCGCCCTTGTGCACGAATTGCCCGGAATGGAAGTAGATGCCGGTCACCTGGCCGGAGAGCTGCGGCGTGAGGTGCACGCCCTGCACCGCCACGAGGTTGGCGACCGCGTGGATCGCGCGTTGCCAGGACACGCTCTGTACCGGCGCGGCGGATACGGTGGCGGCGTACGGGCCGTGGTGCGCCTGCGCGGCCTGCGCGCGGTGGCCCTGCCAGCCCTTGTAGCCGAACAGCATGCCGAGGACCAGGGCGACGACGATCGCGGTCCAGACGACGACGCGGGTGCTCGATTTGGCCATCACTCGGTTCTCCTGGGGCCGGGGGCGGCGGCGGCTCCGCCGCCGAGCGCGACGTACAGCGCCGCGCTGTCGGCGTAACGCTGCGCCTGCGCGCCGATGTAGGCGACGCGGGCGTTCTGGTATTGCACTTCGCTGGTGAGCAGGTTCAGGTAATCGACCGCGCCGGCCTGGTACTGGCTGCGCGCCAGGGTGAAGGCCGTGCGCGCGGCCTGCAGGGCGCGTGCCTGCGCATCGAGCGCGGCCGCGTCGCGCTCGAGCGCGCGCAGCGCGTCGGCGACGTCGCGGAAGGCGCCCAGCACCGTGCCGCGGTAGTCCGCGAACAGCGCGTCGTAGGCGGCCTGCGCGGCGTGCTTCTGCGCTTCGCGCGTGCCGCCGTCGAACAGCGGCGCCGCGGCCGCGGCGGCCAGGTCCCAGATGCGGCTCGCCGGGTCGAACAGGCTGCGCCAGCCGTTGCTCTGCGCGCCGTAGTCCGCGCTCAGCAGCAGGTCGGGATACAGGCGCGCGACCGCCTCGCCCACCTGCGCATTGGCGGCGCGCAGCTGTGCTTCCGCGGCGCGGATGTCGGGCCGCTCGCGCACCAGCGCCGAGGGCAGGCTCACCGGCAGCACCGCCGGCAGGCGCAGCTCGGACAGGCTCGGCAGCGGCAGGCCGGAGGCCTGCGAAGGGAACTCGCCCAGGTAAGTGGCGAGCAGGTGCCGCACGCGGTCGCGCGCCAGCTCGAGCAGCGGAAGCTGCGCCTGCGTGCTCGCGAGCTGGCTCTCCTGGGTGGCGACCTGCAGGCCGGAGATCGCCCCGGAGCGGTACTGCGTGCGGATCAGCTCGAGGATCGCCTGCTGGTCGGAGATCGTCTTCGCGGTAGCCTCGATGCGCGCCTCGAGCGCCGCCAGGTCGAGCACCGCGTTGGCCACGTTGCCCTCGATGGCGAGCTGCGCCGCGATCAGCTGGTCGCGCGCCACGTCGACCTGGGCCTGGGCGTTCTGCGCCACCAGCCGGTGCAGGCCGAAGGCGTCCGGCGCATAGCTCACCGACACCTGGCCCGTGTACAGGTTGTACAAGGAGGCCCCGACGCGCCCGCCGGATTCCGCGCCCGAGGTGCGCGTGCGCTCGCCGCTCGCCCCGAGCGCGACCTGGGGATAGAAGATGCCCTGCGCCGCCTTGAGCTCGTAGCGCGCCTGCTCGAGCGTGTGCTGCGCCGACTCGAGCCCCGGGTTGTGCGCCAGCGCCTGCGCGATCAGCCGGTCGAGCGCGGGCGAGCCGAAGCTCTCCCACCATTTCGAGCTCACGCCCGCGCCGTAGGCGAGGCGCTGCGCGACCCCGCCGCTGCCCGCCGCGGGCAGAGCCTGCGTCAGCGGCTTCGCCGTGTAGCCGGCCGAGGGTGCCTCGGGCGCCACGTAACGCGGGCCCACCGCGCAGGCCGACAGCGCAGCGCTCAGCGCGAGCGGCAGCGCGCGGCGACAACGCATCGCACTCGTTCGCAACAGGGTCATCGCTCGGAGACTGCTCCAGGAATTGCGTGCAACGGGCTGGCATGTCAGCCGGCGCGTCAGCCAGCGCCGGCGCGCGCACCGCAACATAAAGCGCGCGCTTTTCCGCGTCAACCGCGATTCGCTAGCGCCCGCCCGGCAACGCCCGGCCCAGATACTGGACGAAGGCGTGCGGCGAGGAAGGCGTGATGACCAGCGTGCGCCGGGCGAGCTGCAGCACCACCGCGCTCGCCGGGTCGGTGGCGAAAAGCCGATAGCGGCCCAGGGTCTTGCTGCGGTACAGGCCGGTGAAGGCGAACATCCCGCCGTTGCCGAACACCTTGATCGAATGTCGGATCGCCTGCGGGTCGTGCCACACGCGGGTCAAGCCCTCGAGCGGAATGACCGTCGACCACAGCAGGCGCCGCACGCGCAGGGTGCTCGCGTCCGCGTCGTAGCCCGTCACCGCGAACAGCCCCGCGCCGGCGAGGAGCGCGGGCGGCAGCCAGGCGACCAGCGTGCCCACCAGATGCGCGAGGCCGTAGGGAGGGATCGTCTTCGTGGCGCCGAATTCGACCCCGGCGAGCAGGACCGTGGCGATCCCCGAGGAGACCTTCAGGGCCTTGGGCCAGGGAGCGGCGGGGAAGTGCTGCAAGGGGCCTTAGTACCGCCTGGGCTTGCGCACGTTCGGGTTGAGCAGCTCGATCTCGGCCTCGACCTGCTTCTGGCTGCGCTCGTACACCACCTCGCGCCCCATCACGCTGCCGGCGTAGGCCATGCCGTTGCGGGTGGGCGTGAGGTCGCACCTCACGTTGTGCACGCCCTCGCCGATGACGACCTGGATCGCGTTGGGTCGCTTGCTCATGACCACCACCTCGATCGTCTGGCCGGTCTCGGTGACGCGCAGCTTGATCTTTTCGTTGGTCATGGGGTCATGCCGTAACGTCGATGTACTCGACGCGGCTGGCAGGCTGTGGAATCGAGACTCCATCCTCGCGCAGACCTTCGAGATGGAACTCAATCGCCTCCCGGATCTGCGACTCGACTTCCTCGACGCTTGCGCCTGTGGCTACGCAGCCAGGCAGATCCGGAACGTAGGCGGAATAGTTGCTCTCGGCCTTCTCGATCACGATGGCGTAACGCATTGGGACCTCATTTCTTCATTGCTGCCTGCTTCAGGATGCTGTTTACGGTGCCCGCGGCAAGGTCGTCGCTCGGCTTCCCGGCAACGGTGACGCGGCCAGCTTTGGACGGGTGTTTGAACTGACGATGGCGGCCCCGTGTCGCAACCAGAAACCAGCCGTCGTCGTGAAGCATCCGGAGCACCTCACCGACCTTCATGCCGCAAGCATATCAGGGGCTTTCCTCGCCGGGTCAACGGTGCGGGATAACGATCCGCATCGCGCGCGGGCCGGATGGGCAACGGCGCACGGCAGACGTGCCGCCCCGCTCACGGCGCCTGGATGCCCAGCCCGCGCAGGTTCTCGACGCACGCCGCCCCCGCGCGCCGGCCTTCCTCGATCGCCTCCTGCCCGCGGTGGAAGTCGAGCACGCCGAGGTAGGCGAGGCGCGGCGCCACGATCACCTCCGGCGGATCGCCCGCCATGCGGCTGCGCGTGATGCGCACCTGCATGACGATGATGCTCGAGGCCACCACCTCGAGCAGCGAGGGCAGCCGCGGCACGGACGCCTCGTCCGAAGAGGTGCGCAGCTTGCCCAGACTGTCCTGCAGTCTGCGGATCCATTGGCCCGTGCGCCCGGCGGGCTCCTCGGCTCGGGCGTCCGCGCGCAGGTAGCGGCCCACGATGTCGGAGCTGAGATCGACCGCGATCACGATCTCCGCGCCCATCGCGCGCGCGAGCGACACCGGCACCGGGTTGACCAGCCCGCCGTCCACCAGGATGCGGCCCTCCTGCACCACCGGCGTGAACAGGGCGGGCAGGGCGATCGAGGCGCGCACCGCCTCCACCGTCGAGCCCGAGCGCAGCCAGACCTCCGCGCCGGTCTGCAGCGCGGTGGCCACCGCCGCGAACGGCATCGGCAGCTCCTCGATCGGGCGGTCGACGAAATTGCGCCGCAGGAACTCCATCAGCCGCTCGCCCTTCAGCATCCCGCCGCCCAGGCGCACGTCCATCAGCGCGAGCACGTCCTTGAACCCCATCCCGAGCACCCACTGCTCGAAGCGGTCCAGCTCGCCGGCCGCGTAGGCCGCGCCCACCAGTGCCCCGATCGAGGTGCCGCAGACGAGGTCCGGGCGGATGCCGGCCTCCTCCAGCGCGCGGATCACCCCGACGTGCGCCCAGCCGCGCGCCGAGCCGCTGCCGAGGACGAGGCCGATGCGGGGTCTGGGCATGGGGATCAGGACCGTTTCGTGAGGAGCGGCACGACTTCGGGCAGCGAGCGGACGATGGGGATCTCGTACACGTTGGCCGGGCGCTCCTGCGGATTGAACCACACCGAGAAGATGCCGTGCCGGCGCGGCGCGAGGACGTCCTGCTCGAGCGAATCCCCGATCATCGCGACCTCGTTCGTTTCGGCCCCGAGTGCCTGCAGCACGTGCGCCCAGAACTCAGGCGCATCCTTGCGGGCGCCGATCTCGCGCAAGCAGAAGATGTCGCTGATGTACGGGCGCAGCGACACCCGCTCCAGCGCCGCCTCGATCGACTCGCGTCCCGAGGCGGCCGCGTTGGTCGCCAGGCCCAGGCGGAATTTCCTCGCCAGGACGGAGAGCGTCGCCTTGGCACCGGCGATCGCACTCACCTCGGGCCACTGCGCCATCGGGATGCCCTCGGGTCCGTCATCCGACATGAGCGTGCCGCCCCAGTCGAAGAGGATGTAGCGGAAGCGCGGTGCGGTCACTTGCCGAGGCTCGAGGCCTGCGTCGCAACGCGGGCGAGCGCGTGGTGCGTTGCGCCGCTATGCGACGTTCTGCATCTTGTTTGCGAAGTCGCGGCCGGAGGTGGGCGGCGGAAGCGGTTTTCCGTCCTTGTGATAGAGCGCAATGGCTTCTTCGACGACGTGACAGAGCTCGTCGAACACCGCCTTCTCGTCCGCTCCGTGGCAGCCCCCGTAGATGAGACCCGGAGAGTTCCCGACGTAGCACTGATCCTCCTCGGACCATTCGACGATCTTTGCGTAACGCGCGCTCTCCTTCATGACTTCGACTCCTCGATCGCACGGCGCACCGCCCGAATCTGGTAGTGCCTGGCGTCGTCACCCGACGCTCCGGATATTGTGATCGGTTTTGTGACCTACCGGTGCACGAAATTCCGATGGCTCCCTTTGCCGCCGCGGTCGACGAAGCCCGACCTCTCCAGCTCCGAAATCAGCTCGCGTATCTTGGGTGGCACGTAGTCACCGTTCTACTCTGCGTCGCATCGGGACGCAGTCCCCGATCACCCTCGCTGGCGTCCTGGAGGGGATCCGGTTCGCCGGCTCCGCGGCGTTGCCAAGGGTGATGCGGGGCTGGCGCATGCTCAGGCACGCAGCTGCTCGAGCCAGCTCGCGGCGTACTCCGCGACCTCTTCCCAGCCGGGCTCGGCCACCATCCAGTGGGCGTGCTTGTCGAACTCCTTGTAGGTGGCCGTGATTCCGTACTTCCGCGCCACCTTGCGAACGACCGACGCGGGAGTGATGCGGTCTTCCGCGCCGGCGATCACCAGCATGGGACAAGTGACCTTGGACTCGTCCACGCGCGAGGCCTTTCTCGGGTCGAGCAGCCAGTAGCCGATCTCGCGCGCCGCCTTGCCGGATTCATAGACGAAGTTGTCGTAGGTTTCCCGCTGCTGCGTCGCGGGCAACAGATGCAGCATCGAGTAGACCGCCTCGTCGAAGGTCTGGCGCATCGGCTTCTTCCAGAAACCCCACGTCGTCTGCACGCTCCAGAAACTCTTCATCACCGATGGCGTCAGGGCCACGATGCCGGACGGCGATGCGGGGGCGATGAGGACGAGCGATTTCGCGCGGCCGCGGGCGGCGAGGATCTGAGCGAGGAGGCCGCCCATCGAGTGGCCCATCAGGATCGGCTTGGTGTGGAGCTTTGCGATCTCCTGATCGAGAGCTGCCGCGTAGTCGAGCAGGCTCGCCGTGCCGAGGCGCGGGTCCGGGACGCCTCGCGGGTCCATGTCGTGGTAGGGGAGGGTCGTGGCGACGGTGCGGTAGCCCTTCGATTCGAATAGGCGGCGGTAGTTCTGCCAGTACCAGGCTCCGCCCCACATGCCGTGGATCATGAAGATGGTGTCAGGCATTTGGGGACCTCAGGAGATGATGAACGAATCCCCGACGTTCGGCGTGACCCACGCGCTGAGGCGGTAACCTCGCATACTCACAGATCCTCGGGCTTCAGGCCCGTGTGCTTTGCAATGCGCGCGAGCATTCGAGGCCCGACCTCTTCGCGGTCATGAAACGCAAACACGACGTCCGGCCAGCCGGGCCGGGAAAGCGTCTTGTGCGAACCGGATTGGCGCTTGAGCGTCCAGCCAATCCGGTAAAGAGCCGTGAGAACACGATTGGCCTTCGACGAAGGCCAGGCGGTCATGCCACCGCGATGGAGATCGGCTGAGGCCCGGTCTCGTCGTGCTCGAGACGCTCGGCGAGGGCACGCAGGGCCAGCGCCTGGGCCTTTGCCATCGCCTCCTGCGCTGTTGCGCCGTACGCAAGAACGCCCGGAAGCTCAGGCACCTCCGCCAGCCAGCGGCCGTCTTCTTCTTGCTCATGCTCGATCGTGAAATGCATGGAGGGCTCGAGGGTCGGGGCTATTCTACGCCGGGCGGTGAGTTGTTATCCAACGTCGCGATTGGCCGGCAGGAAACCGCGGGGCGAAGCGCAGCCGTTAAGTTTCTGTGTCGAATCGTGGGTTAGGTACCTGGCTCGGTTGGCGGAGCGGGTGGCTGTTCAGGAGGGGTCTCCTTTTCCTTCGCTTCGTCCACGTTCTTGAACACCTTGGAAACCTCGTGAAACTGATCGACGTTTTGAATGACGGTCAATCCTGGCAATGTCTCGCCAGTAGCGCGATTCGCGATGTATGCGGACATTACGCCCATCAGGGTGACTCTATCCCCGCCGTTCCAGAAGGCAGGCCCCCCGCTGACTCCGTTGATTGCGACTCCGTCCACCAAGTACTCCCGTCCGGATTTGCGTACTGCACTTACGCGCCCGGAAAAGAAGCACAGCTCTGCAGGGGCAACTGCTGGGAAGCCGAGCCATCCGATCTCGTTCCCGAACTTCAAGAATTTTCCTTCAGGTGCCAGACCGAGCGGTTGCGCTGGAAAAGGAAGATCGGCCTTTGAGAAGATCACGGCAGCCGTGTCATTTGCTTCCTCCAGAAATACCGCTCTGTCTGCAGAGCGCAGGAGAACTGTCTTTCCTGACTGCTGGTGAGTAATGCGAATCGGCTGCTCCCAGTAGTGGGCGTCGGAGACAACGTGTGCTGCTGTGGCGATCGCGCACGTGGTTCCGTCAGCTGACGCCGAGACCAAGAAACCTGTGCCACTGGCGCGTGGTGTCATGATGCGAACAACATGAGGCTCCACGGTATCAATTGCGACGTTCCAGTCTATGTAGTTCACAACTTCTCCGTTGCTACCTAACGAGGCTGTAGAAAAACCCGTTTCCGCGGCGCGCGCCGAGTGTGATCGGCGAACGGGGCGCGCGTTCTGGAATTCAGTGCTCATCGGAGTACTCGGCGCGGCAGGCAAGGGAAATTCCCTTCCAATGTCCTATCGTCCGTATCCATGATGCGCCAGCTTCTCGATGTTGTGAACCAGGCAGTAGAGGTTCCACTGCGCGTTCACCTTCGGCCGGGTTCGCAGCGTGAAGCGGTCCAGGCGTGTTGACGTTCACCCAAGATTGACCCACTTGGAGGGGTAATTTCCATCTAAAACTGACCCACGTGATTGACTGTCCCGCTGAAGCGTTGAGCGGGGGAACGAGGAGTGATCAACGTGGGGATGTTGGCCAAGATCAGGCGGATGCATTTGCGCGACGGGATGTCGCTGCGGGAGGTAGCGCGGCGTACGGGCCTGTCGAGGAACACGGTACGGGGGTGGCTGCGGCGCCCGGAGGTGGTTGAGCCGAAGTACCCGCCGCGCCAGGCGGCAAGCAAGCTCGACGGGTGGACCGAGTTGCTGGGCACATGGCTGAGGACAGACGGCCACCGGGGCAAACGCGAGCGGCGCACGGCAAAGACGCTGTTCGAGATGATCCGGGCGGAGGGCTACACGGGCGGTTATGGGCGCGTATGCGCGTTCGTGCGGCGCTGGAAAGCTGACCAAGCCGATGGTCCGAAGCGCGCGGCGTTCGTGCCGCTCGCCTTCGAGTTGGGAGAGGCGTTCCAGTTCGACTGGAGCTGCGAGTACGTGTTCGTCGGGGGATTGCGCCGTCGGCTGGAGGTCGCGCACACGAAGCTGGCGGCGAGCCGGGCGTTCTGGCTGGTGGCCTATCCGAGCCAGAGTCACGAGATGCTGTTCGATGCGCACGCGCGCGCGTTTGCCGCGTTCGGAGGGGTTCCGCGGCGCGGCATCTACGACAACATGAAGACGGCGGTGGACCGGGTGGGCCGCGGCAAGGAGCGCACGATCAATGTGCGGTTTCATGCCATGTGTTCGCACTACCTGTTCGAGCCGGAGTTCTGCAACCGGGCGGCGGGCTGGGAGAAGGGCATCGTCGAGAAGAACGTCCAGGACCGGCGCCGGCAGATCTGGCGAGAGGCCGCCGAGCGGCGCTGGCGGGATCTGGATGAGCTCAACGGCTGGGTGGGCGAGCGCTGCAGGAGTGCGTGGGAGGAGATGCGTCACCCGCAGTGGCCGGAGCTGACGCTGGCCGAGGTGCTGCAAGACGAGCAGGCACGGCTGATGCCGCTGCCGCGGGCCTTTGACGGTTACGTTGAGGTGCCGGCGCGGGTGTCGGCCACGGGGCTGATCCATTTGCACCGCAACCGCTACAGCGTGCCGACCGAATTCGCGCATCGGGTGGTCAGCCTGCGGGTCTATCCGTTCGAACTGGTGGTGACCGACCAGGGCCGGGAGATTGCACGGCATGTGCGCAGCTTCGAGCGCGAGCACACGTTCTACGACTGGCAGCACTACATCAGCCTGATCGTGAGGAAACCCGGGGCGCTGAGGAACGGCGCGCCCTTTGCCACGATGCCCGAGCCGCTGGTGAAGCTGCAGGGCAGCCTGCTCAAGCACGCCGGGGGCGACCGGGTCATGGCGCAGGTGCTGGCCGCGGTTCCGGTACACGGCCTGGAGGCGGTGCTGGTGGCCGTGGAAGTGGCGCTGGAATCCGGGCGCCCAAGCGGCGAGCACGTGCTCAACGTGCTCGCGCGGCTGAAGTCTCCATCGGTGCCGACGGTGACTGATGTTGATGTACACGGCGTGCCGCTGACCCTGGCCGAGGAGCCCATGGCCGACGTGGATCGCTACGAGCGGCTGCGCCCCGGGCCGGACGCGGAGGTGACCCATGTCGAATGAAACCGTGGCCAAACTGAAGGCGCTCAAGCTCCACGGCATGGCACAGAACTGGTCGGAGCTGGTAGCCCAGGCCCGGCATGCCGAGTTCGATCCGGAGCGCTTCATGGAGCAGTTGATCGCGGCGGAGCGAGCCGAACGCGACGTGCGCTCGGTGGCCTATCAGATGACTGCGGCACGTTTCCCCGCGCACCGGGATCTGGCCGGGTTCGAGTTCGCCCAATCGCGTGTCGACGAGGCGCTCATGCGCCGGCTGCATACGCTGGAGTTCCTCGATGCGGCCCACAACGTGGTGCTCATCGGCGGGCCCGGCACCGGCAAGACGCATCTGGCCACGGCGATCGGGATCGAGGCGATCCGGCACGGTGGCAAACGGGTGCGCTTCTTCTCGACCATCGAACTGGTCAACGCGCTCGAGGCGGAGAAGGCCGCCGGCAGGCAGGGGCAACTGGCCCTGCGCCTGATGTACGTCGACCTGGTGATTCTGGACGAGATGGGCTACCTGCCCTTCAGCCAGGCGGGCGGGGCGCTGCTGTTCCATCTGCTCTCGAAGCTCTACGAGCGCAGCAGCGTGATCATCACCACGAACCTGAGCTTCACGGAATGGGCGAGCGTCTTTGGCGACGCGAAGATGACCACCGCGCTGCTGGACCGGCTGACCCATCACTGCCACATCGTGGAGACCGGCAACGAGTCCTGGCGGTTCAGGAACAGTTCTGCCCGGCTGCAGCCGGGCAGAACTGTTCGAACCCGAAGATCTCAAACAACCAAAGCGGAGGAAACCGCCGACTTCCCCACAGACACATAGCTATACTGCGATTCATAAACCCGGGTCAGTTCCCGATGAAAACCCTGGGTCAGATTTGCGTGGAAATCAACAGTCCAGGCGCTTGTTGCGGCGCAGGTTGGCGAAGACCGGCTCGACCGTCGCGATGTGCCGCCCGTAGAGCCTTCGCCCCCGGTCGCTGTCGATCGCCGTCTTCATCCTCTCGGTGAATTCCAGCGGCGATGGCTGGTTCTTCGCGAAGAACGCCACCTGCCGTGTCGGCGTTCTGTCCGGATGGCGCAGGCAGCGCTCCCGCAGGTGGCAGGGCACGCAGTCGCGCTTGGCGCCCTGGAATTTGTGGTGCACCCGGCCGTTGGTCGTGCAGTGGCTGCCGGCGGAGTAGAGCTTCTTACCGGCCGGACACAGGCAGGTGTTGGTAGCCGGCTCGTAGCGGAAGTCCGAGGGCTTGAACTGCTCGGTGGAGGTCATTGCGCTGGCCGTCTTGTCCCAGAGCGGTTCGGCGAGTGCCTTTTACTTCGCCTGCTCGGCAAAGCGCTCGTCGCGCCGGCGCATGAGGCCATCGGCGATGAGCGCCGGCACCCCGCGCTCGTACAGCCCTTTCAGGTTCGCCTCGCTGTGGTAGCCCGCATCGGCCGTGATGAGCGTCTGCTCGGTCCGTATGCCGGAAGTGCTCTCGACGATCGGAACAAGCACGCTCTGCTCGCTTCCCGAGCCGTGCGCTTGGGCGGCGACGATGATCTGCGCCTTCGCGTCCACGGCGGCCACCGCGGCGTAGCCCTGGATCACGCCTTTGGAGGTGGCCATCTTGGCGCTGTCGTTGTCGGTGACATTGCTCTTGCGGATGGCGCCCTTCTCGGAGCGGCGCTCGGCGTGGGTCGCAAGGAACTCGCGGATACGGCGCGCTTCCGACTGCAGCCGCTCGATCCGCTCGCGCTCCCTCGCCGTGTCATCGGGCGGCTCCTTCGCCTCGTCCCGCCCCCGGTGGGTTTCGAGCATCTTCGCAACCGCCTCTTCCATCCGCTCGGCCTCGTGCGCAAGCTCGGCGTGGGTGCCGCTGCGGCGCTTGTCGGCGTTGCTTGGCAGCTTCACTCCGTCAATCGCGAACATCTGCCGCCCGATCAGACCGAGCCGATCGCAGGTCAGTAGCACCTCGGTGAAGATTGCGCCGGCTTCGTCGCCCAGCTCGCGGACGAACTTCGCGATCGTGGTGAACTGCGGAGCGCTGTCACCCGAGATCGCCATGAACAGCACGTTCTCGCGGCAAAGTCGCTCGATCGCGCGGCTGGAGACTACGCCCCGGCTGTAGGCAAGCAGCACGATCTTGAGCATCACCGCCGGGTCGTAGGCGGGAGCTCCGGTTGCGTCGTTCCTGAAGCGCTTCGCCAGGCGCGAAAGATCGACTTCGGTGTCGATCAGAACATCGAGCGCGTGCTCGAAGCTGCCGGGAATCAGTTGCGACTCGAGGACGATCGGAAGGAACCGCGGGCTCCGATCAACAGGCTTGTAGCGCGCCATCTTGTTGTTCTCCCTTCGAAGCGTTCCCCTTCAGTAACGCTCGAACCAGCGGATCGACGACGGCAACAGGGACTTTTTATACAGCCTCAACGTCCCAGTTCACCGGGTCGCAGCAGCAAGCGCAGCGTCGCTGCGGCGAATCCGGTGAAACTGGTTGTTGGGCGTCGAATCTGAATCATGCAGAACCGGCGTCAAGAAACGCACGAACGATCGGATTGATGAGTTCTGGACGAGTAAGCGGAGCCATATGACCGCCCTCGGCGATGGAGCGAAACGACCAGTGAGGACATGCCGTGGTGAATATGTCGACGATCTCTCGGATAGGAAGGCGGGTCGCTTTGTCGCTCACCACCATCGTTCTCGTAGTCAGAGTTTTCCATTCATCTACAGTGGTTTCCTCTTCCATTACTGCATCCCACTCGTGAAAATTGGGCGGTAGCGCGTCGGCGAAGGCGGCACGCCGCTTTTCTGGCATCGTGCTCCACGATCCGTCGCCTAGCCAATAGTCAGCAAAACGTTCCGCGACCTTTAGCCAATCCCCCAATGAGCCGTAGCATTTCACATGATCGCGCAGACCCCTTGACTCAAGAAATGCCTGCGTCCGGCCGCCCTGCTTGAGCAGATAAAACGGATTGGGTTCGAGAAGAGTCAGGCTTCCAACTCGCGAGCCGAGCAACATGGCTGCCTTCAAAGCAACTGAACCCCCGAAGGAATGCCCTACCAAATGAACGGGAGTGTCCATTTCTTCGCACACGGCCATGATCAGTTGTGCCTGCGCGTAAAGTGATTGCGGTGAGGTTCCAGGCCAGGGTGTCGTCTCGCCGTAACCGTAGAGATTGACTGCGAGGACTCGGTAGCGATCTTTCAGTGCCTCGCCGAGTGCGCGCCACTGTCGATTGGCGCTCACGGAGCTATGGATCAGGACAACCGGTTGACCCGCTCCGTCGTCGGTGTGATCGATCTTCAGACTTCCCTTCGAAAGAACAGGCATATTCTTCTTCCTCCAATCAGCACATCTTGGCGACGCGGCTTCTACGGCGCACAACTTGAATTGGTTGACTTTTTAGTTGACCGCGTCGGTCGGTTTGCAAACCGTACAAGTTGTAACGGCGCTTGTCATCTCCCTGGCAGCTCAGGACGTTACGCGTACATCACCGCCCCGGCAACTCC
>Ga0307372_10009088_pt1 | contig 13795 bp, 13 predicted proteins | sample OX1MG_FD_202533 | JGI IMG/M metagenome (GOLD analysis project Ga0307372, IMG submission 202533) | Soil microbial communities from Risofladan, Vaasa, Finland - OX-1 | ecosystem: Environmental > Terrestrial > Soil > Coastal area > Acid sulfate soil | place: Finland: Risofladan, Vaasa | collected...
TGCAAAGATCCAAAGTATTACGAAGTTCGATGGTAGTTCATTCAAGCCAAAAGAAATCACTAGCGCAATTTCCTCATTTGCAGATCAAAAGGTTAGCGTGTAAAAAATGACAAAAACAGTAACAGCGACAACACCGGTGTGGTGCCCCGGCTGCGGAGACTTCGGAGTACTCGCTTCTTTAAAGAAGGCACTATTCGATTCTGGAATAAAGTCCAAAGATACCGTGTTGGTCGGAGGTATTGGTTGTTCTGGGTCGATACACAACAACCTTGAGTGTTATGGAATCCATGCTCTGCATGGAAGACTCCTTCCGACCGCGATTGGGGTCAAACTCGCAAATCAAAATCTGACTGTGATAGCGGCGGGTGGTGACGGCGACGGATATGCAATCGGCGCTGGCCATTTCATTCACGCTTTGAAGAAAAATCCTAGCATCGTTTACATTGTAATGCAGAATGGTACGTACGGCTTGACTAAGGGCCAGGCATCCCCAACCGCGCTGCCTGGATACGAAGGAAATCTCGAACCTCCCTTTGATGCGGTTATGACTGCTCTCTCAATTGAAAATTCCTCTTTCATAGCTAGGGGTTTCTCCGGAAATCAACCCCAATTGACAGAACTCATGAAAAAAGGAATTGCTCATGCTAACGCATCGAAAGGATTCGCTTTCATTGAAGCTTTGAGCCCTTGCGTAACGTATAACGATACGTACAAGGCATGGCGCGAGCAGGTACACAACCTCGACTTGGAAAAGGATTACGATCCACATAACAGACTGCTAGCTTTTACACGTGCGAGTCAAGTTCTTTCGCAGGGAAAAATTCCAACTGGATTAATTTTCACTGGAACAAGAAATTCACTTGAAACAAATACTTTTACAACGAAGGATCCTCTTGCGCTGCAAGATCTCCGAATAGAAACAAACCGCCCACGTTACGAAGCGCTGCTGAAGGACTTCCGGTAGAGTCTTAAGCTCGGTATACCCTTTACTCCGTGAGACGATTCTGTGATGCCCACAAAAGAAGAAATGATGACCAAATTGCGGGAAGTTATAGATCCAGAGATCGGCCTCAACATTGTAGACTTGGGCATGGTCAGAAACCTCGAGATCGATTCTGGCAGAGTTAACGTCGACATTGCGCTTACGGTTAAGGGATGCCCGCTCGCCAGCACGATTGAAAATGACGTGACGAAGATATTGAGTGCCGTAAACGGGGTTTCAAACGTCACCGTTTCAATGACCTCTATGACGAAGGAAGAGCTAAACTCGTTAGGATCTCGATTACAACAGATGAAATCGGATCAAAAAACCCCTGGCAAGGTTCCAGGATTGAGTTCAGGAATCGACAAGCTGGAGAAGAAGGGGATCCAGACCATAATTGCCGTAATGTCAGGAAAAGGCGGTGTGGGAAAATCCTATGCTACTGCGATGCTCGCAGTTGAATTGCGAAAACAGGGATTTGAAGTTGGAATACTGGATGGAGATATCACAGGTCCAAGTATTGCTAAAATTTTCGGGTTGTCAGGAAAGCCTATGGCTGGCGAGAACGGTGTTCTGCCGAAGATAACAAAGACTGGGATCAAGGTTATCTCGATGAACTTGCTACTTGACACCCCCGACACGCCCGTCATCTGGCGCGGCCCAATTATCAACGGTGTTATTAGACAATTGTTCAGCGACGTGAACTGGGGAGATTTGCATTATCTACTTGTCGACCTGCCGCCAGGCACAGGTGATGCGCCGCTGACCGTGTTTCAATCCTTGCCAGTTGACGGCGCTGTGATTGTGACGACGCCTCAAGATTTGGCGATGCTAATCGTGAAAAAAGCAATCAACATGGCTAGACAGCTCAACATTCCTATTGCTGGTCTGGTGGAAAACATGAGCTACATGAAGTGTCCCCACTGTTCTGAAAGAATCGAGATGTTCGAGGAATCCAATATAGAAGGGGTCGCGAATCAAATGAAAGTGAATTTCTTGGGCAGCCTTCCATTTGATCCCGCTGTGAACAGACTCGCAGACCAGGGTAAGATTGAGGACTACTCGTCGATTGAGGTTACGGAATTTGTTTCCAATGTGAGGTCTCAGGTCAACAAACTTGTGGGACTGACCGCAACGCCAATTTCTTGGAAAGGAAAGATGTAATCTCCTCAGGCAAAACGACCCAAATAGTTCAAACGAGTCTTGAGTTCAGTCTTTAGGAAATCTATCGAGGGCGTTTGTATCGGATCTACTCCGCGTAGTATCGATGCAAAGTACGTGGAGTAATCTAACAAATACAGCATTGAAATTACTCGACTGATGTAAGAAGTTCCCAATGATGGTGCCTGAACGAACTGACCCTTAGATTTCTTCAAAATATCCTCCAAGATCTGAAATGTGGTCCTGATTTCTATCGGATCATCTTCGAGTTTGAGCGCAACTGGAAGCGAGTTCGAAACGTATGATTTGTTCAATTTTGCTGTCTTCGCATAGTCCCATGCGGTGATGTCGTTGTGGCACATTTCTGGGATTACCCCAGCATAACCGTGAATCTTCGCATTCTCGTTAAGAGATTGCCTGAATCTGATGCCCACGGCCCTAGTTCGCCTCGAAGAATACATCAGAGGAAGTGCTGACTTTGTTTGGACAATATCGAGAGCAATCTCAAGCGCTTTATTCTGTTTCGCTATCGGTTTGGCGCATAGCTCACGAGCTCGCAACATGCAATCGATCGAATCCTGAATGTGGACTTCACTAGTATTCAGGTAGCCATTTTGGATCAGGAATTTGAGAATTACGTAGAACATTCCTGGGAAGGACGAACGCGGAACTTTGAGCATCTTGGTCTTTGTGAACTTGACTCGCGCGTGGGTTTGCGAAAATCTTTCAAGCAGACCACCTGAGCCGAAAGTGCAAATGTCAAGGCCCCTCTTGCTAGCTTCGTTAAGAACAGAAATTGTTTCTTCGGTGTTGCCGCTGCAGCTCACTCCGATGACGAGCGTATCACTCGTGTAAAAATGCGGAAGGTGATAATCCTTCAAAACATCAATCCGGTAGGCTTCTTGCTCTCCAGCAAGATCGGAAATTACTTCACCTATTAGACCAGAGCCTCCCATTCCAGCAAAGAGGATTGAGGTATACGATCTCTCAAGTTGCGGCGGCCTCGAATCTACCCAACTGGATTTTGCTAAACTGGGCCACGCGTCATAATCCTCCTTCAGATTAGATTTGTCTATCTTGGGAGCTAAAGTGAAAACTGACTCTGCTAGTCGCTTTGATTTTCCAGATTTTTTCATTTGAATTTCCCTTTACTGACGTGATGATCTGTTCGATCGCGGCGTGTCATTTTGAATACCGATTTCATCATTGTTTCGAGAGCGCCAGTCATTGATATTCCTCGTCTAGCCATCATCCTCTTCTGAGTCAAAATCGCGCTATCTATGTACATTTCGACTGCTTTGTTTCTTGGCCCACCTGAATAGATCGTAAATGAGGGGACATCATCGTAGACGTTTCCCAACGCTTGGGCAGAAGCGCCAATGGATTTTCCCGAACCAATCATCACGCCGATTGCAGTCTTTGCAAAATCACCAATGAAGACTCCCACCTTGACGGAGCCTGTCCTTACCTGTTTCTTGCCTAAATTTACCTTAATTTCTCCATAGGTGTTCTTGAGATCCGAATTAGTTGTCAAGGCGCCGAGATTCACCCAGCTTCCTACGATCGAATGCCCAATAAATCCGTCGTGGTTCTTATTTGAATAATCTGAAATTATTGATTGCTCCACTTCACCTCCAACTCGACAATTTTCGCCGATAGTAGTGCCCTCTCTGATCCTCGCAGATTTCACAATCGAACCTTTGCCTATGAAGCACGGACCGCAAAGATGAGAAAAGCTTTGGATCTGAGCTTCATCTTCTATGATTATTGGGCCCTTTCTGGAATCAAGAGTTACGAATCTCTCGAGATCAGCATCGTTCGAAATGCTGAATGCACTTCCTCTAGTTTCGCAATTCCCCTCAAAATGTTGCCTGTCAAAGTATTTCCTCGAAAAATCTTCAGTTATTGCACTTTCATTTTCTTCGACTAGTTTCCATGGAAATCTCAGTAGAGCGGATTCGTCAACCTCAGGAACGAATGGTTTCGCTCTGCTCGAACTCCACTTAGATTTTCTTGCAAATTGATCCGGGTTTGCTTCCTCGGCGATTCCGAATACAAGATTTCTCTGTGAATCGAATGACAATACGTCAATATTTTCTGAAACTGCTTGATCAATGGTTGCCCAAACTTCGTCCCTGCCACCAATAAGCGCATTAACGAGCAAACATTTTTGCGAGACTTCCTCATTGACTTTCACCTCGGGATGTTTTTCTTGTGTCACGTCTCGCAGGTATTCTGGCACATAAAGATCCGATGCCTTGTTTCCTACTCTTTGTTCGATTCTGCTAAGCAGGGTGCCTATGCCAAAATTCAAATCGAATGTCGGGCGTGTCAATGAAAGCGGTCTAAAGTTTGCTCGCAGACTAGATTCAAAAACTACTAGTCTCATATTATCTAGTTTCAAAGGACTTTTCCCATTTTCTGAAGGAAGAGATCGTAGACACGTTTGTACGATCTTTCATCGCCAATATCAAGGAACTCTTTGCCGGGTATCACGTATGATGAGATCTTTTCACCTGCTTTGATCATGTCGCGCACCACGCTATCGAAACCGTACATGCGCCCCTTTGGTATGTACTCGAATAGCTTTGGTTCTGCGACGTAGAAGCCGACGTTGATGAGCCCTTGAACTTCAGGTTTTTCTTTCCACGCAGTTACCGTTCCATCCTTTTCTCTTTCTATCATTCCATAAACAAGTTTCTGCGAAAAATGCATCAGCCCCATCGTCAGGACAGATTCGGTCTTCCTGTGATGTTGTAAGAGCTTTCCAATATCGAAATCAAATATTGAATCGCCGTATAACAGATAGAAAGTGGACTTTACATTATCTCTTGCGTTTAGTAGTTGTCCAGATATGCCAAGAGCGGAATTCGAGTGAGCGTAACTGATCTTCACGTCCCATTGCGAACCATTCTCAAAATATGACTCAATAGTTTTTCCAAGATATCCTATTGAAAAAACGAATTCGGAAACGCCGTTCTTCTTGAGCCAGAGGAGAAGATGCTCTAGCAGCGGCTTGTCCCCAAGTGGCAACATGGGTTTCGGGACAAAGAATGTGTACGGTTGAAGCCTGGTGCCCATACCACCAGCTAGTACAAGGGCCTTTGGTTGCCTTGGCATTTGGATGTTTCAGAATGAACAAGTTAGTAAAACTTTATGCAGTCCCCACTTGAGACGATCCTGAAACTATTTCCCTAAAACGTGAAATTTTCTCTTTACAACTATCAACACTATCACCATACACCGTGCTTGTGAGAAGCAATCCGCTGGATCCAAGATCTCTTAATCTTTTCAAATCTTGAGGTCGGATGTCACGTTGAGTAGGAAGAAAGACTGGTTTGCTCGATAGTTTTGTCACAAGCTTGAGAGTAGTTCCGTCGAGCATTGTAAAGGGCAGTCCAATCCCCTGATTTGGTGTGAGAGCAGCAACAATTCCGGAAACTGAATCGAATTCTGACAACGCTTTGACCTGCTCTAGAATATAACCTGGACCGATCGAAACAAGCTTTTCGAATCTCTGATCATCCCAAACAAACGATGGAAGCTGGTGCGCAAACATGTTCACAAAGGAGAAACCCATTTTGGCAATTGCCTCCCAGTCATCATACAATAGAGCCCTAGTGTCACCTATTGATATTCCAGCAGGTATTTTCAAAACGCTCAACGAATCCTTGATCGAATCTTCTTCGATCTCCAATCCAGCGAATCTAACACCACCGCCAACATCTTGGTTCAAATGAAAAATTACCGCGTCGACGCCGGCGTCTTCACACGCAATGGCGAAATCTCTGGAGTTCAAATGAAGATCGCCGAAAAGCAAGAACTTTCCCTGGGAGGTAAAGAGGTTGCTCAAGGATTGCGATACCCGCACAGGTGGTAGATTCCGTACTTAAAATGATTCACTTAGTGCGTGTAAACCAAAATATCCGCAATGATTCCTATGAAAGCAAAAAAGAGATAGGGGCTGGAAATTTTGAAAACTGTCCAAGCCCTGTCGGAAGAGGGTTTTTGCAAAAGCCAAACATTAATGGCCAGCATGAGAGCGCCCAAAACTATTGCCGTTCCATCATAAATCAAGTGGAATCCAAGGCTTGGGGTAAATATCGGAATCAAGCTGTAGGCGACCATGAATATCGTTGTTATGGCGATGATCTGGACAGATGTTCTTTCTGCCACGACGACCGGCAACATCGGTACCTTCGCATCGGTGTATTGTTGTCTGAATCTTATTGAAAGTGACCAAATGTGCTCCGGAATCCAGAAGAAGACAAGAAAGCCCATGAATAGAGCAGCGGTTAAGGGCAATACCGGATTCTTGGCTGCAAAATAAGCAACGAGTATAGGCATCACTCCTGAAAATCCGCCCAAGATAATATTCGACCAGCTCCTGCGTTTCAAGAGATAGCTATAGACCAGCGCGTAATCTAAGAAACCAATTAGCATCGCGAGCGCGCTTAGCGGATTAAGGTAATACGAAAGTCCCAAACTGAGAGCCAGAAGAACGATTCCATAAGTGAAAGCGTTAGAGGGCGCGATTCTTCCAGTAGGTATAGGTCTGTCTTTCGTTCTGGACATTATGGCATCAATGTCTCGGTCGAAGTAACTTCCGACCGTGTTGGCAGCCGCAGATCCGAGCCAAATTGATCCACTAACTATTACGAGCGATAGGAGGTTTGTGTGCCATCCGGCGCTGGCAATGTAAGCAGCCGCACCAGTGAACACTAGAAGGGAAATTACATTTGGCTTTGTGACGTCGTAGTAATCACGAATTTTCTGTTGCGTGGTGGAGGTTTGCAATTTAGAGTTCATGCCGTGAAAAAACCGAAACCAGCTATCGCTTCAAGAGTCGAGATTTGTTACATCGTTAATAATCCTTGCGTGATAGAAATCATCTAGTGACAAAAAATTGGATTTGTCTCTTCCTAGAATAAAGCTCTTGCCCTGATCGTTGACAATCTAAGTGATTCACTTTCCCCTTCCATTGATGGCTTGGTTTGTAGCTTTCAGCTATATTCCCAAACCGCGCATCACATTTTGCGCAGTCGCGAAAACTTCCTTACCATGCTCGGTGGTCACCAGATGAAGAAGACCATCATCGGAAGGAGCCACTTTGAGAAGTCCTCGCGCAAAGCAGTGTGTCGAGAACCTGAGCATTTGTCTTCTGTCGGTACTGCAGTAAGAAATGATTTGTGACATGACCTTAGGTTCGTCCGAGCAAAAGTAGAGCATTCGAATCAGTAGATCGGCATCACTCTGCTCGAATGAGTCGGGTGTTTTCTTGCCGAACGAAAGCGGGTCTCCTTGAATTGATCCTGGCAACGGCCCGAACCTCTGAACTTGGCGCATTTAAGGAACGAAGGGGCTTCTAAAATTGACAATTCGTAGGGATTCGTTTCTGGATTATTGCCAATGATCACGTAGTTTTTTGGCAAATCAGATACCTCGGTTCGTTTTTAGCCGCATAGTTTTTCATTCGGACGTGTAGAGGCCAGGTTGCTCGTTTTGGGCTAACCTGTCAAGCATCATATTTCCCTTGAAGAGATCTTTTCCAGAAAATCCACAAGGCTCTTTGAATCATAGAATGTCATCGCTCTTTCAAGATCGCTCGCATCATCCAAATCATTTGAGAACTCTCGCCAATTCAAATATTGAAAACTCAATCCCATCGATCTCGCTTCCCGGGTGTGCTTGACATAACTGTCGTCATCGTAATGAAGCTCAAATTTCAAAGAAGATTTCATCGCTAGAAGATTTGTTCCGTCTTCTTTTATTGATGGATTGATGATGAGATCACATTTTCTCAAAATGTCTAGTGCCTCATTAATCTTGGAGTGCGTAATGAGCGGCAAATCCGATGGCAACATTGTAATCGTTTTTGCTTCTCTACCGATCGAGAAATCTATTCCAACTCGCATCGCTTCATTCACACCTCCATGATGCGTTTTTTCCGAAATAACCGTGACCTTGGGAATCCGGTGCAGGCACAAGGCCGCCTCGATAGTATCAGATGCAACGACCACCACGTGCTCAATTTGAGATTGCTCTAATGCTCTGACGACCCTCTTCAGAAGTGCAGCAGTTAGAGCGACCCTATCTTCATTTGAAAGTATTTCCTTCAGCCGTAATTTGGTGGTCGCAAATTCGCGAACTGGTATTACAGCAAAATCGCCGTTCATAGCGAGCTCATTATTTCCATTGCAACCGACTGTCTTGAATTTTCATTGATCGTCGTATTTGTCCTGATGCATTCAATTCCTAGATCTTTGATCTTGGTAACTGACTTTGAATCTTCCTTTGTATCTACTAAGAATAATTTGAGAAACGTGGAGTAGAGCTTCGCTACACCAAAACTACTAGGTTCAATCCCAATTGCAGATATCATTCTTGCGGCAGGACCGGAGAACGGCTTGTCGCCAACGAATGGGCTGATTGCTACAACTCGTGATTTCTTCAGAGCTTTCTCTATTAGTTTCATCGAAATCGTAGGCATAACACTAGTAACTGGATTTGCCGGACATATGATCGTATAATTGGATAGGTACGAGATGGCAGAGGGATTTGGTTTTGCTTTTTTCAATCCTACGTATTCTATTGCCGTTGCCTCTGGCTCTGCTTTGTATTTTACCCAGTACTGCTGAAGATGCATCAAGCCGACCGCAGTTTTGATGAAGGTCATCACGGGGTCGTCGGTGGCAGGTATTATGGGGTGCCTAATTTGTAGCGAATTTCGAAGGTATTCAGTGATTGCTGAAAGAGACCAGCCTTTCTTCATTAGTTCCGTTCTTCGCAAACACAAGGCAGCATCGGAATCCCCAAGCGTGAACCATTCGGAAGACTGTGAGAGTTCAGAAAGAACCCTTTTCCCAGTTAGAGTGTCAGAGGCAACTCCCCAGCCCTTCGAAGTATCCAACTTCTCTGCCAGCGCGTGAGTAATGATGTCAACATCAGGGCAGACATACAGACCATGATACCAGTAATTATCAGCAACGTTCGCAATGAATCCCAAATCAAGTTCAGAATCTGCATACTTTGAAAATGCAGTCGCAAACTTTGAGGAACCAGAACCGCCGCAAATTATTCCAACCCGCTTCAACGGGACAGTCAGCTACCTGAACAAATCTCTAGCGGGCTTTCTTGCGAGAGCCCTTGCGGGGACCTCTGCCCTATGATAAGAGTAACCTCGAATTAGTGCGACTGGGACTCTGTCTAATTTGTTCATGCAGAGCTCCGCCGCTGACGCGAGTTCGTCCGCTGTGCAAATTACACTCGCCTTCAAATTATATCCGTACTGGTCCTTCTTTCCACGATAGTCGGAAAAAGGATCGATGCCTGATAATCCGATTGCAACGTCGACCTGCCCTTCACGCCACGGACGACCGAACGTGTCTGAAATTATTACCGCGACATCTATCTTATTGCTTCGTCGAATTGAAGCGCGTATCCTCCGCGCAGATTCATCCGGCCGCTTTGGAAGAAGCAAAATCTTTCCCACTTCCACATTTGATTGATCCACGCCGGCATTGGCGCAAACAAAACCTTGCGAAGTTTCTGATATTATGAGTCCCTTCACCATCTTGACGAGTCTTCGCGTTTCAGAAAGGATTGCCTCGACCTGACGCGGATCTTTCTGGATGTGTCGAGCTGCCCTTATTGCGAACTTACTTGGAACTATGTCTGAGAGATCGAGGACTCGCCCTTCGGCTTTCGACACTATCTTGTGCGTAACGACAACGATGTCGCCTTTTTTTATTCGTAGTCCGGACTTGTTGCAAGCTGACAATATCAAGCGGCCTACGTCATCTCCTATTTTGACCTCGGGTATACCCCTTACTGGAATAATCTCCATTGATTGCAACGATCTACCACTTCGGTCTAGAGGATTGACGCGGGAGTTTGCCTCTTGTGTTTACTATCGGTATTAAGTTTGATGACTCTTCGAACTAGATCTTCTGGGGCACCTATTTTCTCCCTGATTTCTTTTGGACCCTCATTCGAATCGAAGATAAGCGTCAAAATCCTATCCAGCAGGTCATAGTCGGCTGGGAGTTCGTGCGTAGCTTTATGGCCGGGCCACAGGTTCGGACTCGATGGTTTTGTTACTATGTTGTATGGAATCCGCAATGACGTTCCCAGCGCTCGCACTTCAGTTTTGTAAAGATGTCCTATCGGAAGAAAGTCCACTCCACCATCTCCATATTTGGTAAAGTAGCCAAGCAGATTTTCTGAACGATCTCCGGTTCCTGCAACTAGCAGATTTCGCTGGTTAGCAATGGCATAGAGAAGGACCATGCGAGTTCTCGCCTTGATATTTGCAAGGGTAAGACGAGACACCCTACAGTCGTTCGATTTTAACAACTTCAAAAACGAATCAACCACAGGAGTTATGCACAAATCCAATGATTTGATCCTTAGGTTCTTTGCCAAGAGTCTTGCGTCAGAGAAATCCTGGGACTTGTGCGATCTCTCTTCGAAAAGGAATACGCCCAGAACCTTGCTTGATCCCAAGGCTTTCCGGCAAAGCGCGGCAATAACTGCGCTGTCGATACCTCCGCTGATTCCGACAACAACGCCTTTCGCATGAGAGTCATCGATCTGACTTTTGATGAAGGAAGAAATTCGTGTAATTTCTTTTTGCGCATTGAATGCGTGTTTTCTCGACTTACTCATCGGGCGTAGCATACCTACAGGTTTGAGTAAAGCCAAACTCGGGTGGAGAAAAGATTCGAATTCAACAAGATATTAGCTTTCTTTTTAGAGAAATGAGTTGCTGAATCCAGGTTTAGTTGGAGCAAACTCATCAGTTCTGCAGCTTCCAAAAGCTTCTTTCATTGAACTCAGATGTTACGCCGCACGTTCGCTTTCTTCTACTGCTAATTTTTTCTTTTCCACGGTTTCCATTCCATGGATGTATGCTCTTCCTCTAAGTACGGAGGCAACTGCGGCCACGAAAGAGAGTGCCGCCGCAATGTAGAACGAGAGCGCCAGAGCGGACATGAAGGGAGGAGCTATGACGGAAGGAAACCAATGTTTTCCTTCCAAGATTGATAACGTGTTGGCACTGAGTGAATTGATCAGAGCTGACAACTGTGGATTAGATCCCAAGCTTGATAGAATGCTTTGTACTGGATTGTATCCCAAAAATGCAGCAAACAGAGCGCTCGTTGGTGGGATCGAGGCGAAGACTTGCCCTAACTGAGCAGGCGCGCCAGCCGAGACCACGGCAGTACTAAGTACTCCGGGCAAACTTCCTGCCAGAGATGTGATTATTATCGTAAAGAATATTGTCAGACTGATAGTCTGCCCGACGTTTTGTACTGTCGCAGTCATGCCGGATGCCGCACCACGGTGCTCTGGAGGTACAGCGTTCATTATCGATGCCGTGTTCGGCGCTGCAAACAAGCCCATTCCTGCACCCATAACGAACAGTGCTACAGCGAAAGGCAGGTAGCTGAAATTGTAAGTGAATGTCGATAGTACTAAGAATGTAATCCCGGTGACTATCATTCCCAGGGTTGCAAGTCCCCTAGCTCCGAATCTGTCAGATAGCCAGCCGCTCAGAGGACCCAGCGCAACGAAACCAGCCATCATTGGAATCATGTACACGCCAGCCCAGAAGGGTGTCGATTGATAGCTGTATCCATGAAGCGGCAGCCAGATTCCTTGGAGCAGAATTATCAGGATGATCATTATGCCGCCCCTTCCTATGGATCCTAGAAGACTAGCCAGATTAGCGGTTGCGAATATTCTGATCTTGAAGAGCTGTAACCTGAACATTGGATCTGATACTTTCAGCTCCACAACAGGGAATATCGCAAGCAACATGATTCCACCTACAATGCACGCCATAACCCATGGATCGCTCCATCCCATGGTCGAACTGCCATACGGAAGTAGCCCGTATGTGACCGCGATCATGAGAAAGGTGAGTCCCATTGCAAACGTGATGTTGCCCCAAGCGTCTATTCGTTGGCCCTTTCTGGTAGCTACCAGTTCTTTGAGCTTGAGATATGACCAAGCCGTACCAATTATTCCGACAGGCACGCTGACCAAGAATACGTCTCTCCAGTAGAGCGTGGAAAGGATGCCTCCTAGAATGAGCCCTACCAAGGAACCAATCAATGCGGCGATCTGGTTTATCCCCAGCGCCTTGCCCCTTTCTTTTTGGGGAAACGCGTCAGTAAGAATGGCAGCGCTATTCGAGAAGAGGAACGCAGCACCTATGCCTTGAATGATCCTGAAGAATATGAGCTCGATTCCTGCAGTCGTTCCAGTGCCCGGAGTTGCAAAGAGTAATATCGAGCCAGCTGTGAAGATGGCGAATCCAAGATTGAACAGCCGAACTCTTCCGTACATGTCGGATATCCTTCCAAAGGTCACAAGCAACGTTGCTGTGACGATGCTGTATCCGAACAATATCCAGAGAAGGTACTGGAATGCATCGGGAGCCAGCGGATTAAGCTTGATGCCGTTGAATATTGCGGGAAGAGAGATCAGAATTATAGTACCATTGATTGAAGCCATAAGAACGCCAAGGGTCGTATTCGAGAGCGCGACCCACTTGTACTCGACCATGGAAATTAACTGTCAATTATCTTCGTATAAATCTTGATCTTGATGGATTGCTAACGAATCGACTTTTACGAATCTTGCGAATTGAAAATTAAGAGCGGGCCCGGTGGGATTTGAACCCACGACCCCCGGCTCCGAAGGCTTGCACGTTCTTGAAAGCAAGACACGATGCCCTGATGTATGCTGATCAAGAAGCGACCAGATGCACGCGGAAGCCAGAGCTCAAAGCTCCATGCTAGGCTACGGGCCCCGTCTTCACTTTCATTGCCCTTCTTTTCAGTCTTTTAATTTTTGGTGCAAACGGTTTCGTGAGCACACCTATCTCACATATTATTGCGGTGATCAATGCGGGTGGCGTGACATCGAAGGCAGGATTGAAGACCTTTACACTCTCAGGCGCAGTTTGTTCGCTTCTTACTCTTCTTACTTCATTAGCTGACCGCTCTTCAATTTTGACCTTTTTCCAGTCAGTCTCGAAATCGAACGTTGAAAGTGGCGCTGCGACGTAGAAGGGGATGCGATGTCTCTTTGCGAGCGTTGCTATTTGATATGTTCCCACCTTGTTGAATACATGGCCTGCCTTCGTTATCCGGTCAGCTCCTACAATGACCCTGTCGACTAATCCTCGTTGCATGGATATTCCGACCGCCGTATCGGGAATCAGAGTAACATCAAATCCGTCTGTTGTAAGTTCGTACGCAGTAAGTCTAGCGCCCTGAAGCACTGGTCTAGCTTCAGCGGCAAAAACCCTCAGAGTCTTTCCCTCTTTTGTAACGGATCTTAAGACGCCGAGAGCCGTTCCATATCCTACCGTTGCGAGCGCGCCTGCATTGCAATGTGTCAGGACGGTGTCGCCAGAATGGAACAATTTCGCACCATAATCTGAAAGTTTTTTGTTTGTAGCAACATCTGAATCAGCAAGTCCTTCGACGAATTTCACTACTTTCCTCTTTGATTCGGAATCAATGGTTTCTGGCAATTCTGACTGTATGAATTCAACGGTCTTGTCAACTCCCCAGGCGAGATTTACCGCTGTAGGTCTGGCAGATTTTAAAGCAGCAATACCCGGTCCAATTTCTCGAA
>Ga0307372_10009092_pt1 | contig 13792 bp, 14 predicted proteins | sample OX1MG_FD_202533 | JGI IMG/M metagenome (GOLD analysis project Ga0307372, IMG submission 202533) | Soil microbial communities from Risofladan, Vaasa, Finland - OX-1 | ecosystem: Environmental > Terrestrial > Soil > Coastal area > Acid sulfate soil | place: Finland: Risofladan, Vaasa | collected...
GCTCGGTCTTGGTGACCTTGGCCGTGGCCCAGGCCAAGCTGGTGGCGATGTCAGAGGCGTTGATCTCCACCTTGGAGCGCTTCTGACCTTCCGGGGTCTCCCAGGAGCGTTGCTCCAACCGTCCCGTGACGGTGACCCGGGTGCCCCGGGCCAGGGACTGCGTGGCGTTCTCGGCCAGCTCGGCCCAGGCCAGGATGTCGAAGAAGCTGGTGGACTCCTCCCAGGTGTTGTCGTCCCGGTTGAGCCAGCGCCGGTTGACGGCGATCCCGAAGCTGGTGATCGCCTGACCTGAGGGGGTGAAACGCAGTTCGGGGTCCCTGGTCAGGTTCCCGGTGATGGTGACGGTGTTTCCGGTCATGGCCTGTGTTTCCTTTCGTGTCGCTCGGGGTTGAGCGGAACCGAACGGTTGGGACCGCCAAGGACGCGGACAAGCACGTGTGCGACCCCCGGAGGGAAACCCGGAGCGCAGCGGAGGCTTGGACCGCAGCGGGGTTGTCGGCGTCCGAGGGACCGACAGAATCGTGGACCGTCAGCCGCTTGAGTGACATGAAAGGTGACGGGGGCGTCCGGACGACGACGCCGTGAGAGCGACCACCGGGAGCCTGGGCGTTGCTTACGGCTCGGGTTGTGCCACTCGCCTGGCGGTCACTGTGGCGTCGGCTGGATCGGCGTTGACCAGGATGGGCGGCAGCCAGCGCAGCTCGAACTGTTGGCGCTCGCACGAGAGCTCCTGATGTGGGCCGGCGGCACCTTCGACCCGGCGGAGTTCTACTTGGCTAACGCCCGCCTCCAGAAGGCTCGTTGAACCGAGCACCAGGGGCGGTCAAGGTCCGGCGACAGCCGGTCCCGTAGGGACGCCGCAGGCGACCTTGACGGCCCCGCTCGTGGGCTATCTGGTCCCAGCCACCATGGAGTTCGCGCCGGCGGGGAGCCGGGGCCTGGTAGCAGGGGTCTGGGCTTCTGCGGGTTGTCCCTGTGCGTGGCGCCAAGCGGGAGCCGCAATCGTAAACAACTTTTTCGAAAAGTTTTTTGACAATCACCCCCAAAGTGGTCCGGAAAGGGAGTGGGAGGCAACGGGTGCCTCCGAAGGAGGGCTGGTGCCTGTGGCAGCTGAACCGACGTTCAGGGGAGCGGGGGAGGATGGACAGGGGCGGGTCATCTCTCTCCCCTCCCCAGGTGCCCCCACCGCACCCGAGGCCCGCGCCCCGCAGCGCCGGATGGCGGCAGGAGAGATGAACTCCGAGACATACCGCCTAATCCCCGAGGTGCCTCGCCACGAGCGGCTCGCCCTCACCGTCGAGGAGGCCGGCGCCCTACTCGGCATCTCAAGGGACCTGGCCTACGACCTCGTCAACCGAGGCGAGCTTCCCTCGCTTCGCCTCGGTCGGCGGCTGATCGTGCCGCGTCGAGCGCTCGAGAGACTCGTCGACCAGGCGTCGACGTCGACGGATCCTTGAGTGGTTTTTCGGCGGTCAGTCCTCCGGGTTGTCGGCGGTGACGACCGTGAGCGGCACCTCGAGGACCCGACGCAGGCGGCTGGGCAGGTCCATGCCGAGCCAGCGGGATAGTCCGGCCGGGAGGGTGGAGAGGATCACTTCGTCGAAGCGGCGCCGGCCCACCACCAGGCGGACGGCCGTGGCCGGGTCGGCCAGGCCGATCTCGCCGGTCACGTCGAAACCTTTGCGGCGCAGACCATCGACGTGCTCGTCGAGGATCTGGCGGGCGTTCTCCCAGGACGTCTGCATCAGCTGGTCCTGCAGGAAGGGGTCCTCCAGCTCCTGTCCGCCCACGCCGGCGCCGGCCACGGCCACGACGCCGAGGGGGCTGGCCGGCACCAGAAGGTGGAACACGCTGGGCCCATAGGCCACCCGCCGACGCATCTCCTCTTCGAGCTCGGTGCTGCCGAGGGTCCTGTTGGCCACCACCAGCACACGCCTACGGGTACCGGCGGTGGAACGGCCACCCGGGCCCAGGACCCGATGGACCTCCAGGACCTCGGGCGCCGGCGGGGGTTCGAGACCCACCCGCCGGGCGGCGGGGCCGAGACGGTCAGCGCGGAATGCCTCAGCGGCGGCCCGTGAGTCCCATATCTCGGTCAGGACCAGGTCGGGGCCGTCCATGGCGGCAACCTGCAGGCGGGCGGCGTCCGGGAGCGGGCCGCCCTTCATCAACTCCTGGCGGAGCCTCTCGTAGCCCTCGCTGGACGGGCCCGGCCACCTGGTGGTGAGCAACACCGCCATCAGCGCCACCTGCTCTGCTCGAACGGCCGGCATCCGGCCTGCCCGTCGACCTGGGATCGCATGCCCCGAGGATCCCATCAACTCCACCGGATTGGAAGAGCCAGGCCCACCAAGCGGCCCGCCTACCCGCTCAGCCTGTCCGGCGCTGTGACCCGGGGGGCCGCAGGTCCAGCTCATCGGCCGTCGAAATGTGGGGCCACCAGCTCGACCCCCATGGGGTCAGCCGGAACGGACGGCCTGTCTCTACCGAGCGGCGCGACGTAGCGAGCGTGCCTGCCCTCGCGTCACTCTCAGGACCCTGGAGGCGTGCTCGGTCGCCTCACGCTGGCGGGAGGCCTTCTCCTCAGGGGATTCCGGAATGACCTCCACGCCGCCCTGACGGGCTTCTGCCTGACGGACAGCCCGGGTGTCGCTCACGTTCATGAGCTTAACCCCGGTCGCTGTTTAGGTCCTCGCTGGAGCTAGAAGGTGACCTGCTTCCTCGACGGGATGAGCCGCGGGCTGATCTCACCGGGAAGACGCACCGACCAGCAGAGTTCGGGATCGACGGTCTCGGCCCACACCTCGGCACCCAGGGCACGGGCGGCGGCCATCGCCTGGTACTGCAGCTCTGGGTCACCGTCGGACAACAGCCGCACCAATTTAGGCAGCGTCGCCCTACCCAACTCGCGAGTCACCCGCTTCGACCACGGTTTCAGCTGGTCGCGGTGGATTGGCGCCGGATTCTCCTCGAGCCACCGGCTGACTTGGCTGGCAGATAGAGCCTTCATGGCCTCGTTCCTACGGCGTAACCGGATATCAGGCTACAACCGAGGAACCCGGCGTCCTCGATGAAGGACAGCCAGAGCGACCCGCCGCCACTGGTGGCATGAAGACGAATCCTTCCCCCAGTAGTCAGGACCCGGCGGGACTCCCCGACCACGGCCACACGATCCTGTGCCGACATCATCGGAAGCCGCCGTCCCATTACCTCCAAGGCGACACCGGCCCGGATCGGGAGGGCGGACATGTCCGCCTGGATGAAGCGCCCGGGTCGGATCCACCGGCCCGGCTCCCGCAGGGGGAAGACCAGCGAGTTGATGTCGATGGCGTCGGCTACCTCCGATTCCCCGCCCAGGTTCAGGACGACTTGGATGTTGCCGGGCTCAGCCGACGGCAGCTGACTCTTCCCCGCTGGACCCTGCGGCCGGACTGATCAGGACAGCCACGCCCTCCATGGCCACCGCCGCCTCCCGGTCGGCCACGTCGAGGAAGTGGGCGTAGGTCCGAAGGGTCAGGTTCGGGTCGACGTGGCCCAGCCTTCCGGCGATCGTGCGGATCCCGACTCCCTTCCCGGCCAGGGCAGTGGCGGCGAAGTGGCGGAAGGACTGCAGGGTGACGTGCTCCAGGCCTACCCGGGCCCGGAGGGTGATGAAGGCCGAGGTCATCCGGTTCGGGCGGTAGGGCTCGGAGCCGTCCAGCTCCTGCGACCAGATGTAGGCGTGGGGCAACAGGTCCACCTCTGACGCCGCGGCCCGCTCCTCCACCCGCTGGCGCTGCTCCTGGAGGACCGCCTTGGTGATCGGGTCCAGGGCCAGCCGCCGGGCGGCGTGGGTCTTGGTGTCCTTGATGAACACGATGCCGTCGGTGTCCGAGGCGGACCTCCGTACGGTCAGGGTGGAGGACTCGAAGTCCACGTCCTCCCACCGCAGGCCACCGAGTTCGCCCCGTCGGAGACCCGTGGTGGCGGCCACGTGGAGCAAGGAGTACAGATCGGGGTTGAGGGCCCGAGCTTTCTCCAGGAGCCGGCGCACCTCCTCCACCGTCGGGACCTTGACCTCCGGCACCCGGGACGACGGCGGCGTGGCCCGGACCATGGGCGTCTGGTCGAGCCATCCCCACCGGACAGCCTGTCGTAGCGAGGCCGAGAGGATGGCGTGGGACTTCCGGATAGTCGTGGGCTTGCGGCCCTTGGCGGCCAGGGCGGCGTAGAAGGCATCGATGTCGGCGCCGGTGAGCCTGTCGATGCGGATGTGGCCGAGGGCCGGCACGATGGTGGAGTCGATGGCCGACCGGTAGCGCTCCAGGGTTCCCGGCGCCCGGCCCTGGGCGACCAGATGCTTCATCCACCGCTCGATGAGCTCGGCCAGGGTGTGGCGCTCAGTGTGCTGATGGTGGCCCCGGTCCACCTCCGAGACAAGCTGGGCGAGGGCCCTCTGGGCCTCCCGCTTGCCGCCGTGGACGGTCTTATGGACATACCGGTACCGACCCGTCCCCGGCTCTCGCCCGAGGGACACGCGCAGCTCCCAGCTGCCCTCTCCCCGCTTGCGAATGCTCCCCTGCACTTCGGCCTCCCCTGCCTGACCGGCCTGTGGGGCCTTGCCCATGGACCGAGCCCCGTTTCTATGGGCATTCTATGGGCAAAGCCCATCGGGAGGCAAGAGCCGGAGACTCAAAAAGTGCCTCTGACCTGGGCGGAGGGGGTGGGATTTGAACCCACGGGGCTATTAACCCAAAGCTTTTCAAGAGCTTCGCATTCGGCCGCTCTGCCACCCCTCCAGGCGGCTCAGCGTACCGGCCGGCTCAGGCGTCGTCCGGACCTTCGGACGATGAGTGGGGCCGGCGCCACAGAGGCGGGTCGGCTTTGGATCGGCGGGCGCGGTTGTGGGTGCCGCAGGCCAACCGCCCGTTCTCCTGGGTGGTGGGGCCGTCCTCGGAGTAGGGCTGGATGTGGTCCGCCTGGCAACGCCAGGCCGGCGCGTAGCAGTACGGGTGGGTGCACCCCTCCCGGTCCCGGATCTCGATGGCCCGCCGGGTGGCTCCGGTGAACAGGCGGGCCCGGTGGGACACCTCGAGGCGGTTCTTGAGGCTGAACACGGCTCGTTCGATGTAGGCCTTGTCCATCCAGGGCAACAGAGAGCCCGGGCTCAGTACCGATCCGCCGGCCAACTCGCAGATCCGGCCGTGCAGGGTCTCGTATCCAACCAGCACGGTGAACAGCGGCGCCGGTCGCACCCCGTCAGCGGGGGCGATCCCGGAGCGGGTGGCCATCTCCACCAGGGCGTCGGCCCGGCGCTGGGCCGCGGTCCGACCCAGTTCGGTGACCAGGGGATCGCGTCCCAGCTGCTCCTTGGCCCGGGCCCAATCGGTTTCGAAAAGGATCCGCTCGAGTCGTTCCAGTTCGGTGGCCACGATGGTCCCGGAGATGGGGTCGAGCGTCATCCGGCCGAGGTACATCTCGTTGATGGACCGGACCAGGTAGACGTCACGCCGGTCCCGCTTGGCCTGGGCAGAGGACTCGGCGCCGTCGGCGTCGGCCAGGCCCTCCCAGTAGGCGACGACCTTGGAAAAGGACTCGTACTTGAGGGTCTTGGCCTTATCGATCAGCACCTTCTCGTCCCGCTCCATGGCGAAGGCGGTGGCCCGGCGGTAGACCCCGGCCAGGCGGGAGACATGGGATGAGTTGATATCCCCGCTCACCCAGGCGGCGGAGGTGGCGGGCAGCTCACGCAGGGTTGCGCCCACCGACACCCGCCGCCGGGCCTCGCCAATGGGCAAGCGGGCCTCGGTGGCCAGCCAGGCACCGGCGCTCAGGGCACCGCTGTCGGTCCAGTCCCCGAGGTCGCGGAAAGCGCCGGCGGCCCGGGCGTACATGCCGTCGAGACGTGCGAACGCCTTGGCCAGCGATCCTATGGAGTTCATGTTGGCCAAGGTCCGAACCGGCAGGTCGCCCAGTTCGTCAAGGAGCGCCCCCAGGCGATCGAGCACGTCAGCGCCCGCTGGTGTCGGCTCACACAGCCGACGCGACCCAGACGACTGAGCCGACTCATGCGCTGGGCTGGCGAAGGCGCTGCCCTGGTCCTCGATCAGCAAGCCGGCCCCCTAGCGCTCGACTCGAACTCCTGTTCGATATCTTACACTATGGCAGTAACGGGCGGGCACCAAGCTGAAGGAAAAGCCCGGAAATACTGGAGAAATCAGCTCAGGCGCCGCCGCCGAACGGATGCCGGCGTCCGGGCGCGGCACCGGAACAATCAGGTCAGTCCCGCACCTGGGCTCGGAGAGCCGCAACCCAGTCCTCGGCTGCTTGCCTGGCCTGGCTGACGTCCCGCCGGCCGGCCTCGTAGTGGGCGCCGGCGGCCGGGTAGGAGCCCATGAAGCGCAGCTCGGCCAGGCCGGCGTGGAGGTTGCGGAGGCAGTCGGCCACCACCTCGTCGGCCACGTGGCCGTCCAGATCGATGATGAAGCAGTAGTCCCCGAGGCCCTTCTTGGTCGGCCGGGATTCCAGTTTGGACAGCTGGATACCCCGGGCCGAAAAGTTCCCCAGGATGGACTGCAGGCTCCCGGGCACGTCCGCCTTCTGGAAGCAGGCGATGCTGGTGCGGTCATGCCCGGTCGGCGCCGGAATGCCTTCCCGGGCTACAGCCACAAATCGGGTCGAGTTATCGGGGTGGTCCTCCACATCGGACACCATCACCTCCAGGCCGTAGAGCCGGGCGGCCAGGGAGGTGCTGATGGCCGCCGTCGCCCCGGGGGCATCCTCGGCCAGCCGGCGGGCGGCCTCGGCGTTGGAATGGGCCGGGATGACCTCGGCACCCGGCAGCTTGGCGGCCAGGAAGCCCCGGCATTGCGCCTCAGCGAAGGGGAAAGCCATGACCCACCGGACCGCCTCCAACTCCAGGCCGGCCGGCCCCAGCAGCTGCATGTGGATCGGGATCACCACCTCCCGCTGGATGAGGAGGCGGTGCTGGAAGACCAGGGCGTCGAGGGTGGCCGTGACCGCCCCTTCGATGGCGTTCTCGATCGGGACGAATCCGAGGTCGAGCTCACCGCCCTCGGTGGCGGCCAGCACTTCGCCCACCGAGGCCATGGACACCAACTCGGCTGAGGCCACCAGGTCGGCCTCGCCCATCAGCGCCTCTTCGGTGAAGGTACCGGGCGGCCCGAGGTAGCCGACCGTCCGGAGGGGGGCGGCCGCACTCACATGGGGCAGGATAGTTACGACCATGGACGAAGCCACCCTGAGGGGCCTCCTGGAAGACGTGGCCGCCGGCCGGGTCCTGGCGGACGAGGCGGTGGGAAGACTGCGACGGCTTCCCTTCGCCGATCTCGGCTTCGCCAAAGTCGATCATCATCGCCACCTGCGCCAGGGCCGGCCGGAGGCGGTCTACGGACCGGGGAAGACCCCGGCCCAGGCCTCAGCCATCGTGGCCGAGCTCCTCGCCGATCCGAGCGGCGGGCCGGTCCTGCTGACCCGGGCCGGTCCCGAGCAGGCCGAGGCCGCGCTGGCGGCCAATCCCGGGGGAGTATCCACCCCGGCTCAGCCGGCGACCATGGCCACCCTGGTCTGGCGGCCCAACCCGGGGCGGCCCGAACGGGTGGTGGTGGTCACGGCCGGCACCGCCGACCTGCCCGTGGCGGCCGAGGCTCAGGCCACCCTGGCCGCTTACGGCTTCGCCCCGTGCCTGTTGGCCGACTGCGGCGTGGCCGGCCTGCACCGCCTGTTGGGATCGATCGATGTGCTCCAGGGCGCCCAGGGCGTGATCGTGGTGGCGGGCATGGAGGGGGCGCTGGCTTCCATAGTCGGGGGCCTGACCGGGGCCCCGGTAGTGGCCGTGCCCACCAGCGTCGGCTACGGGGCCGCCCTGGAGGGGGTCACGGCGCTGCTGGCCATGCTGTCGTCCTGCGCCGCCGGGCTGACCGTGGTCGGCATCGACAACGGCTTCGGCGCCGCCAGCGCCCTCGGCCGCATGCTCGACACGACCCGACCCGACGCAACGCCAACCGACGCAACCCGAACCGTGCCGGCGTGAGCCGGATCGCCTGGTTCCACTGCTTCTCGGGCATAGCCGGGGACATGGCCCTGGGTTCCCTCATCGACGCCGGGGCCGATCTCGACGCCGTGCGCACCATGCTCGAATCGATCGCCATGGGCGAGTGGTCGGTCACGGCCGAAGCCGTCCAGCGGGGTGGGATCGCGGCCACGCGCGTGATGGTCCACGCCCCGGAGGACGGGGTGGTGCGCACCTACGCCAACATCGTCAGCCTCATCGACGGCGCCCACCTGCCGGTGCGGGTCCGGAGCCGGGCGCTGGCCACCTTCGCCGGGCTGGCCGAGGTCGAGGGCCGGCTGCACCATCGCAATACGGCCCAGGTCCACTTCCACGAGGTGGGCGGCATCGACGCCATCGTGGACATAGTCGGAACCTGCGCCGCCCTGGAGATCCTCGGGGTGGACCGGGTGGAGACGAGTGCCGTGGCCACCGGCACGGGCATGGTCCGCTCCGCCCACGGCCTGCTGCCCAATCCATCCCCGGCGGCGGTGGAGCTGCTGGCCGAGGTGCCCGTCTATGGGCGGGACGTCACCGTGGAGCTGACCACCCCCACCGGCGCCGCCCTGGTGGCCGCCCTGTCCAGCGCCCACGGACCGCTGCCGCCGATGACGGTCACCTCCACCGGTTACGGCGCGGGCAGCCGGGAGTTGGAGGAGTTGCCCAATTGCACCCAGGTGGTGATCGGTGAAGCCCTGGTCCGGCCGGCGTCGAGTCGAGACGCTCACTTCGGGCCCGGGCCCCGCTCCGACCAGGACGTCGAAGGGAATCTCACCGGCACCGCCCCCCTCGACGGCCAGCCCGTCTACCTGCTGGAGACCAACGTCGATGACGCCACCGGGGAGACACTGGCCCATGCCATCGATGCGCTGATGCGCGCCGGGGCGCATGACGCCTGGGTGACCGCCGCGGTCATGAAGAAGGGCCGGCCCGGCCACATCGTCTCCGCCCTGGCCGACGTGGCCCTGGCCGCTCAGGTGCGGGCGGTCATGCGGTCGGAGACGGGCAGCTTGGGGGTGCGCGGCTCGATCCTCTCCCGTTGGCCGGCGGGCCGGGACACCGAAACGGTCGAGGTCGAGGGCCACCCGGTGCGGATCAAGGTGTCACCCGGTCGGGCCAAGGCCGAGCATGACGACGTGGCCGCCATCGCCGTGCTGCACAACCTTCCCGCCCGGGAGGTGGCCCGCCGGGCCGAGTCGGAATGGTGGTCGCGCCAGACGCCCGCACCAGACGCCGGACCGGACCCGGCCTGACCCGGCGCTTCAGCCCATCGGCTCCTCGGGCCGGCGCTCGAGCCCGTTGAGGGCCCGGATGACTTCACCAGGCAGCCCGCGGATCATGTCCTGGAGGATGCCGCGGACATGGGCGGCCTGGTCGGCCACGATGCCGAGCACCTGATCCCGTTGCTCATCGGTCATCTGGGTCCACGACTCGCGTAAAGCGAAGGCGCCCATCTGGATGGCGCTGACCGAGTTCAGTAAGCCATGGGCGATGACAGCCATGGCCGCGTCGGCTTCGGGGGCCTCCCAGACCGGCCGTCCGCCGGTGGCAGCCGCGTCCCCTTCGGCAGGGCTCACCCACCGACATTACGACGTGATGGGCGTCGCTCAAACCAACAGCTTGACGGCCACGGCCAGGCCCCCGATGACGATCACACCCCGTAACACCACCGCCGGCAGGCGCCGTCCCACCCTGGCGCCCAGCTGCCCGCCCGCAATGCTGCCCGCCGCCAGGAACAGCGCCGGTTCCCATCGCACGGGAGCATCGACGATGAAGAGCACCCCGGCCACCCCGTTGACCAGGGCGGCCAGGACGTTCTTGAGGGCGTTCAGTCGCTGCAGGTCATCGTCCACTCCCAGGCCCAGGAGCCCGATCAGCAACACACCCTGGGCCGCGCCGAAGTAGCCCCCGTAGATGCCGGTGGTGAATATGCCGCCCCGGAGCGGCCAGCCGCCATGGCCCTCGGGGGCCCGGCCCCGGTCGGCCAGCCACCGGGCCAGGCGGGGCTGGACCACCACCATGGCCACGGCCAGGAGGACCAACCAGGGGACGACCTCCTGGAACGAACCGGGGACGGACAAGAGGAGGATGCCGCCGGCCAAGCCTCCCAGGGCGGAAAAGACGCCCAGACGGATGGCTCGGCCCCGCTGGCCCGCCAGCTCCCGGCGGTATCCCCACGCCCCGCTCACCGAACCGGGCACCAGCCCGACCGTGTTGGTGACGTTGGCCACCAGCGGCGGCAGACCGAGGGCCACCAGGGTGGGGAAGGTGATGAGCGATCCGGAGCCGACCATGGTGTTGATCCCACCAGCCAGGACCCCGGCCCCGGCCACCGCCACATCCCCCCACACGCTCAGGGCCACCGGGCACCGTACCCCTGGATCCAGTCAACCCTTGACACTGATACATCACCAAATAACATGACATCATCCATTAAGTGCCCTTCGGGCCCCGAACAACGGAGTCTCACCATGGCCAGTCTCATCCGCGTCACCCCCGAGCAGTTGACGGCCGTGGCCGGCCAGCTTCGGGCCGGGGCAGGCAGCATCGAGTCCACCCTGACCCAGCTGGCGGGCCAGATAGCTCCGCTGGGTTCGGACTGGGCCGGCCTGGGTCAGGCCCGCTTCATCGCCCTCTGGGAGCAGTGGCAGACCAGCTCCCGCCAGCTCCACCAGGCCCTCACCGACCTGGGCCAGCTCATGGGCCAGGCCGGCACGGCTTATGAGTCCAACGACCAGGCGGTGGGCGCCAGCTTCGGGATGTAGGACGGCCATGGGCCGGGGGTCCGTCGGTACCATGGCTCTTATCCCTCAGTCCCCCCGCCCTCGGCGCGCCGCTTGACCAGACGAGCACTGGTCGTGGATGACGACCCCATGATCGTCAAGCTCCAGTCAATGATCCTGGAGCGGGCCGGCTTCGAGGTGGTCACGGCGTCCAACGGCCAGGAGGGTCTGGACCAGGTCGCCACCAGTCGCCCCGACATCGTCCTCCTGGACGTGATGATGCCCGGCATCGGCGGACTCGAGGTCGCCCGCCGGCTCAAGGCCGACCCGGCCACCAAGGCCATCCCGGTGGTCCTGGTGTCGGCCAAGTCAGGGCTGGAGGACGTCGAAGCCGGAATGGCCGCCGGCGCCGATGAGTACGTCAAGAAGCCCTTCGACCCGGACGACCTAGTCGACCTGCTCGAACGGTTGCTGACCGGAGCCTGACCGCGCTGCGTCGAGCCGTGCTCTCGGCCGTTCTGGTCGTGGCCCTGGCCGGAGTGGCATCTGGCGGTTCATGGCTGTGGACCTCCCACCGGGTCAAACAGGCCGATGCCTCGCTGACCGCCCAGCGAACGGCGGCCCGGATCGCCCTGGTCAGAGCCGACGCCGCCACTGTTGCCACGTGGCTCTCGACCGCGGTTGGCCAGGTGGCCAGGCTTTCCGGTCAGTTGTCACCGTGGACGGGCTCCGGCGCGCAGCTGAGTTCGGCGCCCCAGGTGTTGGACCGCGGCCTGGCCGGAGCCGATGAGCTCGACCACGGCGTCTTGGTGACCGATCGGGCCGGAGTGGTGGTGGCCGCCGATTCGGCCGACGCCATCCTGGTCGGACTGGTCAGGAGCTACGGAGCGCCGCCTCCGGCCCTGGGTGCGGTATCACTCGCCACCGACAACCTGCAGCACAGCACCGATGTGGTCATCCGGGTGGCCGTTCCGGGTCCCGCCGGCGGCGCCGTCGTCATCGGCCGGTCGATGCTGGCCTCCGGCGGCCTCGGCCGGGCCGTGGCCCGGCTGGTGGGTGCGCCCGGGTCGACCCTGGCCGTCCTCGACCCCGCGGGGGACGACATCAACGTCACCGGAGGCGCCGCTCCCACGCTGGGACTGCCGCCCGAACCCCAGTACGCCGCGGCCATGGCGGGCTCCGGAGCCGGCGGGCCGGGACTGGCCGACCTGTCCGGGGAGGGAAGCACCAGACTGGCCGTCGCCTACAGCCCGGCCGGGTGGGGTTGGACGGTGGTGGTCAGCCAGCCCCTGGGCGTCTGGGCCCAGCCGGCCGACTCCCCGTGGCGGGCCTTGGCCTTTCCCATGGGCGCCATCCTCCTGGTATTGGTCGTCCTGGTCCTGCTCTTGGAGCTGGACCGGCCCCGCCTCGACCGGAAGATCGAGGTGGCCAAGCGATCCTTCCTCACCATCGCCGGCCACGAGCTGCGGACCCCGCTCACTACCATCCGGGGTTTCAGCCAGCTCCTCACCAGCGCTGGCGGACGCCTGCCCGAGGCTCAGCGCCGGGAGCTGATCGACTCCATCGGCCAGCAGGCCCAGGTGTTGGAGCACCTGGTCGAGCGCCTTCTGACCGGAGCCCAGCTGGAGGCCGGGGTGGCCCCGTCCGTGGCCCGCCAACCAGTGGGCCTCAACCGCCACCTGGAAAGGGCGGTTGAGCACCACCAGGCCCTCTCTCCCATCCACCAGATCGAGCTGCACGCCGAGGAGGGACTGACGGTCATCGGCGACGCCGATGCCCTCGACCAGGTCCTCGGTCACGTCATCGAAAACGCCGTCAAGTACTCACCCGCCGGAGGGCCCGTCGAGGTCCGGGCTTGGCGTCGGGGCCGGCGGGTGGAGGTGAGCGTCAGCGATCAGGGAGTGGGCCTCCCGGCCGGGCGTTGGCGCAACAGCCGGAGGATTTTCGAGATGCTCGCCCAGTCGGAGTCACCCGAGGCGCGGGTTCACGACGAGGGTGGAGTGGGCATGGGCCTGTTCATCAGCAGTCAGCTACTCGCCCGGATGGGGGGGGCCATTCGGGCTGTGCCGAATCGTCCCGTTGGGGCCGAATTCCGCATCAGACTGGCCGCGGCTCCGACCCGCTGAAACGCCCACCGTGGTCGAAGAGGGCCCGTCGCGCCGGCATCTCCGGTTAGCCGGGTCAAAGCATTGACTAGTCCATTTAGATGGTGACGGCATGGTCATGATCAGGGAGCGCATCGTCATTTGTGCGGATACAGATATGCCCCGACCTAGCCGTTACGTCACTGGGTGTTCTGGGCTTATAACTCTCCGTGTTCGGCAGATGCTGAACGTGACTTGAACACTACAAAGGGAGAAAATGAAATGCGTAAGCGACTTAGTGGGGTTCTGCTTGCGCTGGGGATGGGCGGGGCACTCGTAGCGTTCACACCCGGAGCGGCCCTGGCGGCCACGGCCAGCGGGACAGCGACAGCACCGCTGTCGGCGACCTTGACCGCCGGCTCCATCGGCACCCGGGCCATATCCAGTGTTACGCCGGGCAGCTTCAGCTCGGTCCTCGGTAACGCCACCATGAGCTCCAGCCTGGCGGTCGCGGTGGCCGAGGCCGCCGTCGGCGGCGACGCCAACTGGTATGTCACCGGGCAGGTGAGTCAGTTCGCCGACAGCACCACTCCAACGCCGAACATCATCCCAGCCAGCGCCCTGGCCAACAGCGGCAACAGCACCACGGTCGTGGGTGGAGGCGGCACGGTGGCCGAGGGCGCCAACGGTGCTCTGGGCACGTCCCAGACCTTCTTCACCGACACCGGTGAGCTCGTCGGCACCCTGTACACGGGCACCTACACAAACGCCAGCACGCTGACCCTGACGCCGCCCAACGGCACCATCGCCACCGGCATTGCCGATCCGTACACGGCCACCCTGACCGTCACCCTGTTCACCTGAGGATCGGTAGGAAATGAACTCCCCACTTCGCAGTCGTAGCGCCAGCCGGCACACCGTCCTCGAGGCGGTGT
>Ga0307372_10009093_pt1 | contig 13790 bp, 16 predicted proteins | sample OX1MG_FD_202533 | JGI IMG/M metagenome (GOLD analysis project Ga0307372, IMG submission 202533) | Soil microbial communities from Risofladan, Vaasa, Finland - OX-1 | ecosystem: Environmental > Terrestrial > Soil > Coastal area > Acid sulfate soil | place: Finland: Risofladan, Vaasa | collected...
AGTACGGCTGGCCGAGATGGCTGGCGGACCTAAATTGGCGCAAGCCGTTGCTCACGACATGGAAGTCGTAGCTGAGCGGGCGCGTCGAAATCGACCAGTGGCTGTTGCAAAGATCCGACAGCTTCTCGAGTCGTTGCCATTCGACGCCGAATTCATAGAGGCGTCTCCGGACGATGAAGCCACTAACAAGACCTAATTCCTGTAGCAGTTAAGGTAGTAATCCTGGCTACGTCGGTGGGTGAAACTGACCCAGCGTCATCGAACGAACTCTCGAAATGAGCGCAAAGCGGTTGAGATTCGGCTCGGTAGACGACCGCCTAGAGTGGAAACCTGTGGGCATCTCTGCGTCTGTGGAGTCGCCTTCGCGAGAACTCTGCCTGCCGACAACGCCAAACTTCTCGTCGACAAGCCCCGCTAGAGGCTTGCGCGAGTGTATTGCTCGGCCTGGAGCTATTGGACCGATTAGGGAGGACCATGACTGCGCGTTTTCTGCCTCGAACCGGATCGACGGACCACGTCACCACAATCAGCATGCTGGCTGACCTCGCCAAAGCGGTACGGTACCCGGAGGCAAGTCCGATGCTGCTTGCGCTTGGCCTGAACAAAAGTGAAGTCGAGCAGTCTCGACAGGGCGCTGACTATCTTGTTGGCGATCAGCCCACGCTTCTGAGGCCGCCATACGACCCGAATACCGCTGCGGCACGATCCCCTGCTGTTGTGGCCACCTCAGAAGCCGGATTCAACTCAGATGTACGAGATGGCGTCGAGGTTCTTCTCGCCCTGGCTGACGAACTCATGTTTTGGGGACCCGATCCCCAAGCTTGGGCATGGATGATTTACGTTTTTGGATATCCGTTCGAGAAGCTGCTTGCGCGGTTGCCGCTGGACCTTGACGGCGCCACGCTCAAGGCCATCGAGCTGCCATTTTCGGCATACCGCCGTACCATCAACCTGCGGCCGGAGTGGGAGCACGCGGAGCCCGATTGGGAGGAGACGAAGCCGGAACTCACTGACCTCTTGGTCATGCTTCATCGAAAAGCACTTTTGAAGAGTGCGAGGCGGGTTCGCGGCATGCTTTCCGACCAAGAGTTAGAGATCTTTGAGCAGTGGGCATCGGCGGCCGCTGGCAAGGCGCTCAAAATGGAGTTCTGACGAAAGCTGCTGATAATGCCGCGTTAGCGTGACCAACCCCTTCGCGCGCCAGTCACCCGCCTAGCTCGGGCCACAAGGCCACTTAGCCATCGTCGTCGCGCTCGATGACACCAGCAGCTCGCGAATCGCCCTTGTAGCTCGAACTAGGGAGGAGGGGGGAGCACGACCATCTCGACGCGATGAACACCGGGCACACCGAAGGCTTTGGTTCGAGACCTCCGTAGCCCACCAAAGGTTTCGAGGCGGCCAGGAGCCGCTCGATAGTGATGTGGTCGAATGCATCTGTCCTCTATGCCGAGTGGGCCTGTTGATTCACCTCCGGGGGTCAGACTCTGGCCTTGTGCCAGCCGTGGGTGACACGACGCCAAGAATCGGGTGGTCAGGCGCCGACTGTACGGCGGCTACGATTTGACACGGAACTGCGACAGTTGCCCGCTACTCTCCGGCCATGGGCATCGATAAGCCGTGATGGCTGCGGTCGCGATCAACCTCGCGTTTCGGTTCCCGTCCGCAAAGCCTGGGCGACTCAACGCACTAGTGGCGATCTTGGAGAGCCAGCCCCACGCCTCTTCGTTGCAGGGCTCCGTGGCGATCCGTTCCTACCCCGCTGGCACCAGATGAGGTTCTTCGCCGTCGCCTGGCACAGCCGCACCTACCTTCGGATGCTCTACCTACTGCTCGCATTCCCGTTCGGCACGCTCTACTTCGTCTTGCTTACCTGGCTGCTTGTCGTAGGACTCTCGACGGTTCTCATCGCGGGCGTTGGCTTGGCGGTATTTCTATTGGCCGCGATCTGCACGTACGGTTTCGCCGTTTTTGAACGGCGCCTCGCAGTGCGCTTGCTTGGCGTTACCGACATGCCGCCGATACGCCTGCCTGCGCCGCCGCCGACCTCCAGACTCGACCGGCTAAAGAGACACCTGTCCGATCCGGTGACCTGGAAAAGCCTGGTCTACGTACTCTTGGAGTTTCCGTTCGGCGTCGCCGCCTTCGTTGTGGTCTTGACGTTGAGTGTAGCTTCACTTGCTGTCCTGCTCTATCCGCTCGAGTACGTGATCGACAACCTGGTTTTCAGCGCCAGTCCCGGCGGCCACAGCGGATTGTTCTTCCCGGGCGTTTACATGGATAGGGTCGGTGGGTCCGGCGAGATCTTCCCGGGAATCTACATAGACGGTCGGATCCACGCCGATGCGTTAGCCGTCTTACTCGTGGTGTCGCTGTTCGGCATCTTGGTTGTAGTTGCCTGCCTACATCTGTTCAACGGCCTTGGTTATGCGTGGGGACGATTCGCGCGCTTGATGCTGGCCGTCGATCCGAGCCGGTTGCGACTAATTGAGGCAGAAGCGGAGGCGACTAGATCTGCTGTACGAGCCGACATCGCCGATAGGAGCCGCCGCGAACTTGTGGTCAACGCCTCCCACGAATTGCGCACGCCCGTGGCCAGCCTGCGTGGGCATCTCGACTCGCTGTTGGCGCCCAACCGTCCGATCCCTCTGGACACGGAAGCGGCGGAGTATCTGGCCATCATGTCGGATGAAGTCTCGCGACTCAGCTCACTCGTCGACGATGTGCTCTCACTGGCTCGTGCCGAGGCGGACGAGCTGCGCCTCAACATCCAGCCGGTCCGTGTCGAGGCGATTGTCCAGCAGGTCTGCGACACGTTGGCGCCCCTGGCCAGGCGGGAACGCAACCTGAGCTTGGTGCACTCGTCGGAGACCGGTCTGCCCTCGGCGTTGGCGGATCCAGAGCGGTTGGTGCAGGTGCTTAGCAACCTTGTACGCAATGCCATCAACTACACCCCTGATAGTGGCATCATCTCGGTCACCACAACCTCAACCGCGGACCGGGTTGTATTGACCGTTGCCGATACCGGTATCGGGATGGCGCCGGATGAGGTCCAGCAGATTTTCGACCGCTTCTACAGGAGCGACCAATCCCGTTCGCGGGACTCGGGTGGGTCCGGTCTCGGTTTGGCCATCGTCCGCGAGCTTCTGACCGCGATGGGCGCCGACATACAAGTCGAGAGCGCCCTAGGTCTCGGCAGCAGCTTCCGGATCCTGCTTCGTGCGGCGGAAACCTGATCGTGGCCCGAGTCCTGATCGTTGAAGATGAGGCAAGAGTCAGCGACCTTTTGCGAAAGGAGCTAGAAGGCGAAGGCCACGACGTGAGGCAGGCGTTCGACGGCCCGTCGGCCCTGCAAATGGTTGCGGAGGATCCTCCCAACTTGGTGATCCTCGACTGGATGCTCCCCGGCCTCGACGGCTTGGCCGTGTGCCGTCAGCTTCGCCGTGACCACTTGATGCCAATCATCATGCTTACGGCACGCTCCGAGGAAGTGGACCGTGTCATGGGACTCGAGGTCGGCGCGGACGATTACATCGTCAAGCCGTTTGGGCGCCGCGAGCTGCTAGCACGCACGAGGGCAGTCCTGCGCAGGGTCGAGCTCGACCGACAGCAGCAATTACCCGCCGACGGTGAGGGTTACGCACAACCCATCGTTCGGGGGCCTCTGATTGTGGACCGAACCGGCCACCAGGCCAGCCTCGATGGAGTTGCGCTCGAACTGACGCCGAAGGAATTCGAAATTCTGGCCCTGTTCGCTGCCAACCCCGGCCGCGCCTTTGACCGCCAGTTTTTCATCGATCGTGTCTGGGGCGGAGAGTACGGCGGTTTAGACAGAGCAGTGGATAACCACATTCGAAGGCTGCGTCGGAAGCTCGGCGCCTACGGCGACAAGATCGTGTCGGTCTGGGGAGTTGGTTACCGCTTCCTTAGCTGAACAACCGCGAAACTGCGCCAAAGTCGCGCCCCGTTTGCGGTCGCAGCAGCACAGATTCGCGACAGCTCGCCTTCAGGCTTTGCCGCGTGCAATGGCATCACCCAGGGGCAGAGAAATCAAAGGTGTCGGAAGCCATCGGCTTGTCGCGTCGATCGGGACCGATGGGTCGTTCTAATCAGCTCAAACTTCCGGCAACTCCTCGGCCGCCGCGGCGCTGTCTTGAGGGCCAAACCGAGGCGGCCGCGCGACGGTCGCCAAACCCATGACTGCGGTCGTCGAGGTGCAAGACCTCCGCAAGCGCTACCGCTCGCGCGACCCCTGGGCTGTCGATGGCGTCAGCTTCGCTCTCCATCCCGGCCAGGCGTTTGGCCTCCTTGGTCCCAACGGTGCGGGCAAATCGACCGTGGTGAAAATGATCACTGGGCTGACTCGGCCCGATTCAGGCCGTATCGAACTCTTCGGCGCCGCGCCAGGTCACGCGGAGGCCCGCGCAAACGTCGGCTTCGCTCCGGAGGACCCTGACTTTCCCAAGTACCTTCGCGCGGGCGAGGTTCTCGACTACTTCGGGCGCTTGCTAGGTATCTCCGCAGGCGAGCGGGGCCGACGCGTCCCCGAAGCACTTGAGTGGGCGAACCTTGCCGGTGAGAGGCGCCAAGTCAGACAGTTCTCAAAAGGCATGAAACAGCGCCTCGGCCTGGCTCAGGCCATCCTCGGCCGCCCGGGTCTGCTGATCCTGGACGAGCCGACTGCCGACCTCGACCCGCTCGGCAGGCGCGACGTGCTGGCCATGATCGTCGGGCTAAAGGCCCAGGGAACGGCCATCCTGCTGAACAGCCACCTGCTCAGTGAGGTCGAGCGCGTGTGTGACAGCGTCTCGATCATGGCCATGGGCAGAATCCTGCGCGAGGGCCGGATCCACGAGGTGGTGCCCCAGGGTCATTCGCTAGAGGAGGTATTCATGGAGCTGGTGGAAGCCGCCTCGCCACGACGGGAGTCCAACCTGCCGGACTTTATCGCCGACGACCGGCCGCCCACGTCCGGAGCGTCCGCGTGATGGCGTCGCGGGCGATGGCGGTAGCCTTGTATACGCTGTTGGAGCTCACGCGGCGGCGGTTGCTGCTGGTTTTCGTTGTGATCGGCCTGGTGCTCACCGCGGGGATTGGGATCGCTCCGCTAGTCATCCCGAGCATACCCGCCGGCGAGGGCCGGACGTTGTTCGTATTGAACGCCTTGGACGGACCCGTCCAGGTGGCCATGGAGCTGTGCGCTCTTGCGATAGGGGCGACTGTAATCAACCATGACTTGGATTCGGGGGCGATCATCGCAATCTTCGCTAAGCCCCTTTCCCGGTTGAGCTATGCAAGCGGCAAATTCGTATCCGGTGCGGTGGTGGTGGTCTTTTTGGGCCTCATCTTCGCCATCGGATCGATGCTGGTAGTCGCCACCAACGGCGGCGGCCATACCGGGGTGCTTGCCCTGTACTTCGCCGCAATCGCGGGCAACGCAGTTGTTTTGATGATGCTGGTAATGATCCTGACCGTCTACCTGAACAACATCATTTCGGCCGTGATCGTCGTGTTTTTCACGGACGTTATTACCGTCCTCCACCAACTGCACTCGCAAGTCCAGAACCACCAAGTCATCAACGCCTTTTGGGACAGGGTCATCAACATCTTCTACTGGGTCTTTCCGCCCCACCTAGTCAGCAACCTGCAGCTGGACATCATCCAGACTCAGCTACGCCTGCACCCGCCTGGCACCCCGACAGCGGGCCAGTCCTTGCTTGGTTCGGTTCCCGCCGCGTCGAGCTACTGGGAGATCGCGTTGTGGTTCGCCTACTTGGCCGTCATCTGCGTGATCCTGTACCTCGCCGTCCGCCAAAAGCAGGTCTGAGATCAAGTTCCGCCAATCCGAAGCGACAGCCTGCGCCACAGTGCGCTGATCTCCCATTGAGCGCGTCCCGTTAGCGCCGTCTAGTCAAACCGATTGGGGAGTCTGGCCCATCAATCTAGGCCCACTTGTACTGGTACCACCTGCGAAAGGCGATGTGGCTAGCCACGCTGCAGAGTTCTCTGACAGCCAAGAAGACAGCCAAGCCGGCGGATGACTGCAGACGATGACCGTCAACCACGGATTGCGGAGGCTGATGTCTGAACGGAAGCGGACGCACCTGGACAGTGGTGGACACCAGTCCGGCGGTCTTCAAAACCGTTTGCGGGGCGCCGATGACGCGTCCTGGGTGGGTTCGATTCCCATCCATCCCCGCCACGCTTTCTGGAAGGCCTCTTCCGAGGTAAGTTGAATACGGAAACCGGTCCTCGGGCCGGTTTTCGTCGTTTCAGGGGACCTGTAAACCAGGGCCCAAGGAGGAGGCATACCGGTGGCAATCGCGCGCAAAACTACCTCAAAACCGTTGGGTATTTCAAAAACCGTACGCGACTTCGGAAGCCTGACTCGGGAGTCCGAGGGAATCCGTGGCCGGCCGCGAATCGTCTCGCCGGTAGGAGCTTCGATCCCGCTCCCCAAGCCGCGGCTTGAGCCGGCCACGCCCGAGCGCGACCGCGATGTCTCCCTCGACGCTCTGGTATGCGAGTGGCTGCTTGAGCTTAAGGTCATGGGCCGGAGCCCTCGGACCATCGAGTGGTACGCGCAGAAGATGCGGTCCTACCTCGCTGCCAGCAATGCAGCCAGGCTCTCCGAGCTGACCGCCTTCGAGCTCAAGCGCTTCCTCGGCGAGCTGCGCGATCGCGGGCTGGCGCCGAACACAATTCACGGCTTCTTCGAGACCCTGAAGGCGCTGACCAGCTGGGCTCAACGCGAGCACTACCCGGTCGACGCCGACCTGTTGCGAGTCCGGGCACCGAAGGTGCCGGAGAAAGGAGATGGAGACGTACAGCACCGAGCAGCTGAACGCCATCTTCGCCGCCACACCGCCAGGCTGGGCCACCTTGGCCGTACAGATCCTGCTCGGTACAGGCATGCGCCTGGCCGAGCTTTGCGCACTCACGATCGATGACGTCGAGGACGAGGGTGAGGTCCACCTTCTTAAAGATCCGCAGCGGCAAGGGCGCCAAGTTCCGCCGCGTCCCGATCAGCAGCCGGCTACGCCGGGAGTTGGTCCGCTACCTGAACCGTTGGCGTCCCGAGACGCAAGACCGAACCCTGCTTGTCCTTTCCGATGCTCGGCCTGTGAGTGCGCTCACGATGTCGGAGCTTTTCCGCCGCGTCCGCCACCGCATCGGATTCGGTGTTCGAGCACACCGCTTCCGGCACACGTACGCGACCCAGTATCTCCGCCAGGGTGGTGAGATCGAGCGTCTGCGGCGCATCCTGGGCCACACCACGTACGTGATGGTCATGCGCTACGTCCATCTGGATAAGGGCGACCTCGCCAGGGACGTTGACTTGCGATCGCCATTCTGAGCATGGCGTGTCGCAGGCGCGACAGTCGGAGCCCTCAGACGGTTGGCAGTTCCGTCGATCCGAAGGGTTAGGTACGCCGGTCGGAATGCCGTGTAAATGTCGTGCATCTGTCGGTGATTTGCCGTATAGTGTGTCCATGGCAATCCTTCAGCTTCGACCAGCCACGCCGTTCGTTCTCCGCGTTGGCTACAACGATCACCGGTCAGTTCTCGATGTTCTCCGCGGGAAGGAAATCGATGGCGCCCGAGTCCCGGTCGACGTCTTGGTCATGGAAGCCCATTGGGCCCAGCGCCACCGCGAACTCGTCAAGGAAGCGGCAGTCGGTCGGCAGCTCGTTCTCGACTGCCGCGTCGACCTTTGGACGCTGGATGGCGCCTCAGCTCTGCCGCCGGGCAGGACCAACGCCTACACGATCGACGAGATTCACCGCGATGCGAAAGAGATCGTTCGGGACGTCTTGACCATTCAGGACCATGCGGTCTGGACGATAGCCCCAGCTTGTCACGTCGGCGATTTCTCAGGGCCGGCATGGAACACGACACTCCGTCTCCTCGACGAGACGATCGACCAGTCGGGCAGTCTTCCGTGGGCCAAGATAGTGGGAACGCCCGCGGCACTGGCAACTCGCGAAAACGCTGGCCGAATCCGGGATGAGTTGCTTGCGCGTCGCATCCAGCACCTGGTCCTCACCATCGGACCAATCCAGAATGATCGCGATGGTGAAAACGTTCTACACCTGGTCCGTGCCCTCTCTGCCGCTGGGTTGCGCGTCCATCTGACCCATCAGGGTGCTTTTGGTCTCGCCGCGCTCGCTGTCGGCGCACAGTCCTTCGACGGCGGACTCCTGGGTCGTGTCCAGACCTTCGACTACGAGCAGCAACGCCAGCGTCTCTCCGGGAACAACGTGATGCGGGCCCCGAAGCCCCGCGGCTACGCCGCGCCGCTGTTGTCGAGCATCCCCAAAGACATCCTTGTCAAGCTCTTCCAGCTGAAGGCGGTTCGCGCGGCTCTTGAGTGCGATGGACCTTGCTGCCATACCCGGATCGACGGGGCGGCGCTGTACCCGGTAACGCATTTCGTCGTTTGCCGGTCCGCACAGGTCCGGAAGGTCCTCGACGTTCCGCCGGAAATGCGCCTGGGACAAGTCCAGACCCTGTACGACCAGACCGAGACGATCTACACCGCCATCCGCGGTGTGCGCCGGGGCGATCGCAATGCATTGGAGGCGACGGAACTTGACACGCTTTCGCGGCAGGTAGCTCCAGTTATGGCCGCGCGGCGGCAGCTCCGCAAAGTGGTCGACTCGGCGCATTGGGCAGCCAGCTAGCTAAGGGAGGTGTAGATCAAATGGGATTGGTTGCGAACACGTTGCAGCGGCTCCATGAGGAGGGAGAGATCACCACGCAGGACGTCGTCCGGGTGGTCCATACGCACGCGCGCACCGTGGAACGCTGGAGGAATGGAGATACAGAGCCACAGCAGGGAAAAAAGGAGCAGCTCCTTATTCTCTCTGCGGTCGTCACGCAAGCGCGCCGGCACATGGACCGCGAGCAGGCGTGGGCATGGCTCCACAGCCCCAACCCGTACCTCGACAACGCCATCCCCATTGATGTGCTCGCGCACGACTACAACCGAGTTCTGAACGCGCTTGCGGCCGAGGCCGAAGGCGTCTACGTGTAACGGGATATGGCGAAGGGCGATATCTATGCGCGGCTGGACGCGCTGCCGCCAGTCACGTGGGATGCCCTTATCTACCGCCAGGCGTCGCATGCCTATGGCTCGGGACAGGTCCTCAACGGTGAGGGAGCGCGCGAGGCCGGTGGTCGGTGGAACCCGCCGGGCAGCTTTCGCACCGTCTATGCGTCCGTTGACACGGAGACCGTCGCAGCTGAGTTTCTGTTCTCTATTGGACCCGGCCGAGATCCGGTAGCGCTGTCGACTCGTCGCTTCATGTGGCAGGCGCGAGCGCGGGTGGACAACCTAGTAGACCTCCGGACAAAAGCCCACCAGCGCGCGGTCGGCCTACCGGTTCCCTTCGACGAGACGGTGCCCCGCGATCTTTGCCAACAACTCGGGGCAGCGGCCTACTACGTACGCTACAAGGGTATTCTCGCGCCGAGTGCCGCCCGCTCGGGCGCAGTCAACGTCGTCCTCTTTCCGGATTACCTCGAGACGGACGATCTCCTCGACTTGACTACAGACAGTTGGCCCCGGCCGCTCTCGGACTTCCTTCCGTGACCGGATGTCGAGAGTGATCGATCGCACCGCGGCGATTGAGGCTGCCTACTCTAGCGAGGTGCGGCTGAGTTCGGAGGCTTTTGACATAGATTGACCTAATTCGGGGCCTTATTACGTTGGGTGTTGACGTCGAATTGGTGCAGCTGATGTTGTCGCATTGAGGTGAGATCGCCACCCACGGCGGTGAGCGTTCTTATTGGCTCGGCGACGTCGGCGTCAGAAGGTACGGCGAAGGCTTACAGATCGAATCGACGGAGGAGTCGATTTAGGGGACTGTCATGATGCAGCTCGAACTCGGTTTTGAATTGCCAGGCTCGGCGCTATACCAAACGCCGCACCTGACGCCGCACCTAACGCCGCACCTAACGCCGCACCTAACGCCACCCCCGAGCTGGTTGCAAGGCGTCCTCGGTCGCATTCGACGAAGGGTCAGACTTTGACCCCGAGTCGGGCCAAGCGACAACCGCCCTCAAGGACGCCGTCGTTAACGATCAAGGTCGCGCAGCCCGGTGATATGACAGCTCGTTTCCTGTCACATCTGGTTGACTGATCCACCTGAGCGCATCCTCGCTCGCGTAGATGTACTTCGCAATAGATGGCGATCTAGTCAGCAACTCACGAACACGCCCCAGAACCCGATCACCCCACTTGACGAAGTCGGGACCCGGCAGTTGAGGTCGGAAGCGAAGGTCGCTCGCAAAGTAGGCGCGTCCTCGGCGCAGCACGGCTCCGTCGAAATAGCATCGGTCGAGCTCAACAACCGGGGAGTCCAGCGAATCGATGATCCAATAACCCTGTTGCTCAATGAAACGCGTCTTCACGAGTCCACGGTCCGAATCGCGCACTATGTACGCCCTTAGCTGGCGCTTCCCCATGTCGCCGGGGTCGAAGGACAGCGTTTGCAACTCCATCGGCTCTGCGCTAGGCGTTCGGTCTTCAAGGAAGACGACTTCTCCAACGGCTCGGATCGTGTCCTCTACCGATGGGAGATCCGACGGGAGGATGAAGAAGTTGACCTGGTGTCCCAACTACGTCCCTTCGTCCGTGAGTGCGCGAGTCAAAGGGTTCACGGCTTTCCCGAGCGCGTGGGTAGCTTGCGCTGTGGTCTACCTAAGTAGCGGAGATCATGGCCGCCCTGCAGCTGGAGACGCTTCGACGAGACCCACCGCTTATAGCCGGGCCCGTATGGAACCTTTTGCTGCCCAAACCACCACAAGGCTTCGAAGAAATACGGCTGAGCGGATGCTTCCTGCAGTGTTGAGCAGATTTCGACCGAAACAGGCTCGCCGCCCAAATCGAACTTGCCCAGATGCTCTTGCACGATTGCCTCAAGTCGCGCCGGGTCGACGGGATCGAAGAGGCGACCCCATGTCATGAAATAGCGAGAACCCCCGCGCCTGAGGCGCACTCGTAGCGCAACCACATCCTCCATGCCTTCCATTTTGCTGGCTCACGCGACAACTAGTCCGTCCCGAGGCATCCTTGTCGAACTTGTCTGTCGCTCGTAACATAACGGCGTCACCGGAAGACGATCCGGATGACTCCCAAATGGTTAATGGACCGTTGGGTCAAGGCCACTTTCGGGCCGGCTCTGAATTCAACACGACCACGAGAGTCTTCAAAACCGTCTGCGGGCTTCGAAGAGCGAAAGCGATGGGACCACTGTTCAGCCTGCGAATCTGTTATCACGCGCGCGCGTCCTTAAAACTTATCAAACTTATCCGGACCTCCCCGACTAACGGCGATACTGGCGATAACTGGCTCTCCGTGCGTCGCTCCCTGCTCGTCGTCTGCACTGAGGATCTGCCAGAGCGAGGACGCAGTCGATGGCAACGTAGGCCAGAGCTCCAATGATGGCCACACCTGCCCAGTTTCGGCCCATCCCGCAAGTATCGGGCGCAGGAACGTGAATCGCCGCGCCGTCTATATCCATTCGATCGCTAACAGCCAGCTGGAGAGTTCGCGATAACTGACAACTAGCATGAGCATCGCTATCCCGGTCAGCTCGGCGGGCGCGTTCTCAGTCCGCCAGGAGTTCCGCGGCACCTCGGCGCTTACCTTGCGACGTTGCTCCTCAAGTAGCTTCGGGTGCGGTCCGTCACGCGAGGCGGCGGCCCAGGCTCTACGTTATACGTACCGCCATGTCTGACCCGGTCTTCGAAGTCGTTCGCACCGTGCTCGCCGTGCGGGAGTACCAGGACAAGCCGGTACCGCATGAAGTGATGCGCCGTGTCGTCGAGGCGGCACATCTCACAGCGAGCGCGGGAAACCGCCAGCCATGGCATTTCGTGCTGGTCGAGGAGTGGGACTCTCTACGCGAGCTCGCCGGGCTGGTGCGCACAGGCCCCTACATCGCAGGGTCAGGCGCCGCGGTGATCGTCGCAGTCGAGAAGGCGACAGCCAAGGCCGACGTCGACGCCGCGCGCGCGATCCAGTCGATGATCCTCGTCGCCTGGGCCGACGGCGTCGGCTCCAACTGGACCGGGTTCGGCGGGCTCGAAGAGGTTAGGCAGTGGGCCGGCCTGCCCGACACTTTCGACGTCCTGGCGGTGGTTCCCTTCGGCTATCCCAAGCGCAAGCTCGGCCTAGGGAAAAAGAAGCGCAAGCCGCTCGATGAGATCGCGTCAGCGGAGCATCATGGCACCCGGCTGAGCTAAGGCGCCGGCCTGGTGATACTTGGCTGGCCGACGTGGCCGCCGCAACCAGCGTCATCGCGATGGTCCGGCCCGCAGCCGCCCGAGTGGCACCTCCTAGCCGAACGCGCATCTCATCTATTGGTGGGGCAGGAGGCTTGCGTCAGCGGACGGCGATGCTCCCGATAACCCATCGTTTAGCGAGACCAACCGCGTCGCGCGCGCCCGTCACCGATTGGTAAGTGTTAGTGGTCCTCCTCGACCCGGCGCTGAACGAACGGCCAGCGCCCATCGTGATGCATCCTGGGTAGGATCATTGAAGCCCCTAGTGACAGCAGTATCACCAAGGAGGTTTGCACGAAGCCGTCCCACCATGCTGGCCGCAATGCCATAACTAATACGTAGATCGCCAGATAGAGCGCCTAGATGCAGAGGATGACGGCAAAAATCCTGACCTCGGAAACCGACCATTCACCTCGCCCGAGCTTGATCGCGAATCGACCGCTGATAAGCTCAATAAGACCCACCGTCAAACCGCACCCCGCGACGATGCCGCCAAACCAGGCGTTGACAAGAAGAGCTGAGTCCATCCACCTTTTGATCTAGGCTTCAGATTCGCCCGCGTCAACGGGCACCCGCTCGCCCAGTTGTGATGGAGTCACTCGCGGGATCCATCGGGGATTTCGCCATACCAAACAGTTCCAATCCGAGCTGTTCAGACTTGACGCTCGACCGTGGCGGGCTGCGCGGCCAGCGAACTGAGGAAGAGGTTGCCAGCACTCGGATCTCGGCATCCGAATTCAGGCGGCCGAAGCAACGCCCGCGTCCGCTGCTGGTTTCGCTCCGGCCGGCCTGGCTTTCTTGTTGACAGGTTAGGCCGACTCCGGTCGACTCCGATCAGTCCTCTTCGAAGAGTCTGCGGGGTAGCTGCGCCTGGCGGATGATCGAGTGCAGTGTGCCAATCCGCACCTCGTTGTGGTCTGGAACAGGGACCGTTCTAGTTGATCCCTCGAGTTTGAGCTGCATCACGATGTGACTCCCACGCCGTCGCACTTCTTCGAATCCGTTGTCACCTAAGATCCGGCACAGTTGCCGACCAGATAGCCGGCGGAGCCTAGCCAACCTTCAGATCGAAATGGGTGACGTAAACCTCAGTGTGTAGGCGCTCTTTGAGCTCGGCTGGACTCGCGGCTTCGAAGAAAAGGGAGAGGGCTTCCCTCAAGTTGCCGGAAGCCTCTTCGACTGAATTTCCCTGGCTCGCTATGTCTAGCTCGGGGCACAAGGCCACGTAGCCGTCGTCCTCGCGCTCGATGATTGCGGTCAAATGCTCAATGTGCGGCACACCCCCATTTTGACAGCCTATCGGGTGGACTTCGGTGGACTCTGGCGGAGGAATGACCTGTAATCACTATCAGGATTGAACTCGAAAACGACTCAGGCGGACCTCGGTGGACGGTCAACTCCAGGCCTGGCAGTCAGAAGGTCAGGGGTTCGAATCCCCTCGGGTCCACCAGTCCATACACCTCTCGAACACCGCCACGCGGAAGCCGAAAGACTGGGTAGAT
>Ga0307372_10009097_pt1 | contig 13784 bp, 15 predicted proteins | sample OX1MG_FD_202533 | JGI IMG/M metagenome (GOLD analysis project Ga0307372, IMG submission 202533) | Soil microbial communities from Risofladan, Vaasa, Finland - OX-1 | ecosystem: Environmental > Terrestrial > Soil > Coastal area > Acid sulfate soil | place: Finland: Risofladan, Vaasa | collected...
AAGAGCGAAGTCAACTATCACGCGGTGCCGTCGGTGATCTACACCGCACCGGAAATCGCCTGGGTCGGTCTGAGCGAGGCGCAGGCGAAAGCGGCTGGGCACGACATAAAGATCGGCTCCAGCACCTTTCTCGCCAACGGCCGTGCGCGTGCGATGGAGCAGGCCAGCGGCACCATCAAATTCATCTGCGATGCCAAAACGGATCGTATTTTGGGTGTACACATGATCGGGCCGTATGTGTCCGAGCTGCTGGCCGAAGCCGTGCTGGCGCTGGAGTTCGGTGCCACCACGGCTGACATCCAGCTCACCATGCACGCACATCCCACGCTGTCCGAGACTTTCCACGAGGCCGCGCTGGCAGTGGACGGTCACGCCATCCATTCCGCCAACAAGCCGCCACGCAAGAGTAGTTGAGTCCGCGACACCGCCATAGATCACTCATCCATTCCTCTGCCCCCCACAGGAAATTTCATATGCTGCGTTCACGTCTGCTTTCGATTGCTGCCGCCTTCGGCTTGTTCGCTGCGCTGCCGACCCAGGCTAGCGACGCCGGTCTCGATTTCAACGGGCACAGTTTCAATGTCTTCGCCGACACCGCACTGGGTCGCTTCGTGCCGAATGCCGCCAATGCCGAAGTCGGTGCGGGCTTTCTGTTCGATAGTCAGAACGACGGCGATCACCTCAAGTTTCTCCACGCTGATCTGTTGGCGACCGGCAGCCTCGGCGTGCCGGGCGCCACCGGCGGTATCGGTCTGCGCGGTTTCTACGGTAATCGCGAGCATTTCAGCGGCGGTGGCGCAGCCATCGGCGGGCGCATGGCCTATTACTTTCCGCAATACAACCGGCTGGGACTGAGCGGCTACTTGTGGTACTCCCCGAATGTGTTGACCGGCGGCAATTTTCAGCATTACTTTGAGTACGGCTTGGACATCAACTATCAAGTGCTGCAACAGGCGACCGTCTATGCAGGCTATCGACGTCTGACGTTGCCGGTCGAAGGGCCGGAAGCCAACATCCGCGCGCGCGCACCCAATCAGGGCTTGCACGCCGGCATTCGCATTTCGTTCTAGAAGGTGGCGCGCGTATGGGCAGAGGACCGAGCATTGAGGGTCGCAAGAATGCCGTCGACGCCCGACGCGCCAAGGCCTTCACCAAACTGATTCGCGAGATCACCATCGCCGCGCGCAGCGGTGGTGGCGATCCGGACGGCAATCCGCGCCTGCGGCTGGCGCTGGACAAGGCGCTGGACGCCAACATGACCAAGGACACGCTGGAGCGCGCGATCAAGCGCGGCAGCGGCGAACTCGGCGCCGAGCACATGGAGGAGGTCCGCTACGAGGGCTATGCTCCCGGCGGCGTGGCGATCATGGTCGACTGCATGACCGACAACTCCACCCGTACCGTGGCCGACGTGCGTCACGCTTTCTCAAAATGCGGTGGCAATCTCGGCACCAGCGGTTCAGTGGCGTTCCAGTTCACCGAGACCGGCGAGATTATTTTCGACATCCGCAGCGATGCGGCACTGGAGGAGAAGATTCTTGAAGCGGCGCTGGACGCCGGTGCCGACGACGTGCAGACCGCCGATGGCTACACCGACGTGTTGACGCAGCCGGCAGAATTATCGAAGGTCCGTGTGGCACTGGAAGCCGCCGGCCTGACCCCGATCGAAGCCGATGTGGTGATGCGGCCGGCCAACCGCGTGGCGGTCGATGCCGAAACCGCGCAAGCGATCCAGCGTCTGATCGAGCGCCTCGAAGAACTGGACGACGTCCAATCCGTGCACCACAACGCCGACCTGTCGGAAGTCAGCGAGGCGTGAACCTGCGCATCCTCGGCATCGATCCCGGCTCGCGGGTGACTGGCTATGGCCTGATCGAAATCGAAGGTGTGCGCAGCCGTCACCTGACGCACGGCTGCATTCGCTGCGATGGCGGGGATCTGTCTGATCGCCTGTTGCGAATCCACACCGAATTATCCCGTGTCATCGCAGCGCACGGACCGGGCGAGGTCGCCATCGAATCGGTGTTCGTCAATCGCAACGTGGCGTCGGCGCTGGTGCTGGGGCAGGCGCGTGGCGCGGCGATTCTGGCAGTTGCCGGCAACGGTTTAAGCCTGTCCGAGTACGCGCCGGCGCAGGTAAAATCCGCCGTGGTCGGTCACGGCCGTGCCGAAAAAGCCCAAATTCAACATATGGTCTGCGTCCTGCTGAAACTGGAGCAGGCGCCGCCGGCAGACGCCGCGGACGCGCTGGCGGTAGCGATTTGCCACGCTCATCTGCGCGGCCGCCTACCGGCACGCCGAAAATCGGCATTGCGTGCCGCGGCCGCGGAGTACCGGAGCTGGACGCCGTGATCGGCCGCCTCACCGGTCAACTGGCATTAAAACAGCCCCCCTGGTTGCTGCTGGAGGTAGGGGGTATCGGCTATGAAATCGAAGCGCCGATGTCGACGTTCTATCGACTGCCGGCGACTGGCGAAGTCATCAGCCTGCAGACCCATCTGGTCGTGCGGGACGACGCCCATCTGCTCTACGGCTTCGGCACGCTGGCCGAAAAGACGCTGTTCCGGGCGTTGATCAAGATCTCAGGCGTTGGCCCCAAAGTGGCGCTGGCGGTGTTGTCGAGCATCAGCGCCGACGATTTCTGGAACGCTGTGCGCGCCGGGGAGAGCGGTCGGTTGACCAAGACCCCTGGTATCGGCAAGAAGACCGCCGAACGCATCGTCGTGGAGATGCGCGACCGCAGCGACACCAGCGTCGTCAACGAAGGTTTCACCGTGAGTACGCCGGGCACCGCCATGAGCCCGCTGACCGAAGCGCGAGCCGCACTCGAAGGCCTGGGTTACAAACCGGCCGAGGCGCAGCGCCTGACCGGCGCCGTGCACAAGGACGACATGAGCACCGACCAGATCATTCGCGAGGCTTTGAAAAGAGCCCTGCGCTGACTTTGTTGAAACGGCACGGTCGCTACCGAACCGGATATAGGTCGGAAACCGAAGCTACACGGTCTTGCGCTCTTGCATACGATTAACTCATTCATGTGAGGTTCAGGTCAAAAGGTACGGCGTCACATACAATGACGCGGTGAACGATCTCACCTCAAACAGCGATGCGGCTCGTACCGTTTCGGCTGCGGCCAGTGGCGATGAAGACCGCATCGAACGCGCACTGCGGCCCCGCACACTGTCCGAATACGTCGGCCAGCCAGCGGTACGCGAACAGATGTCGATCTTTGTCGATGCCGCGCGGCGACGTGGCGAGGCGCTCGATCACACGCTGATTTTCGGCCCGCCCGGACTTGGCAAAACCACTTTGGCCCATATCCTCGCCGCGGAAATGGGCGTTAATCTGCGCCAGACGTCCGGCCCGGTGCTGGAGAGAGCCGGCGATCTGGCGGCGTTGCTAACCAACCTCGAACCGCGCGACGTGCTGTTCGTCGATGAAATCCACCGGTTGTCGCCAGTGGTTGAGGAAGTGCTGTATCCGGCGATGGAGGATTACCAGCTCGACATCATGATCGGCGAAGGGCCGGCCGCACGCTCGATCCGTCTCGACCTGCCGCCGTTCACGCTGGTGGGTGCCACTACCCGGGCGGGGGCGTTGACGGGGCCGCTGCGCGATCGTTTCGGCATCGTGCAGCGGCTGGAGTTCTACGGGGTCGAGGATCTCTGCTCCATTACAACACGTTCGGCCGGTATTCTGCGCGTGCCGGTGGACGCCGACGGCGCGCGTGAGATCGCCCGCCGTGCGCGCGGCACGCCCCGTATCGCCAACCGCCTGCTGCGGCGTGTACGCGACTATGCCGAGGTACGCGGCGAGGGGGTGATCACCCGCGATGCGGCTGATGCGGCGATGCACATGCTCGGCGTCGACCATTCCGGACTCGACGGCATGGATCGCCGGCTGCTCGGCATGTTGATCGAACGTTTCGACGGCGGACCAGCTGGCGTCGACAGTCTGGCGGCGGCGATCGGCGAGGCGCGCGAGACCATCGAGGATGTCATCGAGCCGTATTTGATCCAACAGGGGTATCTGTTGCGCACGCCCCGTGGGCGAATGGCGGGGCGGCTGGCCTACCAGCACCATGGTCTGCCGGTACCGCAGCGGGTGAAACCGGATCTTTTTACAGACGCTGAAAACGCTTGAATTCATATCTATAAAACACATAAGACGCGTGATACAACATATTGTTACACATGGTTGATATTCGTATGAGGGTTTATTATGAAGACACTGACAGTACCGGTGTGGTGTACCACGCGGGCTATCTGCGTTACTTCGAGCGTGCCCGCAGCGAATGGCTGAGAAACCTGGGCTTCTCACATCAGGCACTGTCCGAAACCTTCGGCATCGCCTTTACGGTGAGTCGACTGAGCATCGACTATCTGCGGCCGGCAAGGCTGGATGATGTCTTGATTGCCAGCGCCGAAATCGAACAATGCCGCCGTGCCAGCTTCTGTTTCGAACAGAACCTGCAGCGCGAAGGCGAGTCCAAACGGCTGGCGCGTGCCCAAGTGCGGGTCGCCTGCGTGAATGTGGAAACCTTCAAACCCTGCGGGCTGCCGGAGCCGCTGTATCGGCAGTTGATTCGATAAATCGTGATTGATCCTGTATCCACTGAGCACTTTTGAGCATGAACGACGGTTTTTCTCTGTTTCGCATTCTTCTCCAATCCAGCGGCCTGGTTCAGGTCGTGCTGCTGTTGCTGCTGGCGGCTTCGGTTTTGTCTTGGGCGGTGATCGTGTCCAAGCGCAGTCTGGTAGCGCGCACGCAGAAATTGGCGCAACAGTTCGAAAGTCGCTTCTGGTCGGGCGGTACGTTAACGGACCTCTACGACAAGCTGCACGGCGGTGGTCGCGACGTTAACGAGGGCCTGGCACCGATCTTCCTCGCCGGCTACGAGGAGTTTGCCCGACAGCAGCAGGGCCGTGGTCGGGTTAACCCGGAGGACGCGCTGGCTTCAGTACAGCGGCAGATGCGGGTAGCCCAATCGCGCGAAATCGAGAAGCTGGAAGGCGGCTTGGCACTGCTGGCGACGATCGGTTCTACCAGCCCCTATGTCGGCCTGTTCGGCACGGTGTGGGGCATCATGAACGCCTTCGTCGCCATCGGTAACGTCAAGCAGGCGTCGCTGGCGATGGTGGCTCCCGGCATTGCAGAGGCGTTGATTGCCACTGCGATGGGCCTGTTTGCGGCGATTCCTGCGGTGATCGCCTACAACTTCTTCACCGCCAGCGTCGATCGCCTGGAGGGTCGTTACAACAACTTCTCCGACGAGATGGCCGGCATTATCGAACGCGGCTTGCGTGGGCTGGGTGGGGAGCGTACCTGATGGCCGCTGTACAAACCCGACGCAGAGGTCGGCGGCAGTTGGCCGCCGAGATCAACGTGGTGCCTTACATCGATGTGATGCTGGTGCTGTTGGTGATCTTCATGGTGACTGCGCCGTTACTGACACAGGGCGTCAACGTCGAGTTGCCGAAGGCCGCAGCGCAGCCGATCCCCTCCAGTGAGGAGCCGGTCACGCTCTACGTGGATGCCAACGGCCGTTACTTTCTCGATATCGGAACCCACCGGAAGCAGCCATTGAGTGACGATGAGGTCACCGACCGCATCGCCGCAGTGCTGCGCAACAAACCCGACACCATGATCCTGCTCAAGGCCGACCAGACCGTGCCTTATGCGCGCGTCGCCGTCGGCATGACGCTGCTGCAGGCCGCTGGCGCTAGCAAGATCGGCTTCGTCACTGACGCGCCCACACCCACGAAAGCAGGTCGCAGAAAGCACGGATGAACTTGCGTCTGCGGCACTATCTGGTGGCGCTGCTACTGCACGCCATCCTCTTTGCCTTCATCTTCGTGGGGGTGCAGTGCAGCCATACGGTACAACCACCGATGGCTATTCAGGGTACCATCGTTAACCCGTCGCAGGTCAAGCAGCAGCAGGCGGGTGCTGAAAAACAAAGAACGGTGGAGAAGACCCAGGCGGTCGAAGAAGCCAGACGCCAGGCGACAATTACCGCCGAATCCGAGTTACGGGAAAAGCAGCAGGCGCAATTGAAGCAGCAGCAGCAAGCCCAGCTCAAAATGCAGCAGGAGGCTAGGCAGGCAGCGGAACAGGTGAAACAGCAGGCCCAAAAACTGGCGCAGCGGAAGGCAGCACTGCAGAAACGGGTCGAGGCACAGCAGAAGGCCGATGCCGAACGGCAGGCTCAACTCAAGGTGCAGCAGAAGGCAGCCCTGCAGAAACGGGTCGAGGCACAGCAGAAGGCCGATGCCGAACGGCAGGCTCAACTCAAGGCGCAACAACAGGCTGCGGAGAAGAAAGCACAGCAAGAAGCGGCAGTAGAAGCCAAACAGAAAGCCGCAGCGGCCGCCAAGAAGAAAGTGGAGCAGGAGGCCAAAGCCAAGGCGACTATGGCGAAAAAACAAGAGGCTGAAAAGCAGGCGGAGCTTAAAAAACAGCGTGCGGCCGAACTACAGCAACAACTTGGCACCGAATCGCAGGCACTCAAGCAGACTTCGCAGAACGCCTGGGTCGCCGAGATCAAGAGCAAGCTCGCTAGCAATTGGTTGAGACCTCAGGGCGTCTCTGACACCATCATCTGTACCGTTCGTGTCGAGCTGGCCGACAACGGCCATGTGTTGTCAGTGCAAGTCATCGGAAGCAGCGGGAACTCCTTGTTCGATGATTCTGTCAGGAGAGCGGTGCTAAAGTCTGACCCGCTGCCTTTGCCCGTTGATCCGACAGCATTCCAATCAGGGCTGAAGTTGCACTTCACTCCCCAAGATCTTCAGAACGCAGGCTGAATTCATGCGAATACTCATTTTGTTACTAGGTATCCTCGGATGGGGCTGCGCTCACGCCGACCTCGACATCACGGTCACTGGCGGCGAGGCGGCCGCCCAGCCGATTGCCGTGGTGCCTTTCCAGACTTCGCCCGGCGCTAATTTCGATGTCGCCCAGATCGTGCAGGACGATCTCGCGCGCAGCGGATTGTTCAATCCGCTGAAACGTACCGACATGCTGGAAAAACCCACCGATCCGAGCCAGGTAAATTATCGGGACTGGCGCGTACTCGGCATGAATGACATCGTCATCGGCCAGGAGCAGCTGGTGGGCAATGGCGTTGCGGTCCGTTTTTATCTGCTGGACGTGTTCCGCCAGCAGCAATTGCTCGGTTATCAAATGCCGCCAAGTCCACCGGATCAACTGCGCTATGTCGCTCACCGCATCGCTGATATGGTCTATCAGAAACTCACCGGTACTCCGGGCTATTTCGATACTCAGATCGCTTATATCTCCGGTCATGGATTGGGTGACGCGCGAACCTTCAAGCTGATCGTGTGTGATTCAGATGGCAAATACCCACGGGTCATTGCCGCGTCGAAAGAGCCGTTGATGACGCCGGTTTGGTCGCCGGATCGCAAGCAGCTTGCGTTTGTCGGCTATCAGCGCGGGCGTTCCGCGATCTATATCGATACGCTGGCGACGGGGCATCTGCGAAAATTCAGCGATGAACCCGGCATCAACGGTGCGCCCGCGTGGTCACCTGACGGGAAGCTCCTCGCGGTAACCCTGTCTTACGGGTACAATCCCGACATCTACATCATGAATGTAGCTACCGGTCATAAGCGGCGATTGACACATAGTCCTGCTATCGATACTGAATCCACCTGGTCACCAGATGGTAAGACCATCGCGTTTACTTCGGATCGCGGAGGGACGCCGCAGATCTACGAAATGCCGGTGGATGGCAGCAGCTCGCCCAAGCGCTTGACGTTCCAGGGCAAACAGAATCTGCGTGCCCAGTTCTCACCGAATGGCAAATCGTTGGCATTGGTCAATTACGACGGCAGCGAGTATCGGATCGGCCTGCTGGATCTGCAGACCGACGCCCTGCGTATCCTCACCGACGGCCCGTTGGATGAGAGCCCTTCTTTCGCGCCGAACGGCGCCGTTATAATCTATTCGAAGCGCACTTCGCGTGGCACTGAGCTGGCGACGGTCTCGGTCAATGGTCAGGTCAATCAAACCATTAAGGCGTCGGGCGACATTCAGGAACCGGCGTGGTCACCTTTCATTCAGCAGTAACACAGAGCAGTACCGCGGTACACAGTCCAAGGAGAAGTTCCATGTTGAGAAAATCAAATCGGGTGTTTTTTTGGGTGATGGCCGTCGCTGCTTTATCGCTTGCCGGATGTGCGGGCAGTGGCAGCAAAGAGAATGCGTCGGCGACGCCGACCAGCGCTGAAAACGGCATCAACACTTCCGGCGTCGCCAATGGTGCGACGGGTAACGGTAACGCGCTGGGTTCTGGAAGCGCATCAGACCTGAGCCAGCACAGCGTTTACTTTGACACCAATAAAAGCACGATCAAGTCGCAGTATCAGAGTGTGATCGACAACTGGTCGAGGTATCTGCTGGCCAATCCGACCTCCAAGGTGCAGCTGCAGGGCAATACCGACGAGCGTGGTACGCGTTCATATAACGTGGCGCTGGGTGAGAACCGCGCGGATGCCGTGGCGCAGGCGATGAAGACGGAAGGCGTCAGCAGCTCGCAGATCAGCGTCATCAGCTACGGAAAAGAGCGCCCCGTCTGCACCGAGCATGACGAGTCCTGCTGGCAGCAGAACCGCCGCGCCGACATCGTTCAGCAGTAATTTTCAGAGTAGCCCATGCGGTCCACCATCCGTCAACTCGTTCTTGTCGCCGGCAGCCTTTGGTTGGTCGGTTGTGCCACCCAACAGCCTTACGACGGTCAAGATGCGTTGAGTCCGCAGGAGCGGCGCATGCAGTCGGTCGAAGACAAGCTGGCGGTGGTTAACCGTCGCCTGGATGCGATCGACAACAACGTGCAGAACTCGGATGTTTCCAGTCAGGTGCGTGAACTGCGTGGGCAGATTCAAGAGTTGCAGCATCAGCAGCAGAAATCCAAGCTTACGCTGCAAAACTTCGGCCAGCGTTTGCAAAGGCTGGAATCCGGCGGTGCCATGCCGCCGGGTTCCAACAGCGGCGCATCGAATGCCGGCGTGCCGGCACCGGCCTCTGCAGCGACAAACGCCCAGACCACAAATGTTCCAACGGAGTCTGCTGGAAATTCGGCGCCGACAGGCAACAATGCAATGGCGGGCAACGCCAACAACGCGGATGAACAGGCTGCCTACATCCGCAGTTTCAACTTGTTGCAGGCGGGCAAGATGGATGACGCCATCGCTGGCTTCAAGAGCATGTTGAACCAATATCCACAGGGTAATTACGCCGATAATGCCTGGTACTGGCTGGGGTCCGCCTATTATGTGAAGGGCGACTCCAGCGATGCGTTAGCCAGTTTCAAATCCTTGTTGAGCCGGTTCCCAAACAGCCCGAAAGTGCCGGACGCATTGTTGAAGACCGGCATCATCTATCAGGATGCGCACAAGCCCGACCAGGCGCGTACAGCGTTCCAGCGAGTGATCGGCACTTATCCGAACTCCAACGCTGCGACGCTAGCCAAGCAGCGCATGGCAAAAAATTCCGGCTGAGCGTGCGGCGGTAATGGCCGACGCCTCCGGCACCACGACAGACGGCGTGATGCGTTTGCGGGTTACCGAAATCTTCCTGTCGCTGCAGGGGGAATCATCTTACGTCGGCTGGCCGACCGTGTTCGTACGGCTCACCGGCTGCCCGCTGCGATGTCATTATTGCGACACCACCTATGCATTCCACGGCGGCCGCCCCATGAGCCTCGAACAGGTTCTCGAGACCGTGGACGCGTTCAAGGTGCGTCATGTTTGCGTCACCGGCGGCGAGCCGTTGGCGCAGAAAACCTGTCCCGATCTGCTGCAGCAACTGTGCGAGCGTGGTTATGTAGTCTCGCTGGAAACCAGCGGCGCGCTCGATATTGGCGGGCTCGATCATCGAGTGTCACGCGTAGTTGACATCAAGACGCCGGGTTCAGGGGAAGTAGGCCGCAACCGTTGGGGCAACATCGAGCTGTTGATGCCACACGATCAGGTCAAGTTCGTGCTCTGCGATCGTGCCGACTACGATTGGGCGCGCAGGATATTGGATGAATATCGTCTGTCGCAGCAATGCGAGGTGTTGTTTTCGCCGGTTTATCAACAGATGGTACCGCGTGAGTTGGCCGACTGGATCCTGGAAGACCGCCTGCCAGTACGCATGCAGCTGCAGTTGCACAAATTGCTCTGGGGCGAGCAGGCCGGGCATTGATGGTGGCGGAAGCGCGCAAAACGGTGGTGTTGCTGTTGTCCGGCGGATTGGATTCGGCAACGGTGCTGGCGATGACGCGAGCGGCCAACTGTGACGTTCACGCACTTTCCGTCGCCTATGGTCAACGCCATCGGGCGGAGCTGAGCGCAGCCCGGCGCGTGGCGCAGAGCTTGGGCGCGGTCAGCCACCGGCTGTTACAGATCAACCTTGATGCAATCGGCGGTTCGGCGTTGACTGATTCCAGCATCGCGGTGCCAGAAGCACAGTCGTCATCCGCCACTGCCGACTCCATTCCCGTAACTTACGTGCCAGCCCGCAACACGTTGTTTCTGTCCCTGGCGTTGGGCTTGGCCGAGGTCGTAGGGGCACGCGACCTGTATATCGGCGTCAATGCCGTCGATTATTCGGGGTATCCCGACTGTCGGCCGGCATTTATCGAGGCTTTTGAACGGCTGGCGAATCTAGCGACGCGCGCCGGTGTCGAAGGTGCCGAGTTCAAAGTGCATGCTCCGTTGATCGGTATGAGCAAAGCCGAGATCATCCGCGCTGGCAGTAAGCTCGGGGTGGATTACGCAATGACGGTATCTTGCTATCAAGCTGGCGACGATGGCCGCGCCTGTGGCCGCTGCGACGCCTGCCATCTGCGTCGCCAAGGATTTGCTGCGTCCGGTCTGATCGATCCGACGCGTTACGCCTGACCGCTGACGTCGCCGGCGAAAGTGCCGGCCGGGTGCTGCCGTTGCTGGTCACGCAATGCGATCGCGAACAGCACTGCGAACGTGAAAACGATGACAAAGACCTGGAGCGCAGGCGAAAGGCCTTGGGTGTCATCGCGCACCAGACCCAAAACCAGCAGACTGAGCACCACATGCGCACTGAAGACAGGCAACGACGCCCGCCCCAGCAACTGCAGCGGCTGTGTCGGCAAACGCCGTGTCAAACGATTGCCGTAGCGGATAAAGACCACGGTCAGCGCGATAAAATTGATCATCCGCAGCGGCCCCAAATCCCATTTGTTGAAGCCGTACCGCCACCACAGCGACGTGTGCTGTGGGTAGACAACCACGACATAGCGCAGGACGAGAAAGCTTACTGCCAGTATCACCGCAGTGTTGACCGCCGCCCGCGGCATCTGATCGATGCTCTGCGGGCTGCGCACGTGCTGTTGACCTAACCACAGGCCACTGATCCAAAGCAGTTGCCAGGCGTAAAAATTGAAAGCACCGAGATGGCGCAGCGGCGGCAGCGGCCACGGACTGATGGTGTTGAAACCGTCGTGCAGCAAGACCCGGATGCCGAATTGCGCACCTACCCAGATCAGCAGGCTGACGCTGAATAGGCTCAGCCAGCCTCGGCGGGCACCATGGATCAGCAGATAAGGCGTGATGAGCATGAACAGCACATACATCGGCAGGATATCGAAAAAAGCCGGCCGGTAGATCAAGAAGACCGCATCGACAATTGCCAAAACCGGCTGCGCGAGATAAAAATCGAGCAGGTTGGCCAGCATGGGCCGCTGCGCGTAGACGGCAATGGCGGCGGCGACGGTGAAGGCAAAAGCCAGGATTCCAAGATGGTAGCCGTAGATCTTGAAGGCACGACGCCACAATGGTGCCCGCAGGCCGGCCAGACCGTCCCCGGTCTTGCGGGCATAGATACGACCCACCAAATAGGCCGAGAGGAAAACGAACCCCTCCGCGTTGGAAACCAAACCGAACGGTTGGCTGGACCAGCGCGAGACCGCGGTCGGCAGATGTGTCAACGTCATTGACACCAGCATCCAGCCACGTAGCGCATCCAGACCCAAATTTCGTTTCATCAAATGAATCTTTCAAACACTGAGGGTGAAGAGCGTTTCGCTCTGGATAAAACTTCGCAAGCTGGAATCGTCCGGTATACCTGCGGCCTCGCGGGGGCCGTTAGCCCAGTTGGTAGAGCATCGGACTTTTAATTTTGAGTATGGCCAGACTACGTTACTAACTATCTGAATTATAATGATTGGTGATGACTGGTCTGACCTGGAAAGACTGATCATGGTCACAAAATTGACACAAAACTGACTGCGCGGCGTTCGAAGAATAGACACTCTACATCCTTGGTCTGGTCTTCACCATTCCGCTGCAGATGCGCCTCCATCCACGCCAGCTTTTCGGGTGAAGCGGTACTGAGAATCCCAGGGCCGGTGCACTAACCTGTCGGCTTGGCTGTGTCCTCGCTACACGATCAATCGGCGCTAACGGCGCCATCGGTACCGATATCTTCAATGTATCGGTCAGCGTGTCACCACCAATCTCCACTCGCAACCCCGCCAACTTGCCCAACAGCATCGAAAGATCAGATTGGCGCGGCTGTTAGCCTGTGATCCCCTGACGTCCGCTCGAACCTCGAATCGCTGCTACGCTTGAAACGACCTGCGTATGCTGAAGACTGGTTCGCCTAGCAGGGATACTGGGTTATGGCTACTGCAAACGCCGCTCATTCCGGTGAATTTTTGCTGGGCGGGAAACTTGGGATCCATTGACTCGGCTACGGCGCGCTGCGCCGCGTCAACGAAGTCCTGCGCAAGGCATCGGCACATTTTGCTTAGGCGGAGCTCAACCGCCGGTTCAAGCCATGAAGGCGTTCATCGACGATCATCGGGACGTCTACGGAGCGCGCACGGTTTGGCACCCACTGCGACGTGAAGGCATGACTGTGGCTCGCTGCACAGTGGCGCGGCTGATGGGCAGATGGGCTTGCAGGGCGTGGTACGCGGCAAGGTGATCCGTGCGACGGTTAGCGACAAGGCTACGCCCTGTCCGCTGGACCGGGTTAACCGGCAGTTTCGAGCTGATCGCCCAGATGCGCTGTGGGTGTCGGATTACACGTAGTGTCTGGACCTGGCAAGGTTTCGTCTACGTCGCCTTCGTCATCGACGTTTATACCCGGTGCATCGTCGGCTGGAAAGCATCCAGCTCGGTGCGGACTGACTTTGTGCTGATACGTTGGAGCAGGCCCTGTATGCCTGGCGACGGCCGGGTTCGTTGATCCATCACAGCGATAGGGGCGGCCACCAATACTTATCGATCCGCTACACCAAACGTCTGGCCGAAGCCCGCATCGAGCCCTCGGTCGGCAGTGTCGGTGATAGCGACGACAATGCCTTGTCCGAAACCATTGACGCCTGTTAGAACCCATTGGAAACATCCCACCAACGGAAGCTGAGGTCGCGTACTATCAACAACAGGCCGTCACGGCCAAAGCAGCATGACTCAAACCTTTCAGCCTCCGGGTTTCCCGGGGCGGTTCACTACGGACAGACCTCTTCCGACGCTACGCAGGGAGTTCCCTGACAGGCTGCGTTGTCACGTCGGCGATTTCGCCGCCGCCCAGACACTCCTCATCGGTATAGAGCACCGCATACTGGCCGGCGACGGCAGCACGTTGCGGCGTGTCGAACTCAATGGCGACGCAGCCCTCCGCCAGCAGGGATGCGTGGCATTTTTGCAAGGGTTGGCGATGGCGGATGCGCGCATACAAGGGGGCCGACAGCGCGACAGATCGGTGGATCCAATGGAACGCGGTCGTGGTCAACC
>Ga0307372_10009098_pt1 | contig 13784 bp, 13 predicted proteins | sample OX1MG_FD_202533 | JGI IMG/M metagenome (GOLD analysis project Ga0307372, IMG submission 202533) | Soil microbial communities from Risofladan, Vaasa, Finland - OX-1 | ecosystem: Environmental > Terrestrial > Soil > Coastal area > Acid sulfate soil | place: Finland: Risofladan, Vaasa | collected...
ACCACGCCTTCCTCACCGAGGGCGGCGTCTTCACGGAGGAGTTCATCGAGCAGTGGATCGAGTACAAGACGGAGCGCGAGCTGCGTCCGGTGGAGATCCGCCCCCACCCCTACGAGTTCTTCCTGTACTACGAGATCTAGCAGGGTGAGGAAGAACCCCTGCTAGGCATCGGCGCGGGCCTGAATGCCTCCTTAACGCAAGCGCGGTAGAATGCGCTCATGACGAGCCACCGCACTCTCGCCTTGATCCTCGCGCTCGCGGTCTGCGCGACGGCGCCGGCCGCGAGCGCCGTCGTCCGCGACCCGACGCCCGCGGATCTCGCTTTCCCGCACTACCAGCACATCCTCGTGATCGTCGACGAGAACGAGGGCTTCGGCGCCGTCGTCGACAGCCCGCTCGCGCCCACGATCACGGCGCTGGGCAAGGAGTACGGCGAAGCCGCCGCGTTCTACGCCGAGACGCACCCCAGCGAGCCGAACTACGTCGCGATGATCGGGGGGAGCGACTTCGGCATCCAAGACGACGACGCGTACTACTGCAAGCCGGGCATGAACGATCCGCACTGCAAGGGGTCCACGAAGGCGGGCTTCGTCGATCACACCGTGGACGCCCCGAACCTCGCCTCGCAGCTCGACGCCGCCGGCCTCACCTGGCGCGGCTACTTCGGCGCCTTCGACCCCGGCCACTCCGACGTCGTCTTCAGCGGCGCGAGCGCCACGGCGCCGGCCGCGCTCTACGGCTCCAAGCACAACCCCTTCATGAACTTCTCCGGCCTGCGCAAGGAACTGCCGCGGCACATCTTCCCGCAAGCTCAGCTCGCGCGCGACTTGGCGGCGGGCACCCTGCCGAACTTCGCCTACATCGTGCCGGACCAGTGCGACGACATGCACGGGATCAAGGCCGGTCCCCGCGTCCCGGCGGATTGCCGCTCGGGACCCTCGGGTCCGCGCATCGCGCGCGGCGACCGCGCGGTGAAGCGGCTCGTCGACGAGATTCGATCCTCCGCGACCTGGAAGTCCTCGGAGAACGTCGCCATCGTCATCACCTTCGACGAGAACGACGGCGCGGCGCGCGCCTCGGGGCGTCAGGGCTGCTGCGGCTCCGATCCGGCCACGCCGGCCAACGCGGGCGGCGGACGGATTCCGACGATCGTGATCACCAATCACGGCCCGCGTCAGATGACGGACCGGACGCCGTACAACCACTACTCGCTCCTGCGGAGCATCGAAGACGCCTTCGGCATCCACGCGTATCTCGCCGGCGCCGGCGACTGGCGGGCGGGGGTGCGGCCGATGACCCGGCTCTTCGCCGTGACGCTCAAGACCTGAGCGATTCGCGCAGCAGCGCGAGCAGCGCGCTGGCGGCACCCGAGAGGTGGCGCCCCTGGCGCCAGGCGATGCCCACCGTGCGCCGCAACCCGCGCGGCGCCACGGTGAGCGCGCGCACGCGAGCCGGCGCGGTCTCCGCCACGCTGCGCGGCAGGATCGCCACCCCCAATCCCTCAGCCGCGAGCGCGCAGACCGCCGACCCGTCGCCGCTCTCGAAGGCGACGCGCGGCGTGAAGCCCGCCTCGCGGCATGCCTGCTCCACGGTGCGGCGCAACCCGGAGCCCGGCTTGTTCATGATGAACGGCGAATCGGCAAGCGCCGCGAGCGGAACGCGCTTTCGGCCGGCAAGCTCGTGCGCCAGCGAGACCACCACCACGAGGTCGTCCTGATAGACGTTCTCGACGGCGATTCCGGCCGGCATGGCGCGCCGCGTGGTGTCCAGGAGCGCGATGTCGAGAGCCCCGTCCACCAACAGGCTGGGCATCCGATCGCTGGTCTCTTCTTGGAGCGCGATCTCCACCTGCGGATGACGCTCGTGGTAGCGGGCGAGAATCCCCGGGAGCTTCAGCTCGCTGAGCGATTGCAGCGTGCCCACCACCACCCTGCCGCGCAGCGAGCCCGCGAATCCCTCCATCTCCGCGAGCGCCGTGTCCGCGGCATCGACGATGGGCTGGGCGTGCCCGAGAAACGCCTGGCCGGCTGCCGTGACCGAGACGCGGCGGTTGTCGCGGTCGAAGAGGCGGACGCCCAACTCCCGCTCCAACTGACGGATCTGCTGCGAGAGCGCGGGCTGGGCGATGCCCAGCCGCTCAGCGGCCCGGGTGAAGTGCCGCTGCTGGGCGACGGCGAGGAAATAGCGCAGGTGGCGAAGCTCCATGATATCTGTATCTTATCATAAGGCTACAGACTATATATTGGACATATCGCACGATGCATGGGAGAATGCCCGTATGTCCCAGGGCATCCACGTTCGCTCGATCTCCGTCCTCTCGCTGAGCCACTTTTTCAACGACATCTACCAGGGCATCGTCCCCGCCCTGCTCCCGTTCCTGGTCGTGCACCGGGGCCTCTCGTACGAGGCCGTCGCGGGACTCGTCTTCGCGTTCAATCTGAGCTCGGCGGTCGTCCAACCGCTCTTCGGGCATCTCTCCGATCACCGGCCCATGCCGTGGCTCATGCCCGCCGGCATCACCATGGGGGCCCTCGGGATCGCGCTCATCGGCCTGGCACCCAGCTATGCCGCCATCTTCGGGCTCCTTCTGCTCAGCGGCGTCGGCATCGCCGCCTTCCACCCCGAGGGGTCGCGCTTCGCGAACTACGTCTCGGGGGGACGGCGCGCAAGCGGCATGAGCCTCTTCACGGTCGGAGGCAACCTGGGCTTCGCGCTGGGACCGGCTCTAGCCACCGCGCTCCTCGCGCACTACGGCATGATCGGCACGGTTCCGACGGCGATCGCCGGCATCCTGGGCGCTGTGCTCCTGTCGTGGGAGCTGCCGCGCCTCGCGCGCTTCCGCAGCGTCTACGCCAAGCAGACCGCGGCGGCCGGCGGCCACGGTCAAGACGCCTGGTGGCCGTTCGTGCGCTTGACGTGCTTTCTGACGGTGCGCGCGTTCACCACGTTCGGGCTGATGACGTTCGTCCCGCTCTATGAGATGAGGGTCCATGGCGTCTCCACCGGGACGGCCGGGGCGATGCTGAGCATCCTGCTCGCGGGCTCCGCAGCCGGCACGCTCGCGAGCGGGTGGCTTGCCGACCGCTTCGGGCGCCGCGCGGTGCTGGTCACCGCGATGGCCATCGTGGTGGCGCTCCTGCCGTTCTTCATCGTGGCAACCAACGTGGTCACGGCTTCGCTGCTCGCCGCGCTCGTCGGCGCCGCCCTCTTCGGCTCCATGACCGCCGCCGTCGTGCTCGGCCAGGAGTACCTCCCCAACCGCTTGGGCGCCGCTTCGGGAATGACGCTCGGCTTGACGATCAGCTTGGGAGGGATGGGCGTTCCCGTGCTCGGCGCGATCGCCGACGCCCACGGCCTCACCACCGTGATGGTCGCCATCGTCGTGCTGGTCGCGGTGGCCGGGGCCATCGCCGCCACGCTCCCCACCCCGCAGCCCTCCGCGCCGCCGCGGCAGCTGCCGGTCGAGGCCGCAGCCGAACCCGCCTAGGCGCGCGTTCCGGCGCGCGGGTCGTTGACGGCCGTGGGCGGCCGTTCGCCGCGCGCGATGGCGATGCAGTTCTCCGCGGCGATGGTGGCCATCCGGTCGCGCGTCTCCACCGAGGCGGAGCCGATGTGCGGCACCAGCACCGCGTTCTCGCACGTCAGGAGATCGGGGTGGATCTTCGGCTCCTCCTCGAAGACGTCGAGTCCGGCGCCGGCGATCCAGCCCTCGTGCAGCGCTCTGGCTAAAGAGGCCTCGTCGATCACCGGACCGCGGGAGGTGTTCACGACGTACGCGGTGCGCTTCATCGAGCGCAGCTCCCGCTCGCCGAGCCAGTGCCGCGTCTGGGCCAAGAGCGGCATGTGCAACGAGAGGAAGTCGCTCTCGCGCAGGAGCGCCTCCTTGTCGACGAAGGCGGCGTTGCAGGCCTCCTCCACCTCTCCCGGAGCACGCTGCGCGTCGGTGTAGAGGATGCGCATGTCGAAGCCGCGGGCACGCCGGGCCACGGCCTGGCCGATCCGTCCGAAGCCGGCGACCCCGAGCGTCTTGCCGTAGACGTCGCCGCCCAGCAACATGAGGATTCCCCAGCCGTGGTACTTGCCGGCGCGCACGTAGCGCTCGGCCTCGCCGATGCGCCTCGCCGTCGCCATCAGCAGCGTCCACGCGAGGTCGGCGGTAGTCTCCGTCAACACGCCCGGGGTGTTGGTGACCCAGACGCCGCGCTCCGTGGCCGCCGGAACGTCGACGTTGTCGTAGCCCACCGCCACGTTGGCCACGACGCGAACGTCGGGGCAGATGTCGAGCAGCGCCCCGTCCACGCGGTCGGTGAGCAACGTCACCAGCGCCATGCACCCCTTGGCACGCTCGGCAATCTCCGTCGGGGAGAGCGGGCGGTCGGCGCGGTTGACGTCCACGTCGTACGCGCTCGCCAGGCGCTCGATGCCCGCCTCCGGAATCACACGCGTAACGAATGCCTTGGGTCGTTCCATGGCGGAACCTCCCTCCTCGTCGTCGGAAACGCTGAACCGCACTTTTCGGAGGCCGAGTCCGCCTCCTGCACCGCCGCGCCGCACCGGCTTCCGGAGGGCCGCCACGACGGCCAAGCGAACACGCCCCGCCTATGACTCCCATGAAGCCGTGGCAGTTGCTCGCGCTCCTGGCGCTCGTGATTCTCGCCATCCTCTTTCTCGCTCGCTATAGCCGCTCGCTCGAGGAGCACCGGAGCTCCTCGCACCACCCGATCGCGGCGGCACGCTTGGAGCAGAGCGTGAGCTGGGTACAGGAGTAGTCGTGCAAACGCAATTCGACTTCGGGATCTTCAAGAGCTACGACATTCGGGGCATCTATCCGACGCAGCTCAACGACGAGCTCGCGTATCGGCTCGGCCGCGCCTTCGCGGCGTTTCTGCTGGCGGGGAACGAGGCGGCGCGCCCGTTGACCGTCGCCGTCGGCCGCGACATGCGGACCAGCGGACCCGCGCTCTCGCAGGCGTTCACGCGAGGGCTGGTGGAGCAGGGCGTCGACGTGGTCGACGTCGGCGAGGTCTCGACCGACGCCATCTACTTCGCGGTGGGGAAATACGGCCTCGACGGCGGGGCGATGATCACCGCATCCCACAACCCCAAGGAGTACAACGGCTTCAAGCTCTGCCGCGAGGAGGCGATCGCGCTCTCGTCCAAGGAAGGCCTCGAGGATATTCGCGCGACGATCGAGCACGGCGTCTATCCGGCGCCGGCTCGCGCCGGGGCGGTCTCGAGCCGCGACATCCTCGACGACTTCGCGGCGCACTGCCTCTCGTTCGTCGACGCCTCCAAGATCAAGCCGTTCAAGATCGCCATCGACTGCGGCAACGGCATGGGCGGAAAGACCGTTCCCTACGTCTTCCGGCATCTGCCCTGCACGGTGATCCCGCTGTACTTCGAGCTCGACGGCTCCTTTCCGCACCACCCACCGAGTCCGATCGAGCCGGAGAACATGGTCGACGTCCAACGCGCCGTGCTCGAGCACGGCTGCGACCTGGGCGTGGCGTTCGACGGCGACGCCGATCGCATGTTCGTGGTGGACGAGAAGGGCGAGCTCATCGGCGGAGGAACGGTGACCGCGCTCGTGGCCGAGAACGAGCTGCGCAAGCACCCCGGTGCGAAGATCCTCTACAACCTCATCTGCAGCCGCAGCGTGCCGGAATGGATCGCGCGTCACGGCGGCGTGCCGTTGCGCTCGCAAGTGGGGCACTCGCTGATCAAGGCGACCATGCGCAAAGAGGACGTGGTCTTTGGCGGCGAGCATTCCGGGCACTTCTACTTCCGGGACAATTGGTACGCAGACAGCGGCATGATCGCGCTGCTCGAGTGCCTGGAGGTATTCTCCAATGCCGGCAAGCCCGTCAGCGCGGTGGTGGCGCCGTTGCAGCAGCGCTCGCAGTCGGGCGAGATCAATAGCGTCGTCGCCGACATCCCCGGCAAGCTGGCGGAGATCGAGCGAGCGTATGCCGACGGCGCGATCGACCATCTGGACGGCGTCACCGTGCAGTACGATCACTGGTGGTTCAACGTGCGCCCGTCGAACACCGAGCCCTTGCTGCGCCTCAACCTTGAGGCGGACGACCGCACCACGATGGAACGCAAGCGCGACGACGTGCTCGCGCTGATCCGAGCGTAGGGCGGCAGCGGCCGGCGATGGCGATGGAGCGCGTGCGCCGTGAGGTGCGCCTTCCGGACGCGTGGAGCGTCGAGGATTTCGAACGCGCGCTGCATCGCTTCGTGGAGCTCTACGGACGTCGCCCGGAGATCATCTTTGGCGCGCCCGCCGTGCTCGAGCGCTTCTGCCGATATTATGAGAGGAGCCCGGAGAGGGCCTACGGCGGCTCGCCCCAGTTCGAGGGCATCCCATTGCACGCCGCGATCCTCCCACCCGACGTCGTCGCCTTCGAAGGGGAGGTCGACGAGGAGATCTTGGGTGACTGGTAACGAAAGAGACGCGATGTCCGACACGATGACGATCGGTCCTGCCCGGTTGGCCCTGGGCGACGGCGGAAGCATGCACGGCCGCTTGGTCATCAGGGCAGGCAAGATCGCCGAGGTCTTGGAGGGAGCGGGGCCAACCGACGTTCCCGTCCCCGCCGGCGCAACGATCTCGCCCGGCCTGATCGACATCCACACGAACGGCGCCGACGATCACCTGTTCAACCGCGATCAGGCGGCGGCGGTGCGCGTCGCCTCGTCGTTCTACGCGCGCTGCGGCGCCACGGGCTTTGTGGCGTCGATCATGACCGCCCCGTGGGAGTCGATGCTGCATGCGGCCAACTCGGTCGCCGAGGCGGCCCATGAGCTGGAGGAGACCGGTCCCCTCGGGGCGCGTTGCCTCGGAGTCCAGTTCGAGGGACCGTTCCTCAACCCGAAGTTCCGGCGCGTCCATCGAGCCGAATGGCTCCTCCCCGCATCGATGGACCGCGTTCGGGCTGCCGTCGAAGCCTGTCGGGGCGCGCTCGTGATGATGGCCATGGCGCCCGAGGTTGAGGGCGTCGCCGACGCCGCTCGCTGGCTCCACGCGCAGGGCATCGTCTGCGCGGCGGCTCACACATCCGCGAAGTACGCCGAAGGGGTGCTGGCAATCGGTGTGGGCTTCCGCACGTTGACCCACGCCTTCAACGGCATGGGGCTCTTGGACCACCGCGATCCCTCGCTGCTGCCCGCCTTCATCGAGGACCCTCGCACCACGATCCAACTGATCTGCGACGGCAAGCACGTGGCGCCGCCCGTCGTGAACGTCCTCTACCGCGCGTGCGGCGACCAGCTCGTGGTGGCCACCGACAACATGCCCCCGGCCGGCCCCGACTACCGCGTGGAGGGCGGCGTGGTCCGCGCCGCCGACGGCACGATCGCCGGATCGGCCCTGCGCATCGACCAAGGCGTGCGCAACCTCATGGCCTTCGCCCGCATCCCCTTCGAGCGCGCCGTGGTCGCGGCCACCGCCGCTCCGGCCCGGACGTTGGGCCTGGAGCGCGAGATGGGCCTGTTGGCGCCCGGCAGGCGCGCTGACCTCGCCGTCTGGGATGCCGAGCATCACGTGGTCGCGACGCTCCTCGCGGGCACGCCCATCTACGGAGCCGAGTTCCTGCACGCCCGCGCCGCCTCGTAGACCGCCACCTCGTAGGCCGCTGCTGTGGGGGCGGGGAGCATGCCGCGCAAGGGGGGCTCCGAGGCGCGAGCGCACCCAGGATGGGGGAGCGAAGCGCGAGGGCAGCAGGAGCAGACAGGAGGTGCTGCGACGGGCGTCCCCCGGCGCGACATACTCCCCGCCCGCACGCGCCTGGGCACGCCCGCGGTCGCGCCGGGTCGTTCAGCGGAGAAACGAAGCGCTACGAGGCCTTCACGCTTCCTCCGAGGTACGCGGCGCGGACCTCTTCGGATGCGAGCAGGTTTGCCGCGGTGTCCTGCATCGTGATGTTCCCCGTCTCCAGAACGTACCCCCGATGCGCGATCTGGAGCGCCTGGCGCGCGTTCTGCTCGATCAGCAGGATCGTCACGCCGCGCTTGTTGATGTCGCGGATGATCCCGAAGATCGTCTGCACGAGCAACGGGGAGAGGCCCAGCGACGGCTCGTCGAGCAGGAGCACGTCGGGGCGGGACATGAGCGCCCGGCCGATCGCCAGCATCTGCTGCTCGCCGCCCGAGAGCGTTCCGCCTTTCTGGTGCACGCGCTCCTTGAGGCGGGGGAAGAAGCTGAAGACTTCCTCCATCGTCTCGGAGACCTCCGTTGCGCTCCTGCGCGTGAAGGCACCCAGCTGAAGGTTCTCCAGCACCGTCATCCGCGCGAAGATCCGCCGGCCTTCAGGTGACTGAATCAGGCGCCGCTGCACGATCTGATCCGGGCTTAGGCGCGTGATGTCCTGGCCCTGGTACAAGACGTGCCCGCGGGCCGGGCGCAGCAGGCCGCTGATCACGCGCAGCGTGGTGGTCTTGCCCGCTCCGTTGCTGCCGATGAGCGCGACGATCTCGCCCTTCTCAACGTGCAGGGAGACGCCGTGCAGGGCCTGGATGCGCCCGTAGAACGCATCGATATGGGTGAGCTCGAGGACCGCGGCCATTACGCGCTCGTCCCCAGGTAGGCCTCGATGACTTTGTCATCGGACCGGATCTGCTCCGGCGTGCCTTCGGCGATCTTCTCCCCGTGATCGAGGACCGCGATTCTCTCGCTGATGTTCATGACCAACCCCATGTCGTGCTCGATCAGGAAGACCGTCGTCCCACGATCGCGGATGGCCCGGATCAAGTCGACCAGCCCCTCCTTCTCGCGTGGATTCATGCCGGCCGCGGGCTCGTCCAACAGCAGCAGCTTCGGCTCACTCGCCAGCGCTCTGGCGATCTCCAGCCGGCGCTGATAGCCGTACGGCAGGTTGTGCGCGAAGTCGTCCGCATGGCGCTCGAGGCCCACGAAGCGCAGAAGCTCCATCGCCTGCTCGCGGACCCGTTTCTCCTCGGCCTTTTGCTTGGGCGTGTGGAGCAGGCTGTCCCAGAGCATGGCGGTCATTCGGACGTGGCGTCCGGCCATCACGTTCTCCAGCGCGCTCATGAACGCGAAGAGGCGGATGTTCTGGAACGTCCGCGCGATGCCGAGCTTGCAGACGTAATCCGGCTTCTTGCCCGCGATCTCCAGGCCGTCGAACTCGATGCCGCCCGAGGTCGGCACGTACAATCCGGTCACCAGATTGAACGCCGTCGATTTGCCTGCACCGTTGGGGCCGATCATGGCCGCGATCTGCCCCTGGTTGATCTCGTAGGAGACCTCTTTCACCGCCACCAAGCCGCCGAAAGCCTTGGTCACCTGCTTGAGCGCAAAGAACGCCATCACATGCTCTCCCGCGGCATGTCTTCATACTCGGCGTTCTCCGCCGCAATGACTGCCTTGTCGTCGTGCTCCTTGAGCTCGGCCTTGCGCTGCTCCGCCCCCCAGAGACCCTCCGGCTTGAAGAGCATGATGCAGACGAGGATGATGCCGTAGAGCATGAAGCGATACTGGGTGAAGTCGACGTGCAGACCCACCATCGCCACGAGGTTGCCGGCCTGAGGCAAGATGAAGAAGTTCAGCAGCGACAAGAGCGCCGAGCCCAGGACCACCCCCGGCAGCGACCCCATGCCTCCCAGAACGAGCATCGACAACACGGTGATGCTGACGTTGAACTTGAACTGATCCGGCGAGACCAGCGTCAGCAGCGAGGCATTCACCACGCCGGAGAGCCCCGAGAACGAGGCGCCCAGCGAGAACGCCGCGAGCTTCGCCGTCGTCGTGTTCACCCCCATGTGCGCGGCTGCGATCTCGTCCTCGCGAATCGCCATCCAGGCGCGTCCCAGGCGGCTGGTCCGCAGGTTGTTCGCGAACACCAGGCTGAGGGCAACGAGCACCAGCACCAGGTAGTAGTACGGCACCGGGTTGAGCCCGAAGTGATAGCCGAAGATCTTCGGCTGGTCGATCGCGCTGATGCCGTTGGGGCCGCCCGTGATCTTCTGCAGATTCAGGAACGTCTGCGGAACGATCTCTCCGAAGCCCAGGGTCACGATGGCCAGATAGTCGCCGCGCAGCCTCAGGGTCGGCGCGCCGAGGATGATGCCGAACAGCGCCGCGACGGCCGCGCTGACGAAGATCATCGGCCAGAAGGAAAAGTGCAGCCCGAACTGCGGGCTGGCCACCATGGCGTACGTGTACGAGCCGATTGCGAAGAACGCGGCGTACCCGAGGTCGAGCAGACCCGCGAATCCCACGACGATGTTCAGGCCGATCGCCAGCATCATGTAGACGCCGGCATTGACCAGGACGGTGATGTGCCCGCCGTTATGGTCGACCAAGGGGAGGAACGGCATGAACACGGCGAGCGCGATCATGACGATGTCGGCCGGCCGCAACTTCTTCTTCTTCTTGTTCATGCCTACACCTTATCGGGGAGTGCTTCCCCGAGCAGACCAGACGGACGGAAGATCAGCACGAGCACCAGAAGCAAGAACACCGCGACCGTCGCCCATTGCTGGGAGATGAATCCCGCCGTGAGCGACTCCACCATGCCGATGACGAATCCGCCGAGCATGGCACCCGCGACGTTTCCGATGCCGCCGAGCACCGCTGCGGTGAAGGCCTTGAGACCTGCCTCGAATCCGTTGTAGAACCACGTCGAGCCGTAGTAGACGCCGCTGACGAAGCCGCCGGCCCCTGCCAGGGCACTGCCGATGAAGAACGTGAGCGCGATCGTCATGTTGATGTTGATGCCCATGAGCTGCGCCGCGTCACGATCCTGCGCCGTCGCCCGCATCGCCTTGCCGAGCCGCGTATTGTAGATGAAGGTCTGCAGCACGACCATCATCGTGATCGCGGTCCCGACGACCAGCAGCTCGTTCGACTGGACGATGATGCCGCCCAGCGTCCAGGTGACGTTGGGGACGATCGAGGGGAACGGGATGGGCGAGGGCCCTTGCCAGAGCTGCATCACGTTCTCGAGGATGAACGATGCGCCGATGGCCGTGATCAGCGGGGCCAGGCGCGGGGCGTTCCGCAAGCGCCGGTATGCCAAGCGCTCCAAGAGCATGCCGACGACACCGCACAGCAGCATCGCCGCGACAACGGTGAGGGTGATGACGCCGAAGAGGGGCCAGCCGCTCAGCTGCCCGCTGGCATCCAATAAGCCGATGACGGCGATCGAGAAGAACGATCCCATCGTGTAGACGTCGCCGTGTGCGAAGTTGATCAGCTCGATGATGCCGTAGACCATCGTGTAGCCGATCGCGATCAACGCGTAGATCCCCCCCAGCGAGATGCCGTTGATCACCTGTTGAATGAACGTTTCCAAGGTTGTCTCTCTCCTGAAGGCACGACCGGGGCGGGCTATACGGTATAGCCCGCCCCAACCGGCAGCCGTCGCTAGCGAACGGGAACGCGAACCGAACTGCGCTCCGGGTCGTCTAGCGAGCGATGAGGGCCTGCTTCAGGAAGACCTGCTTGTCGTTCGCGACCTTCCACAGCGAGATCACCGGGTTGTTGGTGTTGCCGTCCGTCGTGAAGCCGAAGGTGCCGATGATCGACTTGAAGTCCTTGGTCGCCTGCAGGGACTTGAGCACCTGGGCGCGCGTCGGCATCTTGCCGCCGTTCGCCTTGATGGCCCGCTCGACCGCGTCGATCATGACGTTTGCGGCCACGTACGCGTTGGCCGAGTAGGCGCCGATGTCGCTCTTGTACTTCGCCTTGTAAGCCTTGATGAAGGCCTGCGCGGAGGCGAGCTTCTGAGCGTTGGGCGCCGCGACCGTGTAGTACGAGTTGTTCGCCGCCGGGCCCGCGATCTTGATGAAGGCCTCGTCGGAGATGCCGTCACCGCCCTCGAAGGGGATCTTGGCGGGGTTGAGGCCCGCGCCGGCCATCTGCTGGCGCAGGAGGCCGCCGCCGGTCGAGGTCACGCCGCCGTAGTAGATGGCGTCGGGGTGCGTGGCCGCGATCTTGGTGAGCAGCGCCTTGAAGTCTTGCTGGTTGGCCGTCAGGTGATCGTGACCGAGCACCGTGCCGCCCATGCTCTTGAATTCCTTCTCGAAGACGTTGGCCAGGCCCAGGCCGTACGTCTCGTTGTCGTCGACGACGTAGACCTTCTTGAAGCCGAGCTCCTTGGCGAACTCCGCGCCAGCCTTACCCTGGAGATCGTCCGTCGCGCAGACGCGGAAGTAGGTGATCTCCTTGGGATGCGTGGTGCGGTACTTGGCCGACGTCAGCGTCGGGTTGGTGTTCGAAGGCGAGATGAGCGGGAGGCCGGCTTCGTTCGAGACGGGGATCTCCGCCGCCGCCACGTTCGAGTTGAACGGGCCGACGACGCCCATCACCTCGGGATCGGCCGCGAGGCTGCGGATGTTGGTCGCACCCTGTTGCGGATTGTGAACACCGCCGACGGCGTCGTCGAGCGCGTCCATCTGGAACTTGAAGCCCGCCGGCGCGTGGGCGTTGGCCTCTTCGATGGCCAGCGCGACGCCGTTCTGGGTCGGGATGCCGTCGGAAGCGTCAGCACCCGAAACCGGAAGGTCGACGCCGATCTTGATGACTTGGTCGGCGGCCTGCGCGGGCGCGAACGCGGCGCTGGTGCCGAACATGGACAGGGTCGCTGCTAAGGCAACGAACCGTGCCAGTGAACGTCTGGACATGCTGTCGTGTACTCCCTCCAAAATGACAATGAAAGACTTCGCTGCGAGAGTCGATTTGCGTCCCCAATGAACAGGGTTTTGGCCAGCTTCCCGTGCGACGAAAGTCGTACCTCTCTACAGGTGTACAACGAACGTAACCCGTGACTGTCCCGTTCCCGAGCCGGAGACTACGCGACGCGGCTCGCTTCCCCTGCACTAAAGTCTACCGCTTCGCAAAACCCGCTCTCACGATGGCGACGAACGAATGCGCTGAGGCGGGACTAATTCCTCCGTGAAGCCCGAACGAACCACCGACACAAGCGCGCTATTCTGAACAGAGGCGCGGCTCCGAGGAGGCTACACCGCCTCGAGCTCGCGCGTCGCGCGAGCGTCGAAGTACTTCGCCTGCGGGTGGTGGAGGACCAGCGCGGCGGTCGATTGCTCGGGCACGATCTGAAAGCCCTCGGTGAGCGAGACGCCCAGCCGCTCCTGCGCCTGGAGCAGGCGAAAGACGGGCGCGTGCTGCGCGTGGTCCGGGCAGGCGGGGTAGCCCCAGGAGTACCGTTGCCCCGCTCCCTCGCCGAGGCCCAGCTCGCGCCGGATGCGCCGGTGGAGCCACTCCGCGGTCGCCTCGGCGGCCTGCACGGAGAAGCCGTGGAGGAAGAGCGCCTCGCTGTACCGGTGCTCCTGTTGCAGCCGCGCGGACGCCTCGCCGGCGCCGTCGCCGACGGTCACCACCTGAAAGGCCACGACGTCCGACGCGCGCCCGCCCTCGGGCGGCCGCAGGTAGTCCGCCAAGCACAGGTGCTCGCCCCCGGGCTGGCGGGGAAAGCTCAGCCGGAACACCTCGCGCCCCGGGTCGGCGGGGTCGTAGACGACGACCGCATCGCCGTCGCCCGCCGCCGGGAAATACCCGTAGACGGCGCGCGGGCGAACGAAGCCCGTGCGGCACGCTTGTTCCTTGAACGCCTCGAGGCGCGGCTCGAACTCGTCGCGCACGACCCGCTCCCACGCCTCTCCCTTGAGATTCCCTCCGCCCCACGAGAGCCGGTAGAGCGAGCGAAGGTCGAAACAGGCGAAGACGTCCTCCAGGTCGATCTCCTCGAGGGTGCGCGGCCCCCAGAACGGCACCGCCGGGACCGGCGCGACGAGCAGATGGT
>Ga0307372_10009105_pt1 | contig 13776 bp, 9 predicted proteins | sample OX1MG_FD_202533 | JGI IMG/M metagenome (GOLD analysis project Ga0307372, IMG submission 202533) | Soil microbial communities from Risofladan, Vaasa, Finland - OX-1 | ecosystem: Environmental > Terrestrial > Soil > Coastal area > Acid sulfate soil | place: Finland: Risofladan, Vaasa | collected...
TGGTGGGCGATACAGGACTCGAACCTGTGACTTCTACCGTGTGAAGGTAGCACTCTACCGCTGAGTTAATCGCCCTTGGATATCAACATACCAGATTTCGGCGTGGCGGGCTAGACCCACATTTCCGTTTTGAACTCCACACATGAATCGCCGGCATCGGTATTTATAAGAGTTTGAATGCGATGAAGGCCCTTCGCAGGTTGAAGCAAGGAGGGGGGACGGAGAGGTGTCTGAGAAAACTCAACCGCTTCACAATAAGCCAGTTCCTGGCTTTCCTGCACCCGGAATGGGCGGGAGTTCCCCCTCCCTGGGCCGCCAGGGCCGCTGCAGATGGAAAGGACGAAAGAGAGGGCTCCAGCGGAGGCGATTGGCTCTATACTGCTTGGTGGCCGGAAAGGCAAAATGGAAATCCCGGATAAGTGAACCTGGCAACCAAACGTCTGTTACGCGGCAGGGTCCGCGCCCAGGAGGCATTTCAAGCAGGCAGCTTGGGGCGAACAATGGTAAATCGTGTCTAATCGGATTTGCGGGGGAAAACAATGAACCGATGGCGACTCGCCTTTATTTTGTTTGCGCTGCTCATACCTGTTGGCTTGACGCTCGCGGCCCAGGACAAGTCTCCGGGGCCGGAAGGCCTTCTGGATGAGTTATTTATTTTGAGGAATACCAAAACCGCGAGGCAGTCTTCCTGGGACCGTACCGGCGGCAACCACGACTGGATTACGGTCGCACCCGGCGAGACGAAAACCCTTTTCGAACTTTCCGGGGCAGGTGTCATTCGCCGGTTCTACATGGTGCCTTCCGCCCCTGACCGCATGTGGTACCGCAAAGCAGTGCTGCGCATGTACTGGGATGGCGAAAAAGACCCCGATGTGGAAGTACCCGTAGGTGACTTCTTCGGGTCCGGACTGGGAACGCTCCGGTACTTCAAATCTCTGGTCGTAAATATTAATCAGGGTCTGCGAGCATGGAACTTTGATGGAATGGTTTCCTATTTCCCCATGCCCTTCGAGAAGGGCGCGCGCATTACGCTTGAGAATGACGGAAACGTCAAGAATTTCGCCGTTTGGTACCAGGTTGATTATGAGCAGTATCCCGCTGGGGGGCTGCCGGCGAACACGGGCAGGTTTCACGCCGAGTGGCATCGCGAGATCCACCCGCCGATACCGCCGGGGGTTCCCAAGAACACCTCAGGGGGCGCGAACGCGTTTAAGAACACCACGGGGAAATATAACTATGTGGTGTTGGACGCGAAAGGGAAAGGAACCTTCGCGGGCCTGTTTCTTACCGTTAATAACGTTGCCGGAGGCTGGTACGGGGAAGGTGACGACATGATTTTTGTGGACGGAGCCAAGTGGCCTCCCACCTACCCCGGCACGGGACACGAAGAAATCTTCAGCAGCGGCTGCTGTCCGGACAAAGAATGGTGGGGGCCCTACACGGGCTTCTATCTGATCGAGAACCGGAACCACAACTTTGGCGGAATGAACCAGATGTACCGGTTTTATCTCAACGCTCCGATCCATTTTCAAAAGTCGATCCGGTTCACCATCGAGCACGGGCATGACGACAACTTTGACAATCCTTATACCTCGACGGCGTTTTGGTATCAGACGGACCCGCGGGCGTCGTATTTTCCGCTGCCGGCGGCGAAAGATCGGTTGCCGCTTTGGCCGGCAGAAGTGTCGGCAGCCATCGAGCGAGAAACCAAGCTGGAGGACGAACTAGCGGCCTGGCGGCAGGAGGGAAAGCATCACATGAGCAAAGTTGACGAAAAGCTGTACCAGGCGCTGGTGGCATCACGGAACAAGGAGTTCCGCAAATTTGACTTTCAGGACTACCGGCGCGACGTACTGGCCCTGGAATCGCTCGTCAACGGTTACGTTCAGAAAAACGAAGGAACAAAATAGAGGAACGTAAATCCAGCTTCACACATCGGCATTGGTCGCGGAAATAAATCAGGCCTATGAGTCGTCTGTATACTCCCTTGATACGCGTCGCCTGCATTGCGGCAGTGGCGCTCGCGGGCTGCGCGCAGATGCGCGCCCAGCCGCCTCGCACCTTTGATCTTAACGGCAACCTCAAGCTTGTGGATCTGCCCCCTGCAGCAACTCCTGTTGAAGGCATGATGGTCAGCCTGCATCCCCAAAAGAAAGGAGTTTTTAACATTCAGGCTCGTCTAGCGCCGAACGGCAATTTCGTCATGAAGAACGTCAGGCCTGGACGCTATTCTTTAGAATTGCCGGTCCCTGGCAGGATTCTGCGTGTCACCATTGGCTCCCAAAAGCTCGCTCCCGATGGGTTTCACCTCGATTCGAGCATGGCAGGTCCCCTTCAAATCGTCGTCAGCCTGAAGAGCTCGAGCCTATTTGTGACGGTGCGTGGGTTACCCAGCGAACGCGGTGGCTTCGTCGCTCTGCTCGCCCCTGCGGATCGTTACCTGACGCTGCAGCTATCGTGTTATTCGCTCGCGCTGAGAGGGGTTAAGACCGAGTTCCGGTCAATTCCGCCGGGGCGATATCGGATTTTCGTTGTCGATTCGCGATTCGTGAGCCAGGTTTCAGCGTACGCGCCGCGCTTCCCGGATTTCCTCAAGAACCAAGCGACGGAGGTCGAAGTGTTGGATGAGGGAGAAGCAAAGGCAACGTATCTGGATGACCAGGCGATCCGGCAGGCGATTGCGCAGGCTGGTCCCGTCCCTTAGCAATCAATAAGCCTGCCCGCGCTCTGCTTGGGAAGTTACCGGCATAAGGTTACAGGCATCGAAGATTCATGGAAAAGGTTCCCACTAACCCGACGGCAACTGAATCCGTGGAATCGCTCGCCCGCGTGTGCGCCTCCATCGAGAGCGTGATCCAGGGAAAAGCCGAGGTTGTTCAGATGGCGCTGGTCGCGCTGCTGGCTCGCGGGCATCTGTTGATTGAAGACGTCCCCGGCGTCGGCAAGACGACTTTGGCGCATTCGCTGGCGCGCTCGTTTGACTGCTCGTTTCAGCGCATCCAGTTTACCTCCGACATGCTTCCCTCCGATGTCATCGGAATCAGCATCTACAACCAGCAGACCCAGCGTTTTGAATTCCGCCCGGGGCCGGTTTTTGCCAACATCGTGCTCGCCGACGAAATCAACCGAACCACTCCCAAGACGCAAAGCGCGCTGCTCGAAGCCATGAACGAGTCTCAGGTGACGGTTGATAACCACACTCATCCCCTGCCCCAGCCTTTCATGGTGGTGGCCACGCAGAATCCCATTGAACATCACGGAACGTATCCCTTGCTTGACCGCTTTTTGATGCGGCTCCGCATGGGATATCCAGCGGCGGAAAATGAGAGGGAAATCTTGAGGGCCTTTGCGGCGAATGATCCCGTATCCGCGATTCAGCCGGGCATGACGGCCCAGGAAGTGATTGAAATTCAGCAGTCCGTCAACCGGGTAAGCGTGGATGAGGAGTTGGTGAACTATGTGATTGCGATTGTTGAAAAGACCCGCAGGCATGAATCTCTTAGCCTGGGTGTAAGCCCGCGAGGTTCGCTGATGCTCTATCGCGCTGCTCAGGCGCTGGCGTTGATGGAAGGCCGCGGCTACTGCATCCCGGACGATTTCAAGCGGCTTATTCTTCCCGTGCTCGCCCACCGATGCGTGGCCAGTTCGCGCTACGCGTCAACTTTGAAAAAGTCCGACCAGACCGAGACCATCCTTCAGGAAATTGTGGGCTCGACCCTGGTTCCCTTGTAGCGCTTCGCGGCTTGCCAACGGAACTCGATCCGTTCCAGTCTGCCGTGTTCGTGCGAGGGGCACACGTCAAACGCCCAACAAGCCATCACGCCCCAAGTTGAGGTACGGCTGGATTTTCACACCGTCAAGAAGAGCGCTCAGCGTTCTCCCCGAAAGCGAAACCGCGCGATTACCGCAGTTCCTTGCGATTGTGCTTTGCCCAGGCGCTATCGCGAGGCACCGCTTTCATCTCATCGCCACAAACGCATTTGCCTTCTTTATTCGACATGCCCATGCAAGGGCAGGATTTCGACCCCATGCAAGCGCAGACATAAACGTCCTTCTTGGCAGTCTCCTGTGGCGTCCGTGCCGATCCAATCTGCACTAAACCCAGGCAGAACACCAATGCCATGCCCAGCAAAACCGACTTGCTCGTCAAGCACACTTTGCTTCGCATCAAACTTGCCCTCCTTTAAAGAGGCTTTTACCCCGATTGAATGATGCTATCCTGCTCACCCAGTGAAGTCAAGCCGACCCATGGCAAAGCAGTTTGGACGCTAACCGAGCCCAATTAACCACCACCTGAGCGCCCGCAAAGCTCAGCGGGCTTTCATGTATTTGTCCGCAAAATTCAAGAACTGGTCCCAGTCATAAGCCGTCACGTTATGGGGCCCGCAGCGCAGATGAAAACCGATCCGGGTCATGATCGGCTGTTCGATTCCCGGCATCATTGTTCCCCCAAACCCGTCCGTGCCCAGCAGCCGGTAAACTGCAGAGGCGGCCTTGGCGGACAGAAACATACCCTTGGGATCGGCCCACAGGTCGCCCGCCGCGGTTGCAATGTACACGGGCCGCGGAGCAATAAGGGCGATCAGTTCGTGCTGGTCCACCGGCAGCGCATTGACATCGTTATTAAATTTTTTGAAATTCCCGCAAAACCACCAAGGGAAATTCATGTTGATGGATTTTACCGTTTCGCCGAACCAGCGCCGGCTCAGGTCCGCGCCGCCTTCGCCGGAATCGTTGGATATGACCAGCGCAAATCGTTTATCCTGCGCGCCCGCCCAAAGAGCCGTTTTGCCCAGGCGCGAATGCCCGACCACGGCCACCCGGTGCGCATCAACGTCCCGGTCGGTTTCAAGATAATCCATCGCGCGGCTCAAGCCCCACGCCCAGGCGCCAATCGCGCCCCATTGATCAGGAGCAACCTTTGTCTGGCCGGGACGAAGGTAGAGCCCCCGCACGCCGTCGCGCATGCCGCCATTAAAATCCGGTTCGATGTCTCCGTAATAGGCGGTCGCAAGGCCGTACCCGCGCGAGAGAATCTTCTGCACCTGCCAGCGGCACAACGCCACGCCGCGTGTGGCCTCGGTCGCATGATGGTCAACCACGCCCCAACCGCTCGGCATCCAGCCCCGGCTCAAAGAAATCCCCGGGTCCAGGCTGACCGCCTGATTACCGGCAAAGTTCAGTCCCAGAAACATGGGAACAGGCCCGTGCGCCCCTTTGGGCAGATAAATCAGCAGGTGCAGTTGAGGTCCGGTCTTCGAGCCGGTAAAGAAGATGGTGACTTCCTTTCTCACTGCCTTTCCGCCCAGCGCGTTGGCGTCAACCGAGGTCACGCGGAAGATCATCTCCGGGGGACGTCCGGGACTGCGCCCGTAGACGTTTTCCTCAAACAGCCTCAAAAGTTGCGGCCGCCGCTGCTTCATCCACATCCGGGCGCTGGTCACCCGTTGTCCGTTGGACATCACCAGAGGGTTGGGCAGCGAGTAAGGCGGCACCTTCGACTCGTTGTAGTTTATTCCCGGCCGCTGCGCCAGGCCGTTTCCCGCCACAAGAAAAAGAATCATGCCGGCAACCATCAGCTTGCACAATCCTATAGAAAATTCGTTTTCTATCGCGTCCTTGCGCCGCCGTCCGCAGCGTTCATAGCGGCTTCCAGAATTCGTCTTTTTCATCATGGCCTCTCCTATGGTTAAGATCGCTCACGAAACCTCTCCAGTCGGGTGGCGCTTCAGACATGGCGAATTGTTACACGCCTGCGGGCGCTCAACCGAACACTCTCGGCGCATCGGTCGCCACGGCCAGTGCATTCCTGACTGTGGCTTTTAACAAACCCCACCCGAAAATTCAAAGGGCAATAAATGCGAAATCCCGGAAACAGCATAGCGCCCGAAGGAAGAGTTGTCACTCTGCTGTCGAATGAGTTGATTCTGCGCGTTGCCGGAATCCTGAGGCTGCGGCCGCCGGCGCGGCAGAAATTTGACCCGCAAATGACTGGCGTAAAAAACCAGGTCGGCGCCGCAAAACACCACGGCAATGGAAATCCGATCACCCACAGAATAAACAGTCGATGAACCGCCAGCACCAAATCCGCGAGCGCAAGATCGATGTTCATGACGCCGGGCCCCGGCGCAACTTCCCCGCGCCTCCCACGATAACAGGTTCCGGACTCTTCTCAACAGGGTCCTTTTCCCTGAATTCGGGGTGTATAGTGAAAGGCCAAAGTGGGAGGGAATACCCTCCCCGACGAGGAGTCTTCCATGGGAATCAATCGACGGAACGTGTTAAAGGGATTGGGGGTCGGCCTGCTGTCGTCCCTGGGATGGTCAAAAACTTCACCAGTGGGCGGCTTGCCGGGGAGCGCCGCTCAACCGGCAAACCCCGCTCCCGGGATGGCGCTGAAGACATCTCAGCAGACGGCCCTGCGCGCGCCGGAAAACGTCTACCGCGGGGAATTGATTTCCTATCCGGGGCCGTGGGGGTTTGGAATCCCTCAATCGACCATTATCCTAGTTCGCGATGAGGAACTGATCGCGCTAGCGACAAATCCGGATAAGGTGCTCAACCTTACCACCAGCACGACACCCCGCAATGAAAGCCTGCGGCAAATTTGCCAGCGCGCCCGGCAGCGTGGCGAGCGAACCCTGGGCGTGGCCTTCGATCAATTTTTCGCGCAGTATCGCCCCGGCCAGAACACTCCCCGGCGCTTGATGCCGGATATGGACGAGTACATCCAGAAGATTGCCTCGATCGGGCGCTTTGCGGGGAAATACGGACTGGCGCTGGAACTGAGCCTGCTCAGCCCGCTCGAATTGGGCAAGGCCTTCACGAAGCAAACCGGCGAATCCGGCGTCTGGATGCATTATCGCGAAGGCGTGCGCGATCCCAAGACGGGCGCTTTCAGCGTGCAACTCTGGCAGCAGAAGCGGTGGGTCAACAACAAGGGACCCATCGACATCGAGGACGCGGGCGTGCGGGTGTTTGCGTACCGCAAAAAGCCAATTGGGAGAACGCCCTATCGCGCCGTGGACCCTGCGGAGATCGTGGAGGTCACGAGCGGAGTCGAAGTCGAGCAGATGAAAAACCTGATCTCCCGAAACGGCGGCTATTACGCCATCCGGATCAGGATTCACGGCAGCGCCAGCCTTCCCCAAGAAGGCCTGGACCGCGTGCTGGCGGTGCAACTGTACCGCACGCCGGAGATGGACTATTTCAGCCCGAAGGCCTTGCCCTTCATGACCGGCCTGGTCGATCGATACGCGGCGGCCGGCATTCGGTTGAATGCGCTCTACTCCGATGAAATGCACATCCAGCAGGATTGGTCCTATTTCCATCATCACGACCATGGCGAGTTCGCCCTGCGCTACGTGAGCCCGGGATTGGAGCGGCAGTTTGCCGCGCGCTACGGCGCCGAGTACGCGGATTTCGCCAAGCACCTGGTCTACTTTGTGCATGGCCAGGAGGACTGCTCGAACGACCTGAGCGCAAAAGAATGCATGATGCACGCGTTTGGCGCCGCTCCTGAAGACGTGCGCCGGACGGCGTTGTTCCGGGCCCGGTACTATCACCTGCTGCAGGACGGCGTGGTCGATCTGTTTGTGAAAGCCAAGCATTATGCCGAACGCAAAATGGGACATCAATTGACGGCCAGGGCGCACGCCACCTGGGCTGAGAGCCCGACCATCGACTATTGGGGAATCGGCGGGTGCGACCATTGGCAGGCGCAATACGAATACATTTCCAATTTCGTCTGGTCGAATACGGTGCAGCAGGCAGCAGCGGCGTGTTACGACTATTTCAAGTGGGGCGACTTCCTCACGGGCAACGGCAATGACGACGCCGAAGGCGGCTGGATCGACCGCGACTACTTTGCCCTGGCGATGGCGGTCTCGACCGGCATCCTTAATGAAGTGCCTTATTCCTACGCCGCCCATTGGGGCGTGCCACAGGTCATCAGCGTGCGCCGCCAGGCGCTCGAAGAAACCTATGGAGTGGCGGGAGCGCCGCAACTGTACGGAGCCGTCGAGGACGCGCAGCATCGTGACGTGGAGGTGCTGATGCTGTACCCGCTGGACCTGGTTGCCGTGGAAGAACGCTTTGGCAGCTGGACCACGCAGTACGGCTACGCGAACTATGTTACGGCAGCCAAGCTCCTCGAGCGCGGCAAAGTCTCCGGCAACGCCCTTGAAATGGCTGGCCGGCGATTTACGACCCTCGTGGCCTTGTATGAGCCTTTCCCCTCCAGCCAACTGCTTGCCCTGATGGAGGAATTTTTGCGCGGCGGGGGGCGCGTGGTCTGGTCCGGGCCGCCACCCTTGCTGAGCCTGGAGGGCGATCGGGTGCTCGACCGTTGGGAAGCGATGTTCGGCGCCGACTATCTTTTGGGGTCTGCGGAAGTAGCGTGGGAACGGGTCGCTGCCGACGGGATTGCCGTTCCGGGCCAGTTGGTCAGTTTCGAAGGCGTCTTGGCGAAGGTGAATCCTCAAGTAATCCTTACCGATTTCCTGGTGGATCACATCTATCCCGTCAAGCCGCGCCCCGGAACAGCCGTTGTCGCCCGGGTTAAGAAGTGGATCACGGGCACACGCCAGGGGAACGCCACGTTCCTGGGATATCGGCCGCGGGACGACCAGTCGCAGAGCTTGGGGTACGATGTTGGCAACCTGTTCGAGGTCCTGGAGGCTCTCGGCAGTTATGCTCCGACGGGCAAGTTTCCGGGTGTCAACGACAACACCGAATACCTCTCGCGCACGGGCGCATACCTCGCCTGCCGCTTTCCAAATGGAGCCATTGCCGTTGCGCCGCACTTGAAAAACGTTGAAGAAGGCTGGCAGGGAGGGTTCGCGAGAAATGTTGAGCAGGACAAACGCTATATGGCGCTTCACCCGCCGCCGTCCCAGGCCATTCGCCTCCAGGAATTCCACGTGAACGGCCACACCGTCAGCTTTTCGGGCGAGCACGCAATGGCGTTCCGGGAGGATGGCCAAGGGAACCTCGCGGCCTTTGCCGGACGGAAATGCCGCGAGATTACGGTCGACGGACGCACAACGTCCTTTGCCGATCACGATATGGACGTGATCGGCTGGGCGCGCGTAGCCGAGGCGAGGCGCGTCGAGGGTGGCGCAGTGATCCAGATCATGGCCTCGGGCCAGGGGACGGTACGCATCCCGGCCGCGGGACTCGGTCTGCCGCAGAAACTCACGCTTTACGCCGAAGGTCCAAAACCCGGCAGCCGCGGGGCTCAAGTTCCCTGCCGCCGCGAAAATGGCTCCTTGGTCTTTGAAGCCACCCGTGAACTCTCGGGCCGCTGGCTGTACGGGGTGACCTGAACCAGACGGCAGAAGTCCGTGGAACCCCGGCTGGCATCTCAGGGAGACAAGCTCATAGCGCAGACAAGCCTGTAGAGCCTTGGCCCGCAAAAGGCTCAAGCCGCGAACCCGATCCCCTGGCCTGCTCTATTTCACGCGCAACGCAATAACCGTGTCCACCGGATTCCATTGGACGCCGCCCGGCAGGGCCAGGCGGTACCCGCCGGACTCGGCGTGGATCCTGACTCGCTGCCCGCCGAGCAATTTCGCCCGGCTGAACTGGATGCCGTTCGCGGGTGCGCCGATATCGAGGGTTCTTCCCTCGGGCGGCATGAGCACGTGCAGATAAACTGTTTTGCCGTCGGCACTGTCCACCGCAACGCCCCATTTGGGTTTTTGCGCGGCAGCCTGGCCGGAAACATACGCCCGGCTAGGTACCGTGTTGTAAATCGCTTCCGCGTTGGCCTTGACCAGTTTGCCCAGGGCCCGAAGGCCCTCCGGCACGCCGCTCTCCCACTGATTATTGGAATACGGACTGGTGGCGTAGACCACGCCTCCATTCTGTTCGCCCTGGGTTGCGATGCTACAGATCAGAAAGCGGTACATGCTGGCCGGCGTGTACTGGAGCTTTCCTCCGGTGGCAATCCACCCCTTGGCAATGACGATCGCGACCTGGCGTACGGAGGTGTTGTAGAGGTGCGGCGCCGGGTTAGGGTCAAACAGCTTCGAGTTTTCGCCGCCCACCAGCGTGGCCGGCGGCTTGCTGATGTTTTCGTTAACCCAGATCGCCGCTCCCGGAGTGTAACGCTCCATGATCCTCTGCACCGTTACGCCATTCGAGCTCCCTCCATTGCCGTCCTCCCAGTAACCCGCGATATCCTTCCCGTAGCGCCGGCCGATTTCATCAAGAATCCGGTAGTAAAGCCTGTTCCACTTTGGATCGTAGGGCATGATGCCGTGAAACGACGGCGAGCAATATCCGGCGCTTATCAGTTTCTGGAGCATCGGCTTGGTAAAGTCGTGCCGGTCATCGGGATGAACGTAGAGCACCAGCCGGATGTGCTCACGGTTCAATGCCCGCGCCAGATCGCCCACCAGGTCGCGCCGGGGAACGCGGTCCGGGAAAAGGGCGCCCCAGACCCGGCTTGGATACAGCGGAGTCAAGCGCCAGTGCATGGAGGTGATGATGACGTACTGCGCGCCCATCGATTTGGCAGTCTGCACAATGCCGTTGACGTCCAAAGCGTCTGCAAAGGCGCTGACATTCTGGATCGGCGGCCTGCCCGGAGCGGCTTCCGTAATACCGTAGACGTAATGGATAAACAATCCCAGCTTGGCGTTCGCAAGTTGCTGGCACGGGGATTCGCCGGCACGGAGTCCCACCGGGTTGAGGACTGTCAGAAAAAGAAGTAGACCTCCCGCTACAAGCGGAAGCATACGGCGCGGCAACATCCGGCAACTCGACATGAAACAGCTCCTTAAACAAAAATACCGACTGGCGCAGACGCTTGCATTGTAGCCTCTACATTCGGGCAAAGCGAGAGGGTCTGCCGATGCTCATCTTATAGCTGGCCTTGCACGCAAGGCATATTTACTCAGCACAATCCCGACTCCCTCCGACAAAAATTCCCTTCGGGAAAGCGACGCAAAAAACAGGGGCCGCAAAGATTCGCGAAGGAATTCAAGGAGTTCTGCGCCGCGCGCCTTTAGGAGAGGCCGCCGTTTTTTCACAGATGGCGACGGTATGCCTTCGATGCGGCAGGTTCGAGTGTGGCGTAGCGTCGCGGGTTTTGCATCGGAAAATCAGCAGCAACGATTAGGTCGTGAATATTTGTCCTGCTGTCGCTGTTCGTAGAACTCACGCTTGGTCATGGGGATACAGCATTCAGCAATCATCCGTGCCCGGTATCGGGCGTAATCATTCTCTCCGCTTACTTCGCGAAGATAGTTCCAGAGCCCCTTCAGCTTGTCCGCCAGGAAAATCATCCGGTCATCCACCTTCACGCTTCTCGCCCTCTTCAGGCCTCAAGCCGCGACAACTCCACCGGAGCTTCTTTGAGAACCGGCTCCTTGCGCCCCACCGCATAGGCCCACCACTGCCGGCCCGATTCAACCAGGATCAAAACCACGAGCGCGGCAAACACAACGGTGACTACGGCATCGAGGCGGTTGTTGAAAATCAGCCTCTCGGTGGCGGCCGCCTGCGCCGCGGGGATGGCGCCGGTTGAAAGCTGGTAAGACAGCATCCGGGCGTGGGCCAGGAAGCCCAGGCGCGGATCGAGGCTCCAGATTTTCTCATAGCTCGCCGTCATGGTCACAGCCACCAGCCAGGAAAGCGGCAGGAGCGTCACCCAGGCAAAACGCAGCTTCTTCATCTTAATCAGAATCGTGGTGCACACACAAAAGGCGATGGTAGCCAGCAACTGGTTTGAGATGCCAAACAGCGGCCACAAGCTGTTGATGCCGCCGAGCGGATCGACGACGCCCTGATAAAGGAAGTAACCCCACGCGGAAACCACCATCACGCTGGTCAACACAATTCCGGGGTACCAGCCCGTGCGGCCCAGCGGTTTCCACATGTGCCCGAGAAGGTCCTGGAGCATGAAGCGCCCCACCCGCGTTCCCGCATCGAGCACCGTGAGGATGAAAAGCGCTTCGAACATGATCGCGAAGTGGTACCAGAAGGCCATCACCTCACTGCCGCCCAGGACGTTGGAAAAAATATGTGCCATGCCCACCGCCAGCGACGGGGCGCCGCCCGTGCGGTTGAAAAGCGTGATCTCGCCCACCTTGGAAGCAAGGTCGGCCATCGCCGCCTGCGTCACCGGAAAGCCCCAGCCGGAGATGGTGGCCACGGCTTTCGCCGCCGTCCCGCCCACGACCCCCGCCGGGCTGTTGACGGCAAAATAGACGCCCGGCTGGAGCACGCCCGCCGCTACAATGGCCATGATGCCCACAAACGATTCCATCAGCATGCTCCCGTAGCCGATCATCCGCGCCTGCGTTTCCTTCGTAATCAGCTTGGGCGTGGTGCCGGAGGAAATCAGCGAATGGAATCCGGAGATGGCGCCGCAGGCAATGGTGATAAAGCAGAAGGGGAAAATTTTGCCGGCGAAGATCGGGCCCGTGCCGTCGGCAAAGCGCGTGATGGCGGGCAGGTGCATCAGCGGCCGCGCCGCCAGAATGCCGAGCGCCAGCGCCAGAATCGTACCCAGCTTCACAAACGTTGAAAGATAATCGCGAGGCGCCAGAAGCAGCCACACCGGAAGGATGGAAGCCGCAAGGCCGTAAAGAATGATCATCCAGGCGAGCGCCGGCCCCGAATAGTTGAACCAGTGCGAAAGCGTGGCGGACTCAGCCACGTAACGCCCGCCCACCACTCCCGCCATCACCAGTGTGACTCCGATGAGCGAGGCTTCCAGCACTTTGCCCGGCCGCCAGTAACGAAGATAAAGACCCATCAGAAAAGCAATGGGAATCGTGGCGGCAATCGTGAAAAGCCCCCAGGGACTGCCCTTCAGCGCGTTCACCACCACCAGCGCGATGACGGCAATCAGGATGATCATAATGAAGAGCACGCCGAAAAGCGCCGTCCAGCCCGCCGTCGCGCTGATTTCTTCCTTCGCCATCTGGCCAAGCGATTTGCCGTCGCGGCGGATCGAGCAAAACAGCGTGACAAAATCCTGCACGCCGCCGCCCAGCACTCCGCCGATCAGGATCCAGAGTGTTCCCGGCAGATAGCCGAATTGCGCGGCCAGAATCGGGCCCACCAAAGGTCCGGGACCGGCGATCGCGGCAAAGTGATGCCCGAACACCACCCATTTGTTGGTAGGTGAAAAGTCGCGTCCGTCATCCTTGCGCTCGGCGGGCGTGGCGCGGCTGTCATCGAGTTCAAGAACCCGATAGGCGATGAACCGGCTGTAAAAGCGGTAACCAAGAACATAGATGCAGGCGGCCGCGGCTACCAGCCACACGGCGTTCAGCGGCTCGCCTCGCGACCAGGCGATCATGCCCAGGGCCACTGCGCCCAGCCCCGCCACCAGAACCCAGAAGAGTTTCTTGAGGTTACTCATGCGGCTTGTTCTCAAAATCCTGGCAACTGTGTTTTGACCGCCCGATGCATTAGGTGCAGGTTAGCATCGCAGCAACGAATTCTCCAGAAAATATCGGCGCTTTCAGTGCGGCCGGCGGGGCCTCGGCTGGCGCAGCGATCGCGCCGTTCGCGATCGCTGCGCTCATCACGGAACGCGGCTTGCATCTACCAGCCAAAGTCATTCGGCACTCGATGCCTGAGGCTTTGGCGTCGCACGGGCGGGTTCCGAGAGCGGCAGTCCCGGCGCTCCCGCATAGAAGACGATCAGCACGGCGGGTTCATTACCCGTGACGCCTCGGTGAATGACCCCGACCGTTTCGGCAATAGCCTGGCCGGCAACAAAGTGTTTTCTGGTCCCGTCCGGTTTCTCAACCGTGA
>Ga0307372_10009106_pt1 | contig 13775 bp, 11 predicted proteins | sample OX1MG_FD_202533 | JGI IMG/M metagenome (GOLD analysis project Ga0307372, IMG submission 202533) | Soil microbial communities from Risofladan, Vaasa, Finland - OX-1 | ecosystem: Environmental > Terrestrial > Soil > Coastal area > Acid sulfate soil | place: Finland: Risofladan, Vaasa | collected...
TCTATGCGGTTTCCAATTTCTGTAATGGGCTGGTAGTTCAGCGGTAGAATACTCGCCTTGCACGCGAGGGGTCAGGGGTTCAAATCCCCTCCAGTCCACCTACTATACAGTTCGAAACCCCTTAAAAACAAGAAAAATTTTGTAGATATGCAAAAATGTTCTAGACTGCTAGAAGACGCAGATGTCCGAAGATGGTACGAGAACCTTTGCAGGGGTAGCAAGCTTACTGCAAGCGTAAGACTGCGAAGATTGAACCTCTTCTGTATCCAGTATAACATATCTCCAAAGGAGCTTGTATCAATTGGAAAAGAGGATGCAAGAAAGCTTGAAGATCTCCTACATGATCATGTATCATACCTTGAATCAAAACAGTATGCGCCAAGCTATATCGACGACATACTAAAGGCAATCAAGTCATGGCTTTTCTATAACTACATCGAGCTTAGACGAAAGATAAAGATAGCAAACTCTGACATTGCAGTCACACTACAAAATGAAAAGATACCATCAAAGCAGGAGCTTAAAGATATTCTAAATGCCGCAACAAGAAGAGGCAGGGCGAGCATCAGCCTCATGGCATTTGCAGGGCTGAGGCCGCAGGTGCTTGGAAAAGATGATGGTTCTGATGCATTGAGGATATCAGATATTTTAGATCTTGTCATGGAACAAAACGGGATACATTTCAAAAGAATCCCTGCAATGATTCTAGTCAGGTCATCGCTTAGCAAGGCAAGACACAAGTACATCACTTTTCTTACAGACCAGGGATGCCAGTATCTTCTTGGGTATCTCAGGGCCCGCATTACCGACGGCGAATCTCTTGCAAGCGATTCTCCTGTCATATCAGTAAGCAGGGGATATGACCAGAAAGGAAATAGATCAAGCAATCCAATTCTTACAACTAAAGCAATCACGGCAGAGATAAGAAAAGCAATCTGGTCTGTAAAGAAGGCAAGACCGTATGTTCTACGATCGTACTTTGACACGCAGCTGCTCCTGGCAGAAAGCCACGGAAAAATCGCACATGCATACAGGCAGTTCTTTATGGGTCACAAGGGCGACATGGAGGCAAGGTATACCACAAACAAAGGAAGACTATCAGATGAAATGATTGAAGACATGAGGCGAGCTTTCCAGCAAAGCGAGCAGTTTGTATCCACAGAAGAGATTCAAGAAAAAGACAAAAAAGAATTCTTGCTTGAGATGTGGAAGGAGCAGGCCACGCTCTATGGAATAGATCCACTGAAGATAAAAATAGAAAAGCAAAGAAATGATGGCCCGGTTCCAGTCGAGAACAAGATTGAGGCAATTAAAACTGCAATCCAGGAATCCATGAAAGAAAAAGAGAGCGAAAGATACGATAGTCTGCTGGTAGATGAAGACAATCTTGTACTGTATGTCAAAAAAGGCTGGGACGTGGTAAAAGAGCTTTCAAGTGGCAGGATCCTAATCCGCAAGCTCGTCTAGCAAAATAATTTAAGCATGCAATTTTGCATACAGGATATTTCTAATTCACATATTACGCCATTTGGCGTAACGCCTTTTGGCGTAATGAATTCATTAAAGCTGGAACTTGGATGGACTAGGAATATTTCAAGATGCAAAGTGTTCATTTGCTGTAGATTTACACAGCAACAACAAGGACTCTACAGCCTCCTCTTTGTTCTTGTAGGCGCTCTCTCCTATAACTGACAATAGAGCATTTACCAGATTCATGTATGGTTTGATGGCATTGCTAACAATTAGATCGAAAAATTCATGCCTCAGAGTTTCCAGTGCCATGTGAGAGCTTGTGGAATAGATGTAGATTGTACTGCCTATGACTTCACCCTCTTTTTGTCCATTCTGTCTTGGAGACCAGACTATTTTGAACTCTTTTTTGATTCCTGTAATTGTTTTGAGCCTGTCAAGCTCATCTTGTAATGATTTGATATATTCTGTCTTCATTACAGGATAAAATCTAGTTTCCATTTAAAGACTAGATCAGATGTGTTTGAGTTAAAAAATCACAAATGGAGAAATAAAAGATACTAAAAGGCTAAACGATATTTTTCAATTCTTTAGCATTATGTGGATAATCTTTAGAAAACAAGATCTACACCTTGTCAAAATTATTTTTGTAGGATCAAAAGGTTTATGAAAATAAACTAAAAGTATGAATGGGAATCAATTTTGAGTCAGAATCTTTATTTGAACTTATCAAAAATTTTAGAATCTGTATCTACAAACGCCTTTTACAATTCCGATTACTTTAACTAGTTGTACCACTAGTAACTAGTGATAACACTTGCTGTTTGATGAACGACCCAAAGACAACCTCAAGTATCTCTTTGGAAGAAAAAACGAGGTTGCAGAATTAGAAGATGCCATAAGCAGACCGTCCCCACTGATAATTATCACGGGGCTTAGACGAGTAGGAAAAACTTCAGTCATGAAAACGGTAATCACCAAGAGATCTAAATTCAACATAATAATTGATCTTCGTGATTTGGGATCAAAGAAACACATAACAAGAAAAGATGTAGTAAACCTTTTTCAAAGTAGCATTCAACAATTTCTTGATTCACACGAGTCTATGAAAGCCAAGTTTGTTGACATATTTAGATCTGTGAGGGGAGTAACTGTTGGTCCCTTGGGAGTAAATTTTGACTGGCAATCAAAAAATGAATTAGACTTTAGAAGCCTATTTGACAAGCTAAACACATGGGCAAAAAATAACAACACGATTATTTTAGTAGCAGTTGACGAAGCACAGGAATTTAGAAAATCACAACACGTTGACATGAATAGCATATTTGCTTCAATTTATGATAGCTGTAAAAATATAATATTGATTCTTACTGGCTCTGAAATTGGATTGTTGCATGAATTTCTAGGATTACAAAACCCAAAATCACCTCTTTTTGGCAGAATTGCATGGGAGATAAAGATAAAACCGTTAGACAAGACCCAGAGTGAGAATTTTCTAGTACAGGGCTTTGCACAAGAAAAAATCAAGATAACACAAAAAGATTCTCATGTAATCTCAGAGGCATCAGAGGAACTAGGAGGAATAATTGGTTGGCTGATCAAGTTTGGTTTGACCTGCGTTAGAAAAAAACAAATCAGTTCTAAATACATCCTGGAAACAAAAAAAGATGGTGCCATACTTGCCAGATCTGAATTTGACAAATTCTTGGAAAACCGAACTGCCAAGTCAAGATATGAAACAATAATGACAGCACTTGCCGCCAGGCGATCTGGTTGGAAATCTCTGAAAGATTATCTAGAGTTGAAATCAGGAGAGACAATATACGACAAGAACTTTAATGACCTGCTAGACAGCCTTCTAAAGTCAAGTTTTATTGAAAAAACTTCTGAAGAATATTTTATTTCTGATCCGCTTTTGCGTTTCTCATTCCTAAGTTAATATGACTAGTGGCACCGCTAGTTACTAGTAACAGCCCATCATATACTATAGAGTATGTTTTATTGCGATTTTACAAATAATTCCAAATATTCATCCCTTCCCAGCAAGATATCATGGTTGTATGCCATTTCCAGGCATGAAAGATAGACATTTCAGTGAAGGTGAATAATGGTAAACAAAAAAACGTTTACCCTTGTTTACCATGGATCTTAGTGGTTATCTATTCTGTATTCCTGTTGAGTATTATGCATCTCAAGGAATGTCTGCATTGTCTACAATGGTTTTTTTAGAAATTAGATGAGATTTTTTCTCCTTAAATGGCACACATATTTTCAAGGTGGTGAAACATTTCTGGATGCAAACCAATTGAACATAGCGACAGAAGGACTGGTCGGCATTATCACATTCTATGTCATACTGGATGTTGGAAGCCATCTAAGCAAAGATACATTGAAAGAATCTCTAAGAAGAATACTTTCGATTGCAGGAATATTTATTGCCGTTTCATTTGTGTTGTTGTTAATCTATGTACAGTTATTTGACCAATCAACAGCCCTGTCTACTTTTGTGGTAATCTGGATTGGCTCACTGGCAGCCTCATTGCTTGCATCCTGGAAATTATATCACAGGATGCTAGAGCATTCCAGTCTAATCAGAGACAGAGAGCTTGATGTCATAAAAATAGCAAATAGGCAATCAGAAGAGATGCTCAAGCCTCTAAAAAATGAGTTGTCGGTCATGCGGAAAGATATGCATACCCATACCTCATTTGTCCGCTTATTGGGGTGGGCTATGACCACTAATGATACCTCACTAGCTGAATTGAAAAAAAGTGTAGATCATACAGAACAGGTCTTGAATGAGATGACATCTGATATGACATCAAGCGATGAAAAGTACCAAATGATTGTTGGCCAATACGACAATTGGCTCAACGAACACAAGGACAATTCCGAAATGCAAACAAAACTTGCGCAACAAGCAGAATTACTTTTGGATAGACTGGATGTCTTTTTGGATCTTCTTGATCTAGAATCTGACTTGCATGAAACTAGTACAGCAAACAAGGATGATACAGTATCAGGGTCAGAAGAAACACATGCAGTAGAGCCTTTGGATATGTCATTACAACAAACCTACCAAAGTGGCCAAAAGTCTAACCACGCACATAAACTGACACGTGAGGATGGTCTTCGTAACAGGGAGATGGGAAACCAAGAGCAGTTGCGGTTCTCAGAATATCTTTCCTTGCAAGGCAAGAATCACAAGTGCAGCCTGCTCAATGGAACACCTGACTTTGAATTTCATATTGATGGAACAATAAAGTGCATAGGTGCCTTCAAGTCTTTGACTCTCTCAGTCTATGGCTCGACAAAGCAGAGGTGGATTGGCAAGATCAAGCTGCTGGCAGAGATCAAAACTGCAAAAAAGTTCGACGTATCCATGATTCTCTTTGTCAGAAACATTGCAAACGGTCGAGTCTGGGCTACGGTAATATCTGCTGAGAATCTCAAAGACTTTAGGGGCATCACAACTCCGCTTGCGTTAGTTGATAGCGATGCTGCTGCAGAGAAGGCATGCAAGGATACACTTGAGATGGCACTGCAGCTTGTCTGAAAAACCAAAAGACAATTTCAGAAATACATCATACCTTATTCAGCTAGTTATGAAATTTATCTGTCAATATTCCAATTTTTTTATCTTTTTCAGGAATTATTTTATTTTAGTCAAGAGAGCATTCATCATTTACTTGATCGCTTGATGTAATGACTCTCAACATCCAGTCAATCTCGGTGACTTCAAAAATGCTAATAGCCTGTTGTGGTAATGTAACCTGCAATATTTTTATGACAAGAATTAATTTTATCAAAAAAAGATTCAGTGGCAGGACAGCAGCCTTGCTGGATAAAGTAACCCAAGTAATTGCCGAGTACCAAAACAAGGGCTACTCACTGACACTAAGGCAGCTGTATTATCAACTTGTCTCAAAAAATATTGTGGAAAATCTACCCAGGGAATACAAAAAACTCAGCAGATTGCTTACAGATGCAAGGATGGCAGGAATGGTTGACTGGGATGCAATAGAGGACAGAGGAAGAGTGTCAAGGATTCCGGCCCACTTTGAGAACTTGCAAGAGTTTGCAATGGCAGCTGCAAATTCATACAGGCTCGACAGGTGGAAAAATCAAGATTACTACATCGAGGTCTGGGTAGAAAAAGATGCATTGTCTGGCGTGATAGAGCCAATAACACGAAAATATCATGTGAATCTTCTTGTAAATCGCGGCTATTCTTCTGCAAGTGCAATATTCGAGTCTGCTCAACGTATGACAAGGCAGGCATATGGCATACACAAGAACTGCGTTATTCTGTACCTTGGGGACCATGACCCAAGCGGTGAAGACATGGTGCGAGACATACAGGAAAGACTGTATCGCTTTCATGTCAATGTCAAAGTAGAAAAGATAGCACTCACAAGGAGCCAAGTAGAAGAATACAAACTTCCGCCAAATCCTACCAAAAGGTCAGATACCCGATCTCCCCGATACAGGGCAGAACATGGTGACAAATCATGGGAACTTGATGCCCTGGGACCTGAGGTCTTGCGCGAGATACTGGAATGTAGCATAAAACAATATCTCAATTTAAAAAAATACGACAAGATAGTAAGAAAAGAAGAGGACGAGAAACAGAGACTTGTCCAACTTTGCAAGTCTCTGACGTGATTTGTCTCTGCAATATCAGAAAAGAACTATTCTATCTATACAGTTCATCCGTGCCGACTCTCATTTTATGCCTTATAAACTTCAGGCATTTGTGTATCTGAGAAACAATGAATGAAAACGAAACAATCCCAAACAAAAAGCAGCCGGTGCTTGCACTTGATATGGGCAGCGGTTTTGTCAAGGCCTCCTATGGAGAAAGAAAGGTAAAGTTTCCTTCCCTTTATGGATACAGGGAACCATCCAGACTGGATGATGACATAATGGGCAAAAGTGTAGACGAAAAAAGAAACAAGATCATAGAAGCTGTTGGGGAAAAGGCAATTGAGATGCAGGCCTACCCTACTGCAGTGGTTCTGCGCGGAGTCTCAGAAGGAATGCCCCTCTTGGAGAAACCATTCAAGGCACTGGTACACGAGTCCGTAAAAAGGCTGGATATGTCAGAGCAAGATCTTTCAAGTGTGACAGTCATAACGGGAATACCGTATGGAAACAGGTCTCAAAAAGAAGAGCTGCGAAGGCTTGTAAAATCTGCCATCAAACCGGCAAGATGTCTGGTGGTAAGCCAAAGCATTGGTACTCTTGTATGCGAAGGCAAGAGTGAGGGAATAGTGATATCGATAGGGCAGGGCACAACAGAGATTGTCTGCTACAGAGACCTTAGGGCAGAGTTTGGTAGGTCGCTCAAGAACGCAGTTGACTTTTTACTGTTTGATGATACCACAGACAAGCTTGCCTATGTTGATATCAAAAATTGCAAGATATCAAGAGCTAGGGTATGCGCTTTGGCAGACCTGATATCTGATGAGCTTGATGATATCAGCAAGATGATTCCAAGACAGTCTGCGGGAAAACCAGACGTGATAATCTCAGGTGGCGGCATCCTCATTGATGGGCTTTACCAGGAACTGCAACAAAGAATAAAGAACGCAAATCTTGTCATCTCACAGGATCCTGTCTTTAGCAACGTGTTTGGAATGAGTCGCTTACTGGAAATCGTGGCAGAAAAATAACAGCAATGGTATCATTATACCTCAAACTGAGATTCTAGGTACTGTTCAGCAATATCTTCTGTCATCACATCCCTTTTTTCATTCAAGGCATCAAGACCTGAGCTTGATTTGCTGTCAAAGTCATTGCAGATCTTTTCATGGTTCCATCTAGCAGGTTCTTCTTTTGATATGACGATCTTGTTATCCTCAAGCCTAAAGAAAAGCTTCATGCCCTTGACTATTCCAAGATACCTTGTAAACTCTGAAGGTATTGTAATTGACAATGTGTTTTTTTCTTTTGGCCCGTACTTTTGTGCTTTCCTGGAATAATACTTGTATCCTTTTTTCTTTTCCTTCTCTTCTGTCATGGTATAATGATGTGATGTAGAATTTAAGGCAGAATTTTTGGTCTTTTCTAATATCTTTTTATTTTTATGCAAAATTGAAAAGAAACAAAGAGCTTTTTGGAATCATGAAAAGTTACATTACTTTTTGATACGCAGTTACATTACTCGTTTTTTATTTACCTCATCTCAAAAGTACCATTATTCTATCTTGTTAAAACAGACATTATGTTCTCAGTCAGACTGAAATCTACGGTAGTTCAATTCACATAAAATCTCGAAGTTTGAGTGAGTCGATAAGATGATTGCACAAGACTGCACAATTATATTCAAACTGCACAAGACTGCACCCTTTTATTATACCTGTAATTTACTTTCTTTTTTCTATTTTTCATGATCTGAAACTCTAATTTTTAGATTATCATTTTCTGCTGGTTTTTAACATTTGAATTCGTTGTAATCTTGTTCGTCTTTATCAGAACCTTTTGATTCGTTTGATACATTCCTGATCTTTATTTGCTTTTTTTCTAGTTTTAGAATTTGACTTGTTCTCTCCATCCTGTTTTCTATCAATCTAGTGTTATCTCTTCTTTATATCATCCGGTGTAATTCTGTTTTTTTTGGTTGATAAACTGTCTAATTATACATGTATGATACATGAAAATTTGCAATTCTTGCTGAAAAAATAAAACTCGATTATTGAATTATCAGAAGTCTAATAAGCTTTAATTCATTTTAAAATGTCCAAATATCTACTTGAGTGAAAATGGTAACAGGGATAGACAAGATGGTCTTAGTATGCGGTTCAAAGTTAAGGCTAGTTTAGCTATCACGGTAGTCATAGTATTCTTAATCAGTTTTCTGTACTATGTATCTATACAATCCTGTCCCTCGTATTGGTTTACTATTATAGTACGAAATCATGAATGTGATCTTTCAAATATTTTTGGTGTAATTATATCAATCATAGTTGCGGGTATTTTTGCCATAATACTGGGTTGGATCTTTTATGAAAAACAAAAAATTGATACCACGAGAATAAAAGAATTGGCTGAAAAAGAACTTACTTTGACTACTGGATTATCAAAAGTAGACCGAAGAGTGAGTGAATTAGAATTTGAGCAAAGAAGGTTGAATGCATCTAGGATATTAATTCGAAACTTTCGTGACCTTTCAGAAATTAATACAATTATCCGACCAGCTGAAAGAAACGCAATCTTCAGATCCATGGAGTACCTGAATAGAAGAGATGAAATTGTGAAGAATATTAGAGAAGTTATTGATGCAACTCCTCTTAGTCATGATCCGCATTTCGAGCTTACACCTGTAATAGAAAATCTATGTTCATTTGCAATGAAGGTGCCAGATCGCAATACTGTAATTACAACTGATGCAGTTTTTGGAGTTGCAGAAAGCCCAGATTATGAAATACTTCATACTAAAATTAATCAAATGATATCAACACTAGATAATTTCCAAAAAAAAGTTTTAGAAAGAACAGAATCTGATTTGTCGTTTTAAGCCAATAACTGTCTTTCCCATTTGGTACTCAACTAAACCCCTTCAGTCTTAGAATGTAGTTTATCTCTCTACAAGTTGGCTTTTCCATCGCATCCTTTGGGAATGACTTTGATGCAGTCTTTTTAATTTCCTGAATTTGATCCTGATAAAATCTAGACGAAAATAACACCATGGATTAGTTCTAACGATATCTGATTTTTGGAACTAGAACAATAGAAAATGTGGCAATTATCAAGGCAAGTATGGAAAATGGAAACTCTGGTATTGCTGGAATAACCTTTGACATGTTTGTTATGGTTATGCTGTGCGTAGAAAAGTGAGGAACTAGAACTAAAACCTGTACACCACTTTGAGTAACAATGATGGCAAAACTTGGATTATCTGTTGATTTCGCATGAAGTATTGCATCAATATTTGGTGCTGGCGATATGGGTTTTCCATCATACATTACGCCAAGATCCTTTAGATTTTGTACATTAATTGTGGTAGCTTCGAGATTGAATGCAATTACTTTGGGACCTGTCTGACTTGATGCACTGACGTTGATATTTAATGAGTCAGGTGTATTACTAGTTGTTTGAACTGAAACGTTATTGTCTATTGTAGTTGTAGATTGATTAACACCAACATTTACTTCAGCTGCTATTGTTTGATTGGCTTTAGCTTGATTGATGTTGTGAATGTCTTGTTGAGTCGCAGTAAATACAGAATTTGTGAGAGGTTCAGAAATTATAGAAATGGCATATCCATTTTCATTCAATACGTAAATTGTATTGGTATTGGAATTTACTCGTATGGATTCTGGGTAATGTCCTGTAGATATTGTATTTACAACATGGTATGCATTAGAGACAAACTGGACAACAGAAATGCTATCACTATGATAATTAGCTACATAGACTGTATTCGTTTTTTCATTCACTGTAATTTCAATAGGAGCACTTCCAACTGGAATGTTTTGTACTATTTTGTTTGTAGTTCCGTCTATTACTGATAGTAAGTTTGGACCTTCTGCAGTGCTAAGATCAACATACATCATATTTGTAGCCTGATTAACTGCTACATAATCAAGCCCAGTTCCAACTGGAATAGTTTGTACTATTTTGTTTGTGGTTCCGTCAATTACAAATAATGCAGTACTATTGGGAACGTATATCCGATTTGTTTTCTCATTCACTGCAACATAATCAGGAAAACTTCCAACTGGAATGGTCTGTACTATTTTGTTTGTAGTTCCATCAATTACAGATACACTGTTTCCATTTTGATTGGCAACATAGATTGTATTAGTTTTTTCATTTATCGTAACTCCCATTGGAAAACTTCCAACTGGAATGGTCTGTACTATTTTGTTTGTAGTTCCATCAATTACAGATACCTCTCCATGGTCTGGACCTCCATATGTGATATAGATCATATTTGTCTCCTGATTAACTGCAATAAATCCAGGTCCAAGTCCAACTGGAATGGTCTGTACTATTTTGTTTGTAGTTCCATCAATTACAGATATCAAGCCATTGTTGAAGTTGTGAGTCACATAGATTGTATTTGTTTTTTCATTTATTGCAAAATCATACCCTCTCTTTTCTAGATATATGGTGTTTTGAATTTCCTGTGGAGTAGCAGTAAATACAGATGCAGAATGTGGAGTTGTGGGTGAGCATGCTTGTATCGGTTGATTATTAGCACCAGATAAAGAAGGAATAATATTCGAACCACAAAATTCTAGTATAACTCCAGTATTGTAGAAACCTCCATCGTATTGTATGGTACCGTAATTGTTAATGTTATGCCCGTTTTGAAATATGCTATGACTAATAATTTTCCCTGAATTGGTGACATTTCCGCTGTTGACAAAATTAGATGTGACATTCAGGCCTAGGATGTTGATAGTACCAGAATTATTGATAACACCATATTCATTATCAAATGTGCCCCCTTCAAAAGTAATATTTCCAGAATTGATCATGGTTCCTCCTTTATCATTTGTGATAGATCCCATTACAATTATTTTGCCAGAGTTGTTGATCTTCTCAAAGTTTTTAATTTCGATTCCAAAAATACTAATTAGATCATCAATAGGAATGTTCTTTTTTGGCAATTCTAGATTGGTTATAGTGCCTATATTGTTAATTGTACCGTGGTTTTCGATGTATCCTGTGGCAAGAGTAACTCCTGAATTAATTGCAACTGTATAGCCAGAATTTACCACAAGGCCATTTGATACAATACATGTAGAACCAGTGTCATTCCATATTCCCTTGAATGGAAATGCTTGGCATGATTCTTTATCTTTTAAAGTAATTGGTGCTGCATTTGTCAAATCATTTGCAAAATAGAAAGTAGCAGTTTTTGTTATTCCTTGATAGTTGACTGTTACTGTGTAAGTACCATCAATATTTGGAAAGGAATTACTTGGGATAAAGATATCATTTGATATTTCTGGGGGATTTAAATTGTTATTGGGATTTATCTGAGAAACAAGAGAGCTGCTGTTTGAGAGTATTGTATTTCTGTTAGGATCCGTTATATTGTATGTGAATCCGTTTTGATTTGGAATCTTATTATCAACAGCTACATAGAATTTGATTTTTTCAGTTTTAACATACGACGGTTTGTCTAGAGAGATTAGAATTATTGGCGGTGGTCTTGGATTTTCAATCTGCACTACAGAAATGTTGTTACCATAAGTAGTTTGAATCTCAGAAGTTCCATACGACAATGGAGGCAAAGGAGTAAAGTTAGGAACGGAACTTGGATTAGTAATGCGGGTAACAAAACCTTCGGGACTAGTAAGTCGAGTAATTACTAAATTATTAGATGCTAAATTAGATTGAGTATCAGGCACTTGTATAGCGTAAGTAGGAAGACCTTGGGCGGTTTTATTAATTACAATTTGAAAAGGATCTAGTTTATCAGTGACATTACCGACGCTGAACCACCAACCGCTAATTGGCATATATCTTGCAGTACCATCAGGATATGAACCCGCCTGCCATTGAGCACTTATACCATACCCACCTGAACCAAAAAAAGTATTTCCAGATAAGACAAAGAATTTAGCAAAACTCGAACCATCACCACTTACTTGTACCATACCCAGATCATAGTTTTTAGATGTGGTACTTCCTACATTTCCACCATTTAAGGTAAGGTCGACTGTTGTCTGTCCTCTACTAAGACCAAGCTGTCCACAAACCCAGACAGTATCTCCTTGATTGTAATGATCCTTATCAGTCCATACGTAATCAGTTCTATAATTCATAAAGGTAGGTTTCACACAACCTTGACTCGACGGAGATGAGGTAAGAGGTATAATTGGTTGTGACGGATGAGGTGCTGACGGTGTTCCTCCAAAATTGAAAGTTGTCGTTGCAGATATCAAGGTACCTGTAAGTTGTACATATACCGTGTATGCTCCTGTTGCCTGCCACAAACTGGTGTTGGCTGTTATTGTTGTTGAGTATGTCTTATCAGTGCCAACATTCACTTGGTTTAAGATTACCATAATTCCATTAGGATCTCTAATTTCCACGTTGACTGGAATAGCAGAATTGTAAATGGATGTTGTACCTGATATGGTAATAGTATCACCGTAATTATATGATGACTTGTCTGTAGTGACTGTAATAGAGGTTGTAGGATCTGTCTGAGTTACTGGTGTTTGTCCAAATGCTGGTGTATTTATTATTCCAAAGGCAAGACATGATAATGATGTAAAAGTGACAACCAGTAATATTCTAGAGTAATTCAGAATTACAATTTATCTTTCTCTACTATTAAACTAGACCTTAGAATGTGAATCAATAGCCGGTGTTAAACCGTAGGTAATGTTAGAGTGTAAGATGCATTGTTTACATCTTTCAAAACTCTTAATTATCATAATTGTATACTTGTGAATATGTTACCCCCGGTTCACATTGTATGTGAAAATGGTCATCAAGGTAGTAAACATAGAGATAGAGAAGACGCAAAAGGATATTTAGATTCACGCCCACGTTATTGTGAGTTTTGTAGCTCCACTAAATTTACAGTTGTAAATTGTTGATAGTCATATCGGAATTAATTATAATTGTTTTAGTCATGTTTAATTGAATTTTAGGATTGTTCACCCAACTTCATTAATAATTCAAATCTTAGTAGATCATCGATCTCTTTGATTTTTTTTATGAGATTTGGTGTAAGTACTTGGTGTCTTTAGAACTTCCAAGAATTGACATCTATACCACCAATACTAAATACAAGATAGTCCTTTTTGAGTATGGTGTCTTTAGAGCTAGTTAATTTTCCTAATTTTTCGGAATCAAATAAAGGTACTTCCTTAGACAATTCGATCTTTGTTTCGACTATGTAATTCATAGAAAGTCGATGATCAGGCAGACTAAAAGGGTTATTATAAAATACATGAAAAGTTAACAGAAGTTCTTATGATGTGAATCAATATGAGATGATGAAGTCAGGATCGTATTTTTTTCTAGTCAAGCATTAAGAATAATAGCAACTTTCACACTAGTATAACATCAACCAAATTAGTTGATGAGGGAAACCGAAATGCAAAATGAAACCAAAAATTTAACAATATGGTTTGGTATCCTAACTAACATGAATGATGAAACCATGAAAAATGAGAAAAATTCAGGGGTTTCAGATGCTGCAGTTAGTGAAACCCCTCCAGTCCACTCCTACTGTGAGTTCAAACAGATCGCTTTCCGCCCCGGTTTTTCTCAACTACTGCCTTGTTTTGGGATATTGTCGCAACAAGCCTCCAACCTTTTGAAATCATTTC
>Ga0307372_10009108_pt1 | contig 13774 bp, 15 predicted proteins | sample OX1MG_FD_202533 | JGI IMG/M metagenome (GOLD analysis project Ga0307372, IMG submission 202533) | Soil microbial communities from Risofladan, Vaasa, Finland - OX-1 | ecosystem: Environmental > Terrestrial > Soil > Coastal area > Acid sulfate soil | place: Finland: Risofladan, Vaasa | collected...
CGTCGGTCGAGGACCCGGGCGGGGCCATCGCCAACCGCTACGGCGTGCTGTCGCCGCCGACGACATTCGTCATCGACCGCCACGGCCGGGTGGCCGTGACGCTGCTGGGCCCCGTGAGCGCGGCCCAGCTCCAACGCGTGGTGGCCCGGGTGACCTCGTGAAGGTTCTCGGTTCCTTTCGCCTGTGGCTCGTGGCGCTGGTCGCGGTCGGCGCGTTGGTGGCGATCGCGACGCCGCGCACGTCGGCGGATGCTGCTCGGATCTCCCACCTCGAGTCACTGGTGCGCTGTCCGAGCTGTGAGGACCTCTCGGTGGCCCAGAGTAACGCCACCACCGCGCTCGCGGTGCGCCACGAGATCGTCACGCGAGTTCACCGCGGCGACTCGGACACCGCGATCCTCACCTCGCTGGAGGCGACCTACGGCACGTCGGTTCTGCTGAGCCCACCCACGAGCGGCCTAGGTGTCCTGCTCTGGGCTGGGCCCGTCGCGCTGATCCTCTTGGCCGGGGCGGTCGCGACGCGACTGGTGCGCCGACGATGACGCGCGACGCGAACCAGTGGCGAGACGAGATCATCCTGCGCGAGGCGTCGCTGCTTGACGCGCGACGCGAGCTCGACGCCGGGGAGATCTCCTCCAAGCAGTTCGCCGAGATCGAGGAGCGCGAGTCACGCGCACTCACTCGCGCCCGGGCCGCCCTCGAGGCTTTCGGGCTCGACGACGTCGAGCCGACGTCTCCGATCACTCGCGCCGACGTCCCACCAGTCGCGTCGGCGATGACGCGCGACGCGCACCAGCGTCGCGACGAGATTGCGTTGCGCGAAGCGTCACTGACCGACGCGCGGCGCGAGCTGGCCGCCGGAGAGCTCACGGCCGAGCAGTTCGCCGAGATCGAGCAGCGTGAGTCGCACGCGCTGACCATCGCGCGCGCCGCCCTCGAGGCGTTCTCGCTCGTCGTGGTCGAGGAGCCGCGTCCGCGCAAACGTCGTCGCAGTCTCCTCCTGATCGCCTTCATCGCATTTCTCTTGGTGCTGGCGATGCTGCTCATCGCGACGCTGACGATCCGCCAGCCGGGGACCTCCAGCACCGGGGCCGTGACGCTCGACCGCGCTCAGAAGATCACCCAGCTGTTGGAGGAGGCGCAGGCCGATACGGCCAACAGCGACTACGTCGCTGCCTTATCCGCCTATCAGCAGGTACTCGACCTCGACGGCGGCAACATCACGGCGCTCACCCAGACGGGGTGGCTCGACTTCTCCGCCGGGAGCGCGGCTCACAACGTCACCCTGACGAACCTCGGGATCGCCGACCTGCGTCGTGCCATCTCGTTGGCGCCGCGCTCGGCTGCGCCACGTCTCTACTACGCCATCGCCGCGTTCTCGACGCCCGGCAACCGCGCCCTCGCCGTGCGCGAGTTCCGGGTCTTCCTGAGCCTGTCGCCCTCGGCGGCCCAGCGTGCGGTGGCCGAACCGTTCCTCGCCCGCCTCGGGATGGGCGCGGGCTAGCCCAGGCCCACGATCAGGGCTCCGGCAACGCCGGCGAGCAACAACGCACTGACCACCCCGCGGCGCGCGGCGAAGAGCCAGACCAGCACGCCGCCCAGCACCGCCGCCTGCCAGGGATGACTCAGCGCGCGCCCTAGTGTGACGGCCGAGCCCGCGATGGCGCCCAGGGCGCAGGGTCCCGCGCCGGCGAGGAACGCACCGGCGCGCGCACTCGAACGCGCCACGTGAAAGCGCGGCGCACCGCCCAGGACGAAGAGAAAGGACGGCGCGAAGGCCACCGCCGTCGCCACGAGCGCCCCCGTTAGCCCGGCCGCGGCATAGCCCACGGCGGCGACGGTGAGCACGACCGGTCCCGGGGTCACCTGGCCGAGCGCGACGGCGCTGAGGAAGTGCGCGCCCGTCATCCAGTGGTAGGTGGTGACCACGTCGTGCTGCATCAATGGCACGATCACGAACCCCCCGCCGAAGGAGAGGGCGCCCACTTTGAAGGCGACCCAACTGAGCGCGCCTAGTGACGCGACCCCGACCTTCGCTCCGAGGGCGAGGGCAGCCGAGTGGCCTGATGCGCGCGAGGGTGAGCGCACCGTCATCTCGATGAGGCCGCACCCGACGATCACCGCGACCAGGTAGACGCCGGCGGTGACGCTGGCCGCGACACCCGCCACGCAGTAGAGGACCCAGCGCACCCGCGCCGTTCGGTCCGCCCCGGCGCGACGTCGGCTCGGCACCATCAGGTCCCTCGCCGCGCGCAGCGCCACCGCGGGCGTTCCGGCTCCGGCGCCGGCTGCGGCGCCGGCGACCGCGGCGGGGGCCCCGTGGGCGAAGACCAGCGCCGCGAGCGCGACGATCAGGACCAGGCCAGGCAGGATGAAGCACATTCCGCCGACGACTCCGCCCGCCAGGCCGGCCACACGCCACGCGCAGAAGATCGCCAACTGGGTCGAGGCCGGTCCGGGCAGGAGGTTCGTCGCGGCGATGGCGTCTTGGAACTCGGTCTCGTCAATCCAACGACGTCGCTCGACGCACAGTCGGCGCAAGAGAGAGATGTGGGTCGCGGGACCGCCGAAGCCAATCACGCCGAGGCGCGACCACTCGGCGGCGACCGTGGCGAGCGAGGCTCGCGACGAGGTGCTCTCGTCGCTCACCGGTGCCAGTGATTAGGCCGTGACCCGACAGGCGTCGTCGCCGAGGGCGCGTGACGTGAGGGTGACCGCAGTGCGCTCCGCGCCCAGACCCTCTAAGAGACCGGCGATCAGGCCGTGGTCCAGCGCGCAGAGCACTGGGTGGTGAGTCGCCACCGCGCCGAAGGGGCAGTTCTCCGAGACCACCGACGACGTCGTTTCGCTGACCTCGAGTCGGGCCGCAAAGCCGTGTGCGGTGAGCAGCCCGGCAATCGAGGCCATCGCGGCCTGGACCGTGCGCGTGGAGTCGACCGGGGCCACCGTGGCGCCTAGAGCCCGTCCGTAGTCGACACCGACCTGGTGGGCGAGCGTGTCAGCCTCCGTGGGCCCCAGGCGCTCGAGGGCCATCTCCAGCAGCGCCACCAGCAGGGCGTCGCGGCGCATCGCGCCGTCGACCACGAGGCCCTCGTCGACGACCCGGTAGCCCTTGGCGGGGCGGCCCACGGTCGTCTTACGAAGGTTGTCGTAGGTGACGTAGCCACCTTCGGTCAGTCGTTCGAGGTGGTGGCGCACGACGTTGGCGTGCACGTCGCAGTGCTGGGCCATCTCGGTGGCCGTCGCACCAGGGTGCTCGCGCAGGTAGAGGAAGATCTTGCGCCGGGTGTTATCGCCGAAGGAGTGGGCGAGGCTGGTCACCGTCGCGGTGAACCGCGCTGGATCAAGGTTGTTGTCCATCGGCGTGTTCGGCACTGGCGAAAAGTCTACGGCGGAGGGCCTTCGGTGCGACGGTAGCCTCGGGGACGCCCCAAAGGAGAGTTGTGACCCCACCGCTGCGTGATCTGCTCGGCGCCGTCGTCGAACCTCAGATCGGCCGACCGCTCGACGAACTCGGGTTCCTGGGCGAGGTCGACGAGGCCGCGATCCGCATCGAGTTGGTGTTGCCGGTCACGCAGTGGCCGCATCGTGCGAGCCTCGAGGCCGAACTCACGCGCCTCGTTCCGGGCGTGAGCATCCGCGTGCGCGCGATGGACGAGGACGAACGCCTGGCCCTGCGCAATTACCTTCGCGCCGAGATGACCGCCGAGCCCCACGACGGCCACCAGGACGCGCCAGTCACCGCGCGCTTCCTGGAGCGTTCCTCGGCGACGCGGGTGCTGGGCATCTCGTCGGGCAAGGGGGGAGTGGGCAAGTCCTCGGTCACGGTCAACCTGGCGATCGCGTTGGCCGGCGCCGGACACCGCGTTGGCCTGCTCGACGCCGACGTCTACGGCTTCTCGATTCCCAAGATGATGGGTGCCTCCAGCGACCCGGTGGTGCTCGGTGACCTCGTCATCCCCACGCTGGTCAACGGTGTGCACTGCGTGTCCATGGGGTACTTCGTGCCCGACGAGCAGCCCGTCATCTGGCGCGGGCCGATGCTGCACAAGGCGATCGAGCAGCTGGTCACCGAGGCGTGGTGGAACGAGCCGGACTTCCTCCTCATCGACATGCCCCCCGGCACCGGCGACGTGGCGCTCACGCTCTCCGAGGTCGTGCCACGCGTGGAGATGTACGTCGTCACCACTCCGCAGCCGGCCGCCCAACGCGTGGCCCAGCGCTCGGCGTACGCCGCGCGCAAGCTCAAGCTCGCCGTGCGCGGCGTGATCGAGAACATGAGCTGGTTCACCGGCGACGACGGCGTGCGCTACGAGATATTCGGTGCCGGCGGCGGCGCTCAGTTGGCCGCGGAGCTGGGCGTGGCGCTGCTGGCGCGCATCCCGCTCGACCCGCGGCTGCGCGACGGGGGCGACACCGGACAGCCCCTCGTGGTGAGCGACCCCACCGCCGAGGCGTCGCGGGTCTTCGCCGAGCTCGCCGCGACGATCGTGGCCCAGGGCCCGTCACGGGTGTACCGCCAGGAACTGAGGGTCACCTAAGTCACACCGACGCGCGACCGTACACTCGTGCCGGGAGGCACCATGACCGTGGTACCCGACATCGTCGAGTTCCTGCGCCGTTACCCGCCCTTCGCCGAGCTGGACCCGGCCGCGATCGACGCCCTGTCCGAAGCCGTCGAGGTCGAGTTCTTCGCCGAGGGCGCGACCATCTTCTCCGAAGGCGCCGAACCGGTGGAGTTCCTGCGGGTCGTGCGCACGGGAGCCGTGGAGGTGGTCCACGACGGACGCGTGCTCGACGTCATGGGACCGGGTGAGATGTTCGGCCACGCCTCGATGCTTTCGGGCCTGCCCACCGGCTTCACCGCGCGCGCGGCCGAGGACACCCTCGCTTACCGCATCCCCGAACCGGTCGCCACCCGGGAACTAGCCGGTCCCCGGGGACTACGCTTGGTCGCTCGTCTGCTCCTCGAGGACCGACATCACCTGCGCTCGGGACCGGCCCCCGACGTCTCGCGCGACCAACTCCGCCAGCCGGTCGGCGCGGCGCTTCGCGGCGCGCCCGTCATCTGCTCACCGAGCACCACCGTGCGCGAGGCCGCTCGCGCGATGACCGCGGGGCGGGCGACGGCGCTGGTGGTCGACCTCGGGAGTCGACTGGGCATCGTGACCGATGCGGACCTGCGCGCGCGCGTGGTCGCGCGCGGCCTCACCGGCGACGAGCCGGTCTCGATGGTCATGACGGTGCCGGCCTTCACCGTGACCAGTGACCGCCCCGGTAGCGAGGTCCTGCTCGACATGCTGGATCGGGGGGTGCGCCACTTTCCGGTGACGTCACCCACAGGGCGCGTCGTCGGAGTGATTGAGGACCACGACCTCGTGGCCATCGAGAATCGCTCGTCGTTCTCATTGCGCCGGGCGGTGGCCCGGGCGGGCTCCGCCGAGGAGCTGCGCGCCGCCGCGGCAACGCTGCGCTCGTCGGTGGTGTCGCTCACCCGCGGAGGGATGGCGGCCCTGGACGTCATGTCGATCTTCTCGGTCGTATCGGACGCGTTGGTGCGCCGCGCGGTCGACTTGAGCGTCGGCGAACTCGGCGTGCCGCCAGCGCGATTCGCCTGGATGTCGCTGGGCAGCCAGGCCCGTCGCGAGGCGCTGCCCAGCTCGGACCTGGACAGCGCCATGGTCTGGATCGAGGGCGATGATGACGAGGAGGTTGTCCGCCACTACCTGACGACGTTGGCCGAGGCGGTGACGGCGGTGATGGTGTCGTGCGGGTTCGCTCAGGACGAGCATCGCGTCAGCGCGACCGACCCGTTGTTCATGCGATCGCTTACGTCGTGGCGCGACGAGGCGCGACTCGTGATCGACGATCCCACTCGCGACAAGGCGCTGGTGATCGTGTCGGTCCTGGTCGACATCCGGCCCGTGTGGGGGATGGAGAGCGAGCCCTTGATCTCTGAGTTTTTTCAACGCGCCTCCGCTCGGCCGGACCTGCTGCGGCTCCTGGCTCGCTTCGCCATCTCGCACCGGCCCCCGTCGGGTTTCTCTCGCGGCCGGGTGATCGAGTCCTCGGGCGAGGATCGTGCCCGGTTCGACCTGAAGGCGGCCGTCGCACTGCCCATCGTCGACCTGGCCCGCTGGGCCGGCCTCGCGGCGGGCGTTACGAGCGCGTCGACGTCGATGCGTCTCGACGCGGCCCGCGACGCGGGCATCCTGAGCGCCGACGACACGCGCACCCTGCACGACGCGTTCTCGTTGGCGAGCCAGTTGCGCCTCGACCACCAGGTCGCCCAGATCGAAGAGGGCGAGGCACCCGACGACCTGGTGGATCCGGCGTCGCTCAGCTCCCTGGTGCGCAGTTACCTGAAGGAGGCGTTCCGAGCCGTGGCCTCGGTGCAGGGACGGATCGCCAACGATCTCGCCTGGAACTGGTGAAGCGCCGGGCGTGGGCGAGGCCCACCCCGGTCTCGCTCGCGTCGCGCGAGTACGCGAGTGCGCCGTTAGATCGCGGGCGCACGCCGTGGCGCCTCGGTCATTACTGCGTCGTCGACCTCGAACTCAGCGGGCTGGACCCGCAGGTCGATGAGATCATCTCCTTCGCCGCGGTCCCGGTGAACGCCGGGCGCGTCACGGTGGGCGCGGCCGTGAGTGGTCTGGTGCGCCCCACCAAGCCCGTGGCACCCGCGTCGGTACTCGTGCACGGTCTGCGCACCCGAGACCTCTCTGACGCTCCGGTGCACGACGACGCCCTGCAGCCGCTCCTCGCGGCGATGACCGGTCGGGTCCTCGTGGCCCACGAGGCCTGGGTCGAGGAGGCGTTCCTGTCACGAGCGCTGGCGCGCCAGGGCGTGCGCCTGCGGGGACCGGTGATCGACACCTATCAGCTCGCGCGGCTCTGGGCGGGCCTCGGACAACGCCCCCGCGTGCCGCACGACCTCTCGGCTCTGGCCGTTCACTTGGGTCTGCCCGTGCACCGACCCCACCAGGCAATGGGCGACGCACTGACGACCGCGCAACTCTTCATCACCCTGGCCACGTTGCTCGAGGTCGTCACGAGCGAGACCGTGAGCTCGCTGGTCAACGCTCGGCGCCGCGCGGCCTTCGAGGACGGCTGAACGAGGGAGCCGTCGACGCCGTGGTCTAGCGTCGATCACGACGTGGTCGGGGGGCGATATGGAACTGACAGGAAAGACGGCCGTGGTGACGGGCGCGGCGAGCGGTATCGGACTGGCCACCGCGCGGCGATTCGCCGACGCGGGACTCAACGTGGTGCTGGGTGACCTCGAAGAGGGGCCACTGGACGACGCGGTCGCGAGCCTCAAGGCTGAGGGCGGGCGCGTGCTCGGGCTGCGGGCCGACGTCACCGTCGAACAGGATGTCGTCGGGTTGCGCGACGCGGCATTGGCCGAGTTTGGCGGCGTCCACCTGGTGTTCAACAACGCGGGGGTTGGCAGCGGGCCAGCGATCGGGACGCCCAAAGCGGTCTGGGACTGGGTCATGGCAGTCAACGTGGGCGGCGTGGTCAACGGCATCAACACCTTCGTGCCGTATTTCATCGAGCAGGATGAGGGACACGTGCTCAGCACGGCGTCCCTGGCGGGGCTCGGTGGTGTCCCCTATACCGGCGCGTACTGTGCGAGCAAGTTCGCCGTCGTCGGACTGTCCGAGTCGCTCTTCCAGGAGCTGCTCATCCTCGGCTCGAACGTGCACGTGTCGGTCCTGTGCCCGGGATTCGTGCGCACGCGCATCCACGAGTCGATGCGCAACCTGCCCGAGGAGCTGAGCGAGTACCGCGACAATCCGGCGGTGACGTCGATGCAGCTGATCTCCTCGGCCGTGGTCAACGCCGGCATCGACCCCGACGACGTGGGTCGCGCCGTGGTGGAAGCGGTGCGTGAGGACCGCTTCTGGATCCTCACGCATCCGCGCTCGGCGATCGGCGCGACCAAGCTGCGCCTGGAGTGGATGCGCGGTGGGCCGCCGATGATCGTCGACCTGGACGCCGCGACGCGCCCCTAGCGGTCCAGGCTCGTCGGCAGGCGATCGTCGGGCCACCCGAGCAGACGCACGGCGCTGCGGCAGGCGAATCGGTCGGTCATCCCGGCCACGTACCCGACGGCCGCGTGCAGCGCGGCCGCCTCGCCGGCGCGCAACTCGGTCTGAGATTCGTCGGGGATCAGCTGGGGGTGTTCGGCAAAGTAGTCAACCAGTGCGCGCAGCAAATCAACGACCGCCGCGGCTTGGACCTGGGACGGTCCGCGCATGTAGATCGCCCGGTAGTTGAACGCTCGGAACTCGGCGAGGGCCTCGGCGTGGCGCGCGTCCATGCCGATGACGCCGGTGTCGCGCACCGTCGCGATGAGGGCCGTGATGAGTGACCCGAGCTGCTGACCGCGCCGCTCGCCGCAGCGCTCGCGCACGAGGCGGGGCAGGTCGCGGGGGTCGACGATGCGCGCGGCCACGGCGTCTTCGAAGTCGTGGCACACGTAGGCGACGCGGTCGGCCCAGCTCACCACCTCGCCCTCGGGGGTGGCCGGGGCCGGGCGGGCCCACGAATGGTGCGAGATGCCGTCCAGCGTCTCGGCGCACAGGTTGAGCGACGCCAACGAGACCTCGGCCCCCCAGCGCGCGTGGTCGAAGCCGCCCTCGACGTAGGGGTCCAGGGCCTCCTCACTGGCGTGGCCGCCCGGCCCGTGGCCGCAGTCGTGGCCCAGGGCGATGGCCTCGGTGAGGTCGACGTTGAGCCCCGTCGCCCGGGCCACCCCCGTGGCGACCTGGGCGACCTCCAGGGCGTGGGTCAGGCGCGTTCTCATGTGGTCCTCGGGGAAGATGAAGACCTGGGTCTTGCCGGCCAGGCGACGGAACGCTGACGAGTGCAGGATCCGGTCGCGGTCGCGCTCGAAGCAGGTGCGGTAGGTGTCGGGCTCCTCTTCGCGAGCTCGGTGGCCGGCGCCCTCGGCGCGCGTGGCCCCGACGGCCAGGTGCGCGTCGGCCAGCTCTTCGCGCTCGAGGCGCGTGCCCGCGACGTCGGACCGGTCGGGCTCGCTGACCGCGACGCTGGCGTGAGAGTCACGGTGGGCCACGGTGACGTCGTCGGCGCCGCCGTCGTAGCCCTCCATGGTCGCGGCCCAGCGGCGGCTGCGCTCGGAGTCAGGCGGGGTCACGTTCACCATTGTGGCCCAGAGCCGTAGCATGGGTGGGTCTCGAGAGGACAGGAAACCGCCATGAACATTCGCATCGGGATCGTCCAATCGATGAAGGAGCTCGACGTCGAACTGGCCGATGACGCCGACATGGCGCAGGTCACCAAGGACGTGGAGAAGGCGCTGAGCAGCGAGAGCGTTCTGTGGCTGAGCGACAAGCGCGGACGGCGCGTGGGCGTGCCCGCGTCGCGCGTGGCCTACGTCGAGTTCGCGAGCCCCGCGGGGGAGCGAGTCGTCGGCTTCGGCCAGTCGTAGTCGGCCTCGTGCTCGACTACCACCTGCACCTGTGGCCCCACGACGAGTCGTCGGTGTGGTACCGGCTCGACCAGATTGCCGCGTACTGCGAGGCGGCGGCCGCCGAGGGCGTGACCGAACTGGCCCTGACCGAGCACGCCAACCGCTTTCGCGACGTGCTGGACCTCTACGGGTCCTTCTGGACGAAGAGCCCGCACGAGCGCACGGCCCAGGCCATGACCGACTACTTCGAGTTCACTTCGCGCAACTCGCTCGAGGAGTACGTGACGCTGGCCAAGCTGGCCCAGGACGAGGGCCTGCCGGTCAAGATCGGCCTTGAGGTCGACTACGTACGCGGCCGCATGGACGTCATCTCGGAGTACTACGCGCAGTTCCCCTTCGACGTGCTGATCGGCTCGGTTCACTGGCTGGGTACCTGGGCCTTCGACGACTACGACGACCCGGTGCAGCTCGCCGAGTGGTCGCATCGTGACGTCGATCAGGCCTGGGCGGACTACACGATCGCCTTCGAAGAGCTCGCCGCGAGCAACGCGGTCGACGTGTTGGCCCATCCCGACCTCATCAAGGTGACCGGGCACTGGGCGAGCCACCCGCAGGACTACTGGGACCTCATGGTCCACGCCGCGGCGACGGCCGACGTCTCCATCGAATGCTCCTCGGCCGGCTGGACCAAGCCGGTCGCCGAGCAGTACCCGTCGGGGGGAATGATCGATCGGCTGGCGGCGCGCGGGGTCACCTTCACCACCGCCAGCGACGCCCACGAACTCGAACGCGTCGCGCTGCGCGCGGGTGATCTCGCCGACCTGCTGCAAGCGCGCGGGGTGAGCCAGCTCGCCTCCTACTCGCGTCGCCAGCGCGCGATGGTTCCCCTCAGGTCCACGTAGTGGCCACGCTGGCCGAGTTGGCGGCGTCGCACACCAACCTCCCCGACGCCGCCGTCGACCACCTCTTGGGCCTCACGGCGTCATGGTCGCTGCTGTCGGACCTGTCCTTCTCCGACATGCTCCTGGTGGCCCCGACGATGGGACCGACCGGGCCTGACGATCACCTCGTCGTCCTGGGTCAGGTCCGACCCAACAACAGCGCGACCGCGTTGCCCGACGACCTGGTGGGTTCGGTGCACGACGCCTCGGCCTGGCCGCAGGTGGGCCGAGCCCTCGACGGTGGCGTGCGCGTGGTCGGTGAGGCGCGGCTCGACGCGGTGGCCGAGCCCCTGCCCGCCTGGTTCGTCCCGGTTCGCTTCATGGGCCGCTGTGTCGCGGTGCTCGTGCGCCTGCAGGGTCCGCTGCGGGGGCCGGCGTCGCTGTACGAGCAGGCGTACCTGTCGATCTTCGAGAGGCTATGCGACATGGTCAGCGACGCCACCTTCCCGTTCCGCGAAGACGGCGTCGCCGGGCCCGGTGTGCCGCGCGTGGGCGATGGCCTGGTGCTCATCGACGGCGACGCGCGCGTGGAGTTCACGACTCCCAACGCCACCAACGCCCTGCACCGCCTCGGCGTCTACGCCCCGGCCGAGGGCCGCACCCTCGCCGAACTGGGACTACGGGTGCGCGTGGTCGAGCGGTCCCTGGAGTACGCCCTGCCGGCCATGGAGGAGATCGACGTCGGCCACGACGTGGCCATCCTCTTTCACTGCGTGCCCCTGCTGGCCCGCGGCGAGGTGACCGGGGTCCTCGCGCTCGTGCGCGACGTGTCGGACCTTCGCCAGCTCAACCGGGTGGTGCTCAACAAGGAGGCGGCGGTGCGTGAGGTGCACCACCGCGTGAAGAACAACCTCCAGACCATCTCGTCGCTCCTGCGACTCCAGGCGCGCCGCAGTGAGGAACCCGAGACTCGCGTGGCCCTCGAGGAGGCCGAGCGCCGGGTGCGGTCGATTGCGGTCGTCCATGAGGTCCTGTCGCGCGAGCCCGGCGAGGAGGTCGTCTTCGACGAGATCGTGCGGTCCCTGGTGCTGATGGTCGAAGACACGGTGCTGGCGCTGCACCCGGTGGAGATCGTGGTCAACGGTGAGCTGGGCGTGCTTTCCACCGATCTGGCCACGCCCCTCGCGGTGGCCCTCGCAGAGTTACTAACGAACGCCGTCGAGCACGCGTTCACGGAGTTCGACGGCGAGGACGACGCCCAGGTCGGGGTGGTCACGCTCAACCTCTCGCACTTCGGTGGTCAGGCGGTGGCGGAGATCCGCGACAACGGTCGGGGACTGGGCGACTCCTTCTCGCTCGACGTGCCGACCAGTCTGGGACTGTCGATCGTGCGCGACCTGGTCCGCTCGCAACTTCATGGAACGATCGAGATGAGCACGGTGCCGGCGCGCGACGGCGGCGGCACGAGCGTGCGCGTCACCGTCCCGACGGGCCCCGCGATCAGTTAGAGGCTTGACGCCGCCGCGCGGCCAGCCACTGCTTGCGCAGCTTGCGACGCTCGTCTTCGGTGGTCCCGCCCCAGACACCGGACTCCTGGTTCGTCGCCAGGGCGAACTCGAGGCACGCCTTCTGCGCGTCGCACTTGGTGCACACTCGCTTGGCCGACTCGATCTGGTCAGTGGCCATGCCGGTCGTACCGATGGGGAAGAACAGCTCGGGCTCGGTGTCACGACAGGCCGCCTGGGCGCGCCAGTCGGCGTCATCCCACGCGTGGGTACGGTTCCAAATCAACGACACGGCGAAATCCTTCTGTTTGTGTTCGCCGCGTGCCGGGGGGGCGTTGGCGGCTGAGAGAGCATTTTACCTGATTTTTTAGGCAGTTTCAAGGGAGCGGACCCGATGGGGCGCACTTTTCACTGTCAGACTCGTGCCCGTGCCCGTAATCCTCGCCCACCGGGGCCTGCACCGCACGGAGCGAGAGAACACCCTCGGCGCGTTTCGGGCCGCGCGCAGTGTGGGCGCGGACGGGGTGGAACTGGACGTTCGGCGCTGCGCGGACGGCCAGATCGTGGTCCACCACGACGCGACCATCGACGGTAAAGCGCTGGCGGTGACGCCCATGGGCGAACTTCCCGGCTACGTCGCATCGCTGGCCGACGCTCTTGACGCCTGCGCCGGACTGGTGGTCAACGTGGAGATCAAGAAGGGAAAACACTCATCGGCGCCGGCCGATCACGCACGAGATATCGCGCGCCGGGTCGTCGACGTGGTTATCGGCGCTGGGCGCGCCGCCGACGTGATCATCTCGTGCTTCGACCTGGCGACCTGTCGGGCGGTGCGCAGCCTCGATACCGGCGTCCGCGTGGGGTGGCTGGTCCACCGCGGACGTGACGTCGTCGCCTCCGTCGGCGTCGCACGTGACGCGGGCCTGCACGCGGTCCACCCCCACTACCGCGCGGTCAACGCGAAGACCGTGGCGGCCGCTCATGACGCGGACCTGGCGGTCAACGTGTGGACGGTGAATCGACCGCGTCAGCTGGTCGCGATGATCGAGCTGGGAGTCGACGGACTCATCACCGACGACCCGGCGAGCGCCCTGGCCCTCGTCGGGCGGCCCCCCGAGGGCCATTCCACGTTGGCCTAGATTGTCCCCATGCACGTAGTCGTCTGCGCCAAGCAGATACCCGACCCAGCGGCGCCCCAGTCGCTGGAACCAGACCACACTCTGAATCGAACCGGCAAGCAGATCCTCGACGAGGCCGACACGTACGGCGTCGAAATGGCCCTGCAGCTGGTGGACCGCGCCGGTGGCGGTGAAGTGACCCTCGTGTCCATGGGCTCGTCGGCCGACGTGGCCGGGCTACGAAACGGGCTCGCCATGGGCGCCACGAGCGCCGTCGTCGTGAGCGACGACGCACTTCGGGGCACCGACGCGCTCGGTACGGCCAAGGTGCTCGCCGCGGCGATCTCGCGCCTCAACCCCGACCTCGTGCTGGCCGCGACCGAGTCCTCCGACGGTTACACCGGCACCACGCCGGTGCAGGTGGCCGAGCTGCTCGGGTGGCCCTCGATCACCTTTGCCAAGGGGGTCAGCGTCGACGGCTCGACGGTCACCGTCGAGCGCCAGACCGAGTCCGGCTACGACGAGGTGACCTCGCCGCTGCCCTGTGTCGTGACCGTGACGGCGGGCGTGGTCGAGCCGCGTTACGCCTCCTTCAAGGGGATCATGGCGGCCAAGACGAAGCCCGTCGAGATCCTCAGCGTGAGCGACCTCGGGCTCGAGGACCAGGTGGGCTGGTCGGGTGCTCGTCAGGAGATCACGTCGGTCGTGGCCGCCGAAGCGCGGGCCGCGGGAGAAAAGCACGTCGACGAGGGCGATGGTGCCCAGCGCATCGTGGCCTTCCTCGAATCGGTCAAGGTCATTTAGCCATGGCACTGTCATTGATCTGGGTTGT
>Ga0307372_10009110_pt1 | contig 13772 bp, 14 predicted proteins | sample OX1MG_FD_202533 | JGI IMG/M metagenome (GOLD analysis project Ga0307372, IMG submission 202533) | Soil microbial communities from Risofladan, Vaasa, Finland - OX-1 | ecosystem: Environmental > Terrestrial > Soil > Coastal area > Acid sulfate soil | place: Finland: Risofladan, Vaasa | collected...
TGCGGCACGCGCGGATTCGGCGTCGTTGCCGGAGCCGTTGCCGGCAGCGTCGCGATGCGTCTGCCGCACCTGGCCTCGTGCCCGGTCGTCGTTGTGTCCGAGAAGGCCGCCGAGCGGGCCTCGCTCGTCACGCGGTAGGCAACTCCACGTAGGGCGCCGCGTGCAAGCGCGACGCCCTACGCTTTCTGCGGTGACGACGATCCAGATCGAACATCTCCGAGTCGTTCGCGGTGGACGCGTGGTTATCCCCGACCTGTCCCTCGAGGTCGCAGCCGGCCGTGTGACCGGCCTGCTCGGGCCGAGCGGCTGCGGCAAGTCGACGCTGATGCGCTCGATCGTCGGCGTCCAGGTCGTCGCCGGCGGCACGGTGACGATCCTCGGCCGAGCGGCCGGCGACCCCACCCTGCGCCGTGACGTCGGCTACGTCACCCAGGCTCCGTCGGTCTACGCCGACCTGACGGTCACCGAGAACCTGCGCTACTTCGCCTCCGTCACCGGTGCGCCGCCCTCGCGCATCGGCGAGGTGATTGCCCAGGTCGCGCTGCAGGACGCTGCCGGGCAGGTCGTCGACTCGCTTTCGGGCGGGCAGCGGACCCGCGTGTCGCTCGCAACCGCCCTCGTGCACCGTCCGCACGTGCTGGTGCTCGACGAGCCGACCATCGGGCTCGACCCGATCCTGCGCGTGGAGCTGTGGCAGGCGTTTCGCGAGCTTGCGGCGAACGGGGTGACACTGCTCGTCTCGAGCCACTCGATGGACGAGGCGGCCGAGTGTGACGACCTGCTCCTGATGCGGAAAGGCGCCATCCTCGCGGCGACGACGCCCGCCGGCCTCCGGGCGAGCACCGGCGAGAACGACCTCGGCCGTGCGTTTCTCGCGGTCGTCCGCGGCAGCGAAGCATGATCGCGACCGCCCGCCGCGTCCTCTGGCAGATCCGCCGCGACCGCCGCACCGTCGCGTTGCTCGTCGGGGTGCCGGTCGGTTTGCTCGTGCTCCTTCGCTACGTGTTCGCGTCGCAGCCCTCGACCTTCAAGCACGTCGCCCCGCCGATGTGCGGTCTCTTTCCGTTCACGCTGATGTTTCTCGTCACGTCGATCGCGATGCTGCGCGAACGGACGTCGGGCACGCTCGAGCGCCTGATGTCGCTGCCGTTGTCGAAGCCCGCGCTCCTCGGCGGCTACGCGCTTGCGTTCGGCGTGCTGGCCGCACTCCAGGCGGTCGTCGTCTGCACGGTCGGGTTCACGCTGCTCGGCCTCGACGCGGCGCACGGAGCCTGGCTCGTAGGGGTGCTCGCGATCGGCAACGCGTTGCTCGGCATGTCGCTCGGCCTGTTCGCCAGCGCCTTCGCCCGCACCGAGTTCCAGGCGGTGCAGTTCATGCCCGCGATCGTCTTCCCGCAGCTCCTGCTCTGTGGCCTGTTCGCGCCGCGCGGCGCGATGTCGGGGCCCCTGCAGGCGGTTGCCCGCGCGTTCCCGCTCACGTACGCCTTCGACGCGCTGAGCCGGGCCACCCATCCGGGCCGTCTCGGCGGATCGTTCGTGCTCGACACCGCCGTCGTGGTCGGCGCGACGCTCGTAGCACTTGGGCTCGGCGCGGCGACCTTGCGCCGCCGGACGCCGTAGGCCGCCACACCGGCCCTGCGGGTTTCCCCGATGCGGGCGGGCGCGGCGAGGCAGAGAGTGTGTGCCATGAGCTCAACCGTGAGCACGCTCGGCATGGTCGTCACGGCACTCCTGATGGTGCTGGCGGGCCTCTCGAAGAAGCGGCTGGAGTGGAAGCCGCGTCCCACACCGCGAGGCCGCGTGCGCAAGCCACCCACCAGGCCCTCGGCCTGACCCCGATGACAATGCCGGTCGCCGGCTTGCCAACGGCCGGGATGCGAACCGGTCGCTCCCGCGAGGGCCACAGGCTGCGGCCGGGACGTCCGCCCGCGGACGCGAAGCGGCGCGCCCCCGAGCTCGATACCGTCGCCTCTCGTTGGCAGATCGCCCTCGACACCGCCGAGCGTGCGCTCGGAGCAGGCCACGGCTTGCTGCGCGAAGCGGACCTGCGGCACGGACGGCATGCGCTGGCGCTCGAGCGCCAGCAAACGGCAGAACTGCTCACGCGGCTCGCCGAGATGACCGGGCGACGGCCCGCCCCGTGGCTCTCGCCGACGCCCGTGACCCGAGGCATGCTCGGACTCCGGACCACGGTCCGGGCCTGCCTGTTCGACCTCGACGGGGTCGTCACCGACAGCGGCGTCCTGCACGCACGGGCCTGGGCCGAGACCTTCGACCAGCTGCTCCTGCGCCTGGCCGAGAAGACGGGCTGGCACTTCATCCCGTTCGACCGCGTCGCGGACTACCGCGCCTACATCGACGGCCGGCCCCGGCTCGAAGGCACCCACGCGTTCCTCGCAAGCCGCGGCATCCGCCTCCCGGAGGGCACGCCGGAAGACCCGCCCGACGCCGACACCGCCTATGGCCTCGCACGCCGCAAGAGCGAAGCACTGACGCGCGGGCTCCGTGAACGGGGCGTGACGGCGCTCCCCGGCGCCCGCCGCTACCTCGAGGCCGCCGGGCATGCGGGGCTCACGCGCGCCGTCGTCTCGGCCAGCACCCGCACGTTGCCGATGCTCGAGCTCGCCGATCTCGCATCGCTCGTCGAGGAGCGGGTCGATGCCGATGCAATCCGGGTCGAGGGCCTGCGTTCCCGCCCGGCTCCCGACCTGCTGCTCGCCGCCTGCCGCCGCCTCGAGGTACGCGCCGACGAGGCGGTCACTTTCACTCACAGCCCCGCAGGCGTCGCAGCGGGTCACGCAGCGGGGCTCGAGGTGGTCGGCGTCGGCGTCGGCGAGCCGGCCGAACAACTGCTCGGGTTCGGCGCCGAGCGCGTCGTTTCGTCGCTCGTCCAGTTGCTCGATCCCCGGCTGGCCAGCAGCCGGCGGCCGGGCGCCTGAACGCGCCGCATAGCGCCGAGGACTGCGGCTTTCCCGCACCGGCATTCCGCAGGGAGCCCGATGGCGAACGGGCGCACGGCCAGCAAAGTGACGGAAAAGGCCGAAACGGACTCGCGGCCGCAAGTGAAGGGAGCGAGAGATGCGCAAGTTGTTTGAAATCGGAGGTGTACTTGCAACGGTGGTGCTGGTGGTGTTCGGGACCGCAGCAATCGTGCTCGGCGTCAACGGTCGCAACACCGTTCGCGACAGCCTCAGAGCCGAGGCAATCGTGGGCTCGGCCGACATGACGCCGGCCGCGATCGCAACGGAGGCCAAGGCGGCCGGGCTTCCGGCGTCGATCAAGCTGCCGACGGCGAACATCGCCGGCAAGCCGATCGTCACCGGCCAGCTCGCCCGCGACTTCGCGCAGTACATGCGGATCCACGCGCTCGAGGCGAGCGGTGGCCTGACCTACTCGCAGATGCCGCGCTATGCCTCGGCAGACGGAAAGGGCACCAACAACGCTGCCGTGGCAACGAAGGGCGCGAACGGGCAGCCGCTCGACAACCCGGTGCGGAACACCTGGGTGACGGAGACCGCCCTCTCGACCGCGCTGAACGCGAGCTACCTCGCCGAGAACGTCGCGCTGTTCGGCATCGTCGTGGGCATCGCCCTGTTGTTGACCGGACTCGGTTTCGGCGTCCTCGTCGTCGGCGGGTCGCTCCGCGGGCGCGAGACGGCGCTTGCACTGTTCGGAAAGAAGCGCAGGCCGGATGCTCCAGGGACGAAGGCTGTTCCCGCCGCCTAGCACCTGCACAGCTCGGGGCGGGCCGCCTGCAGACGGGCCCGCCCCCTCAGCTGGGCAAACGAAGCCGAAGGAGCACGCCGTGAAGGGCACCCAGGTCAATTGATGCTCGGCATCCGCGACACGCGTCGTGTGGCCTGGCGGCGGCAGCACGCACGCCGGCACTACGTCGGGTACGTCACCGTCACCGAGAACTCGGTCAGGCTCGCCGGACACGAGCACGCCACCGGGATCGACATCGCCCTCTCGATTCCGCGCGACGCGATCCGCCGAGTGCGCGTGGCGCGGGACGTGGGCGAAGAGGTCGTCGGCGAACGGTCGGTCGTGCTCGAACTGCGTGACGACGAGCCGATCTTCGTGCGGCCGCTCTCGAACGGTTCGCTCGACCTGGACGGGTTCGCGCGCCGCCTGCAGGCGTCCTAGCTCAAGCGTAAGCACGCTCGCGCACCCCACTGAACCTGGTTCTCGCCGCAGGCGAAACCAGGTTCACGTCTTCGACCTTTGCCGAAGCGCTTCAGACACGATCCTGGTTCCGGCTGCGCCGGCAACCAGGATCGACCATCCCTCGCCACTCCACGTTCCCGTGAGGGGCTCGCGGTGATTGCCGGCCTGCGCGGAGGCCGCCGCTAACGGCGCAGAATGCCGCCACGACGAGGGGAAGAAGCCGGCGAAGCCAAACTGACATCGTCGCCCGACGGTAAAAGCAGTCACACACCGACGCGATCACCCGTCGAGGGACATTCACGGCCTGGCTCACTCGAACTGCCGGCGACCTCCCGAGAACCAGCGCTTCGAGATCTCGGAGCGTGGTAGAAACCACGTCATGGCCGAGCTACTGCTCTTTCACCACGCACAAGGACAGACGGCCGGGTTCCTTGCGTTCGCCGACGAGCTGCGAGCTGCGGGGCACGTCGTTCATGCCCCCGACCTCTACGACGGCAAGACCTTCGCCGACCTCGACGAGGGCGTTGGCTACGCCAAGCAGGTCGGCTTCGACACGATCGCAGAGCGCGGCCGACTGGCCGCCGGCGGCTTGCCGGACGAGCTTGTCTATGCCGGGTTCTCGCTCGGGGTGATGGCAGCGCAGGAGCTGGCCCAGACGCGCCCCGGGGCGACGGGGGCGTTGCTGTTCAGCGCCGCCTTCCCGGCCTCCGAGTTCGGCGGGTCGTGGCCGCCGGGAGTTCCGCTTCAGATCCACATGATGGACGCCGACGAGTGGGCGCTGGAGGACCTCCCCGCCGCGCGCGAGCTGGTTGAGACAGTCGAGGGCGCGGAGCTGTTCCTGTATCCCGGCGACCGACACCTGTTCGCCGACAACAGCCTGCCCGACTACGACGAAGGTGCCGCGCAGCTGCTCAAGCAGCGCGTGTTCACCTTCCTCGACAACATCGAGTAGCTGCGACTACTCCCCGTAGGCGGCCCCGTCCGGGGGCTAGGACGGCTCGAGCTGGCCGTGCTCGATCGCGTAGCGGACGAGCTCGGCGCGGGTCGAGAGCTGGAGCTTCCGCATGATGTGCGCCCGGTGCGTCTCGGCCGTTCGAACCGAGATGAAAAGCTGTTTCGCAATCTCCTGGTTCGTGTGACCGAGCGCGAGCAGCCGCAGTACTTCGCGCTCACGGTCGGACAACGGGTCGGAAGCGGCAGCCTCCTGCGCGGCTGCGTCGGCCGCGACCATGCGCGCACCGAGCGCAGGGTGCACGTACCGATTCCCGCTTGCGACTTCCCGCACGGCGGCGACCACCTCGGCGTCGACGGCCTCCTTGAGCACGTAGCCGCTCGCGCCGGCCGCGAACGCCTCACGCACGTAGCTCGGGTCGTCCTGCATCGAGAGCATCAGCACCCGCGCGTCGGGCGCCTCGCGCAAGAGTTTTGGCAGCGCGTCGATCCCGCTCTCGTCCGGCATGACGACGTCGAGCAGCACGACGTCCGGCTTGTGGGCCCGCACCTCGAACACGGCGTCGCGAGCGTTGCCGGCATCGCCGACGACATCCATGTCCTCCTCGGCCTCGAGCAGCAGCCGCAAGCCGGTGCGCACGACAGCATGGTCGTCGACCACCACGATGCGAATCACGACAGCGGCACCTCCGCGACGAGCGTCGTCCCGGTCCCGCGGCGCGACTCGATCGTCAGCCGCCCTTCGAGCAGGGCCAGTCGCTCGCGCATGCCGGAGAGACCGATGCCGCCGTGCTCCTCGTCCTCGGCGCTGAACCCGTGACCGTCGTCCTCAACGAGCGCAGTGGCCGTGCCGGCGCGCCGAACGAGCAGCACGCTGACACGGCGCGCGCCCGCGTGCTTGGCAATATTTGTGAGCGCTTCCTGCACGATCCGGTACAGCGTCGTCTCCACCTCGGACGGCAGGCGCCCCTCGCCGAGCTGGGATTCGAGGTCGACATGAATCCCGGTCGCCTCCATGAACGTATGGACAAGCCGTTCCAGTGCCGCGACGAGGCCAAAATCGTCGAGTGCTTTCGGCCTCAGCTCGACGGCGAGGCGCCGGACGTCCTGCAACGTCGCGACCACGAGCTCGCGCAGCCTGGCTAGCGCCGCCGGGACATCCTCGGCGCTCTCGACGGCCTTCAGCCCGAGCAACACCGAGGTGAGCGCCTGGCCCGTCTCGTCGTGCAACTCGCGCGCGAGCCGGCGCCGCTCCTGCTCCTGGCCCTCGATCACGCGACGTAGCGAGTCGCGCTGGACGCGGCGCGACAGATCGACGGCGACCGCAGCGCGTTGGGCGAAGTGCTCGGCGAGCCGAAGGTCGGCATTCGTAAACCGTGGGTCGCGACCGCGACGGTCGTGCGCGAAGACGATCCCGATCGGTCGCCCATGGGCAAGCAGCGGCACATAGAGCCCCGTCGTCGCGTCGAACTGCCGGGCGACGTCCTGGACGACCTCAGGGTCGTCGACCACCGCGTCGACCCGCTCGCTGCGCCCGCGCTCGAGCACGGCGCCGGCCTTGGAGCGGTGCGGGAATACGCGGTGCAGGAGCGCGCCGGAGTCGTCCGCCGCGATCGCCTCGATCCGGAGCCCGCCCGGGACGGGCAGCGCGATCACAACCACGCGCGCGTCGATCAGCTCACGGAGCCGCTCGACCACGAGTTGCAGGAGTCGCGGCAGCTCGAGCTCTCCGGCGAACGCCGATCCGATCTCCTGGAGCGACTCGAGCTGCCGCGACCACTCGGTGGCGGATTCGTAGAGACGGGCGTTCTCGATCGCCACCGCCGCCTGGGCCGAGAGCAGGCCCACGAGCTCCTCGTCCTCGTCGTCGAAGTCTGCGCCGCCGTCCTTCTCCGTCAGGTAGAGGTTGCCGAAGGCGACGCCTCGCAACATGATCGGCGTACCGAGAAAGGTCTTCATCCGCGGGTGACCGGGCGGGAAGCCAACCGAGCGTGCGTCGTCGGCCAGGTCGTGGAGACGCAGCGTGCGTGCATCGGTGAGCAGTGCGCCGAGGACTCCGCGACCGCTTGGCGGATCGCCGATCACTTCTCGTTCGTCCTCGTCGATGCCGTGCGTGACGAACTGCTCGAGGCTCGTCCCCGTCGAATCGATCACACCGAGCGCCACGTACCGGGCGCCGGTGACCGCCGCCGCCCCCTCGACGATGCGCTGCAATACGGCGCCGAGCGAGAGCTCCGCGTTGATCGCGAGGCTGGTCTCGAGGAGCGTCCGCAGGCGCGTCGCTTGCCCAATCGCCACCCGGGTATCGTCGCAGAACGGGTCGGAGCGGTCACCAGGTCTTCGGAGACCTCGCCGGTGACGGCCGCCCGAGCCGTATGCGCATGTCGACCGCGACGCAGCCGTCAGGGCCCGCGAGCACCGGGTTCAGGTCGAGCTCGGCGACCTCGGGCACGTCGACAGCGAGGCGCGAGAGCCGGTGCAGGAGGTCGGTCAGGGCACCGCGGTCGGCAGCGGACGCGCCGCGCCAGCCGTCGACGAGCTTTGCCGCCTTGCCGGTGCCGACAAGCTCGCGCGCGTCCACGTCTGTGAGCGGTGCGAGTGCAAAGTTCGCGGAGCCGATCAGCTCGGCGAGCACTCCACCCGGCCCGAAGGCGACCAGCGGACCGAAGACGGGGTCCTGCACGAGACCGGCGAGGAGCTCTGCGCCTTCGGTCACGTACTGCTGCACGATCACCGGCCCGCCCATGCGCGTCGCCGCCTCGCGAACCTCTGCGGTCGTGCGCAGGTCGAGCGCGACACCGCCCGTCTCCGTCTTGTGAGTGCCGGCGGCCGCCGTCTTGACGACGACAGGCAACCCCAGCTCCTCCGCCGCCGCCGCTGCTTCGTCGGGGGTCGCGGCGCGACGCTCGCCGACGAGCGGGATCCCGTAGGCCGCGAGCAGGTCGTGAGCGTCCTCCGGGCCAAGCCACCCTTCCGGCGCGGCGTCGACGATCGTCCGAGCCGAAGCGGCGTCCACCGCCACGTCGGGCACCGTTCCCGCCGGCCGCCGCAACCAGGCTGCGCGTTGGGCGGCGAGCCCAAGGGCATAGGCGGCGGACTCCGGATACTCGAATCCCCCGTGCCCTGTGCCGTCCGCGCTCATCACCACGGAGAGCAGCGGCTTCTCCGACTCGCGCGCGAACCGCACCAGCACGTCTTCGACCGCACGCGGATCTTCGACGACAGGCGGAACGAAGAGCACGATCGCGGCGTCGATGTTCGGGTCGGCGAGGATCGGCGGCAGCACGCGTTCGTAGGTCGCCGCATTCGCCGAACCGAGCAGATCGATCGGGTTCGCGAGGCTCGCTTCGGGAGGGGTCGCTTCGGCAAGAGCCGAACGCGTCTCGGGCGCCAGCTCGGGCAGCACAAGCCCCTGGGCCTCGCACGCGTCCGCGCAGAGGATGCCGAGCCCGCCCGCGTTCGTCAGCACCGCGACGCGGTTGCCGGCTGTCGCGGGCAGCGCCGTCAACAGGACGGCGGTGTCGAGCAGCTGCTGAAGCGTCGAGGCGCGCAACACGCCCGCCTGCCGGAAGAGCGCGTCGACGACCGCATCGGAGCCTGCGAGCGCCGCGGTGTGCGACGCGGCGGCGCGCGCGCCCGCGTTGCTCGTACCGCTCCGCATCGCGAGGATCGGCTTCGAGCGAGCAACGCGCCCGGCGACGCGCGCGAACTTACGCGGGTTGCCGAACGACTCGAGATACAGCAACACGACGTCGGTCTCCGGATCGTCCTCCCAGTACTCGAGGAGGTCGTTGGATGAGACGTCGGCCTTGTTGCCGATCGAGACGAAGGCCGACAGACCGAGGCCGCGGGCGTCCGCCTGCTCGAGCAGCGCCAGCCCGAGCGCGCCGCTCTGCGACGAGAAGGCCGCCCGTCCGGGCGGGAACGCACGACGTGCGAACGTCGCGTTCAGGCGGCACGACGTCGAGGCGACACCGAGGCAGTTCGGCCCGATCAGCCGCGCACCGTATGCGCGCACGAGCGACAACAGCTGCTCCTGGCGGGCGAGGCCTTCCGATCCGGTCTCGGCGAACCCCGCCGAGATGACGCAGAGCGCACGCACCCCCGCTCGAAGAGCCGATTGCGCCGCGTCGAGCACCTGGTCGCCCGGCACGCAGATGACTGCGAGATCGACGAGCGCCGGGATCGTCTCGACCGACTGGTAGCCGGGCACGCCGCCCACCGGGTCGCCCTTCGGGTTGACGGGGTATGCGGCGCCGCTGAAGTCGGCGGTGATCACGTTGCGGAAGAGCTCGCCGCCGATCGTTCCCCGGCGCGCCGACGCGCCGATCACCGCGACCGTGCGCGGGTTGAAGAACCAGTTCAGCGACGCGGCCACAGCCGAGTGGTCGCGCTCAGCCATGCGATCGAGCACCTCCGCAGACGTCGCGAGCGCGAACTCGACCTCGACGACGCCCCCGACGTAGCGGCGCCTCACTTCGAAGCCGGTGTCGCCGAACACACGCAGCATCGCCGCGTTCTCCGGCAGCACCTGCGCCACGAACCGCTCGATCCCGGCGGCGCGCGCGTGCGCAGCCAGCCGCTCGAGCAGCCGGCTGGCGATCCCGCGCCGCTGAAACTCGTCGGCCACGACGAACGCGACTTCCGCGCGAGACCGGTCACGAAGCCTGATGAACGTCCCGAGTCCAATCACGCGAACAGCCCCGTCGTCGCCCGTGAGCTCGCCGATCAGCGACAGCATCTCGTTTCCGTCGCTCCTCAAGAACGGCGCGACGAGCTGCGCCCCGACGCCGACGGAGCCCTGGAAGCGCAGGTACCGGCTCTCGGGCGACAGGCGCGAGAAGAGCTCGAGCAGCGCCTCCTCGTCGGCGGGAGTCGTCGGGCGCAGCCGAAGCGTCGACCCGTCCCGCAGGACGACGTCTTCGCGCGCATCGAGAGCGACCATGCCACCAGTGTTGCCGATCGCGGGCCCGCAGCGATCCGCCGCCGGCCGTCGCACCGGTGCGGGAAACTACGTATCCGATACGGGTCGCACCCCGGATTCCGCGCCGCATTCGTGACGGCACGATCGAGGTGTCGAATCCAGGAGGTCACCGATGAAGCCCATCGTCCTTGCCACCGACGGGTCGCCGTCCGCGGCCGAGGCAACGTTGCACGCGGTCGAGCTCGCTCGCGCCCTCGACGCGCCGCTCGTCGCCGTCGCAGTGGAGCATGTGACCGTTCCGGCATACGGGTACTACGGCTACGCCGACCTCGTCACGGAGATGACGAAGATCGAGGCCGAGCACGTCGAGGAGACGCTCGCCCAGGCAAAGACGGTCGCGGCCGAGGCCGGTGTCGAGTGCGAGGCCGTGCACGCCACCGGCGGAGTCGCCGAGAAGATCTGCGAGATCGCAAAGGATCGCGACGCGCAGCTCGTCGTCGTCGGTGCGCACGGCTGGGGCCCGATCCGGCGGCTGTTGCACGGCAGCGTGTCGACGGCGGTGCTGCATGACGCCGCATGTCCGGTGCTGGTCGTCCGCGGCGGCGTCGAGACGCTGACCGAGGCCGTCGCGCCGTCCGCCGGTTCACGTCGCGTCGGGCTCGGTCAGTAGCCGTGTGACGCAGAGCACCGTGACGAGCGCGATCACCACGTCGTTGCCGATGCACCACTGGCAGATCGCGCCGATCGGGCCGAGCTGCGCCCAGAGCAGGTAGCCGCTGAAGGCGACCCCGACCAGGGAGAGCAGCACACCGGCGAACGCAGAGGCGACACCGCGCACGGCGGCGGTGCCGATCAGCGCCGCATAGGCGACCAGTCCGAGCAGGGCAACCGGTACACCGGCGAGCTCTGCGTACTTCGACCGCTGCACCGTTTCGCAGCCGCCGGTCGTGCAGATGGGCGCGATGTGGGCGTAGTGGATGTAGGTCAGGTATGCGGCGATCGCCCCGCCGACCACCGCTACTCCGGCGATCGCGCTCCGAAGTCTCACTTCAGCGCGGCGGCAAGAACGGCGCTGAAGCCGCTGGCATCGAGCGGTGCGTTGAGTTGCGCCGGCGCTCCGAGCGAAAGTTGAAGCACGAACGTCGGGGTGCCGCCCACGCCGAGGGCGGAGGCTTGCTGATGCGCATTCGTCACCATCGCCGCGACCGCTGCCGAAGGCATGGCGGCGATGATCGCGTCGGCGTTCGCACCCGCGGCCAGCGCGGCCTTCCGGATCGCGGCCGCATCGATCCAGCCGCTGTTCTCCGGGCCCTGGATCGCATAGAGCGCGTCGGCCATGTCCCAGAGCTTGTTCTGCTTACCGGCCGCGTAGACCGCAGCCAGACCCGCATCAGAATTCGGGCCGAGGATGTTGATGCCGCGGTAGACGATCTTCACCCGCCCGGCCCTGACGAACTCCGAGACCACGGTCGGCAGCGCGCCGAGCTCCCATTCGCGGCAGTAGGGGCACTGTGGATCCTCGAACACCGTGAGCGTGGCAGGCGCGGTCGCGACCCCGAGGGTGTCGCCGTGCTGGGGAATGTCCGCGAAGATTGACGCAGGCGTCTGCGCGGTACCGCCCGTGCCCGTCGGCGCCGCCAGAGTGGTCGTCGTGGTGGACGAGCCGCCGCCGCTGCCCGCGACGAGGATCACGAGGACGACGACCACCACTGCAACGGCGGCCGCACCTGCGAGCAAGAGAACGCGGTTGCGGTTCACGCGGCAAGCATGCCGGAAAGCGACCCACCGAGACTCCGTGATCTCCCGCATGAATCCGAGAGGCCCGGTTGCCCGGGCCTCTCGGTCAAGCGGCTGGAACCGTTCCTAGCAGCCGGTCGCCGGAGCGCGGAAGCCCGCGAACGGGTTCAGGTCGCCCAGCAGCGTGTAGCGGCCGCCGGCCGAGACCTGGTTCGCCTCGGAACCGGTGCTGCTCGCGGGCAGGCGCAGGAACCACGGCAGGAACACCTCGTCCTCCGGGTGGTAGTACCCGTCGGCGCTCTGCGAGCCGTTCGGGTTCGGGCCCTGGTCGAACGTGTTCGTCCCCATCGCGAAGCCGATCCCCACCACCGGGTCACCGGTCTCGAGGATGCTCGTGCACCCGTACTGCGGCGCGGTCGGGGTCAACCACGGATTGACGTAGTTGTCGACGAACGGATCGTCTGCCCATTCGGCGATCTCGTGCGAGAGGGCGTGGATGTCCTGCAGCGCCCAGTCGGTGCCGCCGTTCGGCCTCGAGTAGATGCCGGGCTGGACCCACGACGCCCACGCGAAGGTCTGCACCGGCGCGTTGCCGTTGCTGTTCGCGCTGCCGTTGCCGTTGCCCGTCGCCTTCGTGCCGTGGTAGCCGATCACACAGCAGTTGAAGATGTTCTGGCCGATGTGCAGGAGCACGTTGTCGGTCAGGTAGATCGGCAGGTGTGTCGGGTCGGCGGTTGTCTCGAGGTTCTTGATCTGCGCCGACCACCAGCTGATGTTGATGTCGGCGAAGACGACACCGCGTCCGCTCTGGAGCAGTGTGCCCTGGTTCGACGGAACATCGATTGTCACAGCAGGCAGCACGTTCGGGTTCAGGATCAGGTGGTAGTTGCTGATCCCCGTCTTGTTGAACTGGGCCCGCATCGTCGCGTCTTGCAGCTGCAGCGGGACGCCTGCATCGCCCTGCGAGAGGACGCCGCCGGCTCCACGGATGAAGGCCGGCGCGGCCGGAAAGGCGCCGGCCGCCGTGGCCGCCGGCGTCGAGCCGTAGTCGTTCGATGCGAACTGCGGCGACGCAAGCGTCGCTGGGACCACCGAGGTACCGTCGAACGTCAGACCGCCGACGTTGACGATGATCGGTGTGATGTCCGCCTGAATCGTCGTCGAACAGCCGAGGCCCGAGCAGTTGTTCGGATCGGAGCCGACCATGTTGTAGCCGTACGTGACGCCGTTCGACGGATCGAGCGTCTGGCCGAACCAGTGCGCGACCGTCCGGGTCGTCGGCAGCACAGTCGCCCCACCCTCGGTCGTCGTCAACGCCTGAAGCTGGGCGTCGCTGATCACCTGCGGTGTGATCGTCGCTGTACCACCTGCAGATGCCGACGCGCTGATCACCGCGACGAGCACGGCCGCGAGCGCGACCAGCATCAAAAGCTTCGCCTTGGACATGAACCTCTCCCCTCGTTCTCTGACGTAGCCGTCCGAACGATCCCCACGGACGTGGATCGCAATATAGACCGGGATTTCCCGAATGCAACGACGCCGCTCCGGCGGCTAGGCTCAGCGCGTGGCCCTGCTCCAAAGCCGCCTCGAGCACTCGGATGACTACGCGCGGCGGCACGCCCTCATGGACGGGCACGTGGCGCAATTGCGGGCCCGGACGGCGCAGATCGCCGCGGGCGGCGGCGAGCGGGCGGTGGCGCGCCACCACGAGCGCGGCAAGCTCCTTGCCCGGGAGCGGATCGACCGGCTCGTCGACCCCGGGACCGCCTTCCTCGAGTTGAATGCGCTCGCCGCGTGGGAGGTGTACGAGGGGCAAGCACCGAGCGCGGGCATCGTCACCGGCATCGGCGTGGTCGAGGGGCGCGAATGCGTGATCGTCGCGAACGATGCGACAGTGAAGGGCGGCTCGTACTTCCCGCTGACGGTGAAGAAGCACCTGCGGGCTCAGGAGGTGGCCGAGCAGAACCGACTGCCGTGTCTCTACCTCGTCGAC
>Ga0307372_10009111_pt1 | contig 13771 bp, 11 predicted proteins | sample OX1MG_FD_202533 | JGI IMG/M metagenome (GOLD analysis project Ga0307372, IMG submission 202533) | Soil microbial communities from Risofladan, Vaasa, Finland - OX-1 | ecosystem: Environmental > Terrestrial > Soil > Coastal area > Acid sulfate soil | place: Finland: Risofladan, Vaasa | collected...
CCGGCCCGGTCGGCCTCGTCCGATCGTCGTCCACCGGAGGCCCGTCCGACCGCGGATCGTCCGTCCCGGGCCGGCCCGCCGACCGGACGTCCGTCCACCGGTCGCCCGCCGGTCGCCCGTTCCACCTCGGACCGCCCGCCGACGAGCCGCCTGCCGACGGATCGATCCCGGACGGATCGATCCCGGACGGATCGACCCGGTACGGATCGACCCGGTACGGGCCGATCGGTACCGGCACGCGGCCGGACGGCACCGGCGCCCGCTCCGGCTGTCGATCCCGCTCTGCGTCGATGGGGGAGTGTCGCCCGCAAGGGCGCCAAGGTCCTCCGGGAGAGCGCCGACGAAGCGGTTGAACGCGGTCGCCAGCCGACCCGGGCCCGCCCCGGTGGTCGTCGCCAGGAGCCGAAGGAAGAGGCCTGGCTCATCGAGGAACTGACCGAGGAGCCCACCCGGGGACGGCGCCGACGAGCCGATGGCCCTTCTCCGGCACCGCCGTCGACGACCGGCACAACCACCGTCCGACGCGGTCGCGGCATCGAAGACCATCTCCCCAACGAGGTCGTCAACGAACTGGCCGTCGCCGTCGGCCGTGATCACGCCACCAAGCTCTCCGAACGCATGGCGGCGGGGGTGCGCGCCTACGAGCGCGACCGGTACACCGAAGCCTTCCGCATCACCAAGCAACTGGCCGAACAGGTGCCCGAATCGGCTGCCGCCCGGGAGCTGCACGGCCTCGTCTGTTACCGCCTCGGCCGTTGGTCCCAGGCCATCAACCATCTCGAGGCGGCCCGTGCCCTGGGCGACGACGACACGAGCCAGGTCCCGGTGATGATGGACTGCCACCGCGCCCTGCACCGCCACCGACGCGTGGCCGTTCTCTGGGACGAACTGCGCGCCAGCTCGCCTTCGCCCGACGTCCTGGCCGAGGGCCGCATGGTCCTGGCATCGGATCTGGCCGACCAACGCAAGTTGAACGCGGCCGTCGAGGTCCTGGCCACGGCGGGCGCCGGCCGCAACCTCCGTCATCCGAGCGAGCGTCATATCCGTCAGTGGTACGTCCTCGCCGACCTCTATGAGCGTGCCGGCGATGCGGCCCATGCCCGCGAACTCTTCGGCCGCGTGGCCTCTGCCGATCCCGAGCTGGCCGACGCCCAGGACCGCTACGCGGCCCTCGGTCCCCGCACCCGCCGGCCGCGCGCCGCGTCGGGCACCCGGCCGGCCGCGGACTCCGTCGCCGGCGGGGGAGCCCGGTAAAATCGGCGACCGTGTCATCGGCCGTTGTCGATCTCCGCAGTGACACGGTCACCCAGCCGACGCCCGAGATGCGTCGGGCCATGGCCCGGGCCGAGGTCGGAGACGACCAGTACGGCGAGGACCCCACCGTCAACGCCTTAGAGGAGGCCTATGCGGCGCGCGTCGGCAAGCCCGCGGCGCTCTTCGTCCCCTCGGGCGTCATGGCCAATCAGATCGCCCTCAGGGTCCTCTGCCGGCCCGGTGCCCTCGTCATCGCCGGCCGCCGCCAGCACGTCGTCATCTACGAACACGGCGCCGCGGCGCGAAACGCCGGAATCCAGTTCCACGAAGTCGACGACGCCGACGGCATCCTCGACCCCGCCGCTGTCACCTGGGCGCGCGCCGCCGTCGACGATCACCATCCGGCCCCGGAGCTCGTCTGTCTCGAGCAGACCCACATGCCCTCGGGAGGCCTCCCCTGGGACATGCCGGCTCTCGTGGCGGTGGCCGAGGCGGCCGCCGGTCTCCCCATCCACATGGACGGGGCCCGGCTCTTCAACGCCGAAGTGGCCACCGGGACACCGGCGGCCACCTTCACCGGACCCGTCACCACGGTCATGTCCTGTCTGTCCAAGGGTCTCTGTGCCCCGGTGGGCTCCGTCCTGGCCGGCCCCGAAGACGTCATCGCCGAAGCCCGTCTCGAACGCCATCGTCTCGGTGGGGCCATGCGACAGGCCGGCATCATCGCCGCCGCCGGCCTGCTGGCGCTGCGCACCATGGTCGACCGGCTGGCCGAGGACCACCTCCGCGCCGCCCGCCTGGCCCAGGCGGTGGCCGAACGTTGGCCCGAGGGGGGCTGCGATCCGGCCCGCGTCCCCACCAACATGGTCATCGTCACCCACCGCCGGCCCGACCTCCTCCTCGACCATCTCCGCGCCGAAGGAGTCCTGGGGGGCACCATCGCACCGGGAGTCGTCCGCTTCGTCACCCATCACGACGTCGACGACCCCGGCATGGACCGCGCCATCAAGGCCATCGCCTCCGCCCCGTAGGACGGGGGTCAGCCCGGATCAGTGGCCGGCGGATAGTCCCTCATCCGCCGGATCGGTGAGGCCAGCAGCCAGCCACCGGCCACGGACTCGCCTACGGCGGCGATCCACAACGTGGGCCGCAGCCCGATGGCGCTGCCGATGCCGCCGCCGGCCAGGGCGCCGATGGGCATCACCCCCCACACCACGAAGCGCATGCTGGCGTTCATCCGCCCGAGAAGACGCTCCGGGCACAACCGCTGCCGGAAGCTGACCTGGTTGATGTTGTACAGCACCGCCCCGAACGAATTGAAGAAGAACCCGCCGGCAAAGAACAGCACGCCCCACCCCCGACCGGTGAGCGGGATCAGCAGCGCTCCGACACTGGCGAAGATCCCCACGAAGGTCGCCCTGGCCCCGCCGATTCGGCGCGCCAGCCGGGAGGCGACGAAGGCGGCCAGCAGCCCTCCGATGCTGCCGATGGCGAACAGCAGGCCGATGATCCCCGGTGCGGCGTGCACCACCCGCACCAGGAAGACGATCTCGACGGCGGCCATGATCCCGCTGAACAGGTTCGACGTCGCCGTGGTGGCGGCGATGGCCCGCAAAAGGGGGTGCCCGAAGACGAAGCGCAGCCCCTCGCCGATGTCCCGGTGGATCCGCCGGTGCCCGCCCTCGGGGACGTGGGCGGCCGGCTCAGCGGACCGGATGGCACCGACGGCCACGGCCGACACCAGGAAACTGACGGCGTCGACGGCCACGGCGTAGGAGCCGCCGATGGCCTGGACCAGACCCCCAGCCAGGCTGGGCCCGGCCACCTGCGCCACCTGGGCGCTCCCGGTCAGCTTGGCGTTTCCCTCCACCAGATGGTCGGTCCCCACCAGCGACGGCAGGTACGACTGGTAGGACACATCGAAGAACACGGTCAGAACACCCGAGACCAGGGTCACGATGTAGAGCTGCAGCAGCGTCAGTGACCCCAAGCCGTAGGTCACCGGGATCGAGCCCAGCGCCAGCATCCGGCCCAGGTCGGCGGCGATCATGATGGGCCGCCGCCGGAGCCGGTCCACCCAGACCCCGGCGGGCAGGCCGACGATCAGGAAGGCCGCCGTCGAGGCGGCGGTCAGCGCCCCGATCTGAAACGTCGTGGCGTGCAGCGTCCGCACCGCCACCAGGGGAATGGCCAGCACACTGACCTGGCTCCCGAGTTCGCTGACGGACTCCCCGCCCCACAGCCGCCGGAAGTCCCGGTGTCCGAACAAACCGCCCCGGCCGGCCACCCCTCGGACCCTACCGGCGCCCTAGGCTCCATCCCATGGCCATCGATATCGAGAAACTCCTCGGCGACGACGCCCGGGACCTCCTCTCCCACCAGTGCAAGGCGATCACCGCCGACGAGCTCACCCTGCCCGGACCGGACTTCATCGACCGCGTCCTGCTCTCCAGTGACCGCCCCATCCCCGTCGTCCGCAACCTGGCGTCGCTCTACGCCCACGGCCGACTGGGGGGCACCGGCTACCTCTCCATCCTCCCGGTCGACCAAGGCATCGAGCACTCCGCCGGCGCCTCCTTCGCCAAGAACCCGGCCTACTTCGACCCGGCCAACCTGGTCGAGCTGGCGCTCCATGCGGGATCGTCGGCCATCGCCACCACACTGGGCGGCCTCGGCATCGTGGCCCGCCGCTACGCCCACAAGATCCCCTTCATCGTGAAGCTCAACCACAACGACTTCCTCCACATCCCCGACACCTACGACCAGGTCATGTTCGGATCGGTCCGCCAGGCGGCCGACCTCGGCGCCGTGGGCGTCGGCGCCACCATCTATTTCGGCTCCCCGGAAGCCGATCGCCAGATCCAAGAAGTCCGCCACGCCTTCGAGCGCGCCCACCAGCTCGGCCTCTTCACCGTCCTCTGGTGCTACCTCCGCAACCCGGCCTTCAAGACCAAGGAGGCCGACTACGCGGTCTCGGCCGACCTCACCGGCCAGGCCAACCACATCGGCGTCACCATCGAGGCCGACATCATCAAGCAGAAGCAGCCGGAGAACAACGGCGGCTACACCGCTCTCAAGTTCGGCAAGACCGACCCCCTCGTCTACGAGCAGCTCACCACCGACAACCCCATCGATCTCACCCGCTGGCAGGTCCTCAACTGCTACGCCGGCCGCGTCGCCCTCATCAACTCCGGCGGCGAGTCCCACGGCTCCGACGACCTGGCCCAGGCCGTCCGCACCGCCGTCATCAACAAGCGCGCCGGTGGCACCGGCCTCATCGTCGGCCGCAAGGCCTTCCAGCGCCCCATGGCCGAGGGCGTCAGCCTCCTCCACGCCGTCCAGGACGTCTTCCTCGACAAGGCCGTCACCGTCGCCTGACAACGGCCGCCTGACCACGGCCGCCTGACCACGGCCGCCTGACAACGGCCGCCTGACAACCGACTCCGCCACCCTCACCGACAGGCCCCGGTCCACCCGAGGCCTCCGCCAGTCACACCAGTGGCCGGCACTATGCTCGCTCACGGAGCCGTATTTTCTTGGACCAGCGGCCCAATTCGTGGGTCGACCTCCCCCTCAGGGTCGACCGGGGGAGCCGAGAACGGAGGAGTTGTGTCGACCGCGACAGAACATCCCACGACAGAGCTGGACCGGGTCGTCATCCGCTTCGCCGGCGATTCTGGCGACGGGATGCAGCTGACAGGCACCCAATTCACCTCCGTCAGCTCCCTCTTCGGCAACGACACGGCCACCCTTCCGGACTTCCCGGCCGAGATCCGCGCCCCGGCCGGCACCCTGGCCGGTGTCTCCGCCTTCCAGGTCCACATCTCGGATCACGACATCCTCACCCCGGGCGACGCCCCCTCGGTCCTGGTGGCCATGAACCCGGCCGCCCTCAAGTCCAACGGCCACTTCGTCCCCCCCGGCGGCACCATCATCGTGAACGTCGACGCCTTCGACGAGCGCTCCCTGGACAAGGCCGGCTACACCACCAACCCCCTCGTCGACGACTCCCTGGCGGCCTACACCGTCTACGAGGTCCCCATGACCTCGCTCACCATGGAGGTCGGCAAGCTGGCCGGGGTCAAGCCCCGCGAGGCGGAGCGTTCCAAGAACTTCTTCGCCCTGGGGCTGCTCAGTTGGCTCTACTCCCGGCCCACCGAGCCCACCCTCGACTGGATCACCGCCCGCTTCGCCAAGACCCCCCAGGTCCTCGACGCCAACACCCGGGCCTTCAAGGCCGGCTTCAACTTCGGAGAGACGGCCGAGCTCTTCGAATCGAACTACCAGGTCCGCCCGGCCGTCCAGGAGCCCGGCACCTACACCAACGTCACCGGCAACACCGCCCTGGCCTGGGGCCTCATCGCCGCCGCCCACCAGGCCAATCTGCCCATCTTCCTCGGCTCCTATCCCATCACCCCGGCCTCCGACATCCTCCACGAACTGGCCAAGCACAAGCACTTCGGCGTCCGTACCTTCCAGGCGGAGGACGAGATCGCCGGGGTGGGCGCCGCCATCGGCGCCTCCTTCGGAGGGTCGCTCGGCATCACCACCACCTCCGGTCCCGGCATCGACCTCAAGTCGGAGTCGATCGGCATGGCCGTCTCCTTGGAGCTGCCCCTGCTCATCGTCGACATCCAGCGTGGCGGCCCTTCGACGGGACTCCCCACCAAGACCGAGCAGTCCGATCTCCTCCACGCCATGTACGGCCGCCACGGCGAGGCCCCCGTCCCCATCGTCGCCGCCATGACCCCGTCCCACTGTTTCGAGGCGGCCATGGAGGCGGTCCGTATCGCCGTCACCTACCGCACCCCGGTCTTTCTCCTCTCCGACGGCTACCTGGCCAACGGCTCCGAACCCTGGCGCCTGCCCGACGTGGCCGATCTCCCCGGCACCCCCGTCGAGTTCGCCACCGAGATGAACCACACCGATCCCGACGGATCCCCGTCCTTCTGGCCCTATATCCGTGACGACAACCTGGCCCGTCCCTGGGCCGTCCCGGGCACCCCCGGCCTCGAGCACCGCATCGGCGGTCTCGAGAAGGAGGACGGCTCCGGCAACATCTCCTACGACGCCGAGAACCACGAGCGCATGGTCCACCTCCGCGCCGCCAAGGTGGCGGCCATCGCCCGCTCGATCCCGCCCCTGCAGGTCGACGACGCCGACGGCCTGGGTGGCGCCTCCGTCCTCGTCCTCGGCTGGGGCTCCACCTACGGCGCCATCGCCGCCGGAGTCCGCCGGGTCCGGGCCCGGGGCCTCAAGGTGGCCCATCTCCACCTCGTCCACCTGAACCCCTTCCCCTCCGATCTCGGCGCCATCCTCTGCGCCTACGACCATCTCCTCGTCCCGGAGGCCAACCTGGGCCAGCTCTCCAAAATGGTCAGGGCCGAGTACCTGGTCGACGCCCAGGCCCTCTCCAAGGTCCAGGGTTCGCCCTTCCGGGCGGCCGAGATCGAGCTGGCCGTCCTCGAACTCCTCGGCGTCGACAGCCCCTCCACCACCGACGCCGACGAAGAGGTGGCCTCATGACCGACACCGCCACCACCACCACGGCCAAGGACTGGTCCTCGGACCAAGAGGTCCGCTGGTGCCCGGGCTGCGGGGACTACTCCATTCTCACCGCCGTCCGGATGCTCCTGCCCGAACTGGGAGCCAAACGCGAGAACACCGTCTTCCTCTCCGGAATCGGCTGCGCGGCCCGCTTCCCCTATTACATGAACACCTACGGACTGCACTCCATCCACGGCCGGGCCCCGGCGGTGGCCACGGGGCTGGCCGTCACCCGACCCGACCTCGACGTCTGGGTCGTCACCGGAGACGGCGACGCCCTGTCGATCGGCGGCAACCACCTCATCCATGCCCTGCGCCGCAACGTCGACATCACCATCCTCCTGTTCAACAACCAGATCTACGGTCTCACCAAGGGTCAGTACTCACCCACCTCCGAGCAGGGCAAGGTCACCAAGTCGACCCCCTTCGGATCGCTGGAGACCCCCTTCAACCCCATCTCCCTGGCCCTCGGGGCCGAGGCCACCTTCGTGGCCCGCACCCATGACATGGACCGCAAGCACATGCAGGAGACCTTCCGCCGGGCCCACGCCCACCAGGGCGCCGCCTTCGTCGAGATCTACCAGAACTGCAACGTCTTCAACGACGGCGCCTTCGAGAAGATCACCTCCAAGGACGCCCGACCCGATCAGTTGATCCCCCTGGTCCACGGCCAGCCCATCCGTTTCGGCACCGACGCCCAACACGGCGTCGTCCTCGACCCCGACGGCCGTGTCCGCGTGGTGGAGGTGGCCGATGTGGGGGAGGACGCCCTTCTCGTCCACGACGAGAGGCGCGACGATCCCGGTCTGGCCTTCCAATTGAGCCGTCTGGCCCGCGGTCCCTACGAACCCACACCCATCGGTGTCTTTCGCGCCGTCGAGCGCACCGAGTACGGCGCGGCCATGTCCCGCCAGCTCCTCGAGGCCTCCGAGCGCAGGGGACCCGGCGACCTCACCGCCCTCCTCGCCTCCGGAGGCACCTGGACCGTCGAACCCTGAATCCGACCACCCTCCGTCACCGTCCTCAATGGCGGGCCCCGGCGCGCCGATAGGACAGTGGGCGGACGGATCCGAGCCGAAAGGCCGGAGCACAGACGCCCGTGGGGGGTAAGGAACGGGGCGTGTGCGGCGCAACGTCACAGCCGGCCCGCTGCGACTGGGGGGTCGCCGTACCGCCTCTGTTCCTCAGGTTTCTTCCGCCCCCGGACCGGCGACCTCTTCTCAGCCCTCGACGGGCCGGTACACCATCCCCGTCCGGGGCTTCGGATGGAAGTACGTGCTCTTGGGCGGCATCCGCTTGTGGGCGTGGGCCCATTCCCCGATCTGCGCCACCGTCACCGGCCGGATCAGCACGGCGGCGTCGCACTCGCCGGCGTTCACGGCCCCGACGGCCGAGTGCCAGTCGTGCCGGTAGCTGACCTGCGCTCCCGGGATCTCCTCCACCACCAACCCGATCAGACTCGAATCGAGGTCGGATCCGGCTTCGCGGTACGTCTCTTCGCGCGGCGTCAGCAGCCACACCCCGCCGGCCGTCACCAGCGCCAATGCCTCGGAGTCGGCCACGGCGTCGACCAACGACTCTTCCAGCGGACCCACATGCACCGTGTCGAACCACCGCCCGAACGCCTCGGCCAGGTCGACACCCCCGGGAACACCCGACAGCGTCCGATGGATGGGACCCACCGACAGCTGCTCCTCGCTCAACTCGACCACCAGGGCCATCACGGCGTCGTAGCCACCGGCCACCTCGCCCACAGCCGCCCGCCGCTCCTTCTGATAGGCGAGGGCGGTGTGATACCGGTGATGCCCGTCGGCGATCACCACCGGTGACTCGGCCACCGCCGCGCTGATGGCCTCGAGCACGGCCGGATCGTCGAGCACCCACAGGGCGTGCCCCACCCCGTCGTCGTCGGTGGCCTCGGCCGAGGCCGGCCCGCTCGGTTCGAACAGCTTGGACAGTCCCTCCGTCAGCGACAGGCCCCAGATGGGAGAGAGGTTGGCGTGACAGGCGCGCAGCAGGTCCAGCCGGTCGGTCGTGTCCTTCGGCATCGTCTGCTCGTGGGGCAGGATGTCGCTCCCGCCCGGGTCGCAGCCGAGCGCCCCGATCACCCCCGTCGAGCTCCTCCCCGAAGGCTCGGTCATCCGGTAGGCGTAGAAGGCGGGCCGGCCCTCGCGCTGCACGACCCCCTCCTCGGTCCACCGGGCCAGGTACCGCCCGGCCGACTGGTACCGGTCGAGCCCGGTCCGGGGGTCGTCCACCGGCAGCTCCACATGGATGGCGTTGGCCAGGTGCCGGCCGGCCAGCACGGCCCGTTCCTCGGGTCCGACGATGTCGTAGGGCGGGGCGATCACCTTCTCCAGCGGGATCGAAGGGTCGTACCGGAGCCCGGCGAAGGGTTCGAAGCGGGGAGCCATCGCTCCTGCCTACCACGGCCGCCGGACCCACCGGTAGCCGGCCGGCCCGGCGCCCGACCGCCGCTCCGGGCCTCCCCCGGACCCTTGGGCTCACGATACGCAGTCATCTCACCACCGGGTCGTAGACTGCCGCCGGTGCTCGCCGAGAACGCAGGGCCGGACGAGGCGGGACTCGACCGCGTCCTCACCGCCCCCAACGTCATCACCTTCGTCCGCCTGGCCTGCATCCCCCTCTTCCTCTGGCTGCTCTTCGGGGCGCAGCGCCAGACCGACGCGGCGATCCTCCTGGCCGTCCTCGGGGCCACCGACTGGGTCGACGGCCACGTGGCCCGGCGTTTCCACCAGGTCTCCACCCTGGGCAAGGTTCTCGACCCGGTGGCCGACCGCCTGCTGGTGGCCACGGCCGTCATCGCCGTCATCATCCACGGGGCCGTCCCGCTGTGGTTCGCCGTCGCCACCTTGGCCCGCGAGGTCCTCGTCTCGGCCGCCGTCCTGCTCCTCGCCGCCTTCGGCGCCGAGCGCATCGACGTCCTCTGGGTGGGCAAGGCCGGCACCTTCGGCCTGATGGTGGCCTACCCGTCGTTCCTCTTCGGCTACGGCAACGTCTCGTGGCACACCCCGGTCACCGTCTTCGCCTGGCTCTGTGCCATTCCCGCCCTCGTCCTGGCCTATATCGCCGCCGCCGCCTACGTCCCCGTGGCCCGACACGCCCTGGTCCACGGACGCCACGGCCGCCGCCCGGACGGAGCCGTCCCCGGCCCCGCCGGCCCCGGGGCCTCAGGTATGTCGGACATCCCCGGGGGGTAGGGTTCGGGTCTGATGCTGCCGTGAAAGCGTTGATCATGGCGGGCGGTGAGGGGACGCGTCTCCGCCCGCTCACTTCGAACCAACCGAAGCCCATGCTGCCCATGGCCAACCGGCCCATGATGGAGCACGTCGTCAGCCTGCTCCGCCAGCACGGCTTCGAGGACATCGTGGTCACCGTGGCTTTCATGGCCAACGCCATCCGCAGCTACTTCGGCGACGGCTCCGAATTCGGCGTCCGCATGGTCTACGCCACCGAATCGACCCCCCTGGGGACAGCGGGGTCGGTCCTCAATGCCCGTGACGAGCTCGACGAGCGCTTCGTCGTCATCTCGGGCGACGTCCTCACCGACATCGACCTGACGGCCGTGGTCGACTTCCACCGGGCCAAGGGGGCCCTGGCCACCATTGCCCTGAAGGCCGTCGAGGACCCCCTCGAGTTCGGCATCGTCATCACCCGGGACGACGGCTCCATCGACAGGTTCCTGGAGAAGCCCACCTGGGGCCAGGTCTTCAGCGACACCATCAACACCGGCATCTACGTCCTCGAGCCGGAGATCTTCGACTTCATCCCCGCCGGCCGGCCGGTCGACTTCTCCGAAGAGGTCTTCCCCGCCGTCCTCGACGCGGGCAAACCCCTGTTCGGTGCCATCACCGACGGTTACTGGGAGGACGTCGGCACCCTCGAGGCCTATGTGCGCGCCCACCAGGACATCCTCGACGAGAAGGTCGCCGTCCAGGTGAGCGGGTTCCCGTTGCGGCCCGGCGTCTGGCTGGGCAAGGGGGCGTCGGTCGACCCGAGCGCCGCCATCCGGGGGCCGGCCATCGTCGGGGACAACTGCCACATCGGCTCCGACACCGTCGTCGGCGCCTACTGCGTCCTCGGGGCCAACGTCCGCATCGGGGACAACAGCACCCTCGAGCGGACGGTGGTCCACGACAACGGCTTCTTGGGAAACGGCGTCCGCCTCGACGGCTGCGTCCTCGGCCGGTCCTGCGACCTCCGCCAGGGGGTCCGCTGCGAGGAGGGCGTCGTCCTCGGCGACGAGACCTTCATCGGCGCCCAGGCCACCCTCAAGTCGGGGGTCAAGGTCTATCCCTTCAAGACGGTGGAGGCGGGTGCCATCGTCAACACCTCGATCGTCTGGGAGTCACGGGGTCCCCGCAGCCTCTTCGGTCGCCTGGGGGTCACCGGTCTGGCCAATGTCGACATCAGCCCCGAGTTGGCCATGCGCCTGTCCATGGCCTGGGCGAGCAACCTGGAGAGAGGGTCCACGGTCACCACCTCACGTGACACCTCCCGGGCCGCCCGGGTGCTCAAGAGGGCCATCATCGTGGGCTGCAACGCCGCCGGCGTGAACGTCGACGACCTCGAGGTGGCCACCGTCCCCGTCACCCGCTCCCACGTCCGTTCCGGATCGAGCCTCGGCGGCATCACCGTCCGGCTCTTCGAGGACGACGCCCAGTCGGTCATGATCCGCTTCTTCGACGAGGACGGCATCGACCTGGCCGAGGCGGCCCAGCGCAAGATCGAACGCCTCTACCACCGCGAGGAGTTCCGCCGGGCCCTGGCCTCGGAGATCGGCGACATCGAATTCCCGCCCCGGGCCCTCGAGCTCTACACGGCGGCCATGATGTCCGCCGTCGACATCGAGTCCATAGCGGCGGCCGAATTCAAGCTCGTCCTCGACTACTCCTACGGCACCTGCAGCTTCGTCATGCCCAACGTCCTGGCCAAGTTGGGCGCCGATGTCCTCGTCGTCAATCCCTACGCCGCCACCGCCGCCGTCGTCTCCAACGACCGGGCCGCCTCGGCCTCGCGGGTGGCCGACCTGGTCCGGGCGTCGGGAGCCCATCTGGGAGCGGTCATCGACCCCGGAGGGGAGCACATCACCCTGGTGGACGGGGACGGCCGGGTCCTGACCGACGATGAAGCCCTGCTGCTCATGCTCGAATTGGTGGTCTCGACCACCCCGGGGGCCAAGGTGGCACTGCCCGTGGCCGTCCCCACGGCGGCCGAGCGCATCTGCGAGGCGGCCGGCGCCGAGATCATCTGGACCAAGCTGTCGGCCACCCATCTCATGGAGCTCTCGAGCGCCGGGGGAGTCACCTTCGCCGCCAGCCAGATGGGGGGCTTCATCTTCCCGCGCTTCCTCCCCGGCTTCGACGCCGTCTCCACCCTGGTCCACCTGCTGGCCATGTTGGCCATGACCGGTGAGTCGATCTCGAAGTTGGCCGGACGCCTTCCCACCGTCCACATCGCCCACGAGGAAGTGGTCACCCCGTGGGAGCAGAAGGGCACCGTCATGCGCATCGCCGTGGAGCGGGCCAAGGGCCGTTCCGTGGTGCTGGTGGACGGGGTCAAGATGCCCGAACCAGACGGCTGGGTCCTCGTGGTCCCCGACCCCGAGGAGCCCTTGACCCACGTCTGGGCCGAGGCGCCCACCGACGCCCGAGCGCGGGCCCGGGCGTCGGAGCACGCGGTGAGGATCCGACAGATGCTGCGTTGACAGCCGGGCCACGGGCTCTTTGGCCCTGGGCGGTTCCGCGACGTTTCCGGTAGGGTCCCCGCCATGCAGGTGCCCGACGGATTGCACTACAGCACCGACCACGAGTGGCTCCGCCAGGACGGCGACAGGGTGCGGATCGGTATCACCGACTACGCGCAGGATGCCCTCGGTGACGTCGTCTTCGTCTCGCTCCCGGAGCTCGGATCGCGGGTGGACGCGCAGGGGGTCCTCGGTGAGGTCGAGTCCACAAAATCCGTCTCAGAGATCTATGCGCCGGTTGCCGGTGAGGTGGTGGCCGTGAACGAGTCCTTGGCCCAGGCGCCCGAGCAACTGAATTCGGACCCCTACGGGGAGGGCTGGATCTGTGAGATCGCACCATCAGAACCCGACGCCGTCGCCGGTCTTCTCGACGCCGCGGGGTACTCAGAGCTCATCGCCGGCTAGTGCCCCGCAGCGTCGACCAGGTGACGGACTAGCGTGGACGGTGTGTTCTGCAACAACTGCGGGCACCGCAACCCGACGAGTGCCAACTTCTGCTCGTCGTGCGGCGCCGTCCTCGGCCCGCCCGCATCCGATACCACCATCACCCTCCACCCGGTCGACGCCCAGGGCGAGGCCGGTGACGACGAGCTCACCGTGACACTTCCCGACCGACCCAATGGTGCCGGGCTCCTGGTGGTGAAGAGGGGGCCCAACGCGGGGACCCGCTATGTTCTCGATTCCGTGGTCACCCGGGCGGGCCGCCACCCCGAGAGCGACATCTTTCTCGACGACATCACCGTCTCCCGGCGCCACGCCGAGTTCGTCGGCCAGAACGGCACCTACTCGATCCGCGACGTGGGCTCGCTGAACGGGACCTACGTCAATCGCGAGCGGATCGAGGAGGCCGTGCTGTCCACCGGAGACGAAGTCCAGATCGGCAAGTTCAAGCTCGTCTACCTGGCGGCGGCCGACGAATGATCGTGCCCGGCGACGTGACAGACGGGCGGAGCCCGCGGTGAGCGGCCGTAGCTACCTCTCCATCGGGGACGTCCTGACCCTGCTGCGTCAGGAGTTCCCCGACGTCACCATCTCGAAAATCCGTTTCCTCGAGAGCCAGGGTCTCGTCAATCCCGAACGCACCCCCTCGGGCTACCGCAAGTTCTACGAACAAGACGTCGAGCGCCTGCGCTGGGTTCTCCGCCAGCAGCGCGAGCACTTCCTGCCCCTCAAGGTGATCAAGGGTCGTCTCGAGCAGGAGGG
>Ga0307372_10009114_pt1 | contig 13769 bp, 13 predicted proteins | sample OX1MG_FD_202533 | JGI IMG/M metagenome (GOLD analysis project Ga0307372, IMG submission 202533) | Soil microbial communities from Risofladan, Vaasa, Finland - OX-1 | ecosystem: Environmental > Terrestrial > Soil > Coastal area > Acid sulfate soil | place: Finland: Risofladan, Vaasa | collected...
CGCCCTCGCCCTTGAACCGTCTGATCCTGGAGCTCTTGGCGAGGCGGAGCAGCGCCACGGCTACGGACTGCTTGGGGTAGTTCAGCCCGTACGACTGGAGAGCATCTCTCACCTCCATAAGCTTCCTCGGGTTCCTCCCCCAGGGGTCTGCGAAGAACTTGGATATCACGTCGCTGAGGGAGTCTCCCTTCTCGATCGAGACGGTGGGGATTGACGGCGACGGCGAGCCGGAGGCCTGGACGGCCACGGGCGCGGGTTCCGAGGCGCGCGGCGCCGCGAATTGGGCCGGTGAGGGGACCGGCGCCGGCCTTCTCTCCAGGCTCGACTGCGGAAGCTTTGCGAGGACATCGGGGATGAGCTCGATGGCCTGGCGGATGTTGGAGAGCGAGGCTTCGATCTCAGCTTCGCTCTCGCCTGACTTTACCCTGATCTTTACGTTCGCGCTGTCTTCTGGCATCGACGAGCATGACAAGGCAGCGATGTTATTTAAGCGTCCTTCGTCGAGTTTCGGAAAGAGACGAGTGGCCCTAGCGGGATTCCTCTATCGCCTGCCTCAAGAGCTTGCTTACCTTCTGCCCGTCCACCTTTCCCCGGGCGAGCTTCATCACCTCGCCCATCAGGACGCTGAAGGAGCGGTCTCCCTTCTCTTGCATGAGGGCCTTGTTTCGCTTCAAGACCCCGCCGATGATCTCAACGAGCTCCTCGTCGCTCATCCCGGAAAGACCCAGTCTCGAAACAGCGTCTTCGACATCGTGCGACTCGCCCTTCCCGATGGAGCGGAGGACGTCGATCGCGGCCTCCTTCGCGAACTTGCCATCGTTGACCGCCGCAAGGACCGAGGTGAGCGACTCGGCGGTGACCTTCGATTCGTCGATTCCCTCCCTCGAGAGGCGGACGGGCAGCTCGACCAGCATTGACGCTATCACGGAGGGCTCGAGCTTGAGCTTCCCCGCGAGCTCCTCGAAGAGCTTCGAGTTGTCCGAGTCGTAAAGCTGCAAGGCGGCCTCTTCGCTCAGCGAGTATCTCTTGGAGTATGCGGCCACCCTCTCCTTCCACGGGACGGGCATCATCATTCTCACGTTCCGCTTCCACTCCTCGGTCACCACGATCTCAGGGATGTCGGTCTCGGGGTACATCCTGGCCGCGCCGGGCCGGGGTCGCTGGTATCTCGTCTCGCCCTCCTCCGTCGCCGCCCGCGTCTCGCCCAGGACTCCGACCGAGGCCGCCCTCAATCGGTCGATGACCAGCGCGGCCACAGTCTCTACCCTCTCGGCCACCTCTCCCGCGACCAAGACGAGGCCTGCGTTCGAGTCATACCCTGCGAGAGCCCGCAGGGCGACGCTCTCCTCTTCGCTTACTCCTTGCTTCGCGAACTCGTCAGAGTGGATCACCCCGCCGAGACCGTGGGTCCTGGCGATCTCGGCGAGCTCCTTTCCGAGGCGGATTCCTGGGAAAGGCTCGAGCCCCAGGAGGCCCGCGAAGTCCGCGACCGCGACGCACTTGACCACACCGCCCTTCTGCAGAATGCGCTTCAGCACCGGGGACGACGTCCCCTTCATGACCCGAGTCGCGTCCTCCGCCTTGCACTCGACCTCGGTGATTCCCCTCTTCTTGACCTCCTCGGCTATCTTCACGAGCCCCATCTGGCGCGTCGCCTCGTAGCGGACCACCTTGGCGATCAGGTTGAGCTTCTGCACCCCCTTCACCTCGACCACCCTCCCTCCCAATAGCGAGACGTTGAGGTCTTGGCGAATCGTCCCCTGCCCTCTCGCCACTCTCCCGGTCGAGCGAAGAGACCGCCCGAGCGATAGCGCGACCGCCTCCACGTGCTCGGGGACGCCGACTACGTGGTCCAGGGCGATCTCGACGAGCGGTACGCCCAGCCTGTCGAGGGCGTACTCCCTGGCCTGTGACCCCTCCTTGAGCACCCTGGAGGAGTCTTCCTCGACCGTGATGGTCTGGACCCCCACCCGGACCCCCTCCACGGGAAGAGACCCTCCGAGCGCGATGATCGCGGTCCGCTGGAACCCTGACGTGTTCGACCCGTCGATCACCAGCTTGCGCATCACGTGCACCTCGTCCACCACGACGGACCCGAGGACTTCAGCCATGAGGACGGCCGTCTCTATCGCCTCCATGTTCGGAGGGCGAGGAGGCTCCTCATCCGCGTCCACAAGGCAGGCTGACTCGGGGTTCCACTTGTAGAGGTTCACGCGCCCCTTGTTGAACTCGAAGACTGCCGCGGGGTCGATTTGCCCCAGCTCGCTCTGGGTCGGCCGTAGCCTTCTCTCGAAGGAGAGGGGGAGCTCATCTGATTTCACGATGGGGCAAGGGCAGAAGAGCTTGGTGCTGGTCGCTAGTTGCTGATGGATCTCCAGTCCGACCCTCAGCTGGCTCGCCTCGGGGTCGAAGGGGAGGGTCGTCCCTTGGGCCTTCCTCTCCAAGCGGGCTCTATCTCCTTTGGACCGTCCGCGCCGTCATCTCGCCGGCCAGGTTCTCTTGCATCACCGCCTTCGTCTCCTCGGCGGACTTGCAGTTCGCCGTGGCCCACATCAGCTTCGCGAGGGCGGTCTCCGGGAGCGTGTCCTCGAGGGGGACGACGCCGACCTTGAGCAAGTCCCTCCCCGTGTCATAGACGTTCATGTCAACCCTCCCCCAAAGGCACTGGGACGTCATGCAGGCGACCCCGCCGTCGCCTGTGAACTTCTTGACCAGCTCGATGTTCTTGCTGTTGATGTGCCCGAGCCCTGTCCCTTCGAAGACCACCCCTCGCAGGCCGGAGCCTATGATGGCACCAAGGTATGCCTCGGGCATGGAAGGGTAGAACTTCACCAGAGCCACCCTCGGGTCGAACTTGGGCTTCGCGACGAAGCCCCTTGCGTCACCCCGCGGAGGAGGCGCGTCGTGCTCCGTCACCTGGGTCCCCTGCCGAGACCAGTGGGCCACCGGCCCGACGCCCATCGACTCGAAGGCATCCCTCGCGCTGGTGTGGTTCTTCCTCACGCGGGTCCCCGAATGGACTGCAAGCCTCTCGTCGCTAGAGTCGGCGTGCATGACCACATAGACTCCGGAGAAGTCCGCCTGGACGGCCATCGTCGCCGCGCCGATCAGGTTGAGGAACGCGTCGGACGAGGGCCTGTCCGAGGAGCGCTGAGAGCCCACGATGAAGAGGGGGACCGGCAGACCCCTGAGCGCGAAGCTCAGGGCCGCGGCGGTGTAGCCCATGGTGTCCGTCCCCATGGTCAGGATTATCCCAGACACCCCCCTCGCCACGACCTCGGAGACTCTCTTCGCGACGATCTCCCAGTGCTTCGGCTCGAGGTTCTCGCTGTAGACGCTCAGGACGATCTCAGGAGTGATGGTCGCTATACCTGAGAGCTCTGGGAAGAGCGAGTAGAGCTCGTCGGCGGTCGTCGCCGGGCTCACCGCGCCCGTCCTATAGTCCACGCGGCTGGCGATAGTCCCACCCGTCCCAAGGATCGAGACCTCCGGGAGGCCTCTGCCGGCGACCCTCGCGGGGCTGACGAACTTCGGCGCCTCGCCTTTGGCCACCCTCACGACCTTGGAGATCTTATCGACGGAGATCCCGACGTTGTAGCCGTTCTTCAGCTTGATGACGATGTGCTTGTCATCGTCGTGCTCGTACCGTGGCACCAGCGTGCCCGTGATGCTCTCGCCGCCGGTCTGGATTTCAATTACGTCGCCGACGCTCGCCCCAGCCTCGGTCAGGATCTTCGCCGAGGGTCCACGGTAGCCCGAGAGTCCCGACATTTCGCTTCCGTATGGTGCCAGCCCAGTGCGCATAAAGCTTTGAGGTGTTTCCGGCGGGTCTCCGGAGGCAATGTAGGGCGCGCGACTAACCCTTCAAGCTGGAGAAGATGTCCGCCATCTCCTTCCTCGTCCATGCCTTGAGCGTGGTGGTGCGGACGTTCCCCAGCCTCCCTAGCTCTAGGCCAAGCTTCACGATGGACTCGTCGTCGTCCAACTTGACGATGGCCACTAGGTCATATTGCCCGAGGGTGTGCTTGTATGAGGCCTCTCCGTCCATCCTCTTGACCATCTTTTCAAAGGCCGCGGCGCGCTTCGGACCCTCCTTCACGTTCCTGCTCCCCTGGTCAGTCCAGTTCAGCGGGAGGACGTAGTGACCCATGCGTGTCGAAGCCGAGCCTCCGTTGGATAAACGATGCGAGCAGATCCCAGCGCGTCCGTCGCGACGACTAGGATTCGCAATAGAATATCTTGGGCAATGCTATTAATATAGAGAATAACAGCCAAAGGCAAAATATGAGCACCGTTGAATATGCGCACCCTGAAGTGCTCGTAGACACGAACTGGGTAGCGCAGCACCACAAGGACGCAAACGTCAGGATCGCAGAGGTGGATTACGACCCCGCGGCCAACTACAACGCGGGCCACATCCCCGGAGCCGTCCTCTTCGACTGGAAGAAGGACATCAACGACCCTCTGCGGAGGGACATCATGAGCAAGGAACAGCTCGAGGCCCTGTTCAGCAGAATGGGGATCACGGGCGACACCTGGGTCATCCTCTATGGCGATTTCAACAACTGGTTCGCGGCTTTCGCGTTCTGGGTCTTCAAGTTCCACGGCGTAGAGAAGGTCAAGCTGATGAACGGCGGCAGGAAGAAGTGGCTCCTCGAGGACAAGCCGGTCACGAAGGACGTCCCGACCCTCCAGAAGACGAGCTACAAGCCCGGTCCGCCCGACCCGTCCCTCCGGGTCTACAAGGACTACGTCCTCCAATCGCTGCGACTGGGCGACAAGACCCTCGTCGACGTCAGGGGCCCGAAGGAGTTCAGCGGGGAGATCCTCGCCCCCCCTGAGTACCCGACGGAGCACGCCCAGAGAGGCGGCCACATCCCCGGCGCCAAGAACATCCCTTGGGCTCAGGCAGTGAACGACGCCGACGGGACCTTCAAGTCCAGGAAGGACCTCGACGCGCTCTACGCCTCGAAGGGAGTCGCCTCGGAGAAGGAGGTCATCACCTACTGCAGGATAGGGGAGAGGTCGTCCCACACCTGGTTCGTCCTGAAGTACCTTCTCGGATATCCCAACGTGAAGAACTACGACGGCTCGTGGACCGAGTGGGGCAACTCCGTGGGCACCCCGGTCGAGAGATAGGAAAGGCTAGCAGCGAACGGGCGGCTCACCTCGGGAGTCCTCCCGGTTCCCCTAGGTCTTCGCGCCAGCTAGGGCTGCGTCTTTTTCACGACGTAGTGGACAAGGTTTCCTTCCCTTCTCGTCTCGAGGACCTGGTTCCCCGTCCGGTCGCTCCACCGGATCATCTCGACCTCAGAAGAGGGGTCGTCGGAGACCATGTGGACGATGGTGCCCGTGGGGGAGTGAGAGAGGAGCTCATCGAGCCTGACGAGGACGGCAGAGCATTCGGTGCCTATCTCATACATTTCGTTGTCGGGGAACTCCGCGAAGCAGCGTATCTTCAGCTCTGCGATCCTCGCCTGGAGTTCGTCCCTCGCCATCGCGGGGGATTTCACCGTCGCTATCTCCTGCTGCCTCTTGAGAGGCTCCAGCTTCGCGAACCACCCGTCGCCGTATGGGTCGCGGTTGAGCAGCCGCGGGTTCCCGGCGAGGGCCTCATTCATCTCGAGGATCTTGCCCGTGATCGGGCTCCTGACCGTGTCGAAGTGGCGCGGGCTTTCGACCGCGCCGAGGGCCCTCCCTTGCTCGACGACGGCCCCGACGGGCTTGAACGAGAGCGAGTCGATTGGGCCGCCGAGCCAGGCGAGTATCGTGTTGATTCCCACGGTCGCGGTGCCGTCCTCGTTGAAGCGGACCCAGGTGTTCGAGGCCGTGTCGTAGAGGACGTCGTCGGCGAACCTGCAGTTGCTGATGATCACCGCGCGAAGGTGGCCCCTGCGGGTTATTTTAGGCGCTAAGGCGCGAGCTTCCTTGCCATGTACGGCCCGGACCTCTCGTAGCCGAACTTCCTGTAGTAGTTCCTCGTGCCCACGGCGCTCATGACGAGGAGCGTGTGCGCATCGAAGCCTTCCCTCGCCTCCCTCTCCATCGCCTCCAGCAGCGAGCGGCCCAACCCCCTGTGTTGGAACGCCTGCTCGTCCCTGGAGCCGACGGAGACGACCCTCCCGTACACCTTGAGCTCCCTTATGATGCACGCATTGCCACGCAGCTCGGCTCGGTGCGCCTTCCCCGAGGTCGACCGCATCCTGACGAACCCGGCGAGCTTCCCCGTCTTCTCGTACTCGTACGTGCAGAAGACCTCCGTCCCGCCGGAGGCGGCGTAGCTCTCGCGCCGCAGGACGAGGTCGCCCTCTTCTCCATCCCGGATGTCCGACGGCGAGTCCATCGCCACCTCCCTGCACCTTATGCAACCGCAGGAGTGGCCGTTCTGCTTCACTCTGGCTAGGACGAGCTCCCTCAGGTTCCCCGCCTTGTTCCCAGCGGTGATGTCGGCCTCGGGTATCTCCCTCTGTATGCGCATTATCCTGTGCCAGGGCGGGACGTGCACCTTCATCTCGGCGATTAGCCTGACTACGGTCTCGAGGTCGTAGGGCTCGTAGAGCCCAGCCTCGCACATCTTCGCCAGAGCCGTCCCCCTGACCACGGTCGTCGGGTAGAGCTTCATCATGTCCGGACGAAGAGACTCGTCCTCGAAGAGCCGAAGGAGGTCGGCGAGGTCGTCCTCGGGGTTGGAGCCGGGAAGCCCCGGCATCATGTGGGCCGCCACCTTCAGTCCCGCGTCGCGCGCTGCCTGGAACGCGTCGAGCGTGTCCTGCACGGAGTGGCCCCGGTTGCTCCTCGCGAGTATCGCGTCCCTCAGCGCCTGGACCCCTATCTCGACCTTGGTGACCCCGTAAGAGAGCAGCATGTCGACGTGCTCGGGGCGGCACCAGTCGGGCTTGGTCTCTATGGTGAGGCCGACCGAGCGGTACTCAGCCAACTCGTTGACGGTGTGAGCCTGCTCGAGCGAGGCCGATGGAGATTTCGCGCAGTTCAGGCCGTCGAAAGCCCCCTTGATGAACCACTCCTGGTAGTCGCGGGGCATCGCGAGGAACGTCCCGCCCTCGACCATCAGCTCGACCTTCGAGGCCTCGTGCCCCCTGTCGAGGTACTTTCTCAGCATCTTCTGGGCCTGGAGGTGGGGGTCGAACCCCACTCCTCTCGCCCCGCGCATGCTCGGGCCGTCGGGGACGTAGCTCTGTGGGGTGCCCATCGACGGGCCTCCCGGGCAGTAGACGCAGGTCCCGTGAGGGCAGCTCGCCGGGGACGTGAAGACTGTGACGATCACTATCCCCGACGCGCTCCTGCGCGGATGGACCCGGAATATCTCCTTCCTCCCGGCGCGCTCCTCGGGCGATAGTGCCAGGTAGATCTGCGAGTTCGTGAGGAACTTGTCCAGGTGGTAGCGCTTCGCCGCCTCCTTCTTGGCCCGCTCCAGTTGGTGGCGGGACGCTATCTCCCCCGAGAGGATGGAGCTGACCAACGAAGCGATGGCGGCCGACTCGCCGGCCGTAGGAGATGGAGCGCCTAGAGTCTCCAATTCTGCCCAGGCTTTCTCTTTAGAGTAAATCTCTTGATGTATGTCCGCGTGTTCCGGACCTTTGGGATCTTCCCCTTGTGGGGCTTCCCTTCGATCTTCGGGGTCTGCGAGCGGACCTTGCCTGCCTTTGTAAGCGAACCGTGTGTTGGCGTGCGTCTACACTCCTGTATCGATGAGGGCGGCAGGTCGGCTATTTAAGGCTGGGCAGGCTCAGGGCCTGCCGACGATGGATTTCCGACGAAGTGCCTTGCGATCCAGGGGAGCCATCGGGAAGGCGACGGTCGCGGCGATCGCCGTCCTTGTCATCGCGGGAGCGATAGCTCTGAGCGCAGCCCTCGGGCCGACCAGCCACCCCTCCGGCTCGAGAGTCGCAAAATTCGCATCCACGATTGTGGTGGCCAGAGCCATCGAAGCAAATGGGAGCCTCGTGACGAACGTCACCTATACGCTGGGGCAGGAGCTGCTGCTCTCCATCACCGTGCCGGACACGACTAACCCGGTCTCGGTTCACCAGGTGTTCAGCAACCGCGCGTACGGTGAGCTCGCGTGGAATGTGACGACGACCCACTACACCTACGTGATTGACTCTGGTCCAGCGGACCCTGCCGACCTAGGCGTCAACCACGCGTACGCGGTCGTGACGTTCGCTGATGGCACGACGGCGCGGTCGAACAACGTCACCATGACGGTGACCAACTGACCTCGCGAGCTCCAAGACCAGCGATAACCTTTATCCGTGCCCCGCGGATGCTCGAATCGAATTTTTGTTGCCGGAGCCGATCCTCTACGAGACCGAGGCAGGTTTCATAGTCGTCCAGGGGGACGACGTCCTCGTCTCGGAGAGGGCCGAGAAGGGGCAGGAGAGGACGGAGAAGCTCCGCAAGGTCGCGGAGGCGGTCAAGCGCAAGGGAATCTCGCGGATGAAGGTCTCGAGCATGCCCGCGAAGGAGAAGATGGAGGAGTTCGGGATAGAGACGTCGATAATAACGGACGACGAGCGAGACGACCTCGAATCCCGGAAGGTCGCGATAATCGCCAAGGCAGGCCTCTCCGGTGGGGTTGGGGGTGCGCTCGGGGAGGCGAGGGCCCGCGCCATCGCGGCCGCGGAGCAAGAGGTCAGCGAGGCGTCGTCGAAGGAGGACCTCCACCTGGTCAACGCGATCCAGGCCCTCGACGAGCTCGACCGCTTCCTCAACATCACCACGGAGAGGACGATGGAGTGGTACAGCCTCCACTTCCCTGAGCTTCAGGACATCCTGAAGGACAACGTCGCCCTCGCGAAACTGATAATCGAGATAGGCAGGCGCGGGACCTTCGACGAGGAGACCTTGGAGAAGCAGGGGTTCGGCGGCAAGAAGGCCGAGGCGATCATGCTGGCCTCCGAGAAGTCGAAGGGAGGGACCATCTCGGAGAAGGACATGCGCCGCATCGCTGGCCTGGCGGAGCTTGCCGTCAAGACGGCCGCCGAGAGGGAGAAGCTGGCCGAGGCGGTGGATTCGACCATGAACAAGATCGCGCCCAACATCACCCAGGTCGCGGGCGCGACGATAGGCGCGAGGCTCATCGCGAGGGCGGGAGGGCTCGAGAGGATGGCCAGGCTGCCAGCGAGCACCATCCAGGTGCTCGGAGCCGAGAAGGCTCTGTTCAGGGCCATCAGGACGGGCTCGAGGCCGCCAAAGCACGGCATCCTCTTCCAGCACGAGGCCGTTCATATGGCGCCAAAGTGGCAGCGGGGGAAGATCGCCAGGACCCTCGCCAACAAGATCGCCATCGCCGCCCGCATCGACTTTTACCGTGGGACCAAGGCGGAAGAGCTGACGGGCCTGTTCGAGAAGAGGCTCAAGGAGATCAAGATAAAATACCAAGCCCCGCCTCAGAGATGGGAGTCCAATCAGAGGCAACAAGAGCGCCGGGAGCAGCGTCCCCGCAGAGACACCTTCCGTTCACGCCCCGGCCGCACTCCTGGCAGAGGCAAGCCAAGAACGCAAGGGCAGAAGCGATACTAGCGCAAGACCCAGCCAAGTCCTACATCGCCGACGTGACCACAGAACCCGAACCTCAAGAGGGTAGACTTCTGGATTCGATTGTTATCGCGTCACCTGGCTAGTTTGTTGAGTATCTGACTCATTATCGTGTCGGCCCCCAGCCCAAAGAGGCCTCTCAGTTTGTTTTCAAAAGTGGCAGGGTCAGGCTCCCCGATGTAGAAGAGCACCGCCTGGGCCCCCGGCGCACCCAGCATGCCCTCCAGGGCTTCCTTGACTATGCGCGAATAGTCGCCCTTGTCCATTCCCTTCGGCCGGTCGAGATGATCCAAGACACTCCCCTTCAGGGAGTGGCCTTGTTACGCCAGAATCTGTCTAACTGAAGGAATCCGTAGAAGAGCAGCAATGCAAAGACCAATTCGAGGAGAAGTTGTATGTCGCCCCTGGGGTCGAACGGGAAAATGTCATTGATGGCGTGCTCAATCCATGAAAGCGCGTAGATCGCCATTGCAGGCGCGATGAAGTGCCAGCCTGTCGCCATCCTACCGCCCTTGAATCTATTCCTTTGAAGGAAGGCATAGACCGCTATTCCAAGCGTGGCGGCAACCATCACGGCATCGAGCGAAAAGTCCAATGGGTGCATGTCTAAGCGCTCAACGCCGGCATGCTCCGCAACGAGAGTTGCGGCAGAGTTCCCGGTCGTTGCTTCGGTGTTCCAACCCTTTGCGGGGAATGGGGGGTTCCGCACTTAAGCTACGGGGCGATTCCCAAAAGTGAGAATGGCACCGACGGCGTGAGCCGTCCCTGCGGTGCCTCGGACTTCACATCATCGACAGCAGCGCCGCCTGCAAGACACCATCGACTAGCGCGGTCCGACATAAATTATCTCAACGACCGTTCATGATTGTTGCAACACCGTGAGTATCCCCCCTAAGCGACGAGAGTGATGAGAATAAGATAAGGGAGTCTGTCAAGATAAAGTATAAGGAGCCACCGCCGCCGCATCCGGAACAACGAAGAGAGTTCCGGCGCAATGACCAGCAACGTCCTCGTTATGGAAGGAGGGAGGGGGGGAGGAGGACGGCGGGCGGGAAGGAGAGGCGCCTTTACAAGAAACCTCGTCCCAGGGAATAGGGTCTACGACGAGGAGCTTCTGAGAATCCAAGGCAGCGAGTACCGCGCCTGGGACCCCTACCGGAGCAAGCTCGCCGGGGCGATCCTAAAGGGCGAGCTGGACCCCGACATAATCAGGGCGGGCGACAAGGTGCTCTACCTCGGCGCCTCGACAGGCACGACGGCCTCGCACGTCTCCGACATCGTCGGGAGTGAGGGGCTGGTGGTCGGGGTCGAGATGTCCGCCCGCGTGGGAAGGGAGTTCCTCGAGAAGGTGGCGAAGGCGAGGGAGAACGTCATCCCCTACATCTCCGACGCGAGGGAGACAGAGAGGTTCGGCGAGTTCGGGAAGATGGACGTGGTCTACTGCGACATCGCGCAGAGGGACCAGACCGAGATCGCGATAGCGAACGCGAAGAGGCACCTGAAGAAGGGCGGGAGGCTCCTCCTGGTCGTGAAGGCCAGGAGCATCGACCAGCTAAAGGAGCCCAAGCTGGTCTTCAAGGAGGAGGCGCAGAAGCTGAGGGACGCGGGCTTCGCTGTTGAGAGCGTCATCGACCTACACCCCTTCGACAAGGACCACGCGCTGGTCTCCGCGAAGATGCCGTGACTAGTCGAGAGTAGCGAAGACCGCTATCCTGTTCCAGGTCTTCCAGCTCTTTCGCGCGAACTCGGGCTGCGAGCTTTTGCTCTTCATCCACGACTCGAGGAAGGCTATCGTGTCCGGGTCGGAGGGGTAGCCGGACCCAAAGTCTCCGTGGAGCGCCCTGAGCTCAGCGACGTCGCGGTCCCTCTCGACCTTCGCAACTATGGACGCCGCGGAGACGACCGCGTAGTTGACGTCGGCCTTGTGCTCGGCGACGATCCTCGGCCTGCACGAGAGGAGGTCCTCCAGCTCGGCCTTGAACCTCACCGGGTTGGCGTCTGGGGCGTCCACGAAGACCTCGTCGACGCCGAGCGCGTCGATGACCTTGGCCATGTGGATGGTCTCCAGGTAGTTGAGCCTCCTGTACTTCTTCCCCCGGTTCACGTACCGGTCGATCATCTTCGGGGGTATGCGCGAGACCTCCACGCCCTTGCATATCTTCAGGATCTCAGGGTAGAGCGCGTCACGCTGGCCTGGCGAGAGGAGCTTCGAGTCCTTGACGCCGAGCTCGGCGAGCTCCTCGAGCCGCGATGATTCTATTGAGACGCCTGCGACCGTGAGTGGGCCGAGTACGCAGCCTCGCGGGGAGCCGACTTTTCGTCGCGCTCTCTCCCGGCCTCATCGACCCCACCGATGAGCGTTATTTGACAATCACCCGCTCTGATACCTCGATTGCTCGCCAATTAGAGTTTGCTTTCTCGACAAGACCGAGCCTAGTCAGCTCCGCAAGTACTCAAAGCGCTCTCGTGGCCTCGGCGACTGTCCGAGATTGCTAAAACCATCGGTCGGACCGAAAAGTCGGCTTCCAGGAGACGTGGCCCAAAACGCGTCCAAAGAACAAGGCGAAAGAAGGCCATGAGTTTCGAGTCATTGTCGGTGAAGGTGACTTCCCGCAAAGTTTTGCGGTCCCCTTCTGCCAGCCAGAGCCCCATCGTCCGCGCCAAGTCTTGGCCTGAGGTCTCGCGAATAGAAAAGTCAGGGGCCTATTTCGGCGCAGATGGCAGGAGCTGAAGTCGACCAAACACAGCAACGCCACCGAGGAGCGTGCCTTTGCGGGGTCCGCTATCCAAGCCTTGAGGCAATCTCCGCAGGGAGCTGCTCAGAGACGCCCTCCCTGTTGTGGAGCGTCAGCTCGACCAGCTCGCTGTTGGGCTGCTCGGTTATCTCCTTCATGAGGGTGTCCTTCATGCTCTCGTGGAGCACGACGAGCATCGGCTTGCCTGAGGCGAGGCAGGCCTTGACGCCCTTCCTGAACTCAGGACTCGTCAGCTCCATCGGGCCGACCTCGTCGATGACGATGAAGTCAGCGACCTCGGCAGCTCGGAGCAGGGACCCCGCCCCCAGGGTCGAGAGGTTCGTGATGTTGACGCGGTACTTGCCCACCCTGGGGCCAAGACCGCTCACGGAGGCCAGATCCGCCTCGTTCCCGCTTAGAAGGTCGATGAGCCTGAACCCGATGCGCTCCCTCCCCTTCCTTACCTCCCTAGTCAGGCAGCCGCCGACGCCGTGCCCCTTCGACCTGACGGCGAAGACCACCTTGGAGACGAGCGTTGACTTGCCTATCCCCGGAGGGCCGGTGACCAGCCAGATTCTCGTTGGAGGGGAAGACAAGTTCGGCTCGAGGCTCTCGGACTCCGCTTAAATGCTTCGTAGAGGAGTCCGGCTTCGTGCTCCCGAAGCTCGCCCTCACTCGCGAGGGGTCGACAGATCTCTTCGTCCCCGCGGAGAGCCTGCGCCTCAAGGACCCGAAGACGTTCCCCGCGTTCTTCAACCCCGCGGCGAGGGTCAACCGCGACGTCTCGGTCGCCATCGCGGTGGCGACGAGGCCCCGCAAGTTCCTCGACGCGCTCGCCGGGACGGGGGCGAGAGGCGTGAGAGTAGCGAACGAGGTCTCAGAGAATGTGGAGGTGACGCTAGTCGAGTTCAACGAGACCTCCCTGGCGATAGCGAGGAAGAACGCGAAGAGGAACGGGGTCGATTCGAGGTGCGAGCTGGTCCACGAGGAGTCGAACGCATACCTGCACTCACGGTTCGGGAGGCTAGAGAGGTTCGACGCCGTCGACATCGACCCGTTCGGGACTCCCGCGCCCTACGTCCAGGGGGCGCTGACGGCGGCCGACGACGGTGCGATTGTCTCAATCACGGCCACGGACACAGCGACGCTCTGCGGGGTGTATCCTACGGTCGCGCTCAGGAGGTACGGGGCCCGAGTCGTCAAGGGCGAGTTCGCCCACGAGGCGGGGATACGCGTCCTCCTCGGCTTCTGCGCCCGGGTCGGGGGCCTCGTCGACACCGGCATCGAGCCCGTGGCCGCACACAGCACGCTCCACTACATGCGCATCTACTTCCGGGTCGCGCGAGGGGCGGCGAAGTCTGACCGGTCTCTCAAGGGCACTGGATACGTCTTGTCGTGCGGCGCGTGCCACCAGGACGCAGTGACGGCGGACTATGCCACGGCGTGCCCGGACTGCGGCGGGAAGGCGAGGTGCAC
>Ga0307372_10009116_pt1 | contig 13766 bp, 13 predicted proteins | sample OX1MG_FD_202533 | JGI IMG/M metagenome (GOLD analysis project Ga0307372, IMG submission 202533) | Soil microbial communities from Risofladan, Vaasa, Finland - OX-1 | ecosystem: Environmental > Terrestrial > Soil > Coastal area > Acid sulfate soil | place: Finland: Risofladan, Vaasa | collected...
CTCGAGGCCGTCCGCGCCGCCGACGCCGTGCGCCAGATGGAGCTCGACCGCCCCGAAGACCTCGACGTCCTGGGTCTGGCGGAGGACGAGCTCGAGGCCGCCGTGCAGGTCTTCCACGTCCGGTCCGGACGGGTCGTGGGCCGGTCGGCGCTCTTCGTCGACAAGGTGGAGGACCTGGAGCCCGATGCGCTGGTCGAACGCCTGCTGGTCGACGTCTACGCCGATGCGCCGTCCGGCGTGCCCCGCCAGATCCTGGTGCCGACGATGCCGGCCGACCGCGAGGCGGTGGCCGAGTACCTGGCCGGTCGTCGGGGCGGGCCGGTGGCGGTGCGGGTTCCCGTCCGGGGGCCGAAGCGGGCCCTTCTCGAGACCGTCCAGCGCAACGCGGGCGACGCCTTCGTCCGTCACCGCCTGCAGCGCACCTCGGACCACAACAGCCGGGCCCGGGCACTGGAGGCACTCCAGCGCGAGCTCCGCCTGCCGGACGCCCCGCTCCGCATCGAGTGCTTCGACATGAGCCACCTGCAGGGCACCGATTACGTCGGCTCGATGGTGGTGTTCGAGGACGGTCTGCCGAAGAAGCGCGACTACCGGCACTTCAAGGTGGCGACGGTGGACGGCAACGACGACTATGCGGCGATGGAGGAAGTGCTGACCCGCCGGCTGACCGCCCTGTTGGACGAGGAACGGGATGCCGCGTCGGACGTCGGGCCGGCCGCCGACGGGGGTGCCGCGGCGCCGACGGCCACGCGGCGGCGCTTCGCCTACCCGCCCCAGCTTCTGCTCGTCGACGGCGGCCTCGGCCAACTCCACGTGGGCATGCGGGTGCTCGACCGGTTGGGACTGACGGAGCGGGTGCCCATCGCCTCGCTGGCCAAGCAGTTCGAGGAGGTCTACCTGCCGGGGTCGTCCGTTCCGGTCCGGCTGCCCCGCCAGTCCGAGGCGCTCTACCTGCTGCAGCGGCTCCGCGACGAGGCGCACCGGTTCGCCATCGGCTACCACCGGACCCTGCGGGGTCGGCGCATGACGGTGGGCGCCCTCGACGGGGTGCGGGGACTCGGGCCGAAGCGGCGCAGCCGGCTGGTGGAGCAGTTCGGGGGCCTGGCCGGGCTCCGGAACGCCACCCGGGACGACCTGAAGGGCCTATCGTGGTTGCCCGAGACGGTGGGAAGCGCCGTGTTCGAGCGGCTGCACACGCCGATGTCCGCGGACCGATGACCGAGCGACCCAGGATCGAGGGCAGATGAGCGAGTACCTGGTGGTGACCGGCATGTCCGGGGCGGGCCGCTCGACGGCGGCGGCCACACTGGAGGACCTGGGCTGGTTCGTGATCGACAACATGCCCTCGGCACTCATCGCCAAGGTCTCCGAGCTGGTGGACGGAGCCGGCTCGGAGATGGAACGGGTGGCCTTCGTCGTCGGGCGCGGAGGCGGCGACCTCGACGACGTGCTGCCCGCCGTGGATGCGCTCATCGCGGGCCGCAACCGGGTTCGCATCCTCTTCCTCGACGCACCCGACGATGTGCTGATCCGCCGGTTCGAGGGCACGCGGCGCCGCCACCCGCAGGCGGCCCGGGGGGTGGTCGACAGCATCGCCGACGAACGCGAGCTCCTGTCCGGCCTGCGCGACCGGGCCGACCTGGTCGTCGACACCGGAGAGCTCAACACCAACCAACTCCGGACCCGGCTGCTCGAGGTGTTCGGGAACGAGGAGTCGGGCGGCGCCATGCAGACCTCGGTGGTCTCGTTCGGGTTCAAGCACGGGGTGCCGCTCGACGTGGACCTCATGTTCGACTGCCGGTTCCTGCCCAACCCCTACTGGGACGAGGCGCTGCGGAGTCTCAGCGGCCTCGACCCCGACGTGCGGGCGTACGTCCTCGACCGGCCCGAGACGCGACAGTTCCTCGACCAGCTCGACGGCCTCCTCGCCACGCTCGTCCCGGCCTACATGAAGGAGGGCAAGTCCTACCTGACCGTGGCCATGGGCTGCACCGGTGGCCGCCACCGGTCGGTGGCGCTGGCCGAGGAGCTGTCTCGTCGACTCGAGTCCCACGGGCTCCCGACGACGGTGTTCCACCGCGACGTGGACCGGTGAGCGCGCCGACGGCGGCGCAGGGGCCGAGGGTCGTCGCCATCGGCGGGGGCCACGGCCTGGCCGCCACGCTGCGCGCCGTGCGCACCTACACCGACCGGGTGACGGCCATCGTGTCGGTCGCCGACGACGGCGGCTCGTCGGGCCGGCTGCGCGAGCTGCGGCACATCATCCCGCCCGGCGACCTGCGCAAGTGCCTCATCGCCCTGGCCGAACCCGGGTCCCTGCTGGCCACCGCCTTCGACCACCGCTTCACCGAGGAGGAACTGGCCGGCCACTCGTTGGGCAACCTGGTCCTGGCCGGCCTCATGGACTTGACGGGTGACCCGGTGGCCGCACTCGACGAGGCGTGCCGCCTCCTGGGGGTGACGGGGCGGGTCCTGCCGACCACCACCGAGCCGGTGGTGTTGAAGGCCCGGTCCGACGGCGGGGAGGTGACGGGACAGGTGGCGGTGAACGGGACCGACCACATCCGGGCGGTGTCCCTGGTCCCCGCCGACCCACCGGCACCCGAGGCCGCCGTCGCCGCCCTGGCCGCCGCCGACCAGATCGTCCTGGGCCCCGGCTCCCTGTTCACCAGCGTGCTGGCCGCCGTGGCCGTGCCCGGGATCCGGGACGGGATCAACAGGGCCTCCGCCCAACGCGTCTACGTGTGCAACCTGCGCCCCCAGGACCCGGAGACGGCCGGCTTCGACGTGGCCATGCACGTGGCGGCCCTGCTGGCCCACGGCGTCGCCGTCGACCAGGTGGTGTGCGATTCATCGGGGATCGCCGTCGGCACGCCCGCCGTCCCGGTGGTCGACGTGGCCCTGGCCCGCCCCAACGGACTCGCCCACGACCCGTCCAGACTGGCGGAGATCCTCGTCGATCTGCTCGGATGAAGGTCCGGGCGTCCCAGATGCCCTAGCGTGGACGTGCCCCGTGGGATTCGGGGCAACGGGACGGCCGGACGGGTGGCGAGCTCCGCCGGTCGCCGGACGACGACTCGATGAAGGATTGAGGCACGAGAGCAATGACCGTACGGATCGGGATCAACGGTTTCGGGCGCATCGGCAGGAACTACCTGCGGGCGGTGCGCCTGGCGGGTGCGGACCTCGACGTGGTGGCCGTCAACGACCTGACGTCGGCCGAGACCCTCGCCCACCTGCTCCGGTACGACTCGACCCACGGACGGATCGGAACCGACGTGGCCGTGGAGGGCGGATCGCTGGTGCTGGACTCCGGCCCGATCGCCGTCCTGGCCGAGCGCGATCCGAAGGCCCTGCCGTGGGCCGACCTCGGCGTCGACGTGGTCGTCGAATCCACCGGCCTCTTCACCTCGAAGGAGTCCGCCGGGGCGCATCTCGAGGCCGGGGCGGGACGGGTCATCATCTCGGCGCCGGGCACCGGCGTCGACGCCACGTTCGTGGTGGGTGTCAACGACCACCTGTTCGACCCGGCGACGGACTTCGTGGTGTCCAACGCCTCGTGCACGACCAACTGCTTCGTGCCGATGGTCAAGGTCCTCGACGACGCCTTCGGTATCGACGCCGGACTCATGACCACGGTCCACGCCTACACCAACGACCAGAACCTGCTCGACCTGCCCCACAAGGATCTGCGACGGGCCCGTGCCGCCGCCGTCAACATCGTGCCGGCGTCGAGCGGTGCGGCCCGGGCCACGAGCCTGGTGCTCGAGTCGATGAAGGGCCGGCTCGACGGAGCCGCGCTGCGGGTACCGGTACCGGACGGCTCCATCACGGACTTCACCGTGATGATCCCGGGCTCGGTCACCGTCGACCAGGTCAACGCCGCCTTTGCCGCCGCGGCCGCCTCCGGACCGATGTCGAAGATCCTCGTCTACACCGAGGACCCGATCGTCTCCTCCGACATCGTCGGCAGTCCGGCCTCGTGCACGTTCGACGCCGGCCTCACCATGGTGATGCCCTCGGCGTCGGGCCCCACGCTTGTGAAGGTCCAGGGCTGGTACGACAACGAATGGGGCTACGCCAACCGGCTGGTGGACCTCTCGCTCGTCGTGGGCGCCGGGGCCTGAGCCGGACCGACGGGGGAGTGGGGATGCATCGAGGGGAGACGAGGGCATGAGCGAATCCGACGAGAACCCACTGCTCGACGGCCTGCCGCTGCTGGGCGACCTGCCCGACCTGGGCGGGTCCAGCGTGCTCGTCCGGGTCGACTTCAACGTGCCGCTCCGGGAGTGCGACGGCCAGCGTTCGGTGGTCACCGACGACTTCCGGATCCGGGCGGCCCTGCCCACGCTCGAGTACCTCCTGGACCGTGGAGCGCGGGTCACCGCATGCACGCACCTCGGGCGCCCGAAGGGGGCACCCGACGTGCGGTGGGAGCTCGGACCGGTCCGTGACGAGCTGGCCCGCCTGGCCCCGCAGGTCGAGCTGCTGGAGAACCTCCGTTTCGATCCGGGCGAGACGGCCAACGACCCCGCCTTCGTGGAGAAGCTGGTCAACTCCCACGACGCCTACGTCAACGACGCCTTCGGCGTGTCCCACCGCGTGCACGCCTCCGTCGTCGGGCCGCCCACCATGCTGCCGAGTGCCGCCGGGCTCCTGCTGCAGAAGGAGATCGACTCGCTCGGGCGCCTGCTCGGCACGCCGGACCGGCCGTTCGTGGCCGTGGTCGGGGGTGCCAAGGTGGCCGACAAGCTCGGCGTCCTGCAGGCCCTCCTCCACCACGTGGACGCCCTGGTGGTGGGCGGAGGCATGGCGTTCACGTTCCTGGCCGCCCAGGGGCACGACGTCGGCGGCTCGCTGATCGACCGCGACCGGGTCGACGACTGCCGTGCGCTGCTGTCCTCCGGCACGCCCATCCTGCTGCCCACCGACATCGTCGCGCTCGAGCCGGACGCCTCGTTCGGGTGCGACTGCGCCGGTGGCGAGGTGCGCACGGTGGGCGCGGACGTACCCGACGGATGGCAGGGACTCGACATCGGTCCGGACACCGTCGCGGCCTACGCGGAACGCATCGCCACGGCGGGCACCGTGCTGTGGAACGGCCCGATGGGTGTCTTCGAGGACGAGCGCTTCTGTGCCGGCACCGCCGGAGTCGCCGAAGCCGTGGCCGCCTGCGACGGGTACACCGTGGTGGGCGGGGGCGACAGCGCCGCCGCGGTCGACGCCCTCGGGCTCGAACACGAGATCAGCTTCATCTCGACCGGAGGCGGCGCCTCGCTCGAACTCCTCGAATTCGGTGACCTGCCGGGCCTGGCCGCGCTCCGCGGCGCACCGAACGCCCCCGCCTCCCGCGCGTCCCGGTGAGCCGTCCGGGCGTCGGCCGCCGGCCGCTGGTGAGCGGCAACTGGAAGATGAACCTGGACCACCTGGAAGCCATCCACGCGGTCCGCGATCTCGGCCTGCGGCTCCAGCCCGCCGATGTGGCCTCCGTCGACGTGGCGGTCCACCCGCCCTTCACCGACATCCGGTCGGTCCAGTCGGTCCTCGAGGGCGAGGGGATCCCGGTGGCACTCGGCGCCCAGGACTGCGCTGTCGAGGACCGCGGCGCCTACACCGGCGAGGTGAGCCCGGTGATGCTGGCCCGGCTCCACGTCGAGTACGTCATCGTCGGCCACTCGGAGCGCCGGGCGCACTTCGGCGAGACGGACGCCGTGGTGGCGGCCAAGGTGCGCGCCGTGCTGCGCAACGGGATGGTCCCGGTCTGCTGCGTCGGCGAGACGGTCGACGAGCGGGATATCGGATTGACCCAGGAGCGGCTCACCGCCCAGGTGTCGGCCGCCCTCGGGGGGGTGCCCGCCGTCGAGGCGGCGTCCCTGGTCGTGGCCTACGAGCCGGTGTGGGCCATCGGGACGGGCAAGGCGGCGACGCCCGAGGACGCCCAGGAGGCGTGTGCCTGGATCCGAGGAGTGGTGGCGCAGGTGGCGGGCGAGGAAGCGGCCACCCAGGTCCGGATCCAGTACGGAGGCTCGGTCTCCGCCGACAACACGGAGTCCCTGATGGCCTGCCCCGACGTGGACGGCCTGCTGGTCGGCGGTGCCAGCCTGGATGCCGGCGCATTCGTGGAGATCGTCCGGGCTGCGTCCCGGACGGCCCGGTGAGTTTGGTAGCGTCTGCGATGGCCCTGACCCCGAGGAGAGCCTTCCCGTGCTGACCGCCATCATCGTCGTGCTCCAGATCATCTGCTGCCTGGCGCTGATCTTCCTGATCCTCATGCACTCCGGCAAGGGCGGAGGCCTGTCCGACATGTTCGGCGGGTCCGTGGGCTCCGCTGCGGCGGGGTCGACGGTGGTGGAGAAGAACCTGGACCGGATCACGGTCGTGGTGGCGGTGCTCTTCGCCTTCACCAACATCATCCTCCTCCTGCGCCTGCAGTGAGCGAATCCGGGGCCGATCCCGTCGAGCGCCGGCCCCGCATCCCGTCGCTCTGGCGGGAGCACCGCGCCCGCTGGACCCTCCCCCTGGTGATCGTCGTGATCCTCGGCGCCGTGGCCATCGTCGACCACCTCGGCAGCCGCCAGATCAGCCAGGTCGACCAGCCCGTCTACCCGGCACTGGTCCAGGCGGCGGGCGGCACCTCCACCGTCCATCTGGGTGGTCCGTGGGACGGGTTCAATCCCAACACGCCGGCCGGTGCCGCCTCGTCGACACCCGCGCTCCTGGTGAAGGTGCTCCCGAGCGCCTACGTCATCAGTCCGAAGCTGGTACCTCAGGTCAACACCGATCTCCTGCTGAGCGTCGAGGCGACGTCCACGTCGCCGCTCACCATCCAGTACGTGATCAACCCGAAGGCCGTGTGGTCCGACGGAGTGCCGGTCACGGCGGACGACTTCATCTACGCGTGGCAGTCGCAGCGTGGCGACGGCGTCGACATCACCGGACAACCGGACCAGGTCGCCTCCACCCTCGGCTACCGGGACGTGGCATCGGTGACCGGCTCGCACGGGGGCCGCACCGTCACGGTCGTGTTCGCCACGCCGTTCGCCGACTGGCGGATCCTGTTCGACCACATGGTCCCCGCCCACATCGCCCGGAAGGTGGGGTGGAACACCGGTTTCACCACCTTCGACCCCGCCGTCGACATCTCGGCGGGCCCACTGCAGCTCTCCTCGGTGTCGCCCGACGGCACCGCGGTCCTGGTACGCAATCCGTCCTGGTGGGGGACCCCCTCGGTCCTCGCCAGCGTGACGGTCTCCGACAGACAGGACCCGGCATCGTGGGTCGCGCCGCTGGCCGCCACGAACACCGCCGTGTCCCAGCCCGGGTCGTTCACGTTGGCATCGCTCGGTGCGGCGTCGGGCCTGCCCAACTCCCAGAGCTCGGTCCACCCGTCGCTGACGCTCCAGTCGCTCGAGTTCAACGTGCGGTCACCGTTCGGCAGCCATGCCGCCGCCCGCCAGGCCGTCGCACACGCCGTCGACCGGAGCGCCCTGTTGTCCAAGGTGTTCGGCGGGATCGACCCCGGTCTGGCGGTGAACGACAGCCACCTGGCGTTGGCGTGGCAGAACTCGTACTCGGCGTCGACGGCGGCGGGGGAGTACGACCAGCCCGATCCGGCATCGACAGACAGGCTGCTCGGAACGCTCGGGTATGCGAAGGGGCCCGGCGGTCTCTACCTCGACCCGGCCGGTCGACCGCTCACGGTGCGCATGGCCGTCGAGGAAGGCGACCCGTGGATCGACGCCACGGCGACGGCACTGGTGGCCCAGCTCAAGGCGGCGGGGATCACCGTGGCGGTCCTGCCCGTCGCCGGGGAGGCCGGTATGGCGGCGGCTGCCGCCGCCAATTCCTACGACATGGCGTTGGTGACCCGGACGGCGGGTCCGTTTCCGTCGGCCACCCAGGCGTGGTACACGGAGGCCCCGATCCGCCACGGTGCATCCGACCAGGACTGGAGCCAGTTCGACGACCCCGAGGTCGACCAGCTGTTCGTGCGGGCCGCCCAGGCGCTCAACCCGGTCGCGGGGAGTGCCGTCTACGGCCAGATCGACGACCAGCTGTGGGACCAGATGGTGGCGCTGCCGCTGTTCGGCGAGCCCGGACTGCTGGTGAACGGGGTGCAGGTCGCCAACGTCACCTACAACCCGTCCGTGGACGGTGTCCTGTGGAACGTCGACCAGTGGACCCGCATGCGGCCCGCACCGGTCAGCGGCCACGCCTGAGCGGTCCGGGGACGCTGCCGGCGAACGGAGGACCCCCCGGGGCGCGCTACCATGCCCTTCGCCCCGATGTCCGCATCGGAGCCACTTCGTCGGAGTGGCGGAATAGGCAGACGCGCTAGCTTGAGGGGCTAGTGCCCGAAAGGGCGTGGGGGTTCAAGTCCCCCCTCCGACACGCTCCAGGTCCACGCCCTGCAGGCCTGGGACCTGGGAGTTTCTAGCGTCGCCGTTTTCAGCGACTCGCTCCAGGTCCACGCTTCGCAGTGTTGACGTCAGCTGGACCTCTTCGGTGGAACCGATGCGCCGGTACCGCACAGTCAGCCCGAGTGCCTGGTAGAGCGCAGCTCGGTCGGCCTGCTCGATGCGCCCGAGCAACTCGGGCAAGTCTCGCAGGGCCGTGAGCGTCTCGACCACCTCGTCGAGACTGAGCGGCCTCGGGGCCGGAGGGGCGGTCGCCAACACCGACTGGGCGGCGTCCTTCTCCCGCTGGGTGGCCGCTATCCGAGAGGCGATGACGTCGGCCGGGATACCGGCCTCCAGGCCGTCGAGGTGTTTCGACAGTTTGCGCTCGCACTCGGTGAGCGTCGCCCGGGCCCGAGTGATCGCTGGATCTTCCCGGTGCCCTTGGGAGTCCTCTTCGACGATCTGGGCTGCCGTGGCCTCAATACGGTCCGCTGAGAACAGATCACAGAGCCAGGCGTCCACGTGGGGGAGTAGGCGGTCTTCACGCACCGCCAGGGTCCGAGGGTGGTCATTGGCTGCCACCGGGTAGTCGTTGCTGATCTTGCAACGGTAAAAGGCATGACTGCGGACCAAATTGCCTTGGAGCTTCTTCCCGCAGCAGTCGCAGACCACCAGGCCGGAAAGCGGGTAGCGAGACGGTTCGGACCGCCGCACCCCGCTATGGCTCCGGCGTTTGGCGGGAGTGACGGCTTTGGTGCGGGAGTTGGCCGCAATGAGCGCCGCAACCCGGTGCCAGGTCACCTCATCGACGATGGCCTCATAAGTCTGCACCGAGGCCGTGACCCATTCGGCCCGGTCCTGCCATTGCTGCTGGGTCACATGGCCGAGAGCCGGGACGTCAGGATCGAGGAGGATATCCGCCTTCTTGGTACGACCGGATACGTGAAATCCGAGGTACCGGGGATTCGCCAGGATGCTGCGAACCGCCGACATTGCCCATGCATGGCCAGATCGATGCGAGTTCCGACGTCGGTCGTGAGCCGATGGACTCGGAATCCCTTCGTTGGTTAGCACGGTTGCAATCTGCTTGTAGCCCGCACCGGCAAGGTACGAGTCATAGATGCGCTGCACGACCGGCGCGGTCTCGGGGTCGGGGGCGAGCTGATGGAGCCGGGCGCCCGAGGCCGCTTTGGATGGATTCGAGTGGGGTCCGTGATCGGCGATCAGATAGCCGTAGGGGGGACGCCCACCGAGCCAGCGACCGGCCTGTGCATGGGCTCGAACGGCATTGGCGACGCGTAGCCGGGTCCGGTTTCGCTCCGCACGGCTCATGGTGCCGTAGTTCGAGAGAGCCATGTAGTGCCCGTCGTTATTGATATCGACAGCCCCGCCCAGTTCGGGCACCCACAACCCAACGCCATAGTGGGCGAACTGAAACAGGATTCCCTCAAACTGGGTGCCGGAGAAGGCACGCTGTGGCTCAGCGATGACCAGTGCATCCCAGCCTCGGTTCATGTCCTTCAAGTCACGGAGGATCCGGGAGGCTTCGGGGCGGCGGTCCCAGGGCAAACTTCTGCTCTTGTCGATGTCGTGATACGTGGTGACGATCTCACCATGGGGAGCGACGAGGCGAGCCGCGACGTCGGTCTGCCAGCGCAGGCTGTCGGCCGGGTCCTGCAGGTCGTCAGTTGACGTACGGGCGCTCAGTGCGAACCGGATCACGCTGCCTCACGTTTCTCGTGGTCGCGTAAGGTCCGCACGATGCGGGCCAAGACGGCGGCCACGTTCGGGGTCACCTGGGGTGCGTCCTCGGCCATGGACCGAATTGGCTCACGGTGGTCCGAGCCAGACGACGGACGACCCCCCACGGTACTCCGAGGTGCGTCGGCGATTGGCGGATTTGCCTTCATGAGCGGCGTCTCCTTCGCCGCCTATGGGGCACTACGCGCACTCTCGTTCCAGAAGCAGCTTTTGGACGAAGTCCAGGAGGCTGGTTCGAACGACGAGCCGACGGCGTCCGACTTTGACGCTCTGGATCCTCTTGGTCATGACCAGCTCATCGGTCCTCGTCCGGCCCACCCGGAGGACGTCGGCCACCTCTTCTACCGAGAGCAACAATTGGGTATCCATCTGCATCGTGTCTCCTTCATCGGGCAGGGTGGTGCTTCCACCCTGTGTTCGGGATTGGGACACGGGTGTGCCTGTTCGGGACCAGGGTCCGCTCAGTCGGGCTGTCTGGGTGCCGGCGGGCGAGCCTGTCGGATCGGCCCTGCTCGTACCCGGCCGGTTTGGCTCAAGTTCTCTCAGACGCATGTCAGGCGACCAGCCGATCGATGGTGATCTGGCGCCGGCGCCGGAGATGGCCGGCGGGGAGTCCGGCGAGCTCGGCCACCTCGGTCAGGGAAATGCCGAGGACTCTCGTCGCGTAGAGCACAGCGGCGTCGGCGACCTTCAGGCCGTGGCCGGACGCCTCGGCCAGGGCAGCGGCCAGAAGCTCCTCGCCGGTGCGACCAATCGATGCCGGGAGGGCGTCCAACGCAGCGGGATCTCCGCTCTGGCGGGAGCGGTGGCGACGTTCACTGCTCTGGAGTGTGCGCAGCCGGGTGCGGACCCCTGACGAGAGGTCACCGGCGGCGTAGGGGCGGTGGGTGCCCGACCACCTGGTCGTGAGCTCCCAGAGCGCGGAGATGGCGTCGGCATGGAAGGCGTCGAGATCGGACCACGGCCCCTCGGCCAAGTCGAAGCGCCGGGGCAGGGCGAGGACCCCGGGGATGAGGGCTTCGATGATGGCCCGGGGGACGAGGGAGTCGACGTCGGCACTTCTCAGCATGGCCGTGATCACCTCGGCGGACTCGTTGCGGGACAGCTGGCCCGAGGAGAGCGACAGGGCGGTGACCAACTCGGCCAGGTTGTCGACCTCAAGGTCGGCGACCACCGGTTCGCACTGAGCCAAGCGATGACAGGCGGGACTCGATGGGGGAGCGGTCCCGATGGCTAGCCATTCGCTACGGAGATGTCTGATTGTGGGGGTGTCCATGCCCGCCACGATGACGATGAGGGTTCATCAAACCCCTCATCAAATGCCTCATCATTCGAAGAAATCTGAGAAATCTTCGATGGCCGACGAAGTCCCTGGTCAAGAGGTTGCCGGTCGTAGCGGCGCGGATAACCCCTGCTCAGAGGGTTCATAACTTTCATCACGAGGGGGTTCATGATGACGGCATCAGGTCAGCCGTTCTGAAGCTGTAATGGCTCCAAAATGGTGATGAAGGCGCCATCGTCGCAGCTCAGAGGGTTCATCACTCGAGTTGTGAACCCCTAACAAACGCTGATGGGCTTCATCGACGGCGGGATGATCGTGTCGGTGTCCGTTCCGGTGCTCTCGGTGCTCCACGACGCCGCTGCCGTTCGGCGTGCAGCGTGACCGGAGTCAGTGCGGCGGACCCAATCGCTGACCGGTTCAGGTCGTCGGTTGGTGCCACGCCGTCGCCAGCCGTCAAGGGCCGCTGCGGAATACGGCTCGACCCCGGAGGTCGCCGGCACGCCGGCGCCGGGGTCGGCCTTGATGGTCCTCGCTCGGCCTCCGGCCGTCCCTTGACTGCCGGCTCCGGTGTGGGAGGTCGGCTCCCAGCGCTCGATGGTGTACCAGGGCGGGGCAACAGGCGCCCCACCCGCCATCGACCAGGTGATCGACAACAACGACGCGGCCCGGCGCCGCGTTGGTGTCGACGAGGACGCGGGCGAGGTGGTCCCGGCACGGTCGGTTGCGATGTCGTGAGTGTCTGGTTCGTTCCGGACGCCCCTGCCTTCTTCACCGAAGGCCCCCGGCTGCTCTCCCATATGGCGCGGGACGGACCCAGTTCTTTCCATGAGCCAACCAACGAAATCCCACCCGGGCGCCTCGTGCGCCGCAGGCAGCACCAATCATCTGACCGAAGGGTCCGAGAAGATCAGCGCGGTGAACGCCCAGCCCAGAGGGTTCATCACTCCGATCCTGAGACCGATGATGAGCCCGGCCATGAGCGCGGACCGGCGATCACAGATCCAATCGACCCGTTCGATCGTTGGGGCACCTGAATCGGCATCGTCCCAGCTCAGAGGGTTCACAACTTCAACCATGAACCCGATGATGACCGTCGGGCAGGGTTCACAACTTCGGCCCACATCCGGGCAGAACAGGGCACCTGATTCGGTATCGTCCCAGCTCAGAGGGTTCACAACTTCCCCACCCGGGGAACACCTGTGGCAAAGCAGCCCGTCGAACCGTTGCCCCTCTCCTCCTTCGGTGCGGACGATCTCGCTCTGCTCCGTCTCCTGTCCGACGCCGGCCCGTGCAGTCGACCGCTTGGCGAAGGCCTCGGTCTCCGTCAAGACCGTGATCGACGACGACATACGTCCTGGTCACAGCGCGATTGAGCCGCCGACATCACCAGTGCCGGCTTCTGATCGCGGCTCGACAGTCGCGTCTTCGCTCCGTTGCCAAGTCGAACGACAAGGAAGAACGGCGAGCCCGGAGGACTCACGCCTCAATGCCCCGTCGCTCGGACTGGACTCGTTCACGGGACTGCAGAAGAGCGGGAGCAAGATGGTCAAACAGGTGCCCTGTTTGAGTCGGCGTTGCCGTTGGCCCCACTCGGGTCCTGTCCCCGAGGTCTCCTCGTGGTCGCTGCGCTGGGCGTCATGAAGCGTCCTGTGGCCGACCGGACGGCGAAGACTCCGGCATCGAGGCGCACGGCGAGGATGGCCACGGTGACCGGTGGCCGGCACAACGTCGTGAAAGTGCGGCTGTCTGACCGGGAGCTCGGCCAGCTCAAGGAGAGAGCGGAGCGGGCGTGCGTGTCGCTCCAGCGGTTCCTCTTCGAAGCGGCCATGTCGGGATCTGCGGCCCAGTCGGCCCAACGGCGCCAAGCGGCCGGAGATGCACAGCGGGCCCGGATCGTGCTCACCGGTGTGGCGAACAACGTGAACCAGTTGGCCAAGTGGGCGAACGCCAACCACGTCCTCCCCGACGGGTTCAACGATGCCCTCGACGAGGTCCGCCGGGCCACGACCGTGCTGACCGAGACGACCGAGCGGCTCCAGGCCGGGTTCGTGGCTCCCCGATGATCGGGAAGATCACCACGGGATCGTCGGGCCGGAGGCTCATCGGGTACCTGTTCGGCCCGGGCAAGGCGAACGAGCACACCGACCAGCGCGTCATCACCTCGGGACTCGTGCTGGGCGGTGAGGCGCTTGCCAGCAGCAACCTGTCCCATCGCCAGATCGCAGACCTCGGTGCCGGCCTCGATGAGGCTCACGAGACCTTCGGCACGGACCCCAAGGGTGGGCACATCCTCCACCTGTCGCTGTCCCTTCCCCCCGATGACC
>Ga0307372_10009117_pt1 | contig 13765 bp, 10 predicted proteins | sample OX1MG_FD_202533 | JGI IMG/M metagenome (GOLD analysis project Ga0307372, IMG submission 202533) | Soil microbial communities from Risofladan, Vaasa, Finland - OX-1 | ecosystem: Environmental > Terrestrial > Soil > Coastal area > Acid sulfate soil | place: Finland: Risofladan, Vaasa | collected...
AGAACGCGCGCATCAAGTCCGTCTTCCAAGAGCTCGACCAATGCACCATCTTCCTCTTGATCGCCGGCACGTATACGCCGGTTGCGTTGCTGCCGCTTCGGCACCACGAGGGCGAAATCCTCCTGGCGTCGATCTGGACTCTGGCGGTTTCCGGCATCGCTCTTCGCCTCATGAACGAGCCGCTTTTTCAGCGCGTCTCCGTCGCACTCTATCTCGCCCTGGGCTGGCTGTGTCTGGGCTGGAGCGTGCCGCTCTACCGGGCGGTCGGGACCGTCCCGATCCTGCTCATGACCACGGGCGGGCTCAGCTATACGGGCGGACTCTTGTTCTTTCGCTGGCACCGCCTTCCGTTTGGCAACTCCCTCTGGCACCTCTGCGTGGTTGCCGGCGGCGTTTGGTTCTTCTTCGCAATCATCGATTTCCCGCAGATGTAACTCGTGGCGACCGAGACCGATGCTCATGGCCTCGATTGCCGAACGTCGCGAAGGCATGGGTGTTGTACCAGACATTCGTCTTCCATTGATCTACGTCAAAGCGGTGGCGGGTTACCACTTGCATCATGACGCGTCATTGTGAGCGCCAGAAAAGGACGCTCGGGGCCATCGCCGCCTGACGGCGCAGGGCCTGGATGATCACGTCGTTCACTCAAGCCGGGAGTCAGCCGTCATGAAGCGTGCGTTGTGGATGCCCCTCGTCGTCGCGCTCGCCGCGGCGATGCCGATTGCCGCCTGCACGTCGACCCGCACGAGCGAGAGCCCTGGCGAATATGTCGACGCCGCGACGGTCACCGCGAAGGTCAAGGCCGCCTTGGCCGGCGATTCATTCCTGGGTTCCTTCAACATCGGCGTCCAGACCTATAAGGACGTCGTCCAGCTCAGCGGTTTCGTCAACAGCGAACAGATCAAGGCGCGCGCCGGCCAAGTCGCGGCGAGCGTTTCCGGCGTCAGAGGCGTCCAGAACAATCTCATCGTGAAGTAGGCCCACGCCTCATGCGGACAGCTGCGGGTACCCGAACGGGCGAGCAGTCCGAGGTTGGCCATGGAGGGTGATAATGAAACCAGTCCAGATTGCGGGCATCGTGGTTTTGGCCGTCGGGGCAATTCTCCTGGGCTTCGGCTACCACGCATCGAATGCGCCGCTCGACCAGTTGTCCAACACGTTTACCGGACGGTACACCGACCAGACGATGTGGTACCTCGTCCTTGGCGCAGCCGCTGCGCTCGGCGGCGCGCTCATGGTCCTGTTCGGCAACCGAACCTAGCCCAATGACTTCCGGCTCGGCCGCTTACGAAGGTCTCGCCTCGGCCGGATGCAACTCGCACAAAGTAGGTGCCCAATGATTGGAACGATCCTCGTCATCGTCCTCATTCTCATGCTGATCGGCGCGATCCCGACTTGGCCGCACAGTCGCGGCTGGGGCTACTACCCCAGCGGCGGTCTCGGCCTCATCCTCCTCATCGTGATTATCCTGCTGTTGGCAGGACGGCTGTAGAAAAAGCCCAGGTCCTCCCCATTGAGCAAAGCTCGTCAAGAACGGCGCCACGATTGGTTTGCGCGTCATCGTGGGCACCACGCCGGCGCTTGCCGGACCGCAGGTCTACACCTACTCAATCGTCCATCCGGTCTACGGCGATATCGGCACGCTCACGGACACGATCGACCGCGACTTCCGCACTGTCGAGGACGAAACGCCGATCGATTTCGTGCTGCAGAACGCGGCGGCAGCGGCTGACGCTGCCCCGGTCGCCGCCTCGAAGCGTCACGCGCCAGCAGCACCAACTCCATAAACATCAACACGCCAACGTCGGGCGGTCGCCGGCCTTTCGACCGATCCGACCACGCCAGCGCCGCTTCCAGTTCTACCCGGAACAACTCGACATCCACCACGCGCACGCCAGCCGCTCCAGTGGATGGATCGCCCGACCTCCGCCGTCAACGGCGGAGGCGAATCACGCCCCGACTGCCAACGCTATCAGTATTTCGAGGCGTCCAATTGCATTGTTAACGCATGCGCCAACGAATACGTCCCCGCATCGATTATAGTCCTTTCTGTCCGGCGTCGGACACGGTATCGTTGGAGCCAGACCCTGAAGAATACCTCTTCACAATCTCAGCACGAAAATAAAAGCGCTAGCGCTACTTCCACAGAGGGCTACATGGTAGACGTACTCGACGAAATCAGGCATATAATCTCCAAGCATTGTTCGCTTGGCGTCGAGGCATTGAGACCGGAAACTAGACTCGAGGAAATCGGTATTGAATCTTTGGATCTGGTCGAGATCATCTTCGAGATCGAAGAACGCTTCGAGATCGAAGTCCCGCATAATACGAATATGGAGTCTCGTCTGGAATTCAGAACCATCGGCGAGATCGTCGTGGGTGTGCGCTCCATCCTTGCCAAGTCCACGGCATCATGAACCGTGTCGCGATCACGGGAATAGGTGTCGTCTCTCCGGTCGGCTGCGATCTCGAAACCTATTGGCACGCCTTGGTCGAGGGGCGCTCGAGCATCGGCCCTCTTACTTCGATCCCGACGGAGCGGCTGAGCATCCGCATCGGGGCGGAAATCAAGAACCACGCGCCTGAGAAGCATTTCGACAGTCGAGCCCTCCCTCTTCTCGACCGGTTCGCACAGTTCGCTGTGATTGCCGCAAGAAATGCGGTTGCCGACGCCGGTCTCATTTTCGGCGAGGAACTCGCGCAAGCCACGGTAACAATTGTTGGAACCGGCGTCGGCGGACAGCACACTCTCGATGACGGCTACTATCGGCTCTACGGCAAAAACGCGGCACGACTGCACCCATTCACGATCCCTCGGCTCATGGTCAACGCTGGCGCCAGCCATATCAGTATGGATCTGGGCTTGCGGGGGCCGACCTTTGCGGTGGCGAGCGCCTGCGCTTCCGGCACCCACGCCATCGGTTTGGCGTTCGACATGGTCCGAAGCGGACGGGCCGCCGCAGCACTGGCCGGCGGAGCCGAAGCATGCCTCACCGTCGGCACCCTCAAGGGTTGGGAGGCGCTTCGCGTTCTCAGTGCGGATACCTGCCGCCCGTTTTCGCGCACCCGCTCCGGCTTGGTCCTCGGCGAAGGAGCTGCAATGCTGGTGCTGGAACCGCTGGATCGAGCAATCGCCCGCGACGCCCGGATTTATGCCGAGTTGCGTGGTTTCGGCATGTCGGCGGACGCCGACGACATCATCGCGCCCAATGCCGAAGGAAGCGCTCGAGCGCTGCGTGCCGCTCTGAAGGATGCCCGAATAGCCGAGGATTCCGTTGACTACATCAATGCCCACGGAACGGGCACGACGCTCAACGACGCAACGGAAACGCGGGCGATCCGCGCGGTGTTTGGAGCGCATGCCGACCGTCTCGCGATATCTTCCAGCAAGGCGGTCCTTGGGCATGGGCTCGGCGCCGCTGGAGCCTTGGAAGCGGCCGCAACGGCGCTCGCGATCCAACGACATGTATTGCCGCCAACAGCGAATTTCGAAGAGCCGGATCCAGCGTGTGATCTGGACGTAATTCCAAATATCGCGCGGGAACGACGCATCCGCTGCGCATTATCGAACTCGTTTGCATTCGGCGGGCTGAACGCTGTGCTCGTGCTTGGTGAAATTTGACAGGACAATGAATCCATGCTTCCTGTCAGGTGTCCTGCCGCCGGCTCAACCACGAGCCTCCATCCACGGGGAAAACTTTCATTGCATCAGCAGAATCGATCCGATGATTTGTCGATGCGATCGCTCACGTGGTTAGTAGGCGCGGCCTTGGCCACGCTTTTTCTGGTGCGGGCCGCGCCCGCGCAGACGGTGCCGGACGCGCAGACGTCAGAGGAGAAGCCGCTGGTCGAGATCGGGGTGCTCGGCGCCGGCGGCACCTTGCCTGACTACCCCGCGTCCGCACAAAATCATTGGCATGCCCTGCTGCTCCCTTACCTGATCTATCGTGGCGAGTATCTTCAGCTCGCCGCAAACAGCATCCGCGGCATCCTCCTGAAGACAGAGCGGGTGAACCTCGACGTAAGCGCGTCCGGCGCACTCTCGAGCCACGACGATAACGCCCGCCTCGGCATGCCGGGACTCGACTACATGGGCCAGATCGGCCCACGGCTCAACGTTTTGCTCGCGCAGGACGCGACGTATGGCAAGCTCGATTTCGAGCTGCCGCTGCGCGCTGTGTTCTCGACGGATTTCAAATCGGTGGCCTATCGGGGCCTCGTTCTGACGCCCGAGATCGGTTACACGCGCAAGAATTTCATGGACAGCGGCGGCACGCTCAATCTCTGGATTGGCCCTGAATTCGCGACCACGCGCCTCATGGATTATTTCTACACGGTCGCGCCGCAATTCGTCATTCCAGGCCGGCCGCAATACACCGCCAATGGCGGATATCTGGGCTCGCACCTGGATGTCACATATCGGCATCCGATCGGCCGGCGCGCCAGCGTCATCGGCTATCTCGGGCCCGAGCTCAATGCGGGCGCGACCAACGAGGCAAGCCCGCTCTTCAAGAAGAAATTCGGGATATCCGCTGGATTGGCATTCGCCTATTCGTTCTACCAAAGCGATGCCACGGCGCACGCGGAGACAGAGGAAGAATGTTGCGCGCCATAGGGGCCGTGAACCAACGGTGCGACAAATTAACGCCATGACTCGATACACGACACGCGAGCAGGCTGCCGGTCGGCGGCCGATGATCCGCGTTTCGGCGGCCTGACCGGGCGGCTACGATACTGGCCATGCCGGCCGAGACGACGTTTCAGCCAATTAGGACGGCGCCGACCGCCCGGGCAATTGCCGATCTTTCGCGAAATGAAAAGCGTGCGCTGCTTGCCGAACTCCTGCGGAGAAAGGCGAGCGAATCCCAACCGTTTCATCCGCTCTCCGATAATCAGCAGGGAATCTGGTTCTTGTCCCAGCTCGCACCGGAGAGCTCGATTTACAATGTCAGCTTTGCGGGGCGCATCCGCTCCGATGTAGACATCCCGGCTTTCCAGCGTGCGTTTCAAGCGCTGGTCGATCGCCATCCTTCCCTGCGGACAACGTTTGCGGTGCACGCCGGCAAACCGTTTCAACAGATCCACGAACGTCTGCCGGTGCATTTCGACGAGACCGATGCCTCGTGCTGGCGCGGGGACGAGCTGCAGACCCGGCTGATCGAGGAAACTCAGCGTCCGTTTGATCTGGAACGCGGACCGGTCATGCGGGTGAGCATGTTCACTCGATCGGCACGGGAACACATCCTGTTGCTCGTCATTCATCATATCGTGGTCGATTTCTGGTCCCTTGCGGTGATCCTGAATGAACTCGGCGTGCTGTATTCGGCGGAAAAGGCCGGACGACCAACGGCTCTCCCGCCACTTGATCTGCAATACACGGACTTCGTTCGTTGGCAGACCGGAATGCTGGCGGGTCCGGCCGGCGAACAGCTCTGGGACTACTGGAAGAAGCAATTGGCCGGCCCGTTACCGGTGCTCAATCTGCCAACCGACCGACCTCGACCGCCGATTCAGATGTTTCGTGGTGCGCACTATGATTTCACGCTGAACGATGAACTGGCCCGGCGGCTGAGGGCGCTGGCGAAAGCCGAAGGGGCCACGCTGTACATGGTCCTGCTGGCGGCATTCGAACTGACGCTTTACTACCACAGCGGCCAAGAAGACATCCTCGTGGCCTCACCCATGGCCGGACGGAGCCGCGGCGAGTTCGAAGGGCTGGTGGGCTTCTTCGCCAATCCAGTTGTCTTGCGAGCAGATCTTTCCGGGAATCCAACTTTCCGCGAGTTCCTGGGTCAGGTACGTCAGGCGGTGTTGGCGGCACTCGACCATCAGGACTACCCGACCCTGCGCTTGGTCCAACGACTCCGGCCGCCTCGCGATCTCAGCCGATCGCCGCTCTGCCAAACCATGTTCGTCTTGGATAAACCACACCGGGCCGTCGAGCAGGCCGAACCGGCATTCGTGGGGGGCGAGACCGGGTTACGGATGAATCTCGGCGGGCTGGTGATGGAGTCGATCCCGCTGGAACGCCGGGCAGCGACCCTGGATCTGGTCATGTTGATCATCGAGACGACCGGATCGCTTTCCGCTTCTATCCGCTTCAATGCCGACCTGTTTGATGCAGCCACCATCGCCAGGATGGCAGGACACTTTCACGTTCTGCTTGAAAGTGTCATCCGCGATCCGGCCGCGGCGATCGGTGATCTAGAAATTCTGACCGGCGCTGAACGCCAGCAATTGCTGGTCGAGTTCAACGATACCAAGACCACCTACCCCGAGGATCAATGCCTCCACCAAGTGTTCGAGGCACAAGTCCGGCGGACGCCGGATGGCGTGGCCGTCGTGTTCGGGGAACAGCAGCTGACCTACGCGCAACTCAACGCCCGGGCCAATCAACTGGCCCATCACCTGCAAATGTTGGGCATCGGGCCGGAAGTGCCGGTGGCCATTTGCATGGAGCACTGTCCCGAGATGGTCGTCGGGGTTCTGGGCATTCTCAAAGCCGGCGGCGCTTTCCTGCCATTGGACCCGGCATATCCCCAGGAGCGACTGTCGTTCATGCTGCGAGATGCCCAAGCGCCGGTCGTACTGACGCGGAAGCATTGGCTGGAGAGGCTGCCCGATTACGGCGGGAGCGTGGTGTGCTTGGACACCGGGTGGGAAACCATCGCTCGGGAGAGTGAAAATAATCCGGTCAGCGGGACAACCGCTCGGAGCCTTGCCTATGTGATGTACACCTCGGGCTCGACGGGACAGCCCAAGGGCGTCATGGGCGAGCATGGCAGCCTCGTCAATTATTTGTACTGGGTCAACGATGGTCCTTGGAGCGACCCGGGACTGTGCGTGCCCTTGACGACAAAACTGACCTTCGACATGTGCCTGAAGCAACTCTTCCCCCCGCTCCTGCGCGGCGGCGAGGTGTGGATTCTCGCCGAGAAGGTCGTGGCGGAACCCGCCGCACTGCTGTCGGCATTCACAGCACGAACAAGAGTCGGGCTCAACTGCGTGCCATCGTTATGGAAGGCCATCCTCCACGCAATCGAGTCCGGTCGAGCCACGCCACCGGGCGAAGGCTTGGCGTATCTGTTCTTCGGCGGCGAGCCGCTGAGCAGAGAGCTGATCGCGCGCACCTTGTCGGCGCTGCCGCATCTTCAGATCTGGAATATTTACGGCCCGACCGAGGCGACCGCCAACGCGTCTGCCGCCAGAATTATCGCGGGAGACGAGGTGACGATCGGCCGCCCCATCGCCAACGCGCAGATCTATATCCTGAATTCCACTCTGCATCCGGTCGCGATCGGCGTTCAGGGCGAGTTGTACATTGGCGGCGCCGGCGTCGCCCGCGGTTATCTGAACCGACCGGAATTGACGGCCGAAAAGTTCATTCCGGACCCCTTCAGCGCCGCGCCCGGAGCGCGGATGTACAAGACCGGCGATCTGGCGCGCTATCGGCCCGATGGGAACATCGAGTTTCTCGGCCGTGCCGACCACCAGGTGAAAATCCGCGGGTTTCGCATCGAACTGGGGGAAATCGAGGCCGCGCTTGGCCAACACCCGGCCGTGCGCGAAGCCGTCGTCTTGGCTTGGGAGGATGCGCCGGGGGAGAAGCGGTTGGTGGCCTATATCGGCGCGGCGCGCGAGTCGCTCCCCACGACGACCGATCTGCGCCGTTTTCTGACGGAGAAACTGCCCGAGCACATGGTGCCGGCGGTGTTCGTGCCGCTAGACACTTTGCCGTTGATGCCCAACGGGAAGATCGACCGCCGGGCGTTGCCGCCGCCCGACCGGTCGCGACCCGAACTGGACAAGGCGTTCGTTGCGCCCCGAGGGCCGACAGAAGAGGTGTTGGCGGCGATCTGGGCGGAACTCCTGGAGATCGAGCGGGTCGGTATTCACGACAATTTCTTCGACCTTGGCGGTCATTCCCTATTGGCAACCCAGGCCGTCTCGCGAATGCGCGAAGCCTTCCAGGTGGAAATTCCGCTGCGCCGTCTGTTCGAGGTCCCGACCGTGGCTGGTCTGGCTGAAAGCATTGAGGCCGCCCGTAAGGCCGGCCAGAATCTCTTGACGCCACCCATCCTGCCGGTGCCACGGAACGGAGATCTGACTCTCTCATTTGCTCAGCAGCGACTATGGTTCTTCGATCAGTTGGAACCGGGCCTCTCGGCCTATAATATTCCGTCCGCCGTTCGTCTCAAGGGACCACTCAATCTGGCGGCGCTTGAGCAGAGTCTCAATGAAATCATCAAGCGTCACGAATCCTTGCGCACCACCTTTCGGGAGGTGGATGGACGGCCGACGCAAGTTATCGCCCCGACCTTGACGATCGAGCTGCCGGTCGTTGATCTGCGGAAGCTTCCAGCGAGCGAGCGGGAGACCGAGGTCCGGCGATTGGTCACCGCCGAAGCGCAGCGGCCATTCGATCTGTCCCGAGGTCCGCTCTTACGGGGCACCGTGTTACGGTTGGGCGACGAGGAGCATGTAGGGCTGCTGACCATGCACCACATCGTCTCCGACGGTTGGTCAACGGGAATACTGGTTCGAGAGATGGCAACGGTCTATGTCGGCTTATGCGCCGGCCGGACCTCGCCGCTGCCGGCACTGCCCGTTCAATATGCGGATTTCGCCCACTGGCAACGGCAGTGGTTGCAAGGTGACGTCCTGGAAGCCCAGATCGCCTATTGGAAGGAGCGACTGGCCGGTGCCCCCAGTCTGATCGATCTGCCTGCGGACCACCCCAGGCCGGCGGTGCAGACATTCCGTGGTGCGCACCAATCGTTGGCTTTGTCCGAGCATCAGCAGAAAGGGCTCAAAGCGCTGAGTCGCCAGAACGGGGTGACGCTCTTCATGACGTTGTTGGCGGCGTTCAAGGTGTTGCTGTACCGCTACACGAGTCAGGACGACCTGATCGTGGGCACGCCGATCGCCAACCGTAACCGGCTGGAGACCGAAGGGCTGATCGGATTCTTCGTCAATGCACTGGTCCTGCGGACGGACCTTTCCGGCAATCCTCGTTTTCGGGAGTTCTTGCAGCAGGTGCGAGAGGTCTGTCTTGGCGCCTATGCCCATCAGGATCTGCCCTTTGATCGGCTGGTCGAAGAATTGCACGTGGCGCGGGATTTGAATCGCAATCCACTCTTTCAGGTAATGTTCGCGCTGCACGATGCTTCACTGCGGGCGGTCGAGCTGACGGGCTTCACCCTGAGCCCCGTCGAGGGCGACAGCGAGACGGCGCACTTCGATTTGACGTTGCAGATCGTGGACACCGGGCAAGAGCTGACGGCCCTGTTCGTGTACAACACCGATCTCTTTGAGGCGGGCACGATTGCCCGGATGCTGCGGCATTTCCAGACGCTGTTGGAGGCCATTGTCGCTGATCCCGAGCAGCGCCTCTCGGACTTGCCGCTCTTGACCAAAACCGAGCGGCAGCTACTGCTGGCGGAGTGGAACGGCAACAAGACCAATCATCCGCGGGACCTGTGCGTTCATCGGCTTTTTGAGGCGCAGGTGGAGCGAACGCCGGACGCCATCGCCGTCGTGTTCGAGGCGGAGCGGTTGACGTATGCGGAGCTGAACCGCCGCGCCAATCGACTGGCGCATCGCTTGCGGGCGCTGGGAGTCGGACCCGAAGTGCTGGTCGCCATCTGCTTGGAACGCTCGTTGGAGATGGTCATCGGATTACTGGGCATTCTCAAGGCCGGCGGCGCATCCATGCCCCTGGACCCCGCTTATCCGAAGGAGCGTCTCGCGTTCATGCTGAAAGACGCTCACGCGCCGGTGCTGTTGACCCGGGAGCAATTGGTGGCGGGATTGGCGGAACAGGATGCCAAAGTCATCTGTCTGGATTCAGACGGGGAGACCTTTGCCCGTGAATGCGAAGAGAATCTCCACGGCTCAACCCGCCCCGAAGACCTGGCTTATGTCATTTACACTTCGGGATCGACGGGACAGCCCAAGGGAGTTCTCGTTTCGCATGGCTCGATCGCAGGTCACTGCCGGAACGTACAAGGGTACTTCGAACTAAGCTCTCGCGATGTCGTTCTCCAGTTCGCTTCTCCGAGCTTCGATGTATCATTGGAGGAAATTCTGCCGACACTGATCGTCGGAGCCCGGCTGGTCATCATGGGCACGAACATATGGCATCCGGCGGAATTTCATCGGAAGATTTCGGAATTCGGATTGACAGTCCTCAATCTTCCGACCGCCTATTGGCAGGAGCTGGCTCGAGAATGGGCGGACCTCCCCGAGCTGGTCCCGAACATTCATCCCCGGCTCTTCATTGTCGGCGGCGATGCGATGTTGCCCGATGCTCTCACGCTCTGGCAGCGGACGGCGGCGAACTCGATCCGACTCGTCAATGCTTACGGCCCGACCGAGACGACGATCACGGCGACGGCCTGCGAAATTGATCTGCGTCCCGACGAGAACACGACGGGTCAGCGGATACCCATTGGTCGTCCCCTGGCCAACCGCGCGATCTACATTCTGGACCGGCACGGCAACCCCGTTCCGATCGGCGTTTCCGGTCATCTGCATATCGGCGGCGAGGGCTTGGCACGAGGGTATTTGAACCGGCCCGACTTGACCGGCGAAACGTTTGTTCCGGACCCCTTCAGCGCCGAGCCGGGCGCACGAATGTACAAGACCGGCGACCTGGCCCGCTATCGGCCCGATGGGAACATCGAGTTCCTCGGCCGCGCCGACCATCAGGTGAAGATCCGCGGATTTCGCATCGAACTTGGCGAAATCGAAGCCGTGCTTGGCCAACACCCGGCGGTGCGGGATTCCGTGGTCCTGGCGCGCGAGGACGCGCCTGGCGAGAAACGGTTGGTGGCCTATGCGGTTGCGGACGCCACGACCGATGAGCTGCGTCGCTTTCTGAACGACAAGCTGCCCGAGTTCATGGTGCCGGCCGTGGTCGTGCTGCTCGAGGCGTTGCCGGTGGCGCCCAACGGGAAGGTGGACCGCGGCGCCCTGCCGGCGCCGGATCGATCCAGGCCGGAGCTGGAGAAAGCGTTCATAGCGCCCCGCGACGATCTGGAGATCGAGCTCGCGCGGATCTGGGAAGAGGTTCTGGGTGTTCAACCGGTCGGGGTGAGAGACAATTTTTTCGAGCTGGGAGGACACTCTCTGCTGGCGGTGCGTCTGTTCGCCCTCATCGAAAAGCGGCTGGGTCGAAAACTTCCGCTGACAACCGTCTTTCAGGGAGCAACGATCGAGCATCTCGCCGGCGTGCTCCGTCGGCAGCCCATGACCGGCCCACCATCTGCGTTGGTGGCCCTTCAAGCCGGTGGCGGCAAGCGGCCGCTGTTCCTGGTGCATCCGGCCGGCGGTCACGTTTTCCCCTACGTCCATCTGGCGCAGCTTCTGGGTCCCGATCAACCCTGTTACGGGCTGCAAGCCAAAGGGGCGGAAGACGGACAAGAACCTCACACGCGGATCGAAGACATGGCGGCCTACTACATCCAAGCCATGCAGACCGTGCAGCCGACGGGACCATACCTTCTTGGAGGATGGTCGATGGGCGGCGTGGTCGCCTTCGAGATGGCGCAGCAACTACACGCGCGAGGTGCGCGGGTGGCGTTGCTTGCCTTGGTGGACGGTCGGATTCCCACTCCCGATGATACGTTTCCGGAGGACGATAGCGATGCGATCTTGTTGGTCGAACGCTACTTCGGCGTTTCGTTCGGTTCGATGGAGTTGCTGGCGGAGATTCCCAAAGACGAACAGTTGGGCTTTGTGCTGGATCTGGCGCAGAGCGCCGGCCTGGTACCCGCGGAGCTCGATGTGTCCCAGGCTCGGCGCTTTGTTCAGCTCCTCAGGAGCGACCTGCGCGCGACGCAGAACTATGGACTGCGTCTCTATCCCGGTCGCATCACCTTCTTCAAGGCAAGCGAAACGCCGGTGGGCCCGTCTGCGGACCCGACGATGGGCTGGAGCGAATGGGCCAGGGACGGCGTGGAGGTTCACGTCGTTCCCGGCAATCACGCCAATATGATGTACGAGCCTCATGTGGAGGTCCTGGCTGAGAAGCTAACGGCTTGCCTGAACCAAGCGCAATGACGACCGCGACCGCCATTGAGCGCTGGATTGCCTTCCACACGCCGAAGCCACAGGCCCGCCTTCGCCTGTTCTGCTTCCCCTACGCAGGAGCCGGTGCCTCGATTTTTCGCACCTGGTCAGACGGCTTGCCAGCGGATGTTGAGGTCTGCCCGGTTCAGTTGCCCGGTCGGGGAACACGGCTGATGGAGACTCCGTTCACGGAGATCACGCCTCTTGTTCAGACCCTTGCCCAAGCCCTGTTTCCCCTCCTGGACAAGCCCTTTGCCTTCTTCGGTCACAGCCTGGGCGCATTGGTCGGCTTCGAACTCGCCCGTCAGCTCCGGAGACAGTCTGGTATTCAGCCGGTTCTCTTGATTGCCTCTGCGGATCGCGCGCCGCAGGTCCCTCTTCGAGACGGACCGATCCATGCCCTGCCCGAGCGGGAATTTCTGGTCAAACTGCGGCGCCTGAATGGCATCCCCGCAACAGTGTTGGAGGATGCAGAACTGATGCAGATCATGCTTCCGGTCCTGCGGGCGGATTTCGCCGTTTACGACACTTACGGGTACACGACCGAGCCTCCTCTCAACTGCGCCATCTCCAGCTTTGGCGGCTTGCAGGATCACAAGGTGAGCCGCAGCGATCTCGAATCCTGGTGCGATCAAACGAGCGCTTCCTTCTCGCTGCGGATGTTTCCCGGTGACCACTTTTTCTTGAACACAGCTCAGCCGCTCCTTCTCCAGGCGCTCTCCCGACACCTGCGCGGAGACGGGTGAGAGCCCCGCGATGAAGGCCGCACCCATCACCACGGCGGTTCCTTCCTGGCGCTCCGCACCAGAAACCTTAGTGATAGATCGCGATGAGGTTCATATCTGGCAAGCGACATTGGATCAAACCCCATTACAGACTCAGAGCTTCTTCCACACGCTTGCGGCGGACGAACGGGCGAGGGCCGGGCGGTTCTATTTCGACAGAGATCGGGCGCACTTTATCGTCGCTCGTGGCGTCCTACGGGCCATCCTCGGCGGCTACATGAATCGCACGCCCGAAAGCCTGTCCTTTTGTTATGGCCCGCATGGGAAGCCTGCTCTTGCTGGAGAATCCGACGGGGAAACGATCCGCTTCAACCTGTCCCATTGCCACGGAGCCGCCCTTTACGCGTTCACCCGTAGTCGGGAGGTGGGCGTCGACATCGAGCGTATCCGCGACGATCTGGCAGTCGCGGAGATTGCCGACCGGTTCTTCTCGCGGCGCGAGGTTGCAATGCTCCGGATGCTCCCAACCGAACAGCAGCATTGTGCGTTCTTTCGCTGTTGGACGCGCAAGGAAGCCTACATCAAGGCACGGGGCGAAGGACTTTCACTGCCGTTGGACCGATTTGACGTATCGCTGGCTCCCGGGGAACCGGCTGTAATACTCGGCACTCGACCCGATCCTTCCGAAGCCTCGCGTTGGTCTGTTCAGGACCTTGCCCCCGCCGCGGGCTTTGCCGCCGCTCTTGCCGCGGAAGGACATGGCTGGCGTGTTACGTGTTGGCAATGGCCGGACCCGAGGCGGCCGTCAGTCTGAATCTCGCGATTCATCTTTTTGCCGAGCCCATCTCTCGGCGAGCCGTTTGACAACCAAATACGTGAGCACCGCAACGGGAGTGGCCATGATGATCGAGCCAACGAACATGGCGGCATAAATGTCCCAACCCTTTTGCAACACGTCCCACAGTCGT
>Ga0307372_10009119_pt1 | contig 13764 bp, 14 predicted proteins | sample OX1MG_FD_202533 | JGI IMG/M metagenome (GOLD analysis project Ga0307372, IMG submission 202533) | Soil microbial communities from Risofladan, Vaasa, Finland - OX-1 | ecosystem: Environmental > Terrestrial > Soil > Coastal area > Acid sulfate soil | place: Finland: Risofladan, Vaasa | collected...
CATGCCGCAGCGACAATCCCCAGCGCAGTCACTTCTGCCGACGTTCAAATCCCCATAGCGCTGCGACTCTGCTGATCGATATCAGCACAACTCCGCGGTTTCCTCCCTTGAGGATTGTCCAACACCGGCCCGTCGGAAGTCGGCGGGGTTGGACGGTTGCGCGCACGTGGGCCGGCGTCGGACAATCCTTAACACTTTTACCCATTGGCGAACAGAGGCAAGATCGCGACTGTCAAATAGCTGATTTTGAACGACCGGTCTGGCCTCTGGGCACCTGCCGTTCCGCGACGCAACCGGCCAGAAGCGGAAGTCCAGCCCTGGAATATTCCTACCAGAAAGCGGTCGTTCGAATGGCGGTTGACGACCCACCTGGCAAGTGCTTTATTGCGCGTCAGCGCATACAAGGGAGTCAAGTGATTGCGTGTACCCTCCATCGCGGACAAGAGGCCGAGTGATACGGCACCGTCGGGCTCGGGCCGCTGCGATGACCGCTAAGGTTTGCTCATCCAGATGATTGACTCCGGTGGTCCGTCCAGCACCCGCCAGCTCATGCTGTATTTCGGCCTGATGTCGTTGCTGGTCAACGTGGTTAACCCCGGGTTCCTGCTGGACATTCCAACGACCTACATGCTGAAGAATATCCTTCATGTGCCCCCGTTCCAGATCTCCCTATTTCGTTTGCTAACCGGCATACCGCTGTATATGGGGTTTGCGTTCGGCATGGTGCGTGATCTTTGGGATCCACTCGGTCAGCGTGATCGAGGATACTTTCGTATCTTTGTTCCGCTCATGATCTGCGTATTCGGGTTGATGGCGTTCTCCCGCACAACCTACCTCGGACTGCTGATCGGAATGCTTCTGGCGTCGGTCGCTTACTCGTTTGTTTTTGCTGCCTTTCAAGGCTTGACGGCCCTCATCGGTCAGGAGGCTCTCATGACCGGTAGATTGAGTGCTCTATCCAACATCTTCCTGTTCGTTCCAGTGAGTGCGGCGTACTTCGCCTCAGGATTCATGTCCGAACACCTCTCACCCCAGCAGATCTTTCTCATGGTCCTCGTCCTCGCCATACCGCTCGGCGTGTTCGGATTCTGGAAGCCTCGCTTCGTTTTCACTCACACCTATGACAGCCCGCGCGCTAAAGGCACGGACTTCTTCGGGGATGTACGGCGATTGCTGAAGCATCGTGCCATTTACCCCGTAGTGCTGATCAACCTGCTGTGGAACTTCACCCCTGGTTCGTTCACGCCCATGCAGTTCTTTCTCACCAATCAGCTTCACGCACCGGATGCGATCTATGCGGACTTTCTGGGTCTGTATAACCTTTTGTTTCTCCCACCTCAAGCGCATCATCTTTAGTCGGGCCTTCCCCCGCTGGAGTTGGCCGCTGGAGCAAAGTCACGGAAGGATTTCGTCGTAACGCCATCGAAGCGCTGACGATTTCTCCATGCAACTGCAGTTCTAGATTTGACATCGATCAGTTGAGCGCTACTTAGGTGACTCCAACGCGGACATTTCTCATCGTCCGCCCAGGGTTAGGAGCCGCGATTGACTGCGCGACGTTTATGCGCATATAATGCGCATAGGAGAAATCATCAATGAAAGCCAATGTTGAGACCGCATCAAGAAAGCGTCCCGTCAATCTGACTCTCAGTGAAGACTTGGTGAACCAAGCAAAGTCCTTGACCGACAATCTTTCCGGCGTGGTGGAATCACTGCTCTCGGATTACGTAAGCCGCGAACAGCGGGAACGATTGCGAAAATCAAAGACCGTAGAGGCGACAGTCGCTTCGTGGAACGAATTTAATTCTAGATTTGATTCTATCGCGGACGAATACACGACGCTGTAATGCCGCAGTTCGATGTTCATCGCAATTCCGGGAAGTACAAGGACACGATCCCTTTTGTCGTTGTTGTCCAATCCTCTCAGTTCGACTCTTATCGGCGCCGTGTGGTTGTTCCCTTGGTACGAGCCTCGGCGATTGGCAAGATTAGTTACACAGGCTTCAATCCAACCTTCAAGATCCGGGGCGCTTCTGTCGTACTGCATCCGTTAGAGATCGTTTCAGTGTCGGTCGATCAGCTTGGCGAAACCGTCGGATCCCTAAGCGATGAGAGTCAGTCGATTGTGGCGGCTTTGGATGAACTATTCACGCGGGCCTGGAAATAGATTCGGTCCCCGTAAGCGACCGTTCGCGACCGACTCCAAGGGGTCATGACTACCCCTTGGCGGACACCGGCAAATCTGGCAATGTCAAAGTCGTCTGAACGGCGGGTGCGGTGCGGGCCATCGGGCATTTCTCGGTCGCGAGCGGGCACTGACCGCATCAAACGGACCGGCTTTAAGCATTCGATCGGGGTAAGCGTACTCTTACCCGGCCTGTCACCAATCATCGAAAGCCACACCGAATCTCTCAACAGGGAACGAAAATGCGCGTTGCCCGCAACCCAGGAAGAGTCGCCGGACTGTGGTACCTGTTGCTGATTATCGTCGGCCCACTGCGCCTCCTCTACATACCCGACAAACTCTTCGTGCAAGGCAACGCCGCCGCCACGGTCAACAATATCGCTGCCCACGAGTTTCTCTTCCGTATGGGCATCGCCAGCGAGCTGGCTGGCGGGGTTATCTTAATTTTTCTCACACTTGCCTTCTACCGGTTGTTCGTTGCAGTTGACCGCACCCTCGCCACTCTCGTGGTCATCCTCGGGGGCGTGATGCCAGCTCTCATTTACTTCGTCGGTGTTGTGGACGACTTCGGCACACTGATGGTCGTGAGGCACGCGGATTTCCTATCCGTATTCGACGAGCCTCAGCGCGATGCCCTGGCGGTCCTCTTTCTGAAGCTGCGTGATGCTCAAAACACAGCAGCCGAGGTTTTATGGGGAGTATGGCTCTTTCCCTTGGCCGTGCTTGTGTACAAATCGCGCTTCGTACCGCGGTTTCTGGGCGTGTGGTTGGCGGTCGGCGGTGCCGCCTACTTGGCGTTGAGTATGACCGGGACGCTATGGCCACGGTATCAGAGTACGGTATTCACGATCTCACAGCCCGCTACCGTTTGCGAGTTAGCATTGACGCTTTGGCTGGTGATCAAAGGCACCAAGCCGCGAGACCTGGGCGCAAGCGAATTGCCTGCTAGAGTGACGTAAAGCTGACGTTCACCACGGGCGGCTTCGGATCATCAGAGGCGAGTCCGCTGTGATTTTCTGTCGAGTACAAGTCAAGCTGAAGTTGGCCTGGTACTGCTGATCGATTTCCGACCCGTGCCCGACTGCGATTAGCATGCCAGCCTGATTGCTAAAATCGGAATCCTCTGACTGACGGACGCTCTTCATGACACCCATTCACATCGTTACCGGCGCGAGCAGTGGAGTAGGACGGGCGTTATGCCTGGAACTGAGCCGCGGCGGAAGGCAGGTGCTCGGCATCGCCAGGCGAGCCGAGGAGCTTGCGCGTCTGCAGCACGAGCAGCCCGAGCACCTGCAGGTATTGAGCGCCGACCTGGCCGATCCCGACAGCCGGGCGCGAATCGCCGAATATGTCCGCGACCGATATTCGGTGGCGACCATCACGAATAGCGCCGCGATCGCCGGGTTGCAGTCGCTGGAAGTCCTCAGTCTGGATGAGTACCGCGAGCTGATGGCCGTCAATCTAGAGGCGCCATTGTTCTTGACCCAGGCGCTGCTGCCGTATTTCATCCCCGGAGCGCGGATCCTGCACCTCTCCTCGGGGGCCGCGCACCGGCCGATGGCGGGCAACGGCGCCTATTGCATCTCGAAGGCCGGATTGCTGATGGCTTATCGGATGTGGAACGCCGAGTTTCCGGGCGGAGAAGTCATCTGCGGCAGCGCAATGCCTGGAGTCGTGGAGGGACCGATGCAGGACAGGGCGCGCGCGAGCGATCTGCCGTATGCGGAGATCTTCCGGGAATTCAAAGCCAGCGGTCGATTGATACAGCCCGCGCGCGTCGGCGAATTTCTTGCCTGGCTGCTGCTGTCAACCACGAACGCGGATTTCATTGCGCAAGACTGGAACATTTTCGACACGGCACACCACGATCATTGGCTGCGGGGGCCGCTGAACCTTCAAGCGCCGACCTAGGGCTGGTTGTCGATGGCCGTGGAAGCGACGTGACCGTCCTCCATGCGTTCGTGGAAGGTTCATCACCCGGCTGCCTGAAAGTTGCCGCTCGTCGCCGGCAAGTTGGAGTCATGACCGATGGTTGACTGAGACCTGCAAAATCGAAGTGTTGAGTTTCCAGTTTGACCAGCCGCTCTGGCCTCCAGGCACCTGCCGTTCCGCGACGCGACCGGCCATTTTGAGACGGTGGCATTCCCAAACGACAATCTCCTACGCGGACTGTCGGGTCCTCAGTGAGTCTCATCGGACGGTTCGCGATACCCCTGACTAACCGTTGCGGCTCGAATAATTGATGCGATCGTAATTTCCCGGGAGGCAGGGTGGCTGGCAATGGTTCGCTTTTTGACCCGAGTGGCCGCGTCGCCGTGGTGACCGGTGGCAATCGCGGAATCGGCCACGCAATGGCGCTGGGCTTGGCTCGCGCGGGCGCATCCGTGGCCGTTGTCGCGCGCAATGCAGAACAGAATCAACTGGTACTCGCGGAGCTGAAGGCCATCGGCAAGCCTGCGCTGGTGTTGCTCCTCGATGTGACGGATCGGGCCGCATTGGCTCCCGCGGTGGCCGAAGTGGAGCGTACGCTCGGCGGTATCGACATATTGGTCAACAATGCCGGGATTGTCGCGCTAACAGGTGGGGTGTTGAACGAAGCCGCCGATGTCTGGGATAAGACCATAGATACCCATGTGAACGCTTCCTTTCTCCTGTCGCAGTTGGTTGCGAAATCAATGGTCAAGCGCAAGAGCGGCGGCAAAATCATCAATCTCGCGAGCATGTACTCGATCTTTGGATCGGGGCTTGTGCCTTCCTACAGTGCGGCAAAGGGAGCTATCGTTCAGCTCACCAAATCACTTGCGATTGAATTAGCGCCACACAACATCCAGGTCAATGCCATCGCGCCCGGATGGATCGAAACGGATATGACGGCGGCAGTGCGTAGCTCGCCGATGAATGACGAAATCATCGCGCGCACGCCCGCCAAGCGCTGGGGAAGAGCCGACGAAATCATCGGAGCGACCGTTTTCCTCGCCTCTCGCGGAGCGGACTTCATCACGGGCGCCACACTGCCGGTCGACGGTGGGTATTCGGTTTACTGAAGTAGCGCAAGGCCCACAAAGCTCACGCTCAAGTCCGGCCAGCGGGTCAACAGCACCGGTTGGATCGACAGCTCTGATATCGTGCCCGAACGGTGGGTCTACAGTAGGGCGTTAGGGAAACTTGTTTCGCACGCACGAAAGTGAGTTGTTCTATGCGTAGATCGTTCGCTTCAGAGACCCTGCAGGCGTTGAATATCGGCTTCGTTCTGTATACCAAAGGCAATGTGCCAGGAACGCTAAACGCGAGATGGACATACCAGAATGTCTACAGCGGAAATGGCTTGGCGACGGGAGGACCCAAGGAAGGCTTTGTCGGGCACTATCACGTTCGCTACTACGACGAGCAAGGCGAGTTCTCGGACGAATATGATCTGGTCATCGAAAAGGCTGGGGCTTTCTATAACGCGTCGTGGATCACAGATGGCAAAGTTAGCGCTGGTGGCGTCGGCATGGAAGTGGAAAAGGGCCTAGCTATCGGCTGGCGCAGAGTTGCGGATTAGTCGAAGTGCGAGACCTGCCGCTCTTGTGATCTTACCTCAAGCGGCCATTGGTGAAGGGCTGTTCGGGGTCAATGAACCGTCGGTTGTCCGATACCTCCAAATCTCAAGATGCTAAATTCCGCAAATTGACTGGTCGCTCCGTCCGCCCGTTACCGGGCGCTCGCGGATTCCGGTGCGCCGACCTTGTGGGGGTGCCTGCAAGGAGGGGAATTCCCCAAGGTGCCGGCTGATCTCGCTGTCCCGCTAACTCGCCAGCTTCAAGGGAAGCAGCCGGTCGTACTCCTTCTTCACCACCGCATAACACTCGCAACTGCGTAGTTCTAGCGCCGCCCGGTCGAGCACCGTGATATGCCCGCGCGAGTATCGAATCAATCCCGCGCGCTGTAACTTGAGCGCGCTCGCGGTCACGCCTTCACGGCGGACCCCCAGCATGTTGGCGATCAGTTCCTGGGTCATCACCAGTTGGTTGCTCTCCAGACGGTCCAAGCTCAGCAACAGCCAACGGCACAGTTGCTGGTCGAGCGAGTGGTGGCGGTTGCACACCGCCGTTTGCGCCATCTGCGTAATCAATGCCTGGGTGTAGCGCAGCAACAAGTGCAGCACCGGACCAGTGCGATCGAACTCCTCTTTCATTATTTGCGATCTCAGCCGAAATCCCTTGCCGGCGCTTTGCACCACGGCGCGGCTGGTAGTGGACTTTCCTCCCATAAAGAGGGAAATACCGACGATGCCCTCATTGCCGACCACGGCAATCTCTGCCGAAGCGCCGTTCTCCATGACATACAAAAGCGAAACGATGGCGGTCGTTGGAAAATAGACGTGGCTTAGGGTGACGCCCGACTCGTACAGCACGTGGCCCAGCGGCAGGTCGACGGTTTCCAATATCGGTAGCCAGCGATGTGCCTCCGGCTGTGGCAGTGCGGCGAGCAAATGGTTTCTTGTGACCTCCGACGCAAGATTCTTCACAGAACTCCGGTGTGTACATGGTTTCCCAAAAGCACGCGTCGTTGATGGCCACCACCGCGTGCAGCTCTATGTCCAGGTGAATCGAGGCCCTCTGGGGTGTTCGCTACCGAACAAGTATAGCCCGTCTAGCAACACTCGCGAGTTCCGGCTTCTTGGTTTGTTGTATTTAGCAAAAACGCCCGTGCGTCGAGGATTCATTCGCCGACCGCCGGCGTGACAAAACGCACCCATAATCCGCTCAGGCAAGGACCCGTGTTCGCTAGGGAACAATCACCATTGATTTTGTTCGGTATCGAATATAATTGCTTGTTTTTATTATATTAAAATATACTTGTCGCACCTTTGAATTGGTCGATTGGCACACATCCGTGATCGATCATTCGAAACTCGAAGAGTGGCTCCCCGAAGGAGTTACAAACACGGCAAACCGGGTGAGTTTTAATGCTTGGCGCAAAACAGGTCTCCATTCCGAATTACTTACTTCGCGCATTGCCCCGCAAGGACTACCAGAAACTGCTGCCTATCCTCGAACCGGTCAAACTGGCCTTGGGGGAAGTTCTGTATGAATCCCAGGCCAAGATTCGGCACGTGTACTTTCCCATGGACTGCTTCGTCTCAATGCTGACTACTGTGGATACCAGCCGGGCTGCGGAGGTCGGACTCATCGGCTCCGAAGGCATGATCGGGGTTCCCATGGCGCTGGGTGTCGCTGTCTCGCCCTTTCGGGCAATGGTACAAGGCGAAGGCACGGCCATGCGGCTGAAGACAATGGACTTTCGCCGTATTTTCGCCGATAGCCTCGCGTTGCAGAGAGAGGTGTTCCTGTTCACCCACTTGCTGATGATCCAGATCGCGCAGACGGCGGCGTGCAACCGCTTCCACGTGGTGACACAGCGCATGTCCCGCTGGATGTTGATGACCCGGGACCGCGTCCACTCCGATGAGTTTCGCATTACGCAAGAATTTCTTGCGCTCATGCTGGGCGTGCGGCGGGTCGGCGTCAGCGCGGCAATGTGCCGCCTGAGGGAACGCAAGCTCATCGTCTACCGCCGCGGCACCGTCACCATTCTTGACCATGAAGGCCTCATAGCGGCTGCCTGCGTGTGCTACAAAACTGTCAAAGAGGCCTATGCTCAAGCACAAGCAAAGAAGGGAAATTCCCGACCAGCCCTGCACAAGTGACATGGCCTGTCGGCTGTGGGATATTTCTTGGTGCCCGATAGCTGACCCTCGCCAAAGACAGCAACCGGCCTGTGTTGTTGAAAAACTCTTGAACTGAACAGTGCCATTGATGGCCTGACCGACCTACACGCCTATCTCGCCCCGTTCTACAGCCACACCAGGCTCTCGGCGATCTTACGCCGGCAGCATTTGCCGATCAGAATAGGGTTTTGAGCACGTTCGAAGGTCAACAACACGCCGGAAGCCAATCCTGGATATGGTCCTGCAAACCCAAGCGGTTCAATGGGCGTGAACAGTCAACGATGGAGAGAACAGAATGAGTACGGCCCGAGCCGGTAGCTAGGCGACCAAATGACCTGAGGGGCTCAGCAGTCTTTCCCCCCTCGGCTCTGTCATTCGCGTGGAGTACTGCAGCCAGTCGCGCCCAAGGGAAGCTGGCCCAATGACCTGATGGAAAGTCCAAGCACTCATAATTCTGCATGGTGTGTTTGCCATTCGGCGAAGCGGCCGGTCGGATTGGTCAGCTTCGGGTCGGGAATCGTTCCTCAGCCGATTCAGCCAATTCGAGCGGCTTGCCGCGGGCGAACAGGGCCAAGATGGGTTCACTGATCGGTCGGCAATCGATCTCGCCTTAGTCACTAATCGTTGCGCAGGGTCGATAGTGACTGGAGTAGGCCGGCATGATCGACTTCGAGGCTGAATTCGATCGGCTTGCAGCAGATCTGGCAGTCCTCGACGTAGCGTGCGGAGCCGGCACTCGTGTCAACTTGCGTCTCGAAACTCTCGCCGCAATACGGGCACTCGACCAAGTGAAATTGCATGCCGCCCGGGGTGTCGCCATCGTCCGCTGATACGCTGGGGTCGATAACCGGCTCGAGACCGTACTTCACATCAATGCTCTGCGCGTCGCTTAGATTCGCGTCGGACTTGGGTAGCCGCTTGCCAGGGATGAGCCGTTTCATAGGCTAACGATCCGCCCGATAGGGGACGCTCGTCAATGCCCGCAACGGGTCATGGGAATAAACCGCTCGCGCGGTAGGGGTGGCGTCGATCTGGGGTGGGCGGGCAGCTGACGTTCGAGGTTTTGCTTCGTAACTTGTGAAGTGAGGCATTCCGCCTCGTATCGCAACCGGAGCAGAGCCATGAAGGATTCACCCGAGAAGATCTCACCGCTGCGCCGATACCAACTGCGTTGTGTGGATCGCGGCGTCTCGCCCGTGGCGCTGAACGCGGCGATCACGGGATTGAAGTTCTTCTTCGAGGTCACACCCAAGCGTCCCGAACTGGTGAGCAAGTTGAGCCACGTGCGCGCGGCCCGGACTCTGCCGGCGTTCCTGAGCCGCGAGGAGGCGAGCCGCCTGATCGAGAGCGCCCGCACCCTGAAGCTTCGAACCGCTCTGTCGGTTGCATATGGCGCGGGGCTGCACGTGAGCGAAGTCACCGCCCTGAAGGTCGGCGACATCATCGTCTCTACGACGCCCCTTGAGGATTGTTCAACTCCTGCCCATCCGGCTCTGTGGGCCTGGAAACTTGCGCGCACGCGGGCAGGCGTCGGGCAATCCTTAACATGATGACCCGGTGGGTTGCCCGCGCTGCTGCGCTAGTGCCTCGTCCAATAAGGTTCGTACCAGCTCGGCTTTGGCCTCCGAGTATGCAAGAAGAGCGGTGGCTTCCCCGGCTAGCGCCGCAGTCTTGGCTCGTCCGTATCGTGCCCGCGCTTGGGCGCTGCTCCGAAGATAGTCCCGCATGGCGATATTGTTGGTCCAATGGTTGCCGCCCTTGCATACCAGATGCCGGTTGATGGATTGAAGACCGCGACGACGCAAATAGAGGCGCCCAGGTACTCCCGCCTCACCAAAGGATTCGTAGTGACATCCCACAAAGCCGATCATGATGTCAACGATGGGTTTTGCGATCATGCCGGCGACCGCAGTACTACCTATGTGTTGCAAGTCCTCACTGGCCAGACCGAGGGCGGCCGGCAATCGCTTTCGCTCGTCAGCAAACCAATGGGCCCAATCGCCTTCGTACTCGCCGACGTGAACATGCTCGTCCAATTTATTTGGCATGGGACTCGACCATCGCAGTCCAGTAAAGTACGACTATGCCGCAACGATCGTCTCGCCGAAAGCGCAAAATGCAAGCTGGTTCGAACAAGCCGGTGGGTCGCTCCCCGGGCGTTTCGAGCGTGTTGTGATTCCAGATAGCGGCCGTTGGCGAATGTCCGGTGTCGGTCGCGACTCTGCACGATCCGGCGCAGCGGGTTTCCTTCTACCAGCGGCCACGCTCGATCGGCATCGATTTCACGTACAACTACTGAGTCGCCAGAAGGATCTGTTCGACTCGACCAGACCCCGGTCATTAGATAGGATGCTCCGGGCCTCGATCGCTTCCATCCCGATTCGCCGCGAGATACCGCGGTGGCGATCGATGGATCCGGCCGATGGCGCCGACCACCACTCACGAAACAGTAGACTTAGCGAATCCCTATGCGTATTCCGTACCCGACAGTGTTACTCGGCGCCGTGTGCGCCACCGCGCTCAGCGCCTGTGCAACCGCGGGATTCCCACCGCCGACCCGCGGCGACGCGGCAACACTGATTTCGGGTCCGCTCGGGGCGCCGGCAACACTGTCGGTCCAGGATCTGCGCGCGATGCTGCGGCGGGACTTTTCGAAGCAACCGACGCTCGAAGGTCTGATCGGCGCGCCGGTTTGCGGCGTGCGCGTGTACAAGTTCTCCTATGCCACGGTCGGCGGCGAGGGCGACGCCACGGACGCCTCGGGCGCGCTGATGGTGCCCTCAGGCAACGCCGCTCAGTGCCACGGCGCACGACCGGTCGTGCTGTATACGCATGGCACGGCGATCAACCATGCCGAGGACATGTCGGCGGTCACCGATCCCGAGAATCCGGCGTACGGCACCGCGACCCGCGTCGCGCTCGTCTTCGCCGCCCACGGTTACATCGCGGTGGCGCCGAATTACGCCGGCTATGACCTGTCGACACTGCGGTACCATCCGTACCTCAATCGCACGCAGCAATCTCAGGACGCGATCGACAGTCTCACCGCCGGGCGACAACTGCTGCGGCGGCTCGGCGGGTCGACGCGTGACAACGGTCAGTTGTTCGTCACCGGGTATTCGCAAGGCGGCTTCGTGTCGATGGCGACGCTGCGCGCGCTCGACCAACGCGGCGAGCCCGCGACCGCCGGTGCGCCGATGTCCGGACCTTACGCGCTGCTCGCGATGGCCGACGAGATCTACCTCGGCCATCCGGACTTCGGAGGCACCGCGTATCTGCCGCTGGTCGCGAACTCGTACGCCCATCTCGAGCACGGCTCCATCGACCCGCATCAAGTATTCAGTCGACGATTCCGTGATGCGGCGAGCCTGTTTCCGGGTACCAGCGGCTTCCGCGACTTCGCGAAACTCGTCGCCGCCGGCAAGCTTCCGGCGAACGCGTTGTTCCAGTCGAAGTCCGTTGCTCCCGGGGCCCCCGGTTTCTCCGCTACGCGGTATCCCGCACTCGCCGCGCTCCCCGAGGGAGGACCGCTCTACCGCGCCGGGTTCGACCCATCGGTCTACTTGGTGAGCACGGCGTTCCGGGCCGCGTATGTGGCGGACGTCGAGGCGCATCCGGACAGGGGAGCGCCGCCCGCAGGTTCGGGACCGAACGCGTCGAACACGGTGCCGACGCTGTCCGCCGATCCGCAATTCCTGATGCGTCGGGACACGAAGGCCAATGACCTGCGTAACTACACCCCGAGCATGCCGCTGCTGATGTGCGGTGGCCATGGCGACCCGGAGGTGTTCTGGCGACAGGGGGCGGGAGCCATGACCGCGGTGCTGCGAACCAAGATCGCCGCCGAGCCGCAGCTGCGGTTCGCGACCGTGGACCTCGACCTCTCGGCGGGAGCCACCGGAACGTACTTCGAACATGGCATCGGCGCCACTCGCGACGCGACCTTGAGCGGCATGGCCACGCGGCTGCAGCGCGCGTTTACCGCTTATCAACACGGCGTGGATGTCGCCCGAGGACCCGCAGTGGGCATGGAGGCCTACCACACGGACGCGACACCGTATTGCATGGTTCTGGCCCGGTCTTTCTTCGATCGCTACGGGTCATGACCGTCGGTTGTCCGGGACCGGAAAATCTCGAGGCGTTAAATTCTCCGATTTTACCGACAGCTCTGGCCTACGGGTACCTGCAGCCTTTTCCAATGGGGTATGAGTCTGAAGAGGGGGGTGTGATTCCAACGGGGTATGAGTCTGAGCAGGTAGCTGGGATCGACCATGATGCAACGCATGGTGATCCACATGAACGACGGACAATTACAGACCCTGGCACAGCTGCAGGCCTTTTTGGACGGGACAATGGCGGTAGATTTCGCGGTCGCCGCGGAGGAGCGCTACCGCTTCATCGGTCGCACGGTGCGCCGCTTCAGTTACCGGCGCCTGAGGCGGGCGCAGAAGGCCGTGGTACTAAGGTTTCTTGAGCGGGTGAGCGGGTATTCGCGTCAGCAGCTCACGCGGCTGGTCAAGCGCGGCGCCGAGCGCCCAGCGCTTGAGAAGCGCTACCGCGGCTCGCGCACCAGTTTCTCGAGCCTGTACACGCTTGCCGATGTGCTGTTGCTCGCGCATACCGATTCGCTGCACGGTACGCTTTCAGGGCCGGCCACCAAGAAGCTCATGGAGCGGGCGGTGAGGCTGTTTGGCGATGCGCGCTACGAGCGGCTCGCGGCAATTTCGGTGGCGCACCTGTACAACCTGAGAAAGCGCCCGGGCTATCAGCGCCAGCGGGTGGTGTGGACCAAGACGCGCCCCGTCACGATCCCGATCGGCACCCGGCGCGCGCCGGCACCGAACAACCGACCCGGCTATTTGCGAGTCGATAGCGTGCACCAGGGCGATCAGGACGGCTTGAAGGGCGTTTACCACATCAATGCGGTGGACTGCGTCACGCAGTACGAGGCGGTGGGCAGCTGCGAGCGGATCAGCGAGGCGTATCTGATCCCGGTGCTTGAGGCCATGATCGCCAGTTTTCCCTTCATTATCCGAGGATTTCACAGCGACAACGGTTCCGAATACATCAACCGGCATGTCGCAGAAATGCTCAATAAACTGCTCATCGAGGAGCACACCAAATCACGCTCGCGCCACAGCAACGACAACGCGCAGGCTGAATCGAAGAACGGCTCGATTGTGCGCAAACACTTGGGCTACAGCCACATTCCGCAGCGCTTTGCTTGCGTGGTGAATGAGTTTTGCCGAGACCATCTCAATCCCTACGTGAACTTCCATCGCCCGTGTCTGTTCGCTGAAACAATCACCGATCCGAAAGGTCGGCAACGCAAGCGCTACCCCTACAAACTGATGATGACCCCGTACGAGAAACTCAAGTCGCTCCCCAATGCCGCGCAATTCTTGAAACCCGGCATCTGCTTTGAGCACCTCGATGCACTCGCCGCTTCAATCAGCGACAACGAGGCCGCCGAGCGGCTGAACGCGGCTCGCGCAAGACTCTTCAAAACCATTTGCAGCCGATCCAAATCGGCCGCTTGATCTACGCCATGAACGCCACGAGTCGCACCGATCGAAATCCAGGGGATGCTCAGGTAGCGGGTGCCTCGAGATCGCCCCTCACAAGGCTTCCTATGCAATCGGATTTTCGCAAGAACTCAAAAAACCAAGAGCTTCTGGCGGCTGCGCCGCCAGATCGCGCTTGGCCGCAATCGATAGCAAAAGATCCAAGACGAAAGATCAAGACTTGGGGCAGAATCCCTACCTGTTTGGTCAACCCAGTCGCCCACCCCAGAAACCGCCCTCAACTGCCCCGCTCAGACTCATACCTGGATTGGAAATTACTGGTCGCGATCGAATGGCGTCGG
>Ga0307372_10009120_pt1 | contig 13764 bp, 8 predicted proteins | sample OX1MG_FD_202533 | JGI IMG/M metagenome (GOLD analysis project Ga0307372, IMG submission 202533) | Soil microbial communities from Risofladan, Vaasa, Finland - OX-1 | ecosystem: Environmental > Terrestrial > Soil > Coastal area > Acid sulfate soil | place: Finland: Risofladan, Vaasa | collected...
GGACGACCGCACTAGAGTTGCTGCCGCCCAAGCTTTGGATACAGAATTGGTCCTCGATTCCTCTGCTGCCGCGCTTCTGCAAGACCGCTTCGCTCGGCGCCAGCGCCCCATGCCTGAAAAAAGTCTCCTTCGCTTGCCCGAAGCCGAGTGGCTGGCGAACGCGGTGGGAACTGCCGCCGGGCAATGGGTTCCCACGTGGGCTGGCATTCTGGCTCTCTTGCCGGGCCCGCCGCGAGAATTGCAGTTGATGTTTGCCCAACAAGTGCGGCCGCGGCTCTGCGCTCTCTTGCCCAAACGCGCGTTGTTTACGCGTGCGCTCAGTATTGCCGGCGTCTCCGAGTCGGATGTGGATGCATTGGCGTCGCCCATTTACGGGCGACACTCCAATCCCATCACTACGATTCTCTCCACCACAGCCCCCAGCGTTGAACTCCATTTCCAGGCCAGTGCGCCCACGGCCGCGGAGGCACAAGACGTGGCTGACCGAGTGGCAGCCGAAGTCGAGCGGCACTTCAATGCGGCTGTCTTCAGTCGTGACGGAGAAACGATGGCCGCGGTCGTCGGGCGTCTCCTGCGGGCTCGTCGGCAGCGCCTCGCGGTGGCGGAGAGTTGTACTGGTGGGTTGCTCAGCGAGCGCCTGACCGATGCTCCTGGGGCATCCGACTTTTTCATCGGGGGAGTGGTCTGCTACAGCAACTCGGTCAAGCAGGCGGTGCTAGGAGTGCGCGCTGCGACTCTGGCCAACCAGGGTGCCGTGAGTTCGCATGCCGCGCAAGAGTTGGCCCAGGGCGTCCGTCATCTCCTCGCGGCGGATTGGGGACTGGCCATAACCGGAATCGCGGGCCCAGCGGGAGGGAGCGCGGATAAGCCTGTCGGGACGGTTTTCATCGCCCTCGAGCGCGCCCATGGTGCCCCGCAGGTTCAGCAACTCCTGCTCTTTGGCGACCGCGACCAAATCCGCCGTGCCAGCGCCCAGTGCGCTCTCGACATGCTGCGACGCCGCATCCTAGCCGATGCAGCAGCGGAGGAGTAGACTGGGCTGTGAGCTTGGAACCACTTCCCACCGCCGATGCCTCGCCGCTCCCGATACAGAAAACAGGGTGGCGCAGCCACGAGATCTGGATCTATTTTGGTCCCGCGTTTGTGGCCAGCGTGGCCTACATCGATCCGGGCAATTTCGCCACCAACATTCAGGGCGGGGCGGAATTCGGCTATCAATTGCTGTGGGTTCTGCTCTGGTCGAACCTGATGGCGATGCTGGTGCAATTTTTGTCGGCCAAGCTCGGCATCGCCACCGGCAAAACCTTGCCGCAACTTTGCCGTGAGCGCTTCTCCCGGCCTGTGGTCATCGCACTTTGGATCATCGCCGAAATCGCGGCCATGGCGACCGATGTCGCCGAGTTCCTGGGTGCCGCTCTGGGTTTTTTCCTCCTGCTGCACCTCCCGCTTCTGACCTGCGCGTTGATTACAACGGGCGCTGTGTTTTTGATTTTGGCCATTGAGGTCTATGGATTCCGCCGGCTGGAGCACGTGATCATGCTCTTCGTCGGCGTGATCGCCGCCGCCTATTTTTACGAGATTGTTCTGGCCAAGCCTGACTGGAGCGCGGTCGCCCTGTCGGCGGATTGGCCAGTCAAGCGCCTATATCGCGGTGGGCATGCTGGGCGCCACCGTCATGCCCCACGTCGTTTACCTGCATTCGGCTTTGGTCCAGCACCGCTATCGCGCCGACGATCCCAGCCACAGTCTGCGCCATGCGCGGTATGAATTGTGGGACGTCCTGGTCGCCATGAATGCATCCTGGCTTGTCAATTCCGCGATGCTGATTATGGCGGCGGCTGTGTTTTTCCACGCCGGCATCCACCAAGTTGGCATCGAGCAGGCCCACCGTACCTTGGTGCCCATTCTGGGGCCGGTGGCGGCCCTCGCCTTCGCCCTCGCGCTTTTGTGCTCCGGTCTCTCGTCTTCGGTGGTGGGCACGATGGCCGGCCAAGTCGTGCTCGAAGGCTTTCTTCAGGTCAATTTCAATATCTTCTACAGGCGGGCACTGACAGTCATCCCTGCGATTGTGGTCATCGCCCTCGGCATGGATCCCCTGCGTGTGTTAGTGTTTTCTCAAGTGGTGCTGAGCTTCGCGCTGCCCTTTGCCATCGTGCCCTTGATTTTGCTCGTCCAGAACGTTTCGGTCATGGGCAACTTGGCCGTGCAGCGCGTTACCGCCATGCTTGGTTGGATTGCAACAGCCACTATTGTGGGCCTGAACGGTTTATTGCTCTACTGGGTGGCCACGGGGAGAGCCTAGTGTAGTTCCCCGGAAAGGGCGATGCATTCACACTCGTCACGTATGCGACTTTTCCCCAAGAAAAACCGCAGTCTGCCTGCAAGGATACCAATCATTTCCTCTGGGGCACTACACGAGCGCGCCACCGCCTGCGCTGTCCTTAGTACCGCAAGAGGGCTGCCATCGCTTCGTACAGATCGGCTGCCTGCGGCAAGATGACGTCCTCCAGGGCCGGCTGGTAGGCGCAATAGACGTCCTTGGCCGCGACCCGGCGCACCGGTGCGTCCAAATCCTCAAACAGCTCCTCCCCGATTCGAGCTGCGATCTCGGCGCCGTAGCCAAAACTCAGGACGTCCTCGTGGGCCACCAGCGCGCGCGAGGTCTTTCTCACCGATGTCGCGATGGCTGCCCAGTCATAGGGCGCCAGGCTGCGCAAATCCAAGACCTCGATGTTGGCTCCCTGTTCGTGGGCCAACTTGTCCGCTGCCTGCAGCGCGCGCTGCACTACCGCGCCATAGGTGACCACGGTCATGTCCGTGCCGGCGCGCGCCACCCTGGCACGGCCAAAGGGTAGGCAATAGTCCTTGCCTGGGTGGGCACCCCGATTGAAGGGCTCGCGATACAACCGCTTGTGCTCCAAAAAAAGCACCGGATCCTCGCCGCGCAGTGCCGTTCGCAGCAGCCCGCACGCATCCACGGCGGTGGCCGGCATCACCACGCGCAGCCCCGGCATGTGTGTGAAGATGGATTCCCCGCACTGGCTGTGGTAAATGGCTCCGCCCGTCAAGTAGCCGCCAATCGCCACGCGCAGCACTACCGGCGCCGCGAACGATCCGTTGGAGCGCCAACGTAGCACCGACAACTCGTCCCGGATCTGCATCATGGCAGGCCAAATATAGTCAAAAAACTGAATCTCGGGCACAGGCTTCAAGCCGCGTGTGGCCAAGCCGATCGCCCGGCCCACGATGGAAGCCTCCGCCAAGGCCGAGTTGTAGGCGCGGTCACTGCCAAATCGGCGCTGCAACCCGCTGGTCACCTTGAAAACGCCGCCCTTGCCTTTTACTTTGCTCAGATTCTCTTCGCGGGTGCAGTCGGCGACGTCTTCGCCAAACACCAGAATGCGTGGATCCCGTTCCATCTCCTCGTGTAGACACGCATTGATGAGATCCACCATGGTCTGGGGCTTGGGATCGGTCGTTTGCGCCTCGCTGGCGAAGCTCTCCGTGGTCACGTCCACGTCGGGGGAATAGACGAAGTTGTAGATGGATTCCGGTGCGGGAAGCGGCGCCGCTAGCGCGGCGTCGCTGGCTTCCACCACTTCGGCTTCAACCCCCGTCTCCATCGCCTCAATCTGTTCCTCCGAGGCCAGACGATGCTGCAAAATGTGGGCGCGCAGGCGCGCAATCGGGTCGCGCCGTGCCTCGTCCTCACGCTCCTGCTCGGGTCGGTAAAGGCGCTCGTCGTCTGAGAGCGAATGGGAATAGGGCCGCACCACTTGTGCTTGCACCAATGCCGGCCCCTTGCCCTGGCGGCAGTGCTGCAGGGCTCGGTCGATGGTCGCGTAGCTTTCAAACAGATCGCAGCCATCGCAGCGCAGCACGGCCAGGTTCGGAAACTGACCGACTGTTTCCGAGAGGTTGACCCCCGCTCCCTGGACTTCCGCCGGTACGGAAATGGCATAGCCATTGTCTTCGATTAAAAACAGCACCGGCAGTTTTTCCCGGCAGGCGCCATTCAGCGCTTCCCAGAACTCTCCCTCGCTGGTTGCGCCTTCCCCGGAGCTGACCAGCACTACCTCGTCCCGCTGATGGGCAACCGCCTGCGGGTGTGGGTGCTGCTGCAGCCAAACCTCCACTTCCGGGTGCCGGTTCAAGTGCCTGCCCGCCTCCGCGCAACCGACCGCTTGCAGGAACTGCGTCCCCGTCGGGCTGGAGCTGCTGACAATGTTGTACTTCACATGGCCCCAGTGCGACGGCATCTGTCGCCCACCGGATGCTGGGTCATCCGCCGCTCCCACCGCCTCCAACAGCATTTCGGTGGGCGTGACCCCTAGCCGTAGGCAGAGTGCCCGATCGCGGTAGTAGGGGTAGATCCAGTCATAGCCCGGCCGCAATTGATCTCCGGCGGCCACGGTGATCGCCTCGTGCCCAGCGCCGCTGATCTGAAAGTAGATCTTTTGCTGCCGCTTGAGCAGGATTTCACGGTCATCAAGCCGCCGGGAGAGCAACATCACCCGGTAGAGCTCCAGGACTCGTTCCGAGGTCAAAGCTGCCCCAATGGCGGGGGAGGGGGAGAGTTCGGCCTTCAAGGGCATCGTTGCTATTATCGAAGCTTGCGCTGCCGTCCGTCAACAAACCGAACGGTAGGAACTCGCAGGAGCCGCACCGCAGCCCGTCCAGGCGCAGGCGCCCACTCAAAGCTTGTACAGTTCCCGCAAGTGGCGGCTCTGGGTGCGGCTGACAGGCACCTCGCTCTGCTTCTTGTCATCCATGCGCAATTGGTAGCTGCTGTTGAACCACGGCACCACCTCCTTGACGTGGTTCAAGTTCACCAAATAGGACCGATGAGCGCGCCAAAAGCTGCCGGCGTCCAGCGTGGCTTGCAACTCCTCGATCGTGCGGTAGGTGGCATGTCCCTCAATTTGCCGCGTAGCTACCAGGATCACGCCGTCCTCGACCTTGGCAAAGACAATCTCCTGCGGATCCAGGAGGAATTGGCGCCCGTTCGCTTTGACAAGGATCTTGGTGGCTGCCGGCACCTTGCGGGCATCCAGCAATTGGATCATCCGGTCAATTTTGCCGGCCACCGATTCGCCGGATTGAAGATGGCGCTTCACTCGCTCGATGGTCTTCGCCAGTCGTGGCTGGTCAAAGGGCTTGAGTAAAAAATCCACCGCGCTCACTTCAAATGCCTGAAGCGCATATTGATCGTAGGCAGTAGCAAACACAAGGTAGGGCAGCGGGACGTTTTTAGACTCCAGCATCCGCACCGTGGCGAAACCGTCCAGGCCGGGCATCTGGGCGTCGAGGAAAAGAAGGTCCGGTTGGTGCTGCCGCACCAATTTGACCGCCTCGAGGCCGTTCTGGCCCATCGCCACCACCTCGACCTCCGGAAATTCATGCAGCAAAAAGCTCAACTCCTCCCGGGCGAGCTTCTCGTCGTCGACGATGATGGCCGATATCGGCATGCGCTACCCCTCAGTATACCTACTCCCTCAATCGACCGCGTGCGCGCCACAGCTTCGCCACCGATCGCGACAAGCTGATCGGATGCACTACGCGCTGGACGGCTGTGGGCGGCAGAGCTGCAATCCGGCGCGGTTCATCACGCGCCACTGTCGGGACCCCGGGAACGGTGATAAGGTGCAAGGAGGATGGCCCGCAAATCGCCCTCGTCGCGTTCTGCCGCCGACCGCGACAAATCTGCGGCGGCCACGTCTTCGGCCCCGCCAAGCTCCGAAGAAATGCTGCGGCAAAGTGGTTTTGACGCAGCCGATTTGCATTGGTTCCAGGAGGGGCGACACGTTCGCCTTTATGGCAAGTTGGGCGCCAGCTTGCATGCAGGCGATGCTCGGCCCGCGGGCACGAGCTTTGCCGTCTGGGCCCCGAATGCGGAGCAGGTCAGTGTCATTGGAGATTTTAATCACTGGTCGCCTGGGGCAACGCCGCTGGCTCCCTTGGGCAACTCGGGAATCTGGGAGGCTTTTGTCCCCGGCGTGGTTGCCGGTGCCATCTATAAATATGCCCTCCGTCCCCGGAGCTCTTCCCCCTGCGTCTGGCTTGAAAAAGCCGACCCATTTGCTTTCAGGGCTGAGCTTCCCCCGCGCACCGGTTCCATGGTCTGCGATCTGCACTACGACTGGGACGATGGACCTTGGATGGCTAGGCGCCAGGCGGCCAATGCCGGCGATGCGCCAATCGCGATCTACGAGATGCATCTGGGCTCCTGGATGCGGGTGCCCGAGGAAGGGAACCGGTTCCTTACCTATCGCGAACTAGCGCCCCGGCTCATCGCGCACCTGCAGCGAGCCGGCTTCACCCATGTGGAATTTCTGCCGTTGATGGAGCACCCGTTCTTCGGCTCTTGGGGCTATCAAACCACTGGCTACTTCGCCCCTACCAGTCGCTACGGCGCGCCCCAGGATCTGATGTTTCTGATAGATCAGCTTCATCAGCATGGTTTTGGGGTCATCTTGGACTGGGTGCCTTCGCATTTCCCCAATGACCCCCATGGGTTGGCGCTGTTTGACGGCACTCATCTGTATGAACATGCCGACGCCCGTCAGGGCTTCCATCCCGATTGGAATTCCTGCATCTTCAACTACAGCCGTCACGAAGTGCGCAGCTTCTTGCTCAGCAGCGCCATGTTCTGGCTGGACAAGTACCATGCGGACGGGCTGCGTGTGGATGCGGTCGCCTCGATGTTGTACCTCGACTATTCCCGGCCTCCCGGCCAATGGATTCCGAACCAGTTTGGCGGCCGCGAAAACATCGAGGCGATTGCGCTGCTGCGCCAACTCAATGAAGATGTCTACGGCAAGTTTCCCCAAGTGCAAACCATGGCCGAGGAGTCCACCGCCTGGCCCATGGTCTCGCGCCCGACCTACGTCGGCGGCCTGGGCTTTGGCATGAAGTGGGACATGGGCTGGATGCACGACACCTTGGCCTACCTGGCCCATGATCCGGTGCATCGCCGCTACCACCACAGCCAACTCACCTTCCGCCAGTTGTATGCCGGCCAGGAGAATTTCGTTCTGCCGCTCTCTCATGACGAGGTTGTGCATGGCAAGGCCTCGCTGCTTGCCAAAATGCCGGGCGATGAATGGCAGCGCTTCGCCAACCTTCGCCTCCTGCTCGGCTCTCAATACGGCCAGAGCGGAAAGAAACTGCTGTTCATGGGGGACGAGATCGGCCAGGGCAATGAATGGAACCACGAGGCCAGCGTGGAGTGGCACCTGCTGCAATTTCCCCTGCATCTCGGCGTCTTGCGCTGGGTTGCAGACTTGAATGCCGCCTACCGCGCCTCTCCGGCCCTCCACCAGCTCGACTTCGACCCGCGCGGTTTTCAATGGGTGGACTGCAACGACGCCATTCACAGTACTCTGACGTGGCTGCGCTTGGCGACCGGTGAGGATCGGGTGCTCGTAGTGTGCAATTTCACTCCCATCCCCCGCCTCGACTACCAAGTGGGTGTGCCTCGCAGCGGCTACTGGCGCGAGCTTCTGAATAGCGACGCCGTTGAATATGGCGGCAGCGGCGTGGGCAATCTTGGCGGGGCGCGGAGCACCGGCCAGCCTTGGCACGGCGAGAGCGATTCCTTGCGAATTCGGTTGCCCCCGCTCTCCTGCCTGTTTTTCCGGAGTCAACCCTAGGTGTCCGGGGACCGCCAATTCGTCACCCAATTCGTGTGCATCCACGGCCACTTCTATCAACCCCCCCGCGAAAACCCTTGGTCGGGGCGGGTGGAGCGCCAGGAGTCTGCTCAGCCCTATCACGACTGGAACGACCGCATCACCGCCGAGTGCTACGCGCCCAATGCGCAGGCGCGCATCCTCGATAAGCGCGGCCGTTTGCTTGCCACCCAGAACAACTACGCTCGGATCAGCTTCGATTTTGGCCCGACGTTGCTTTCTTGGCTGCAGGCGGAAGCCCCCCAAGTCTACGCTGCCGTGCTGGCCGCCGACCGCAGCGCGCATGGCGCCATGGCGCAGGCCTATAGCCATATGATCCTTCCGCTGGCCAATGCCCGCGACCGCGCCACGCAGGTGATTTGGGGAAGTCGAGATTTTGTGCACAGGTTTGGCCGCGAGCCAACCGGCATGTGGCTGCCCGAGACCGCCGTGAATCTGGCGACTCTCGAGGATCTCGCCACGGCGGGAATTCAATTCACAATTCTTGCGCCGCGTCAGGCCCGACGCGTGCGCCGCTTTGGTTCCCGCCAGTGGCAGGACGTGGCGGGCGGGCGGGTCGATTGCCGCTTCCCCTACGAAGTCCGCCTGCCGTCGGAGCGCCGCATCGCTGTATTCTTCTATGATGCCGCCATTGCCCAGGATGTCGCCTTTGGTGGTTTGCTGCACGATGGACATCATCTGGCTACCCGCTTGGCGGAGGCGGGCGGCTCCCGCCGTCGCGAGCCGCAATTGACCAGTGTCGCCACCGATGGCGAGAGCTACGGCCACCATCACCGCTTTGGCGAAATGGCTCTCGCCTCTGCCTTGCGCTCGTTGATCGCTCGCCCCGAGGTGGCGCTGTCCAACTACCGGGCCTTTTTGGCTACCCATCCTCCCGTGCGCGAGGTTGAGATCGTGGAAAATTCCTCCTGGAGTTGCGTTCATGGGCTTGAGCGTTGGCGCTCCGATTGCGGGTGCAACTCCGGCGGCCGCCCGGGTTGGCATCAAGCCTGGCGCGCGCCTCTGCGCGCTGCCTTGGATTGGCTTCGGGACCAGTTGGCGCCGGCGTATCAGCATGCGGCCGCTCAACTGCTGTGGAATGCCTGGTCCGCGCGCAATGACTTCATCGAACTCGTGCTCGACGAGTCTCCCAAGGTTGCCGCCGCTTTTCTGGCTCGCCACGCCCGCTACCCACTCAATGCGCGCGAGCAGGAGCGCGTCTGGAGTCTGCTGCAGGTCCAGCGCCACGCCATGTTGATGTACACCAGTTGTGGCTGGTTCTTCGACGACGTCTCCGGCATCGAAACCGCCCAGATCCTTTCTTACGCCGCCCACGCCATCGACTTGGCTGCAGCCGCCCTGGATCTGTCCCTGGAATCCGAGTTTGCACGGCGCCTGGAAGCCGCGCCCAGCAACGATCCCCGGTGGGGCAATGCGCGGGCGGTCTATGAAGCCCAACTCCGCCGCCGCCCGCACGGTGGCGATCAAGCCGGGTAGCCTTGCGCTTCCAGCGCGCGCTCTGCGATTTGCCTGTGTAAGGCCATAAGGTTGGCCGGCTCGCGCTTGAGCAGCCGCCTGAGCCAGGTCATTTGCGTGCGCAACTCATCCCCGGTGCTGATGGCCGCCAAGGCGTGGCGAGCCGTCATCTCCACCGCATCCATCTGTTCGGCGAGCACCGCTTGCGTCAGCACGCTCTCCGGCTGCCGCACGGCCACCGATTGCATCACATAGACGCCCACCAGCAGGTCGGCAATCATGGCCAGGATCTCCTGTTGCTGGGCCAGCGTTTCGCGGTGGCGCCGATGGGCGGCCGCGCAGACCAGCAACGCTACTTTGCGCGCCTGCTCGCATACGCCTTGCTCCGTCGGTGGCGCCAGCATCTCGGCGGCCACCTGTTCGGCCGCTGGCAGCAAGGCCAGGCTCCCTTTCTCGGCACGCCGCAGCAGCATGCCACTGATCAGCAGCCGATTGATCTCGTTGGTGCCCTCGAAAATCCGGTTTACCCGCGCGTCGCGATAGGCGCGTTCGGCGACATTGCCGCTGACAAACCCGTTGCCTCCGTAAATTTGAACGGCTTGATCCACTACGGCGTCGAGCATTTCGCTGGCATGCACCTTGACCATCGAACACTCGACCGCATATTCGTTCAGATCCCTCTCGTCCGCCATCAGGCCTGCCGTGCGGTAGACTGCGGACTCGCCCGCGTAAATGCCCATCGCCATGCGGGCGACGTATTGCTGGATCAGCCCAAACGACGCGATCGGTTGTCCGAAGGCATGGCGCTGGCGCGCATAGCCAATGGCCTGCCGCAGAAGATTGCGGGCTCCGCCGATGCACGCCGCGCCAAGCTTGAATCGTCCAATGTTGAGGATTTGAAAGGCGATGTGGGCTCCATTTCCGACTTCGCCCAATACATTGCCCCGCGGCACGCGGACATCGCGCAGCAGCAACGAGCGGGTCGAGGACCCATGGATGCCCATCTTGTGCTCCTCGGGCCCGGTGGCCAGGCCGGCACAGCCGGCCTCCACCAGAAACGCCGTCACCCGGTCGCCAGTGGTGGCGAAGACGGTGAACAGGTCGGCGAAGCCGGCGTTGCTGATCCACATCTTCTCCCCGTTGAGCAAGTATTCGTCTCCGCCTGGAGTCAGCTTGGCTTCGGTGCGCATCGCCAGCGCGTCGGAGCCCGAACCGGCTTCGCTCAGGGCATAGGCACCGACCCACTCCGCCGTCGCCAGTCGCGGCAAATATTTCTGCTTCTGTTCCTCGCTGCCAAAAAACACCAGGGGCAGCGTGCCGATGCCGACATGCGCGCCGAAGCTTACCGAAAACGAGCCTTGCACCGCGAGATGGTCGGCCACAATCGTCGAGGCGGCAAAATCCAGCCCCAGGCCGCCATAGGCCTCGGGAATGTCCACCCCCGTGAGTCCGAGCCGGCCTGCCTGCCGCAGCAGGGCCCTCGTCGCCTCGAAATCCTGGCGCTCGATCGCCTCGCTGGCGACAGCGACCTCCTGTTGTGCGAACGTTTCGGCGGTTTGGGCGGTCAACCGCTGTTGCTCGCTGAACGCCTCCGGCGAAAATACCGCTCGGGGGGGTGCCAGCAGGAACGATCCGCCGTTGTGCGTAGGGTCACGAGCCATGGCGTTACATCGCAAGATTCTCAATCACGGCGGCCGCCCCCTGGCCGCCGCCCACACAAAGAGTGATCAGTCCCCAGCGCGCTCGCCGCCTCCGCAACTCGTTCACCAGCGTGGCCAATAGCTTCGCGCCCGTGCAGCCCAGGGGATGGCCCAGCGCGATGGCGCCGCCGTTCACGTTCACCCGCTCCGGATCCAAGCCGGCCTCGCGGATCACCGCCAAAGCCTGCGCTGCAAATGCCTCGTTCAATTCAATGACAGCGAGCTCTTCCAGCTTTACCCCGGCTCGCCGCAGTGCCCGCGGTATCGCCGGCACCGGGCCCAAGCCCATGAGGGCCGGATCCACGCCAGCGGTCGCATAGCCGGCCAACCGGGCCAGCGGCGTCAAATTCCGGGCGCGCAGAAACGCTTCGGATACAATCAGTGCCGCCGCTGCTCCGTCGCTGGTTTGCGAGGCATTGCCGGCGGTCACCACGCCCTGGGCATGAAAAACCGGCTTGAGCGCCGCCAGCGCTGCCAGCGAGGTGTCGCGTCGCGGGCCCTCGTCGCGACTCACTTCCACCTCGCGCCAATAGTTCGGCGCCGCTGCATCCGGAACTCGGCTCTTGACGGGCACAAGCTCTGCGTCAAAGCGCCCGCCATCTTGCGCGGCAATCGCCTTCTGGTGGCTGGCCAGCGCGAATCGGTCCGCCGCCTCGCGGTCAATATGGCATACCCGGGCCAATCGCTCTGCCGTCAGCCCCATGCTCAGGTAGCTTTCCGGACGGTGTTCCAGCAGCCAGGGGTTGATGCTGGGGTGGTGGCCGACAATCGGCACCATGCTCATGCTCTCGGCGCCTCCGGCGAGAATCACCTCGGCCCCGGCGGAGATCCGCTCGCATGCGATTGCGATGGCCTCGATGCCCGAGGCGCAGAACCGGTTCACGGTAGCCGCCGATGCTTCGACCGGCAGTCCGGCGCGCAGGGCTGCCAGACGGGCGACATTCAGGCCCTGCTCCGCCTCCGGCATCGCGCAGCCCAAAAGCACATCTTCCACTGCCGCGGCTTCCACCCCGGCGCGCTGCAAGGCCGCCTGCAGCGCAAGGCTGGCCAGATCATCAGGCCTGGTGGCGCTCAAGCCGCCCCGGGGCGCCTTGCCAATCGGAGTTCGAACCGCGGAAACTATATAAGCTTGGGCCATGGCGTTGATTCTTGGCGCCGTCAATTGCGCAACGGTTTGCCGGTCTTCAGCATGTGGGCGATGCGCGCTTGCGTCTTCACCTCGCCGCAAAGGCCGAGAAACGCCTCCCGTTCCAGTTCCAACAGCGTTGCCTCCGGCACGGGCATCCCCGCCGGAGCGCCGCCGGCGCAGAGCACATGGATCAGGCGGCGGGCGATGGCGTGGTCGAACTCGCTGATTTGGGCTGCCTCCCGCATCAAATACACTCCCAACTCGAGCGTGCTGGCGGCGGAAGGCCCCGGCGCGAGCAGGGTCGCCGGCGCCGGGGCTTCGTAACCGGCGTCGGCCAATTGGCGGGCAGTTTGCTTGGCAGCCTGCAACAGGCGCTCGCGGTTGGCGATCACCTGGTCGCCATCCCGCAGCAGCCCCATCTGGCGCGCCTCGGGCGCGGAGGTGGAGACTTTGGCCATGGCAATCGCCTCGAACGCCTTCTTGGGGCCAACGCGGAGCGCCATTTCCTTGCTTCCCCCGCCCGCCGGAATGAGACCGACACCGACCTCCACCAAGCCGGTGTAGAGTTCGGCATATGCCACCACGCGCCCGGCATGCAGCATCAATTCGCACCCTCCGCCCAGGGTCATGCCAAATGGGCCAACTACCACTGGCCGCGGCGAACGTTTCACTGCCATGCTCATGGCTTGAAACCGCCGCACCGCTTCTTCGACCTCTTCCCACTCCTTGTTGTGAATCAGCGCCAACAAGTACAGCAGATCCGCGCCCGCAGAAAAGTCGTCGGCGGCGTTGGAAATGACCCATGCGTCAAAGGCGGCGGCTCGATCTTGCAGTGCCTCGGTGATCATCGCCACCGTGTCGGCGCCTATGACATTCAATTTGCCATGAAACTCCAGGCATCCTATGGCATCGCCAAGATCGATCAGGGAGCAAGCGGCGTTGGCCCGCACCTCCGGGCCCAGCCCGCGCCGCAGTGGGGCGCCGGTCGCCAGCAGAGCCTGCATTTCAAATGGCCCGTTTTGCCAGTTGTAGCCCCACCGCATCGCCTGGTCAATCGCTGCCGGCTCATCGGTGATCTCGCCCACACGCGCGCTGCAGTAGCGAAACAGTTCGTCCAAGCTTTGGCGGACAAATGGGCTGGCATGCGCCGCGCTTCTGAGGTCATCGTAGGGCAGGGAAACCTTGCGGCGCGGGTGGTATTCCAACGTCTCGAGATTCAGAGCCCACACCTCTTCGCCGACGCGTTTGTAGAAGCCTTGGCCGGACTTGTCGCCCAGCCACGCACGCGTCAGCATCGCCTCGATATAGGCCGGAACCTGGAACAATTCCCGTCGCTCGTCCTGCGGCAGGTTCTGCTGCGAATTGCGGATGACCTGCGCCAACGTGTCCAGCCCGATCATATCCAGAGTGCGAAATGTCGCCGATTTGGGCCAGCCCAGCACTGGTCCCGTCAGCGCATCCACCTCCTCCACCCCCAGCCCCAGCTCGCCCATGAGACGCAGCGTGTTCAGCAGCACGAACACGCCGATGCGGTTGGCGATAAAATTCGGGGTATCCCGCGCCTGCACCACGCCCTTGCCCAGGCGAATCTCGATGGCGGCGCGCAGCCAGGCCAGCGCCGCCGGGTCGGTGTGCGGAGCCGGGATGAGCTCGACCAGCCGCATGTAGCGGGGCGGATTGAAGAAGTGGGTGCCCAGCCAGCGCGGCTGCACGGCGTCGGGGAGTCCTGTGCCCAGCGCGCCAATGGGCAATCCGCTCGTGTTGGTGGTGAGCAGGGTGTCGGGCCCGA
>Ga0307372_10009121_pt1 | contig 13764 bp, 8 predicted proteins | sample OX1MG_FD_202533 | JGI IMG/M metagenome (GOLD analysis project Ga0307372, IMG submission 202533) | Soil microbial communities from Risofladan, Vaasa, Finland - OX-1 | ecosystem: Environmental > Terrestrial > Soil > Coastal area > Acid sulfate soil | place: Finland: Risofladan, Vaasa | collected...
GTGGGGTTCGGCTTAACAACACCTTTTCCTCATTTGGAAAGTCAAACTCCAATTCTTTATCGGGGGTTGCCTGCGCTGGGGGGAAATCAGTTTGCAATTCCACCTTAGCCAGGTACCCGAATAGCAGGAGGTCCGAAATGCGTAAGGTTATCGCATTATTAGTGCTTGAAGTGTTTGTTGGCTGCGGGCTGATCTACAGCCAAAACATCGCGAGTTCCATTGTTGGCCGCGTGACCGACGCTTCAGGAGCGGCGGTCCCGGGTGTTCAGGTAACGGTCATCAACGCTGGAACCGGGGCCTCAACCACGGTCACGACCGGTTCGTCCGGAACCTATTCGGTCCCGGAATTGCTGTCGGGTGAATATTCTGTGAAGGCGACTAAAGCCGGATTTCAAACCTACACAGAGCATGGCCTCCGTCTTTATTCGGCTGAAACCAGTCGCGTGGATATTGCGATGAAGGTCGGGAATATTCATCAGACTGTCAGCGTGGTGGGCCGCGCGCAGCTGATTCACACGGATTCCATGGGCATCAGCAGTTCCGTGACGACCCGGCAGCTTTCGGATCTGCCAACGGCCCTCCAGACAGTGGATGCGTTCATTTCGCTGGCGCCAGGCGTGCAGGCCTATGGCGGCGATATGGCCAACCCTCCCATCGGCGGCGGTACGCACTGGGGCAGTGTGAATTTTACGCTGAACGGCGTGGGCGCCAACCAGCCGGGCAACAGTGGAGGCGTGGACGTTCAGGGTGTCGGGCTGCTGGTGCTTCCGCCGCCCAGTTCAATTCAGGAACTCAAGGTTCAAAGCGACAATATGACCGCGGAGTACAAAGCCCATTCGGCTGTGACCCTGGTGACCAAAGGGGGAACGAACCGCTTTCACGGTGAAGCGTACGAATATCTTCAGAATACCGACCTCAATGCAAACCAGTTTCTGCTGAATGCATCAGGAAGCCCGCGGGCGCCTGTGCACCTGAATCAATTTGGTGGCAACCTCGGCGGCCCGATCTGGCGCAACAAGGCTTTCTTCTTTTTCGACTACACTGGCTATCGCCATCAGGACTCCGTTGTGACCAGGCACGCTTATCCCAGCATGGCGATGCGTCAGGGCGATTTTTCAGCGCTCTGCACCGGCCAGGGCGGGACTTTCAACTCAAGCGGAATCTGTTCCAAAGGGAATTACCGTTATATAATCCTTTCACCGGCGAGGCTTTTGCGAATAACCAGATTCCCTCCAGCCTGATCACTTCCCAATCCAACGCGCTGATGAAATACCTTCCATCTCCTACGGACTCGAGCAGTCTGGGACTTCCGAGCGGATCGCCAAACTATATCGGACTGATCCCGAGAACCCAGAACGTGAATTCCGAAGACGCGCGCATTGATTACAACGCCTCTTCGCGGGACCGGATTTTCGGAGTTTACGCGCAGAGAAACACTAATCCGTGGTTTACCTCGAACGGCTACGCCCCCGACTACGGCGAGGGAAGGTCCACCTACAAGAACTACTCCGTGAGCGCTTCTGAAACGCACACGTTCAACGCCACCACGCTCAATGTGTTCCGAGTGGCCTGGGGCGACTATATCCAGCAGTTCAGCGGTCAAAACGGGGACTTTAATCTCCAATCCCTTTTCCCCTCTGCGCCTGCGACCCTTTTCCAAGGCTTGCCAGGCATCTCGGCGACGGGTTACGACGGGTTATGGCACGACGTAGGGACCGCCTATCCCACCCCACAGTGGGATGTGGAGATTACCGACGACTTTACGCACATCAGCGGACGCCACACTTTCAAGGCCGGAATTGATGAGACGGGATACAAGATCTTCTCACGGCACACAACCGGCACCAACACCGGGACCTTTGCATTTAATGGCAAATGGACCGGAAATGCTGGCTGGCCGGGCCAACCGACCTCCGGCGGCAATGCGTTTGCGGATTTTCTGCTTGGCACTGCCAGCAGTTCGGCGACGCCGGGCATCGGGGTTTACGCCAAAATGGTTTACTCGCGCGACTGGGGAACCTACATTCAGGACACCTGGCAGGTCAGACCCAACCTGACGATTAATTATGGCCTGCGCTACGAATATCAGACCCCCTGGCAGTACCGTAACCAGGAGGTAACGACGATTGATCTTAACAACGTCGGCGGTATTGCTGGTACCAACAGCCCGCTTGTCCTCCCCCAGTCGAGCGCGACACCGACGCTCCCTGTGGGGGCAGATCCAAGTCTCTTTGCGGCGTATCCTTTCGAAACCACGCAGACTGCCGGATTGCCTTTGCAGTATGTTACGCCGGACAAAAACAATTTTGCGCCGCGCGTCGGCATAGCTTGGCGCCCATTCGGCGGCACCAACACCGTCATCCGGGCGGGATACGGGATTTACTTTAATTTCCAACCCGGCGATGTCGGGTCCAGGGTTGATGCCTGGGACCCGCCATGGGTTTTGGGTTATACCGCAAGCTATGCCACCAGCCTGCCTGGGCGGACGAAGTTGAAGTCGCCGTATCTGCCGGACATCACCTTTTCCGATCCTTACCCCGGCGCGAACGGCAACAGCAGTGTGGCTGCGCATCCCAGCCTGACCTTTTTTGATCAGAATTTCAAGAACGCTTCAGCCCAGGAGTGGAACCTCACCGTGGAGCATCAGTTCGGCTCAACCTGGGCAACTCGCGTGTCTTATGTGGGCAGCCAGACACACCATATCCCCTACAATGCCGGAGCCCTCAATGTCCCGGTGACGCAGACGCCGGATGCCCCTCTTCAGGCGCAGTATCCTTTGCAACCCTGGGGTACCGTTAATATGACCCGCAGCGCGGGGAAGCAGAATTTTAACCAGTTGCAAATGGCTATTCAGCACCGCTTCGCAAGCGGATTTTCCGTCAACGCGAATTACCAGTACACGCGGAGCCTCGACAACGTTCCCACTTCCGGCGGCCCGCAAAATTGGCACTTTGCCAATCTGGATTATGGAAACAGCGAGTTTATTCACCGCCATTGGCTGACGTTCAGCTACATTTACCAGTTGCCGGTGGGGCGGGGTCAGCGCTGGTTGAGTGGCCTGCACGGGGTTGGAGATGCTGTCCTGGGAGGATGGCAGGTTTCGGGAATCAGCCATTACGCTACCGGCACTCCATTCAGCGTTGGTTACTCGCAAGCAGGTGTCAAGGGGATCGTGGGTTGGTGGGGTGGGCGAGCCGATGCAGTGTCCGGGGCGCCGCTCTATCAGGGACAGCAAACCGGCCACGACATCGTCAATGGCGTTCAGTGGTTCAATACGGGCGCGTTTGCTCCTCCCGCCCAGTGGACGTGGGGGAATTCCGCGCGTGACATGGTGTTCGGGCCGGGTTCCTATAACTGGGACATCAGCGTCATGAAGACGTTCAGCCTGCCGGAGCAGTTGCACCTTCAGTTCCGCAGCGACTTCCTGGATGCCTTTAATCATTTCAACCTGAGTAACCCCAATGGCACGATCGCGGATACCCGCGACGGCGGGAACGCTCAACCCAACGCTGGGAGAATTCTGGGAGGCAGCGGCTACAGGCTTATTCAGCTTAGCCTTCGGCTGCAGTTTTAGCCCTATGCAATCCAGGCGGGGTGCGTGCAATTTCGCAAAAGGGTGGAGGTTTCCTGGGAAGCCTCCATCCGCGGTTTTCTTTCAAAGGCGTAACGGAGCCCGTTAGTGGATACCCTTACGGCCGCTGGCCAGGCGGTAACGCGTCCCGGCGCCGAACTGCAAAAAACAAATGCCAGACTCACCTCGCTCGATGCACTACGTGGCTTCGACATGCTGTGCATCCTGGGGATTGACCGTTTGTTGCGGGAACTGGGCAAAGTCAGCCACTTGGACCTTCTGAAGGTGTTGGCCGATCAGATGAACCACGTCCCTTGGGCGGGGCTGCACTTTTACGACGTGATCTTCCCTCTGTTTATTTTCATTCTTGGCGTTTCGCTGGCTTTCTCGCTTAACAGGAGCATGGGCCTCCAACACAAGATATTTCTTTACTTGTAATCCATGGTTCTGGTGAATCTGGGAATTGGAAGTTTACATTGTTGTCTGGCCTTGGTGGGAAAGATGCAACGAGAGCGCGATTTGGGAGCACGCGGAAAACGAACGGAGGTTGTATGAACCGCCGATCGTGGCTGCGCCGCAGCGGGACCGGGCTCGCAGGGCTAATGAGCGTTGCAAACGTCAAGTCTGGAATCGCGCAACCTGCGAGTGCAGACTATCCAGCGATTGTGCCCTGGCCGCAGTCCGTTCATTACGGCACGAGGCAGGTTGAACTTGCCCCCGGCAATCAATTGATTGTCTCGATCCAGGTTGATTCCGTAGCCGGTGATGAGGCGATGCGCGCCGCGCAGTTCATCGCCGATGATATGGCCCGGCGTACCGGGCAGATGCCCAAAGTGTCATCGGGAAAAACGCGAGGAGGGTTTCCGATCCGGTTCGCAAGCTTTGCTCACTCGCATTCTGGAAACGAGACCGAAATTGAGGGCGGGTATCGAATCGCGGTATCTGCGGACGGTGCTCGAATTGAAAGCCGAGGCGCCGGTTTTGGCTATGCGGCTTCAACTTTTGTCCAATTACTCGAAGGATGGAAAGCGCCTCGCTTGCGCGAGGTTGAGATTGCCGACTGGCCTGAATTTCCGTGGCGTGGGATTTATGTGGAAGTTTCCAGCGGGGCGTGCATGACCCTGCAGGAATGGAAGGATCTGGTGGAATGGGCCGCGTTTCTCAAGCTGAACACAATCGTCGCGGGGCTTTACAATTGCTGGCAACGGCCGAAAGACTCGATCCTCGATTCCGAATATTTTCTCTTTCCGTCGCGCAAATACCCGCAGTTCAAGACGCCGGTCAGAAGGTATGTGCGCGAGGCAGGGAAGTGGGTTGAACGGGTCGGGCTTCCTCCGATGTACCGTGATGATTTTCTCGGAGAAGTCGTTGCGTTCGGCAAGGCCCGCGGTGTTTCGGTCGTTCCGTATTTTTCGTCCTTAAGCCACAACACGCTGATACCCCGCCTGATGCCCGAAATCTCCATGAAAGACGAGCAGTGCCGTCCGATTGGCTATGGTTTTTGCCCGACGTGCCCCAAAACGTACAAGGTGCTCTTTGATCTCTACGATGAAATCATTACGCGTTACGCCAGACCCTATGGGATCACGACCTTCCACGCCGGGATGGATGAGGTTGGGCACGCCTGCCTCTGCCCCGATTGCCGGCAGGCGTGGAAGGGCGAAACCAACTTTTATGTCGACCATCTCATCAGGATTGCCCGGCGGCTAAAGCACCAGGGCATGACGCGCGTCCTGGTCTGGCATGACATGTTGCACCGGAGCGGACTGATCAACCGGCAACTCAAATCGCGGCTTGCGGCGAAGGGCCTCGACGATCTCATCACCCTCTGCTGGTGGTATTACGGCGCTCCGCAGGAAGGAGTCCTGAATCCCCACTCCTCATTTGGAAGGGCGTTTTTCCGCCCTGAAATCGGAGTTGATGCCTGGGCCTGTCCCTCCGCGGGCTGGGACACCACCCGGCCGCTGGGCGCGAGCCTGCGGACTTCCAACCTGGCGCTCGACCGGCTCCTGCGGCAGGGCCGAAGCCGCGGAGCGCGGGGGACGCTCTCCTACTCCAACCATGACCCGATGTTTGCGCAGGGTTATGTGAATTTTTCGCAGGACTCCTGGAACCAGACGCCGCCACTTGCCGAAACACAGTCGCGCTATGCGCGGTGGCTCTTTGGCCAGGAGCACGCGGCAGGCTTGGAGGCCCTCGGCGCTTATCGTCGCGCTTACGAGGCGCACCAGGAGTTGGTCGGTGCCTTTTACCGCAGGCCGGCTCCTCCCTACCTGGGCAGGGCACTGGCTTCAGTGAGTGGGGCGGCGCTTCGGGTGAGTGGGTTCGAGTCCGGGATTCGAGAACTCGATGCTGCGGTTAAAACTTTGGGAGAAATACGGACACAGATCAGTGACTCCCAAAAGGTGAAAATCATCGCCCTTTATCGGGTTGAGGCCCGGCAACTGGCCGCGTTTCTGCGGCTGGCCTTTGGAATTCTCGAATGCAATGCAGCCTATGACAGTCTCCGCTCCAGGCGCGATGCGCCGTCCATCGCGGAGTTTGCTGAAAAGATCTCAGCTTTACGGGGCAATTTGGATGAACACGCCCGGGTGATGGACGAGTTGGAATCCCTCTGCTATCCGCCCAGCTTGCCCCGTTTTATGCCTTACGAAATTAAAGCGCATGGCGACGTCAGAACGTTCATTCAGATTTATTCGGAGATGGAACGCCGGGCTCGCAAACGTGAAACAGAGTTTCTGCCGGAGATCTCTGTGGTGAGCGGGAAGCTGTTTGCGAAAAGGATTGGGATGGTGTTGCCGGACGAGACGGGAGCCGGGAATTCGAGCGGTGGTTGAACACGCGCCAGGTGAAACAAGCGTGGCCAGCCGGTCATAACGAGAAAATCGTCTGGGCAGGGAACAGTCGGCAGGAACGTCGTGGAGCACGATCAAGTGGCGGCATCCGTTTTGAGTTTTGAGAGTGAGCGCAGCGCCGGTGCTCGTGAGAAGGGCTCCGGCTGTAAAGTGTAAAACAATGTTACGTAGAGAGTTTGTGAAATTGATCCTGGCACTAGGTGCCGCGTTTCAGGACAGAAGGCTGATGGGCGGGCATCTGCCCTTCGTTTTGCGAGGATCTGGGGAAAGCCTGAAAGCGTTCCCCGTTACGGTTCAATGGTCCCGGCTTCCCAATCGTCCTGCGCTGACAAAAAACACCGCCGAGTTTTCGACAAACGAGCTGCGGGCCATGATTGACGACATCATCGGGCATGGCTTTACGGGGCTGGAGTTTCCGTTGCATTTGCCCGCCAATGCAACCGCTGAGGCATTGAAGTACGCCCAGTCGCGCGGGATGTATATCACCTACAACCGGACCTTCGAGAAGGGCGGGGTGGAAAACTTCGTGCGAAATGCGCCGCCGACGATCTCCGTTTTCTCGCCGGAATATGCCGCGGCAGTGCGCAAGAATGTGGTTGCGGCGTTTGACGCAGTGAAGGGAGTTCCACACCCGTATAACGTCTTTTGCTACCACGACGAGCCTTTCCACGCCGGGCCGGAATCATTTGATTACGGCGAGGATGTCAAGCGCGAGTTCAAAAAGCGCTTTGGTTATAAATTGCCGCCAGACGTTGAATCCGCCCGGAACGATCCTAAGGTATGGCTGGACGTCATCAATTTCCGGGCTGATGAGTTTCCCGCCGGGTGGCGGCAGGCCTACCAGATCATCAAGGAAATCGACCCGAACGTTCGAGTGATTCTGACGCACGACAGCCACAGCGCTTTTGGAGGCGGCGTTCGCTCGAACTCCAAGATGGCAGTCGATGATGTGTTTCACTGGGGAGCCGATTTCGCCGACACCTTTGTTTTCGATATTTATCCGTACATGATGTTTGACTTCCGGTATGGCGAGTGCGGAAGGCTGCGCAAGCCGCGGCTCAGCCAGATGCATTATGCGTTCGGGCAGATGCGCAACCTGACTTACACCTATGGCAAAGAGCTCGGTTTCTGGTTTGGAACCTTCAATAAGAAATGGTTTGCCAGGTTCATGGGGCCGGATCTCAAGGCCAAGTACTGGGCTGAGAGAGAGATAACTTTCACCGCGGTCGCACAAGGCGCGAACTTCCTGATCAGCGGGTACAACATTCCTGAGGATGCACGCCACTGGGGATCTCTGGGCGAAGGGCTTCGGGTGCTCCAGAAGGCGGGCCCGGGTTTGCTGAAAGCGCCAAAAAAGAAGGCGAAGGCCTGTTTCCTGTTTCCGCGTACGCAATACATCCAGCTTCAGGAAGAGTATTGGAATGTCGGGCTTTCCTATGAACTGTTTTTGCGGGCGTTTGGTGAACTCGACATCCTGCACGAGGAGCAAGTCAGAGATAGTCAGCTGGATGGATATCAGATTTTGACAATGTTTGATGTACGCTTGCTGCCCGACGAAGTTGCCCGCACGGTCAGGGCCTTTGTCGAGCGCGGAGGAGTCGTGATCGCTGACTGCGTTCCCAACCTTGATGCCTATAAGCAACCGTCGGCAATTATGGAAAACCTGTTCGGGGTTCGCGATGCGGCAACCCGGCGAATCATGAGAAGCGGCGTCTGGGTGCCCTCGCTGGCCAAGCCTCACTGGTTTATTCCGCCCGAGCCTGGGAGTGAAGAGTCGGCAATCGCCCTGGACCATGTCAAAGGCACCACCTTCAACCGCAAATACGATTTCCGCATTGCCAGTCCGCGGCCGTGCAAGGTGGGAACCGGTGAGGTTCTGCTGAAGACTGTTTCGGGACACCCAGCGGTGATCCATCGCCGCGTGGGGAACGGTCAGGTGTTTTTGCTCGGTTTTTGCGTCCAGGATACCTACTTCCAGACCTGGAAAGATCAGGACCCGGAATCGCGGAACCAATTGCGGGATCTGCTGCATCGCCTGACGGAGGCTGCGCGTGTTCGTGCCCACGTCTATTCATCGAACGCGGAAGTTGAGGCCGCGGTCCGCATCAACAGCAAAGAAGGTTACGTGTTTGTCATGAATCATGAGGCGGAGAGCGCGCACACGAATGTCCGGTTGGCCGATCTGGATTTCACTGTGGGGGAGATTGTTGACCTCGCAGACGAAGCGGCTGTGAAGTTCAACCAGACGGACGACGGGCTTTCATTCAACCTTACGGTTTTGCAGGAAAAGCCCCGATTGTTGCGTCTTCGCCCGCGGAAGGCTTAGGTCAACCATCCGGAGGGTAGGTGCTTTTTATGAGGAGATTTTGCTAAGAGAGTCACCGATGTTTTATTGAAACCCCGCGGGAGCGGGGAATCAATCTATGGAATCCATGGAGACTGAATGAGAGGGAGCTGCATGTCATTCAAACTTGCTGTTTACTGCTGTGTGTTGTCGTTAGTGCTCGCACTGGGGTCAAGGGCAACGGCCGCCAAGATAACGATTGGCCCAAATAACATTATGTATGTCGATGGCCAGCCGGCGTTTCCTATCGGATTTACCAAAGGTCCGCCTCCCGACTCCAAAACTCCCTGGGGTACGGGTGCTTACGAAGAGATAAAAACCAACGGCACCGTTTTCCACCTGTCCGGACCGCGGCCAGGCCAGTGGGGCCCCGCAGCGCAATCGGAAATGGATCATATCCTGGCCCGATCCGCGCAAACGGGCTTTCTGACGGCGATTTCCATTCCGGATCTTCAGGCGATCAAACCGAACAACATGAAAAAAGAAGAGGAATTGCGGAGTGTGATTGAGCGATACCGGAACAATGCAGGGCTGGGATTCTGGAAAGCCAAGGACGAACCCGAATGGGGCAAAGTTCCCGTTCCGTTTCTGCAGCCCTACTACGACATGGTCCACAAGCTCGATCCCAATCATCCGGTTTGGCTGACCCAGGCTCCCCGCGGAACGGTCAAGAACCTGCGCGCCTACAACCCAGTGTACGACGTCGGCGCCATCGATATTTATCCGATCGGGTACCCTCCTGGAACGCATTCGCTGCTTCCGAACAAAGACATCAGCATGGTGGGTGATTACGCCCGGGAGTTAGAAAGCATCACGGAAGGGAAGAAGCCGTTCTGGATGGTCCTTCAGGTCTGCTGGAGCGGAGTTGCAAAACCCGGAAAAACTTTGCGTTTTCCAACTTTTGCCCAGGAAAGGTACATGGCGTTCCAGTCGATCATCGACGGCGCCCGCGGCCTCGTCTTCTATGGGGGGACCGTTCAGCCTTGTCTGAACGCGAGAGACAGAGCGCTGGGCTGGAACTGGACGTTCTATAAGCATGTTCTGAAGCCGGTGCTGAACCAGTTGAATCCCTCGGGCCCGGTGTTTCCGGCGCTCGTTGCTCCGGACTCAAAACTCGACATCAAGCTGACAGGCGCTTCGGACATCGAGTACCGCGCGCGCGAAGCCGGCGGCTATCTCTACATTCTGGCAGCGAAGCGCCAGGGCTCCACGGTCCATGTGAAGTTCAGCGGATTGCCCGCAGGCATCCAAACGGGCGACGTGCTTTTTGAGGCGCCGCGGAAGGTCACTGTGTCGGAAGGCGGATTCACGGACTGGTTTGCCCCGCATGATGTGCACGTCTACAGATTTAAAGAGGCTGAGAGGACTTCCGGACAATGAACCTGAAATCCTGTTGGACGGGCTTAAAATCATCGCGGTGGACGTCTTGGCGGATTGCGCCGGCTGCGATACTGATTCTGTTTTTGCAGCCGCTTTGCGCGCGCGCGAAGGGTCCTTCCGCAATAGCGCACGCGATGGGTTCGGTGCCTTGCTCGTGGTCCGTGCCCATTCAGGCGCGAGACCATACATTGGATGTCCCGGCCACCATTCGCCTGCTGCAGGCCAACCACTTTGACTGTTACGTTCAGCCGATCGAGGAACGTTCGCCCATGGCGTACGCAGACTTCGAGCGGCTGCTGCCCGCTGCTCAAACTGCCGGCATCTCGGTCTGGGCGGTGCTGATTCCTCACCATGAGGGCGCCAGCCTGCCCTACCGTTATGACTTTGTGCGCTGGGTGCAGGTTCTGGCCCGGCTCTCGTTGAAGTATCCGGCGCTACGAGGGATCAATATCGATGACACCGACGTGGGCGGGAACGACAAATTATTCACCCACGAATATTTCAGCCGAATTTTCCAGGCGAAGCAGAAGATCAACCCCAAAGTGCTTTTTGTCCCGACGATTTACGACCTCGACCCTGAAGAGGTGACCCGGTTGTCGGGGTGTGTCGATGGCGTCTGGCTCTGGTGGGTCAATCTGGAGCAGAACAACGGACTGCGGTCGTTCCTCAAAGACAGCCGGATTGTTGCTCACGGCCGCTTCCCCGTGTACGGCGGTGTTTACGCACATTCGACTTCATGGCACAAGCAGGGTGGTCCCAAGCCGAAGCTGTTTGAGAAAGCGCTTGAACTGGCGTGCACCTACTCCGATGGCGCGTTGATCTGGCAGCTTCCGCTTACGGAGAAGCCTAATCCCTGGCTCGATGTTGCGCGGACATTCACCTCGGGCGGGCCCTCCACCCTGGCAGGTAAATGTGGCGAAGGCCGCGAATGAAGCGGTTGTCGGCACCTTGGCGCGTACCGTTTCAGTTTCATTCGAAGGGCCTGCTTTTCGCTCCTTGAGCTTCAGTTCGGCCTCCTGCCCGGCCGCAGACTTGCGGGTCGCGTAAGGGAACGCCCTGGATGACTGGTTAAATCGCAATGCCTGGCGAGAGCCTGCCCCTTCTGCCAGCACTGATCGCTCAATCCAGAAATCGAACAGCAAGGGCTTCGTGTGCGCTCACGAAACCGCGCGATGGACGGCAATCGAATCGTGCAATACGCGGCCGAAACCAGGAGAACTCGTGGCCGCCAATACGCCGGTGTCCGTTGGGCGAACGCAATCCGCTCTGCAGGACGCGTGAAGGGAAGAGAGTTCGCCGTGCAGATGCGAAGCGCTCTGGCGCTGCAAGGCCAATTATTACTGTAGGAACCCGGAAGAGCACTGAATGCTATGATCTATCATCACCCGATATCGCTGACTCTTCTGCACTGCGTGCTTCTCTTTGTCGTTGCGCTTGTCGCGGGAGGGATGAACTCCGTCGCCGGGGCCGGCAACCTGCTGGCTTTTCCGGTGCTGATCTTTGTTGGAATTCCACCCATCCCTGCCAATGCTACTACCACCCTGGGCATGTGGCCGGGATCGATCGCCGGGATTGGAGGCTATCGGAAAAAGATGCCCCCCGCCGCCCGGCTGATTGTCCCGCTCATCCTTTCCAGCCTTGCGGGCGGCGTGTTTGGCGCTGTCCTTCTGCTCCACACGCCTGCGCAAACATTCATGCACATGGTTCCGTATCTGTTTCTCGGAGCCACAATCCTTTTCATCTATGGGAGCCGGTTTCGAAATGGGAATGGTAAGGTGGAACCTTCTACGGAGCCACTCAGCTGGCCGGCTATTGCAGCCGTGGCGATGGTGCAGTTTGCCATTGCGGCCTACGGCGGTTTTTTCGGCGGGGGGGTGGGCATTTTGATGCTTGCCCTGTTAAGCGTTGCGCATTTGCGGGATATCCACGCGATGAACAGCGTAAGGGTTCTGCTGGCAACCGTCACCAAAAGTCTGGCGTTGGTCACCTTCATCCTGGCCAAAGTCGTTGTCTGGCCCGTAGCCCTCCTGATGGTGGCGGGTGCCGCGATGGGTGGCTATGGCGGGGCGCGCCTGGCGCAGAAGGTTGATCCCAGAATCGTGCAGGGCTTCGTCGTAGTGGTTGGCTTGACGATGACGGTCTATTTCTTCTTTCGGCACTGAGTCCCGGCTCTATCAACGAGTCAGCGTGGCAGAGCGAGCGGAAGCCGGCCAATCTGCAGCTTCAGAGCCGGAACCTACGCCGGTTCCACGCGCAGCTTGAAGGTATAGGCCTGGCGGCAGGGTTTGTGCTCGGCAAGCTCGGCCGGGATGTCGATGACACAAATTTCGCCTTGCTGCCGCCATTGCAGAGGCTGGCGCACGCCGAGAAGGTAAACCTGGGAGCCTTGAGCCGGAGCAACTGAGCGGAGGGCCAACTGATTTCCGGGCCATTTCAGATTAATGGCGTACACAGACCGTCCGTCTTTGCTTGAAGTGAACCAGAGATCCTTTCCTTCATGAAAGATCTTGCGCGGCCGGGTGTTGTAGATGGCCTCTCCGTTCACCTTCAACCATTCGCCGACATATTCCAGCCGCTCTACTGCTTCCGGGGCCCAGCCGCCATTTGCCATGGGACCAAAACCGACCTCAAAGTTTCCGCCCTTGGCGCAAACGGTAATCAGGCTTTCGAGAACCCATTCGGCTGGATGGTAGCGGTCGTCTGGAATATAAGAAAATGAGGTCCCGCAAGGATAGATGACCTTCCAGAAATCGCGAGAGGGACCGCCGGGGATTTCTCTTTCGGGCGTGTAATAATCGCCGTACGCCCCAATTCCACGGCCCCTCATGACGACGTCCGGCTGGAGCTTGCGCGCCATTTTGGCGACACCGGCAATCTCGGCGGCGGCGGCTTCGGGCCACCCGATGTCAAAATCCAGAGCGTCAATCTTGCCGTAATTTGTCATCAATTCGCGAACCTGCTCGCGCTCGTGGTCGATGAACTTCTGCCAGCGCTTCGGGTCAGATTGTTTGGTGAACTTCGGATCGTAGTGACAGTTGAAGGGATCCCAGGCAAACGCCGGATCGTGCCAGTCAACGTGTGAGTAGTACAGGCCGATCCGGATGTTCCTCTTCCGCGCCGCCTCCGTCAGGCCGCCCACAATATCCTTCTTGTAGGGGCTGTCCATGATGCTGTATGTGTTGGTTACCGCGCGCGTGTGCTCGCATCCGAGGTTGAAAGCGTCAGCGGTCAGAGCGATGGACGGCTGCTGGACTTTCGTCGGCCACAGGCAGAACCCCTCGTGGTGCTTCGTCGTAAACGTAAAGAATTTGACCCCCGAGCGCTCGAACATTTCCATCCAAGAGTCCGGACTGAAATCAGTCGGGTTAAACAACTGGTACAGAACGTTGTAGATGTTCCAGAATTCGCGATTTGCACCAGCCAGTCCCCAGGATTCATGGCTGCCGATCATCGAATATAATCCCCAATGAATGCGTATGCCGAATTTAAGGTCCTTTAAAGCTTCAATGGCCGACTGCGGAGCGTGTTGATAATCCGGATCCACGGTGCGGGCCCATCCGCGTTGCATGGCTTCGCGGTCCAGAGCGCTGTTCAAGAATCGGTAACGGCTTTCC